>MKWU01002142.1_pt1 | contig 30728 bp, 19 predicted proteins | sample 809101 | NCBI WGS metagenome assembly MKWU01 (sample SAMN05860141, study PRJNA318959) | sponge metagenome | host: Aplysina aerophoba | place: Slovenia: Piran, Adriatic Sea, Gulf of Piran | collected 2013-05-07
CCGAAATCATTCCATTCGAACCCTGGCAGAAGAATGGTCGGCGGAAACAACAGCCGACATCGAGACTCTGTGGGCCGACCTTGACAAGCGATTCCCGCGGCAAGTGCTCTACCCGAATTCGTTACCGGATGAGGTCGACCAGCGTCGGTACGCCATAGAGATTGTGCTTGGAGGCACTGTCAAGGCTGAGGCGCTCTCCGGTGATCTGTTCGATGCTCCGTTGGGCGGCTCTGACGGCAGCATCCTCATCGGAAATCTTCACAAGGCTCGGCAGGGAATTCGAGATGCCGAGAACCATGTCCGCGACTTGATAACTCTTCCTCTTCGGGCAATTGATGTCGAGAATTTGACCCAGCATGAAGCGGTCAGCGCGTTCCGGCAATTGATCGAGAAAATTGCCGCGGACTGTTTGGCATTGCGGCTGAGCAACCAACAGGCGGCCTTGGAGGGGGTTCTCGAAAGAGCGGAAACGGTCGACCAGACGACGCTGGAAGAAACGAAGCATCTCTTGCGGGATCAGTTGCCTGCAATTCTATCAGAGTTAAAGCTTCCGACCACGTTTCGGGCACAGGAAGCGCTGCGCGAATACCAGCGCAAGGACAGCCACCTCCATCGCCTATCAGCTCCGATTGAGAAGAGAGACGCCCTTAAATCGGAACTTTGGCGGGCCGTATCCGATCCGGATGCTGCCCAGGAATTGCTTATCGCTGTGCGTGCCAGAATCGGAGAATATGGTTATTCGGCGGGGCGTGTATTGTTCGAACTCTTCCAAAACGCGGACGACGCCTACCGACAACAGGAAGCTTCCGTCAAGAATGTCAGCTTTAGAGTCGAGGTGGCAACGAATGGTCCGGGCGGCTTTCGGACGATCCATTGGGGCCGCCCTGTGAACCATCTGGGGCGCGACCCGGAGCAGGGTCGTAGACGAGGTCACGGCCGGGATCTCCTCAATATGTTGCTTATGAATTTCTCGGACAAACGCACCGGAGACGACTTGACTGGAAAGTTCGGTTTGGGGTTCAAGAGCGTGCACGCACTCTCGGATGGCGTCGGTATCGCCAGCGGTTTCATAGCGCTGCGTACCGTCGGCGGGTTTCTGCCAAGGTCATGGCCAAGCGGGTTGGACCTGTCCGAACAGCACAGGTCAAGAGACGGCCAAAAGGCGACGGTGATTGATGTTCCCTTCTCGAAAGAGACTTCCGCTGAGGGGAGGAAGGCCGTTGATGCCTTTCGAGCCTCCCTGCCGTGGCTCGCCGTCTGCGCGCGCACCATTGGGCGGATCGAGCTTGACGACGGTGATCCGGTAACCATCGAATGCGTGAATTCAAGTTTTCTCGGCGAAACCGCGATCGGCATGGTTTCCATTCGCGGCGGAGACCTGAGGCGAGCCATTCGCTTGGATCTTGAGGAAGGATTCCAGCTATTCCTTGCCATCGAGGCTGATGGACCCGCGGCTCTTGCGCCTGAGCTGGCCTGTCTTTGGAACCTTGCGCCGCTGGAGGAAAAGATATCCTGCGGCTGGCTGCTCAATGGACCGTTTGCTGTGGATCCAGGCAGGGGGCGTCTGGCAGGGACCGGCGCGGATCGCCGGAGCACATTTGCGCGGCTCGGGGGCGTCCTTGGAGAACGGCTGCTAGCCCTGCACGACCGGTCTCTTTCCGATTGGCCCGGCTTTGCCGGGGCTCTTTCCCTCTATTCGACTGCAGAGACCGCCCGATCGGTATTCTGGTCTCTCCTCTTTGATCTTTTCGAGGCTGATCTTGACGATGATCTGATCTTTCAGCTGCACTCAGAGGGCAAAGGGTTCGGGCGGCTCGCCGCAGAACGCCCGGTGGTACCCACGCGATTATCGAAACCGTTTGACGCGCCTGTTCGAGCGTCTGATGTCCGTTTCTTCACTGCCGGTGCGATAGCAGACGACTCCGTCCGGAGCGAGGTGAAGAGCTGGCGGATTTCGGGCGACTATTCGGGGGGGATTGTTGCGCCCGAAGTTGCAGTGTCGCTCCGAAAGCTTGGTTTCCGGAATATTCGAGGTCTCACTCTCGCTGAGTTGCTCCACGGTGAGATGGACAGCACCCGCCGGGTCGAGCCGGCCCTTTCGGAAAGGCTGGGCCGACTGCTTTCTACGGAAGCAATTGAAAGGGAGCCTCTGCACCAGGAGCGCCGGCAGCTGCTCAAGGTTGCTGCGCAAGCCCTCTTCTCTGCCAGCGACGGAGCGTGGCGGCCCGTCCGGGATCTCAACTCGGCCGCCGGGGGCGGCGAGGACGAGAGGAGGCTGAGCAAATTCGCTCCCGACAGCGCGCTCTTGAGCGATGAATACACAGGTGCTGCTCTCGAATTCTTCAGGGTGGCACGAACCCAGTCCGGTTATGGTCCAGGCGCTGCGCTCTTACTCGAATGGGCCAATGCGGCGGATGATCCCGAGCGGCGGCGTGCTGTCTTTCGATACGTCATCGAGGGAACCCAGGGAAGGGCATTGGCTGAGGCCATGCGAGGTAACCTACCGCCTTGGGTGGTTCGGCCTGTCGAGGCGCTTATTGAGGATCCGCTGCTTGCCGATTGGACGGACGAAGATCGCAAGCGTCTCCTATTCGAGCTCGGCGGGCACTACCTCTTTGACTTCTCGGCAGAGCCTAGTCATGGGAATGGGTTCCATGCCGATTCTGAAACAGTGCTGGGCGCCATTCACACTTGGTGGTCGACCAACAGGACCGATCTGCGCGCGAGCTACGCCGATCGGATCTATCCGGCGCAGTTCTCGCCAGAACGCCTGATCGGTTCTGATGACCGTACAGATTGGTTTACCATGTTTGCTCTCGGGTGTTTCCAATCCATCGGGCGAACGCAGGAAGGCCAGCATCGGAGCTATATCGAAGGTGCCTTGCGCGACGGATGGTGGCCGACGCTCGCGCTGTCCGATCCGCCCGAGAACGTGGCATCGTGGGTTGAACGCCTGCAACACTGGAGTTCCGCCGAGCACCTCGATCAAGAGTTTCTTCCCTGGAAGCGCCTCTTTGTCGATCTGTACTCAATTGCCCGATGGCTGGGCCAGTACATCGAGATCGTTCGGAATTTGCCCCGAGTCATCGAGGAACACGAGGTTATCTCGTTGAATGACGTACTTCGGCCGAGCTATTCTCCGGCGATCCAGCGTCTCGGTATCGATGCTGCACCACTTGCTCGCTCTCTCGGAATTGGGATCAACTGGATCATCCGTGAATTGATGCGGTACGGATTCTATGCGACGGACGACGAGGTTTTTGTGGTGCCATATTGCTGGGCATCGACTGGACGCGTTCGGGAGCTGTTGACCTGGATTGGCGGTGACGTCGGAGAGGTCGCCAACGCTGACGAGAGCCGCGCGATTCATGAATTTGTCGTCGAGAGTATCGGAGTAGACAAGGCTCGTTTCACTGGCGATTTCGACCTGCCTTTGCACGAGATCACCCGTCGAGCGCATCGGACCGATCTGGAACGGTGTCTGGCAGAAGCAGGTTACGGTCCCGAGGAATTCGAACCGGCAGAGGCCGAGGCTTCTGACGGAACGGCTGACTGGGTGGATTAACCGATGGCGGCTGCCTCCCGGACCTTCAACGTCGGCACCTTGGTGACACATCCGCGCCACGGCGCCGGACGCGTGGTCGCCCACATGGGCGCAACGGTAGTGGTTCGATTTGGCAGCGGTTTGCAACAGGTCCTCGCTGACGAACTCAGCGAATCTGCCTCCCTTGCCGTGGCGATCGATGAAGGGATGTTCAGTGAACCTTCTGATGCCGTCCTTCGTGCCCAAGCCCTATGCATCGCCTCGATCAACGATCAGTGGGGCGTCTTCTCGCGGTCGCGGGTGCAACTGCTACCCCATCAGCTTTGGGTTTGCCGCAAGGTCAATCGGGAATGGCCCTTCCGATGGCTCGTCGCAGACGACGTGGGGCTTGGAAAAACAATCGAGTGCGGCTTGGTACTCATGCCCCTTATCGCGTCGGGGCGGGTTCGCAGGCTGCTCATCCTCGCGCCTGCGAAGCTAGTCCCGCAATGGCAGTTCCGGTTGAAGGATATGTTCGATATCCGCCTTCAACGCTACGTAACCGAAGCGGATACGGAGAGAGGCGACTTTTGGGCGACAGCTTCCATGGTCGTCGCGTCATTTCACACACTAAGAGGCGATCGCCGCGGCGCAAGACAAAGGCTCTTGGATGCTGACTCCTGGGATCTTTTGGTCGTCGACGAGGCCCATCATCTCGGCACGGATGAGAGGGCCGGGGAAACCCTAGCCTACAGCTTGGTCTCCGCACTTCAGGCCAGAAACAAGGTGAATTCCCTGCTGTTCTTCACCGGAACGCCGCATCGCGGAAAGGACTTCGGCTTCTTCGGCCTCATGCAACTTCTTCGCTCTGACCTGTTTGACGCCGAAGGCGAGAAGCATAAGCAACTAAGCCGGCTGCCCGATGCGATGATCCGGAACAACAAGGCTACCGTTACCGACCTTAAGGGCCAACGGTTGTTCCAGCCGGTGAATGTATTCAGCCGTGAATATGCGTACAACCAGGAAGAAGATTGTTTCTACAAGACCTTGAGCGCGTTCATATTGGACGGTCGTGCCTATGCAGCGACCCTGGACGGCCGGGCTCAGACGGCACGGATGCTGGTGCTGACAACGCTCCAGAAGCTCGCCGCCAGTTCTATCGCGGCGATCCGGAATGCACTCCGCAAGCGGAGAGCCTTACTCGCCCAAACAGTGGACCAGACGGACGCCGCTACGGCAGTCTCGCTTGACGAAGATGATCAGGGAACGCTCGATGACTTGGCTGAAGCGGAAGAAGCGCTGCCGGGGTCAGCGGCGATCATGCTCATGCAAGATGAGATAGATCGCCTCGACGAACTCATAGCGCTCAGTCAGCTCGTGCACCGCGAAACCAAGATTGAACGCCTGCTGGACATGATTGGCGAGGAGTTCGGCCCGGATGAGCCGGTACTGCTCTTCACAGAGTACAAGGCAACTCAAGCCCTGATAGTGAATGCCCTGCACCGCCGATTCGGCTTTGACTGCTCGACTTTCATCAATGGGGACGAGCGTCTAGACGGGGTGAAGCAACTCTCGGGTGAATCGATAACGGTTTCTCGACCGCGGGAGGGTGCGGCTGCCAAGTTCAACGAGGGCCTCGTCCGCTTCCTGGTATCCACAGAAGCGGGCGGCGAAGGTATTGACCTTCAGGAACGATGTGCGGTGCTGGTGCATGTGGACATGCCGTGGAACCCGATGCGCCTTCACCAACGAGTAGGTCGCCTGTCCCGATACGGCCAGACACGCGCTGTCCAAGTCTTCATTCTCCGCAATCCAGAGACTGTAGAGGCACGTATCTGGGATCTGCTAAATGAGAAACTCGCGCGAATCCAACACACCTTCTCATCTGTAATGGACGAGCAGGAAGATATTTCACACTTGGTCGTTGGGCTGGCCGGAAATGCGCTCTTCAATGAGCTTTTCTCCGGTGCGCAAGGTCTCGCCGGAGACCGTCTTGCGGCTTGGTTTGATAAGTCTACCGCAACGCTTGGTGGACGTGATGTAGTGGATACTGTACGCGAGCTGCTGGGCAGCGTGTCGCGGTTTGATTTCCAGCAAATCGGCAAGGATCTCCCTAAAGTCGATCTTCCTGATTTGGACAGCTTTTTTTCACGCGCCGTCGCCCGTCATAACCGCCGCATATTCCGACGAGAGGACGGGATCGAAATCAGGACTCCCGATGCGTGGCGATCTTGCAGCTACGCAATCCGGGACAAGTATCAGGGATTGGTATTTGATCGTGGTCTGCGTGGAACAAGTGCAACATCACGCGTTCTTGGAGTCGGTCACACAGTCTTCGATGTCGCGCTCGAAGAGGCCCAAGACCTCCCTGTCAATTTGACTTGTATCGACGGTCTCAAAACCCCGATACTGGTCTTGAAGGTCGAGGACGAGGTAACGGGGACAGGGGCTATCGTTGACAGTTTGATCTTCGGAATAACCGAAAAGGAGAAAGAGATTAAGGTTCTTCGTGATTGGGAGCTGCTCAAGGTACTCAACTCCCTAACCACAAAGACAGCGCCAGAGGGCGTGCCTGAAGGTTTGAAGACGGAGGCTTTGGCAGAACGGATGAGGGCGTCGTTTGATGACGACATATCCGATCATGTGCCCGAAATGAAGCGCCCAGTGTCGTGGCCTGAAGTTCTCTTCATTCCATCCTGAAGGATTTCAGACGAGGGTGATCGCGCTCTTCCACAATCCCTAAAGTGTGAGCTGTCGCACCAAAACATACAAAGCGTTACAGCTTGCCAGTTTTTGTGCCACCGTACCCCTACAACCTAAGCGCCTTCGGCTAGTCACTACTAGGCCGTCAGTAACGCTATGGCCCGTTAGGAAGGATGTGTTCATTCCGCCAGGCGAGGAAGTCTTCAAGCTCGTAGATTCGCACCGCGATTGTCCGATTGTCTTGTCTTCGAAATAACTGGGGATTGCCCTCGGGAGACGTCAGGAAAGACAGCTTGCGCCGGGACGCGACCTCCAATTGCAGTATCTGGGTGGCTCTGATATCTACAACTTCAATGCTTACATAATCATTTACGGTGTTGCCGTCGCGGAATCTCTGCGCGACATCTGTCTTGATATTGTTGATCAAGTGGTCGACATGGCGTCGGCCCTCCCCAAGTATATCCAAGTCTGGCTGAAGACCAATAATATCTCCCGTGTCTTTGACGCCGATAAAGAGTGTGCCGCCGCCTGTCGTCAGAAAACCGGCGACGGACTTCAGTGCCGAGTGCTTCACAGCGTCCGATCTAAGTTGTTGTGGAGTCGCCTCAGGCTGATGCTCGCGTCGTCGAAGATCGCACCAGTAGCTTGACTTGAACTCCTGCAGAGAAGTTTCATGCTTGGCGAGGCGATCGCGCAATGTGCATTCACTGGTGACAATCGCGTTCTTTCGTCGCAAGAGGAACGTGCCATCGGGCGGTTTGTCCTGCAGCCTCGGATGAACCTCCACTCCGCATTCGCGGAGGATCTTGTCGGCGACCGCAAGTTTAGTCAGGAAGTAATCTTCCTCGTCCAGGTCAAGCACATTGAACAACTCGTCAAGAGTTTTCTCCCGAGGTCGGTTGCCTAGAGCCATGAGCAGCTCCGCGAATGCTGCGGAGGGGTACAGGGAGTTCATTTTGGTGCTATGGCTGGTTCGCGACCGTCAGAAGCTGCCGAAGATGATCAGCGAGAGCATTGGCCCGAGCAGCCCAGAAGTAGGGGATCCCGTCGATCCCGTTCTCAAGGTGTTGAAACGCCTCTTCGGCGATGAAGAGTCTCGAAAAGACCTGCGCACGAGAATTAAATGTAAGGCTCTGCTGATGAATGATTGCGCCGGGATTTGCCGCTCGCCACTTCAGGTTGGACTCCCTGGTCATCGGCATGAGGTTCGCCGCGGACCCCACCCAGTCCTTCTCCGAAACGTCGGGGTCCAACCACTTTCTCAACTCGGCAGTCCGGTTGTTTCGGCACCACGCCTGTGGGTAGATGTGGTGTAGTTGTATGTCCGTGCGCGTGGGAAAACTGATGTCGATATCAGGCAGCAGTAAATCCCTGTCGGCTCGTGCGACGATGGGGAGCAACAGGGCCTTCTGAAGGGCACCCGTCTGCCGGCCGCAGAACAAATCGTGCAGCTCCGTTGAGTCCGGAACTGGCTTGTTCATGAAGGCCACAAGCTTCTTGTCAGCTGCGCTGGCCCAATCATCGAATCTCTTGAAGGAAGACCGTTCCTTCAGGATCGACTTGAGTTGGGTTATGTCGGTGCCCAACTGCGTCAGGAACCCCTGATCATATCGGCTGCTCAGCGCGTTTCGCCAGAAGAACGCACGGAACAGAGCGTCCAGGTCGGAGATCTCCCAAGGATGGGTGATCCCGACATCAAACCGGTGGTGCCATCGAAGACCAACGTATACGGACGCTGTCGCGGGATAAGGACAAGCTTGCCAGCCGAAGGCTCCGTGGGCGACGCATTGCTGGAAGTCGCCGAGGAAATCCACAAGCTCATGTTGATGGCTCATGACGTTCTTCCAGTGAAGCGTTGGGGTAGCCAATAGATCACCGGACCTCACGGAAGCGACCTTTGTTTGTTGAGTGTGTCCGACGGCTCTGGGTTCTGGCCTAGACTCCAACGACACGTATGTAGCAGTGGTCATTTGCGCAATCAGTTCTGGCCGGTCTGTAGAAGATGACCAGCCGACCGCCCCAGATAGCTCCCCGATCCTGTCTAACCACTCCCGCAGAAGAATCGGTGCCTCCTCCGCGGACGTCTCGGAGAACAGCCAGGAGTGAATTAGATCGACTGTCGAGACCTTCGTTCCAGTCGTGTTGAGTACTTCGAATATCTCGCATATTTCGGGCAGGGAATACGACGCCGGAACGATGTTTACGGCCAACTTCGTTGCCATTAGTCCTTCGAAAGATCGTGCGAGTATCCGGTTTCTACGATCGAGTTCGTCAGGCTCGGGCAGTATTGAATCCGGGTAGTTTGCCGAGTCCTGGATCGCTTGCGTGTAGCGATACCACTGCTGCATTAACGATTCGTCTTGGTTCGAACTGGACAGAGGGAATAGTCCGGTACCAATGGCGGCTGAGTCGGAGTTCAATCCGCGTTTTATGAGATCAGCTTCCCGGATAAATTCGATTCGTTTGGAATCCTCCTTCTCGGCAAGGTTGAGAAAGTATCGCCCCCAGAATCTGACTCTGCCATCTGTCGGTCGAAGCCCGCCGAAAGCAATCGCTATCGCGGTGCATCTTTGTCTGCCGTCAAGCACGGCGTATTTCATGGCCGGCGGATTCTGTGCTCCCGACAGCTGGATCGGTTTGTCACGATCCCGGATGGAAACCGGTTCCAAATGAAGCTCGGAGTCATCCGGTTGGCGCCAGAGGGTCGCCATACCGATTGGCCGACGTTCCAAGATCGAGTACACGAGAGCCGAAACGTCGCCGATGGCCCAGACAAAGTCCCTCTGAAAGGCTGGAATCATCCATTCTCTCGCTCTGAGCTTGTCGAGCAGGTCGCTGACGGTAACGGAGGTTACTTCGAGTTCTTGTGCCATGAATTTATCCTTTGGTCCTCTGTCTGCTGAACCTGGACACAGGTCACACACCTAAGCTTGGGAGAATGCGGGATCCCGATCAACCAGGGCTGTGAGTTCAGCTGGGTACCATGAATTGTTCTGTGACGCCGGACTCAGTCGCAGCGTGACGGCACAAGCGCGCGTCGTGCGGAGAACCATACAGGTCTAACCATTGTGGGATGGTGCATCCTGCACCAGTATGGCATACTAGTGGTGAAGTCTTCACAATGTTTGCTGCGACACCATGGTGACAGAGCCCAGAAAGCCCGTACGGACATCGGTGGTGCTGCCTGAGGATGCGTACGCCCGGGTCCAACGAATGGCTGCTGCCAACGACGTATCGATTGCTTGGGTGATCCGACAGGCTGTGCTGAGATTTCTGGACAGCCACGAGTACCAAAGCGAGTTGCCCTTCGAGGTGCGTGCGGAAAGACGGGAACGAGCAGATCGATGACCCCAGCCATCGAGGGCAAACTTGCACGTCTGCGCGCGGGCGGAAAGGCGAGGGTCCTCGACCTGTTCGCCGGGTGCGGCGGACTGTCGCTCGGCTTGCAGGCTGCGGGTTTCGAAATCACTGCCGCAGTGGAAAACGACCCCGACGCAGCGAGATCACACGGAATCAACTTCCACAACGGGGCGGCGGCCCATTCCAAGGCGAACGACATTCGCCTGCCCCCTGAGGAGCTGGTTGGCGGGCTGGGGCTGGGTGACGTCCAGCAGGCTTTTGACGTGATCGTCGGCGGCCCGCCGTGCCAGGCGTTCGCACGCGTCGGGCGTCCGAAGCTGCGCGAGATCGACGATCATCCGACGGCTTTCCTCCAAGACCCCCGTGCCCGTCTGTATCTCGAGTGGCTCCACTATGTGACCGCGTGCAAGCCGCTGGCGGTTCTGATGGAGAACGTCCCGGACGCTCTGAACCATGGAGGACAGAATATCGCAGAAGAGACCTGCGAAGTTCTGGAAGACAAGGGCTATGTCTGCGGCTACTCGCTTCTGAACGCCGCCTACTACGGTGTCCCGCAGATGCGCGAACGATTGTTCCTGATCGGCTACCGGCGGGAGATCGCGAACGGGGTGACCTTTCCCGAGCCGACCCATTGGGTAGACCTGCCGCCGGGGTACGAGGGATCCAGGGCGGTGGCACTAAAGCTGTTACGCGGAACAAGCGCTCCGGATGAGGCGTTCGACTACATACCACCGCCCGAAGCGGCTGAGCATCTGCCTCCGGCACCCTCGGCGTTTGAGGCGATCGGCGATCTGCCTCCGATAGATGCGCGGGCGCAACTACGCTCCGGCGAGTTGAAACGTGGGGCACGGCGCTTCGACAAACCGGTGTCCTGGGACCATGGGCGACAGGTCTCGAGTTATGCACGAATGATGCGAACGTGGCCCGGGTTCGAGACCCCAGACGCCCTTCTTGACCACGTGATCCGCTATCTGCCCCGGGACTACGAGTTGTTCGCGCGGATGAACCCAGGCGACCAGTATCCTCAAGCCTGGAGACATGCCCACGACATGCTCAAAGAGCGGTTGACCGCGCTGAGGGAAGCCGGGCAGGAAGTGCACGAGGGATCATCGGAATATGAGGCCGTCCGCCGAAATTGCGTACCGCCGTACGATGTCAGCAAATTCCCGAACAAGTGGCGGAAGATGTGGCCGGATGCTCCGGCTCGGACACTCATGGCGCATCTCGGGAAAGACGGCTACAGCCACATTCACTATGACAGCGCCCAAGCTCGAACGATCTCTGTCAGGGAGGCGGCTCGGCTGCAGTCCTTCCCGGATGGGTTCGTGTTTTGCGGGACGATGAATCCGGCGTTCCGCCAGATCGGGAACGCGGTGCCGCCGCTCATGGCGAAGGCACTTGCGGGCGAGATGATGCGGACGCTTTGCGTGGAGGGCACGGAGGTTGCGGATGGATACGCACGAACGGCAGCGTCTCTATAAGGATGCAGTCGAGACGACCGTACCGGCAGCTGCCCGCCAGCGTATGCACGATGCCTTCGGTATTTCGAACAGCGCCAAGATTGTGGAGGGCGGCCTGTTCGCATTCAATGTGAACTTCGAGAACTTGGCAGGTGACGTTGATCAATTGGTGGTCAACTGTCTGCTCAGCTTTCCCCCCGAGGATCAGGTCTATTTCTCGCTTGTCGTGAAGAGCGACATGACGACGTTCACGAACCGGCTCGATGAAATGCGTGCCGCAGGGAAGTCAGGCGCGGGCGCATCGCCGGACACGCTCTCGTATGCATCCACCAACAACAACGTGAAGGGCTACATCGCGGGGGATGGCAGGATCTATCTCAGGAACAAAGGATTCTGGGACGGATTACCGGACGATCTCTCGACGGTGAGCAAGCCGGCGGTGATCGACCAGGTACTGTTCGGCATCCATCCGCCCGCCGCTTCTGCGCGCCGCAGCATGCTGGCGCGGCAATTCGTCGGCTATCTGGGCACGCTGATCGGGGCCGACAAGGTCCACGAGCTGCAGCCTTGGCCGGATCCGTCCTTGGTGGACGCAGACATGCGGCGGATGCCGGCGACGGTTGAGCTCGGAACGATAGAGGAGGCCATCCGCGAGCTTGGCGGATACTATCCCGGTGGAGAGGTGAGCCGCCTTCATGTGGGGTTGAACTTCCTGGACCGCAAACACTTTGTGATCCTGTCGGGTCTGTCGGGGACGGGCAAGACGCTGCTGCCGTTGATGTATGCGCGGGCAATACACGGGCTGTCGGAGATGGAAGCGCCCGACCCCTTTCTGTCAGTGTGTCCGGTGCGTCCGGAATGGACCGACCCGACCGGTTTGACCGGGTACTACGACGTTCTCTCGAACCGGTACATCGTGCCACCGTTTCTGGAGGCCGTGATGTTGGCGACGGCGCATGCTGATTCGCCGGTCTTCGTCGTACTGGACGAGATGAACCTGGCCAGGGTCGAGTACTACTTCTCCGATGTGTTGTCGTGCATCGAGACGGGTGAGAAGCTGCAGTTGCATTCGAACAGCGTTCCACTGGAAGGTTCGACGGGAGTCAGCATTCCGGCGGAGTTGGCGTTGCCGCCGAATCTCTATTTGACGGGCACAATCAACATCGATGAGACCACAAGCACGGTGAGCGACAAGGTGCTCGACCGGGCTGTCGTCGTTGACATGTCGGATGTGGATATCGTCGGATATCTGAAGGGTCTTGAGACCAGCGATTCGAAATTAAGCGACGCGTGCGCGGTGACAGGCGATCGGCTGGCAGCGGTGCAGGCACGGATGGTGCGGCACGGGCTGGGCTTCGGCTACCGGGTCGCCCAAGAGGTCGTTCGCTACCAAGCGTTCGTACAAGACCGTGTCGCCGGCGCATCGACGGACGCTACTCTCGATGATCTCATGGTGCAGAAAGTGCTTGTGAAACTGCGCGGTGCCGAAAGGCAGCGCGGTCTGCTTACGGGTCTTCGCCAAGAACTGGAGGACCTGCCGCGTTCAACGGAATTCTTGAACCGTCTATTGCTCGATCTGGACGAGTTTGGTTCGTTCCAGGCAGGGCGGTAGTCCACCTTGGTCGAACTGTCGATCCGGGACGAGGGAACGGGGCGCGGGTGGCGGGTCTGGCCTGACGCTGACCCAATTCCTCCGGGAAGAGTCCACGAGAATGGAAGCTACCTATTCGAACTCAAGCAATTCCATGGGGCCTCGGATGCGGATCTTCTGATCGACGATACGCCTCTCGAGGCGTTGCGCGTGACGAAACCGGAAATGGCTCGCTGGCGATGGTCGCCGGGGTTCCACGCCGGCACCGTCGAAGCAGAGTTGCGCCTGCCGGCTTCCGGCACACGGCGCTTCGAGATCGTCACGGACCCCGATCTTCGGAAGCTGACGCGTGCAGATTTCGACGGGATGGTACGGGAAATCCTTGAAGACACGTTCGCGTTATTCTCCCTGACTGGTTTTCGCACGAGTATCGCCCGGGGCGGCGGCGGCCGTCCGCCGGCGATAGCACGTCTCGAGTTCCTCCGCTCTCGCGTCGACGACCTCGAGGAGGCGGCCAGAGACGTGGCACGGAATCCGCGGCGAGTGCTGAGTGCGGAAGAGGCGGCGGTTCCGTATCACCGGGCGGCGCGTGCCACGGGCCCGGAAATTCTGCGCTCCTTTCAATCGGGTCGTATTCGGTCGGAGAGCGGCACGGCGGGAAGGTTGCCGGCTGCTCTCCGGGGGCGCCTGCCGGAACGGATTCGGCTGCGCCGCCGGCGCAGTTCCCTCGATTTGCCGGAGCATCGCCAGATGGCGGCGTGCCTCCGCTCGTGGCAAGCATGGCTTAACGCATCGGCGAGCCTGCTGGATCGTACGGCCGGCTCAGACGATCCGGAGACCAAGCGGGCCGGAGTCGCATGGGCAGGTCGTTGCAGGCGGCTGGGCAGACGGCTTGGTCGGTTAAGCGACCTAGCGCCTTTCGCCGAAGCCAGCGATGCGGAGCCGCGCCTGTTGCTCTCCTCAGTGTTCCGTAACGATCCGGCCTATCGCCGTTTCTACCGCCTCTGGCAGGACATGAACCTCGGCATCGCCGCCGTGTTCGGCGACTTCCTCGGCATGCCGCTGGCCCGCACGTTTGAACTCTACGAACTCTGGTGTTTCCTGCGCCTTGTACGGGCCGCGGCGGACGAGTACGGGCACGAGGGAGTTGATACGAGCGAACTCTTCGTCCGTGAAACCGGTGGCGGTGCGACCTTGGCTGCGGGCGCTGTGACCATTCCGCTCGGTTCAGGCTGGAAGCTGTGCTTTCAGAAGACATTCCGGGAATTCTGGCTCGAAACAGGCGGTCGCGGCTCGTACAGCAGGATCATGAAGCCCGACGTGGTATTTGGCCGGGAACCAGAGGAGGATCCCGAGAGTTCAGAGTCTCTGATCGTCCTCGACGCCAAGTACCGGATGGAAGACGGTCTGACCGAGGCGCTGAACTCGATCCATACATACAGGGACGCCCTGGTTCACGAAGCGGAAACGGGTGTCGTCGAGGGTATCGTAACAGCTGCGTATCTGCTGGCGCCCCATGTTCCGGAAATGGACATCGAAGCAGGGTACCGGGACGTGGCGATGCCGGGCCGGCTGTTCCACCCTGAGTACCGTCAGCGCTTCCGTTTCGGGGTTGTTTCGTTGCGGCCCGGCATGCCAGCCGGGGAGTTGCGTAACGTGCTCAAAATGATCGTCGCCGATGCGACGGCGTGAGACAAAGCATGGCTGACGTGCTCACAAGGGAACAGCGCCGGCTTAACATGAGCCGGATCCGAGGGCAGGACACGCAACCGGAGCTTGTTCTGCGGCGCGGTCTCCATCGGCGCGGCCTGCGATACCGCCTGCACCGAAACGACTTGCCCGGCAAGCCCGATCTGGTCTTTCCGACGTCAAGGGGGGTGATTCTCGTGCACGGCTGCTTCTGGCATCTGCACAACTGTCCGCGGTTCAAATGGCCGAAGACCCGTCAGGAGTTCTGGCGAGCAAAGATCGAGCGCAATCGAGAGCGGGATCGGGCAGTACTAGAGGACCTTATAGAAGCGGGCTGGCGTGTTCAGGTTGTGTGGGAGTGCGCTCTCCGGGGCACGGGTCGGAGACTGATCGAGGACGTGCTTGACCTCTGCGAAGCCTTTGTCAGAAGCGAAAGCGATGATTTCGCTGAAGTTGCCGGGGAATGGGGACGCTCGGGGGAAGTACGTCATGATCTACGTGGCTGACATTGGGCGACAAAGAGCTCTAATTTGTCTCAGGCAGACCGTCAGTCGGGGTGAAAGACCGTGTCTATCACTGTGAGCTTGGGCCGGAGACGTGGAGAGGGTGCACAGGGCCGATTTGAAATGAGCCTCTTAGACTGGCTAGCCAAGTATGAGGGGGGGTGGGGCGCGCAACGAAATAGGATTCACGATTGATTGGAGATATCCAGGCATGCCCTGACTGCACTGCGGATTATATCCAATTCAGGATGCAATCCTGCCGCTGTCGTAAGAGCGAATAGGGAATTTTCATTTTCCATGCTGTTTCTACGTCCGAACTGAAGAGGTAAATCATGCGGATCACTCAGGTTAGATAATTCATCCAACTGGCTCATGAGTTCTCCCCGGTCCAATCGTGTAGTTTCCACAAGCTGATCGAGGCATTCGTCGATTTGAAGCGCCTCCAAGACCCATAGTTCGGGTGGCAGAGTATTGCCCGGCAAGCATATAATTCGTGGATCGTTCTCGGGCAGTCCTGCGCTTCGTGCCCACTGGCGGACAGTATGTTGCAGACTATCTCCATCAAGCACGGATAACGCGTGTCCGTCGAAACCTGCCCTTTGGTGAACGGCCAACTGTTCGACGACCCGTGCTCCGTCGCCTATCGGAACCACTCGCACCCGCCGTCGGGTCTCTCCGTCAAGGCAGCCACGCACTACCGCCCGCGCGAAGTCATCCTCCACATAAATGGTGAGCTCGGGTCGCGCGTCGCCGACCATTGCGTACATCGCTTGACGTGTTGTTGGGGCATGGTGGCTACGGTGGCTGTCAACCGAATGTCTTTCTACCAAGACGCGTGCCACTTTGGGCAGGTGATCGAGGATGTACTCAGAGTGCGTAGTGAAGATGATCTGCTGTTTTTTCTTCATGACCTGATCTGTGAGTGCCTCGATCAGGCGGAACTGAGCTTCCGGATGAAACCCGTGTTCAACTTCTTCTATCAAAAGCAATCCACCGACCGGCAGGCGCTCAAGCGCGGATAATATCGCTATGGCCGAACTCTCACCGGATCCCATGTCGAAGCCATTGTATGAGGCACCTGCAGTACATTGGGCAAGATTCGCTCCTCGATGCGTCCGGACTTCCACATCTTCGTATTCGCGACCAAGAATGGCAGACATCGCGGCCCTGGCCGATTCTGAAAGTCGTTGAAGACGTTCGCCGGCGCCCGTCACGAAACCCTTTCGGACGTCTCGCAATTCGCCTGGCGGCAGAATCCTGGAGAGGGAAAGGAAATCGATGGGGCGCGCGGGAAGCGTTGGGGTCCGTGATCGCCCAGGATCAGGGAGCGTTTTCCAATGCCCCCTCGGTCTCCTGAGACGTGACACTCTCAGGTCGTTTCCCTCGATGGTGTAGTCGAAGTGGATTTTCAAACCATCCAGCGGTGGATCCTGTCTGCGGTGAAAGAAAAACTCGTCCCAAGCGAAATTCATCCTTCTCGGCATTCGGCGAACGCGAGCTATGGGCCGGGGCCCGGTGACCCAATCGCCTGGGCGCCCGGCGGAGAATGCTGTCACTGCCAGGATCGAACTCTTTCCGACACCGTTCCTGCCGCAAATCGCCGTGAGAGGGTAGTCGAACCGAATCTGAAGGTTGCTGATGCCGCGGAGGGAAGGTGGGCCTTCGATCGTGACCCCCTTCAGGAGCGCCTGCGGAAAGGCAGCGGGTGGTTCTCGCCAGAACTCCAGCAGGCTCGTCTCGACGCTACTCAGCCGACGCCCGGGCATTCCCAACCTCCGCTAAGCGCTCGACTTGCTCCTCCAGGTCGCGCCTTGGCGAGCGTCGCCTGACCCTTCCGGGCTCGGAGCGGAGGAACTCTTCATAGCCCGGACAAAGCGTACGGAAGTCGCATTTCTTGCATTTGCGCGCGGCGACACCTGTCTGAGGGAAATCACCGGTTTCGATGTCGCGGCGAACTCGTCGAACAGTATCCGCGAGCCTAAGTCTGGCTTCATTCTGAGCGTTAGAATCGACGTCCACCGGGAAGCGGTCTGTGAGTCCCCTCTCAACCAGATTGTCCGCGAGCCCGCCATGCGAGATAATTTGCCCGAAGGCATGGGACGCCTCGATATCCAGACCGTAGCGAACACCAACGGCGTAGAGCTGCAGCTGCTCCTGAACCTCATGCACCGTCTCTTGATACCGTTCCTCGTCATCGATGCGCGCAGCCTTGAAGTCCACGAGACCGACGATTTCGCGTGCGGACGGCGGGGCGTCGACTTCACCTCGTTCCAGGAGATCGACCACTCCCGTGATCAAAGCCCCGGTGTCATGGTCGATCAGTTCGAAGGTCTTTTCGGCCGCGCGAGCGTCGGCGAGTAGGTGGCCATACTCCCGAATGTAACGTTCGATCGCCATAACTGCAGCGTTTCGTAGCAGCTCGAAAGGGATTCCACGCGTGTATCGCAGGTGAAACCGTCGTCGAACGAGATCTTGAATGTCGGCTTCGTCGATTACATCGCCGCGAATCGCCATCTGGTGAATTTCAGCCAGAATATCGTGAATACGCTGGCCATAGCCGAATTGTTCGCTGACGCCAGGGCTGAAATTCATTATCGAGCGAAGCTGATACTCCCGCTCGCAGCGGCGAAAAGTTGCCAAATCCGAGTAAGTGGTCCTCAAGAGGTTCGCTGCAATGGGCGGCTGCGGGATAACCCTCTCTCGATGAGTAGGGTCCTCTCCATTGCGCGACACGCAGTCGTGTCCGATCTCATTGAAGTAGGGGGTGGGTTTGCTTCCCCTACGTTCCAGCGCCGAGATATTCAGGAATTTGGCGCAGCGCGTAAGCGCGACGTACCACAAGCGACGTTCACCGTCGTCACCACCGGTGTATATGCGAGGGTCGTAGGAATCCGGAGGCAGGAACGTGTCAGGTCCCCGGTTTCGAAGGCTGCTCGGGAATATGCGCGACGAGATTCTTGGTAGGAACACCACCGGCCATTCAAGGCCCTTTGCCGCGTGCACCGTCATGATCTTCACTGAATTGAGTGCCGAGAGTTCGCCTACGCCGCCCTCGTCTACGTGACGTTGTGCCCAGTTTGAGAGAAATAGTACAAGCGTTTTCAATCTGGACGGTGTGATCCATTGGTGGACGGACTCGAACTGGGTCAGCAGATTGCTGAACGCTCCGAGATTGAACATAACGTCGTCTGGCCAGCGATCAGTCAGGATACCGAGTTCCCGGAGCAGCTCGTGGAAGATTTCCTGTGGGTAAATTCTGGCGCTCATGCGGCCCAGCCGTTGTTCTCGGGGCAGGGCCTTCTCGTCGAGGGTCGCGCGGGTGCGATCGATCCAAGACAACACATGAGTGGAGTTGGCATTTGGTCCGAGCCGGTTGGTGTCGCGAAGAGTCGTGATAACGCTCCGAACGAAATCCCGCGTGTCGGAAGTCGAGAGTAAGCGCAGTCGGCCGTTTTCCCCAGGCAATGCGAACTCGGACCGGGACAAGAGGCAGAAAGAAGCTTGGATTAGTCGCACTTCATCGTTGTCGAATAAGCCTCCTGTTCCACTTACGACAACCGGCACGTTCCGAGCCCGAAGGGTTTCCACGAAATGGCGCCCGGACCCTCTGACACTTCGGAGAAGTATCGCCATGTCGCCGTAGTCAAGACCACGAACATCGCCGTCGGTACCGGTAAACGCGGTCCCTCGGAGCGCGTTGATACGTTCTGCCACCCATTCGGCCTCTTCTTCCTCCGAAGGGAATGTTTCCATGATGATGTCGCCGCGATCTGCCATTCGTTCCCTGACACCGCCACATCCGTCCGGTTCACGGGCGACCGGTTCCTTCTCAATACGTCGCGAAATTGCTCGAACGGCTTCATCCGCGATCGACACGACCGCGTGAGTAGAGCGGAAGTTCTCGTTCAGCCTCTTGATTGCGACATCGGGATAACGGTCTTCGAAGCCGAGCATGTTCTCGACCCTGGCGCCTCGGAAGCCGTAGAGTGCTTGGTCATCGTCACCTACGACAGTGACGCGGGGTGCCCGGCCACCGTTGCTCAGGAGCCAGATGAGCCGTTCCTGCCGGTCATCTACATCCTGGTATTCGTCCACGAACAGGTGAGTGATGCTGGAGCGAAGTTCGGCAAGGACGTCGGCTCGCTCCTCCAGGAATGTGATCAGACTGTCAACAATGGTGTTGAAGTCGAGAAAATAGTTCGGCGAGCCGTGGGCGATGCTGCGGTATGCGTCGACTGCGTCACAGAGGACGTCGTCGCCTATCGTGGCCACATCGATCTCTTGCTGATGAATGACGTTCAGGGTGTTGAGGAAGGTCCTGAGCGTCTCTCCGTACGTTCCGGATCGGGTTCTGGTTCGAAGCCGATCAAGACCAATCCCGCCGCTTTCCTCGAACTGTAGGAAACGCGACGCCACCAAGGCGGCCTGCTGCGTTTCGTCCATCACCTCGAATCGCCTGAAGTCCGGGTTTTTCTCCCGCAGTACGCGGAGGCAATACGAGTGGATGGTACCTACGTACATGTCACCGAGGGCAGGTTCCTCGGGAAGCGCTTCCTCGATATTCCGGCGAATTCGATGCTTCAGCTCCGTGGCGGCGTGATCCGTAAATGTGAAAGCCACGATTCTGCTGCGCTGAGCCCCGTTCAGCACCATATGGGCTACGCGGCGTGCCAGTGTTTCCGTCTTGCCGCTGCCGGCGCACGCGAGTATGAGAAGGTTTCCCGCATCGTGCGTGATCGCCTCGAATTGCGCCTGGGTAGGGCTGAGCATCAGTGCTTGGTTCGAATGGACGCTCGAAGCGTCGGGGCGAACGCGCGTAGGAGCGCGAAAGGCAATGCGTTGCCGATCTGCTCCGCTACGACCTTGAGGGATCCCTCAAATGTGTACTGCGGCGGGAAGGTTTGAAGAAGAGCGGCCTCGCGCGGTGTAATGGCGCGATCCGCTTCAGGGTGAGCAAATCTCCCGCGCGTTACGTCGGTGCAGCCCGTAGTCAGAGTGGGGGCCACGTCGTCCCAGGACATTCTGCCGTAAACGTCGGGATAGCTGTTCGGCCGCTTGTGACAGTTCAAACGAAGAGCCACCGGAAGTTCACTCCGGCTCCCGCCATCTTTGGGAATCATTCGAAGCCGTTTAAGCGCGATGGGCTTGTGGTTTCGAGCAATATGCAACGGGTCATGTTCGTCCGCTTCGCCCGACTCCAGCCGTGCGAGGGCAGAAATGGCATCTCGTACGGTGAACCTTTCGCCTTCGGGGCTGACCGGAGGAGGCAGCGTCGGTGGCGGGGCATCTCTACCGGCCATCAATAGGCATCGGATCCGCCTTTGGGGCACGCCATAGTCGGCTGCATCCACACGCTGTGGAGAGCCGAACCGATACTCAGAGCCGCAGATGTCGCGAAATTCCGTCAACAGGTCAGCGTAAGCCTGCGACGCAAGTCCCGGAACGTTTTCTACGAACAGAACCTTCGGCCTCAAAGCCGACACAAATCGCGCGCCTTGAATTAGCAGTCGGCTGCGCTGGTCAATGCCGCGGCGTCGGCTTTGGCTGCTGAACGGTTGGCAGGGAGCGCAGATCACCATGAGGTCGAGATCGACGCCATCGAGACACTCGCCGCGAACAGTAAGTGGATCAAGTTTTCGTATGTCGGTTTCGTACAGGCGGACACGCGGGTGGTTCGCCCGATAGGTCGCACAGGCGTCCGGATCGTTGTCAACTGCGGCGATAACGCGGAAGTGCGAACGCTTCAGCGCCGCGGAAGCCGATCCTGCGCCGCAGAACAGGTCCACGGCGGTCGGCCATGCCCTGTTCCCGGCACTTACCGCAACTTCTCTTGAGGTCACTGCAACACGCTCAGCTTCGCGAAGCATCGCAATGCCAAGAAACCCATACCTTATCAACTCCCGGTCGGTGGCTGTGTTGACCTGCGAGCGTCCTCCAACAATGCAGCCTACCCACGTTGTTGCTTCACAGATGTACCCAATCTGAGAATTTTTCCGTAAATCAACCTATTAGTGGACGGGTGAAGTCTTAGACTTGCTGGAAAATTTGGCTGGGGTGCATCCTTGCTGAGGATTCATCGACCGATGCCGGTTTCCGCCGGCGCCAGCAAGGAGGCACCCCATGGCGAAGAGAGTACCTGCGTCGATGCGCACGCGCGAATCCCTTTCCAATCTCATGGAAGGCCGCTTGTCGTCCGCCGACGGACGCGCCGCGCTGGTGAAGCTTGCGACCCGTCTGATCGTCGAGGAGGTGCTGGAGGCGGAAAGCCGCGACGCCCTTGATCGCGGCTACTACGAGCACGGTGCATCTGCTAGCCAGGGCTTGCGCGACGGGGTGCGCACAGGTCGTCTGAAGACGGCGCAAGGGATTCAGGACTATGCGGCGCCGCAGATTGCCGGCCGCGACGAACCGTTCCGCTCGAAGAACCGGGAGACCCTGAAGGGCCGCACCCAGGCGCTTGAGGACCAAGCGTTGGAGCTTCTGGCGAGCGGCCAGAGCATGCGCGACATTGAGGACGCGTTCCGGGACGAGAGCGGGTGGCTGTTGCTGTCGCGGACGGCGGTGTCTGAGATCGGCGAGCGCCTGTGGGCGGACTACAAGGAGTTCGCTGGCTGCGATCCGTCGAAGTACGATATCGCCTACCTGTTCGTGGACGGCATTGCTGAGCGCATCCGGCTCGGACAGGGGCGCGACCCGGTTCTGGCGGCTGGGGGCTTCACCATGGGTGGCGCCAGGGTCCTGCTGCACCTGATGGCTGGCTCCAAGAAGAACGCGGAGACGATGGGTGCGTTCGTTCAGGACATGCGCGCGCGGCCTCGGCGATCCCCTGCTGGTGGTCTCGGACGGGGCTACGGGCATCATCAAGGCGGTCGAGACCTGTTTTCCGCGCTCGGCGCGTCAACGTCACCTCGCCCATCACATGAGGAACCTCGCGGTCAAGGTGTCGGACGACCTCTGGCCCGAGTTCAAGACCCGCGTCACGACAGCCTACCAAGCCCCGTCCCGCGCCATCGCCCGTGATCTCGCCGCATGTGTGGTTTCGGACTACGAGGCTGAGCTACCCAGCGCGATTGACTGCTTCAGAGACGACTTCGAGGCCTGCATCGCGCACCTGCGCATGCCGATCACCCACCGCCGCGCGATCAGGTTACGAACGCGCTGCAGGGCCTGCGTCGGTCGTTGCGCAAAATCATCAAGACGCGCGACAGCTTCCCAGGCGACGAGGCAGCGACCAAGCTATGCTCAGTGCTCGCCACTCTCTGAAGATCGTCCTACGAAGGCCGACCATTCCTCCATCAGCACCCGGCGCCGCTCGAACAGGTCGGTCCGGCGGTAGGCCGCCTCCACCCGATCGGAATTCACATGCGCCAGGGCGAGCTCGCAGACCTCGCGGGGCGCGTCCGAGCACTCCGCCGCCCAGTCCCGGAACGACGAGCGGAAGCCGTGCGGTACGGCTTCGATGCCGAGGTCCCGGAGGAGCTTGGAGATCGTGTTGTCGCTGAGTGCCCGGCCGTGCGCCGAGGGGAAGACCAGGCTCGAGCCGGCCGAGAGCTCCCGCGCCTCGTTCAGGATTTGGAGCGCGCGCGCGGAGAGCGGGACCCGGTGATCGCGCTTCGCCTTCATGCGGCTCGCGGGGACCGTCCAGGTCTTCGATTCGACATCGACCTCTTTCCATCTGGCGAGCCGGACCTCGCTGGACCGGCAGGCCGTCAGCACCAGGAACTCGAGCGCGAGCACGGTGCTCGTGAACGCGCCTGACGCCTTCGCCTTGTCGAGCGCGGGGCCGACCTCGGCGAAGGGGAGGGCGCGCTGGTGCTTGCGCACGGTTCCCGTCTTCGGCAGCGCGGCGGAGATCGCGTCGCCCGCGGGGTTGTCGTCGCGGTAGCCCTGGGCGACGGCCCATTTCATGACCGCGCCGATCCGCTGGCGCACGCGCCGCATCGTCTCGGTCTTGGTGTGCCAGTGCGGGATCAGGACGGCCATCACGTCGGCGGTGGCGATCTGGTCGACCCGTTTGCGGCCGATCCGCTTCATGGCGTAGTCCCGGAGCGACGCCCGCCACTGCTTCTCGCTCTTTCCGGCGTCCTTCCAGCCTTCGCGGTGGATGGCGATCACCGTCTCGACGGCCTCGGCGAAGGTGGGCACGTCCGGCTTGCGCTTGAGCGCCACGGGATCGCCGCCGGCGCGTGCGATCTTACGGTACTCGTAGGCCTGTTGCCGGGCGTCGGCCAGGGGGACGTACGGGAACGCGCCCAGGCCCACGTCGCGTCGCGTGCCGTTGACGGTCCCCCGCCAGACCCAGTGCTTCGAGATGGACTTGAGCTTTCGCGATTCGTAGACTCTGAGTCGCAGTCCGTGCTGGTCGCAGTAGACGCCGGGGCGGTTGACGCTTCGGACGAATGCGGCGGTGAGGCGGCCCTTGTTCGGGGCATTGATGGCGGACTCCGAGGGAATCGAACGCTGGTTTTCCATGGCGATTGCCTCCCCCATCGACTCCCCCACTGCGAGCGAAAATAGATGAAAACGGGTGCCGACGCAAGGTCCGCTTGTCTCGTCTAACCCTTTGATTTTGCGGAACGTATGGGAACGCTTGAAAACGCGCGCAATCTATCCTGGGCGGTCACCCCCTCCGCCACCACTCCGCCTCCTGGCTGCGCAGTATTTCCCGAAGTGTCCAACGTTCATTGAGGATGCGGGTGGCGCGGGCGCAGCCGCCGGGAAGCTCTCGCGCTGCGGCGCGGGGCTCCGGTCAAAAGGCGATGCGGAGGCCCACGTTTACCAGGTGGTCGCTGCGGGAGCGGTCGCCGGAGCGGCCTGAGTAGCCCAGGACGGCGCTGGCTTGCCCGCCGAGGTTCATGGAAACGCCGAGATCGATGCTCAACCAGTTCTCGGACGGCATGAAACCCTCCACGGCGACCCGCTCGACCGTGGTGTCGGAGCCCGCCGAGCCCGCAACGGGGTCGCCGCGCAGTTCCGTCTCGTAGGCGACGGCGGCGTAAGGGCGAATGCCGAGCCTCCCCGAACCCGCCTCGAAGGCGAACCGATAGCCCCCGCGGACGACGAGGGATTCCCGCGCGAACCTGGAAAAGGTCAAGGAAGTGGTTGCGCGCCCGCCTTCGTGATAGCCGTCCAACTCCTGATCGAGCCAGGAGAGGCCGAGCACCGGCCCGTGGCGAGCACCGTCCGCTTCGCCCATCACCCAACTGAGACCGATGTCGAGGCCGGTCTGACGCGCCGTCGTCGAGCCGCGCTCGGTGTTCCCTGCCGGACCGAGAGTCGTCGAGCGTTCGATTTCCAGCCCCGCCTGGCCCAGGTTCAGCGCGCCGCTCAAGTAGAGCCCGCCTTGCCGCCAGGTCCCGTGCAGCGAGCCGACAGCCGTGTCGCCCTCCAGCGAGGCACCCGAGACGCCGGTGTCATGACGGCCCACGCTCAACGCGGCGCCCCACCAGAAGTCGTCCCCCGCGCGCCGACCGAGGCCGAAGGTCACCGCCTGCTCCTCGGCTTCTGCTTCGCCGAGACGCGGCGAGGCCTCCACCGCGCGCCGGCCCGTGTGCGTCAGGACGAAGCCGTGCCACTCGCCCACCGGGTGCTCCCGGTCGGAGAGCTGGTCGGCTGCGACGACGCTGCGGTGCGCGGCCGCTGCGGCCTCGCCCGCTTCGCTGACCAGCGACACCTGCACCGGTGCCAACTCCTGGGCGAGAACCGCAGTGCCGGTCTCGCTCAGGACGCCGCCGGACGCGCAGGCGACGATAGCGACTGCAGCCACGAGGGCTCGGACATGAAGACGCATCGGATGGCTCCCTTGCGGCACGCGCCCAGCGCCTGCGGCAGCCAAAGGGTCATTCGACCCGGCGCCAACTCTCGGCCCTGCCTCCAAGCGGCCAGCGCGTACGCTCGTCATTATCGGCCCTCACCGCCGTCGGCGCCACCACCCAGCGAGCTAAGGCTTGCCGGCCTCCTCGGCGCGCAGGGCCGCGAGGCCGGCGCGGTAATTCGGATAGCGCAGCGTGACACCGAGCTCGTCCTTGATGCGGGCGTTCGAGACCCGCCGGTTGTCGGCGTAGAAGCTCCGCGCCATTGGCGAGAGGTCGGCGTCTTCCAGGGGCGTGAGCGGCGGTGGCGCGACACCCAGCAGGGCACAGGCGTGCGCGACGACGTCCGCCGCAGACGCAGGCTCGTCGTCGCACACGTTATAAATGGCGCCGGCGCGGGGCCTGGCGATTGAGGCGGCCAGAGCCTGCGCGATGTCAGCCACGTGGATGCGCGAGAAGACCTGGCCCGGCTTCGCGATGCGCTTGGCCGTGCCGCGCTTCACGGTGGCGAGTGCGTTGCGCCCCGGCCCATAGATCCCTGCCAGGCGAAAGACGTGCACGGCAAGCCCGTGCTTCTCGCCGAGGGCGAGCCAGCCCCTTTCCGCCTCGACACGGTGCCGGCCGCGCGCGCCGGTGGGCGCAAGCGGCGCGCTCTCGTCCACCCAGGCGCCGCCGGTATCGCCGTAAACCCCGGTGGTGGAGAGATAGCCGATCCATTCCAGGCTCTCGATGGCGGCAATGACCGCGCCGTGGCGGTCGAGCGCGGGATCGCCGTCCGCGTCCGGCGGGATGGAGAGGAGGACGTGGGTGGTGCCGGCGAGCCTTTCTTCCGGGTCCGCAAGCGGTGTCTCGCGCGAGAAAGGAACCGCGTCGACGCCATTTTTCGTCAGGGCCTGGCACCCCTCGAGTGTTCGGCAGGTGCCGGCGAGGGCCCAGCCGGCGGGGCCCAACAGCGCGCCCAAGGCGGAGGCGCTGAAGCCATAGCCGAAGCAGAACAGCCGTTTGCCGCGCGTCGTGGTCATGGTCGGAGGCTGCCAGCCTCCCCGTGCGCGTGCCACTCCTTCAGCACCGCAGGATCCGTCTCGCCGGGGGCGAGGCGGGCACGGAGCGCGGCGAAATCGGCCGGTGGCGCGAGCCGTTGCGACGCCCAGACCGCCATGGCCCGGACCAGGGGGGAGGGGTCGCCGAGCAGCCGTTTCGCTGCCGGCAAGGCGGTGGCATCCCCGCAATTGCCGATGGCGATCAGCACGTTGCGCACGAAGCGATCGCGCCCGGTGCGCTTGATCGGGCTACCGGAGAAGACGGTCCTGAAGGTCCTGTCGTCCAAAGCGGCGAGGTCGGCGAGCCTGGGCGCGGTGAGCTCGGCGCGCGGCAGGAAGGCGTACTCCTCGGTCCGGCGCGCGAACTTGTTCCACGGACAGACCGCGAGGCAATCGTCGCAGCCGTAGATTCGGTTGCCCATGGCCTCGCGGAACTCGGGCGCGATGTGGCCCTTGTGCTCGATGGTGAGGTAGGAGATGCAGCGCGTGGCGTCGAGCCGGTAGGGGGCGGGGAAGGCGTCCGTCGGGCAGACGTCGAGACATTGGCGGCAGGAGCCGCAGTGGTCGGCCTCGGCGTCGTCGGGCGCGAGGTCGAGGGTCGTGAACAGCTCGCCGAGGAAGAGCCAGGAGCCGTGGCGCCGGGAGACGAGGTTGGTGTGCTTGCCCTGCCAGCCGAGCCCTGCGCGGGCCGCCAGCGGCTTCTCCATCACCGGCGCCGTGTCCACGAAGAACTTCACCTCGGCGCCGAAGGTGTCTGCGACGAAGCGTGCAAGCCGCCGGAGCCTGCCCTTGAGCACGTCGTGGTAGTCGCGACCTTGCGCATAAGCCGAGACGATGCCTCGCGAGGGTGTGTCCAGCAGGCGTAGCGGGTCATGCGCCGGGCCGTAGTTGAGGCCCACCACCACGACGCTGCGTGCCTCGGGCCAGAGCGCGCGAGGGGCGGCGCGTCGCTCGGCGGTGCGGGGCAGCCACGCCATGTCCCCGGCGTAGCCTAGGCGCAGAAACTGTCGGAGCCCCTCGCCGTCCGCCGGCGCAGTGTCGGCACTGGCCACGCCCACGGCCTGAAACCCGAGCGAGCGGGCGTGAGCGAGGATCGCGTCGCGCGCGTCCGGAGGAGCGGTCGCTTCGCTCGTCGCCAGGGCGTTAGGTCCTCCGTTCGGCACCGTCGAGCAGCATGTCGAGAGCGGTCACGACTGTTGCACGGCGGACGGCGCCACGATCGCCCGAATAGACCACGCGCCGGTGAAAGACCGCGCCGCCCGGCCCTGCGCAGGCGTGGTGCACCAGGCCGACCGGCTTGGCGGCCGTTCCCCCGCCGGGGCCCGCGATGCCGGTCACCGCGACCGCGAGATCGGCGTCGGAGCGGGCAAGCGCGCCGGTCGCCATGGCCCGCGCCACCTCCTCGCTGACCGCGCCCACGCGCATCAGCATCTCGTCGGTGACGCCGAGCAGATCCCGCTTGGCCTCGTTGGAGTAGGTCACGAAACCGCGGTCCACCACATCCGATGAGCCTGCGATCTCGGTGAGACAGGCGGCGATCAGACCGCCGGTACAGGATTCCGCCGTGGCGACGCGCACGCCCTTCGTGCGGCAGAGCGAGAGCAGCCGCTCGGCCCGGTCAACGATGTCCGCAGGGAAGGTCACAGCCAAATCCAGACATTCCAGAGCAGGACCGCCGCCAGGGCGCCTGCGACGATGTCATCCAGCATCACGCCGAGCCCGCCCTTCACGCGCTTATCGAGCAGGCTGATGGGCCAGGGCTTCACCACGTCGAACAGGCGGAACAGCACGAAGCCGATGGCGTAGGCGGCAACTGCCGGCGGCACCAGCAGCAGGGCGACGAATTGGCCGGCCACCTCGTCGATCACGATGGCGGGTGAGTCGCGGGTTCCGGTGCGTCGCTCGCAGGCGCCGGCCGCCCAGATGCCGATCACTATCAGCACGAGAGTGGCGATGGCGAGGCCGAGCGTGCCGGTGTAGGTCCTGAGCAGCCACGCGAGGGGCAGCGCCAACGCCGAAGCCACGGTCCCCGGTGCCCAGCGCACCAGCCCCGCGCCGAAGCAGGTCGCGATCAGGGTCGCCGGATCGCGCAGGTTGAGGCGGGTCGGCTCCGCTTCAGCGGTCATCGGCGCCGCCTGCGGGCAAGAGGACCGTGGCAACCGCCTGCGCGGCGATGCCCTCGCCACGCCCGGTGAAGCCGAGGCGCTCCGTGGTGGTCGCCTTGAGGCTGATGCGGGTGGGGTCAACGGCCAGAACTTCCGAAAGCCGCGCCATCATGGCCTGCCGGTGCGGGCCGATCCTGGGTCGCTGGCAGATGATCGTGACATCCACGTGGCCGAGGCGCCCGCCGCGCTCCGCCAGGAGCCCCAGCGCGTGGGCCACGAAGAGTGCGGACTCGGCGTCTCGCCAAGCCGCGTCGGAGGGCGGGAAGTGGGTGCCGATATCGCCCGCCGCCATTGCGCCCAGCAACGCGTCGACGATGGCGTGGAGCACCACGTCGCCGTCGGAGTGGCTGATCACGCCCTGCGCGTGCGGCACCGCCACCCCGCCCAGCATGAGGTGGTCGCCGGGGCCGAAGCGGTGGACGTCGAAGCCCATGCCGACGCGGGTCTCGAAGACGGCATCGGCTGCGGTGGCGACGTGGCGCGCGCCTTGCGCCGCCAGGATGCGCTCGGCGCGGGTGAAATCCTGCTCGGTGGTGATCTTGAGGTTGTCCTCGTCGCCGGGGGTGAGCGCGACGGAGAGCCCGGCCTGCTCGGCCACCGCGGCATCGTCGGTGAGCGCACTGCCGGCCGCCGCCCGGTGGGCATCGAGAATCGCGGGATAGCGGAAGCCCTGCGGGGTCTGGGCGCGCCAGAGACCCTCGCGCTGCACCGCGCCCGCAATCAGGACGCTGCCCGGAGCCGCCCGCTTGAGGCTGTCGCTCACCGCGAGCGCGGGCAGCGCGCCGTCGTGACCCGCGAGCGCATCGAGCGCGCCGTCGATCACGGCAGCGGAGACCAGAGGACGCGCGCCGTCGTGGATCAGCACCAGGTCGGGCGGAGATTCGGCGAGGCTTTCCAGTCCGTTACGCACCGAGTCCTGCCGCGTCTCGCCACCCGCGACCGGCGCGAGCAGCGCGCCGTCTGCCACGCTTCCGCTGCCGCTTGCGCGCACCGCCTCGTCGTAGAGCGCTCGGTCGGCGGGGTTGATCACCACCCTGACCCGGTCGATGCGCGCATGCGTCGCGAAGCGCTGCACGCTGTGGCCGAGCACCGCGCGCCCCGCGAGCGCGCGATACTGCTTGGGCAGCGGCCCGCCGACCCGGTGGCCGCGCCCGGCGGCGACGATCAGAGCGGCGGCGGTGGCCATGGTGGGTCCGTGGCGCGGGCGGCGGCGTCCCGCAGCTCTCCTCGATCGGTGCCGGCGGCAGGACTCGAACCCGCAACCCCTTGATTACAAATCAAGTGCTCTACCAGTTGAGCTACGCCGGCCGATCGGCCGCTGCAGGTGCGCGCGATCACGGAAGGCCCGCTTTCAAGCGCGGCCTGCGGCCCGAGTCAAGGCGCGAAGCACCCCGCTGCAGCGCCCGCAGGGTCTTGTTCGGCGCCCCGCTCATCGCCGCGAAACCTCGTAGAGCGCGATGGCGGCGGCGTTGGAGACGTTGAGGCTCGCCATCGAGCCCGGCATGGGGATGCTCGCGGTCGAATCGCAGCGCTCGCGGGTGAGTCGGCGCATGCCCTGGCCTTCCGCGCCCAGCACGAGCGCGAGCGGCGCCTTCACGCCGATAGCCTCGAGCGGCTCGGGCGCGTCCTGGTCGAGGCCGAGGCACCAAAAGCCGAGTTCTTTCAGGACGACAAGGGCGCGCGCAATGTTGACGACCCGGGCGAGCGGCACCGTCTCCAGCGCGCCGGATGCCGCCTTGGCGAGAGCGCCGGTACCCTGCGGCGAATGCCGGTCCTGGATCACCACGGCTCCCACCTCAAAGGCCGCCGCCGAGCGCAGGATCGCGCCGACGTTGTGCGGATCGGTCACCTGGTCGAGCACGACCACGGTCGGCGCGCCCTCCGCCCTCTGCACCACGCCGCGACAGGCAGAAGCGAGATCGACCGCCGGCAGCGGCGCCGTCTCGAGCACGATGCCCTGATGCACGGCGCCCTCCGGCAGCAGGGCGGCGACATCCTGGCGCGAGACGATCTGCGGCGCTTCGAGCAGGGCACGGGCGGCGAGCGGGAACGCGCGGGCGTCGGTGCGCTCGGCGAGCAGCGCCGCTGCCTCCTCGGTCGCGATCAGCCGATGGCAGCGGCGGCTCGGATTGGCCAGCGCGGCGTCCACGGCATGGGTGCCGTAGAGCCGCTCGCGGCGGGGTCGCGCCTGGGCGCGTTGCTCCTGATGCGTGCGCCGGCGCCCGGTGCCACGCTCGCGCGGGCGGCGAGAACTGTTGCGTGCCATGACGCACCCTATTATAAGACTTCCATCCCATTTGCGAGACGCCCCGGCACACGGGTCTCCCGGCGCGCGCTGACGCCGCAGCCGCGGCGGCCGATGGCGCGGTGGGCCGTCACGGAGAGTTCCTTTGGGCGTTGACAATCGACCGCGGATGTCCATAGTGCGCCGTTCCGAGTCCCGGGGGCGTCCACCTCGGCGCGGAGGGGTGGCCGAGTGGTTAAAGGCAGCAGACTGTAAATCTGCCGACGTATGTCTACGTAGGTTCGAATCCTACCCCCTCCACCACACGGGCGGCGCGCGCGCGTGCGACGAAGGGCGTGGGGGACTTGAGATCGAGCGGGTGTAGCTCAATGGTAGAGCCCCAGCCTTCCAAGCTGGTTACGTGGGTTCGATTCCCATCACCCGCTCCAGAGTACAGGGCCGACACCGCAGCAGCGGTGCGCGGTCTGTGTCGTCCTTTTAACCGCTGCAGGAACGCGGCGGACGGGGAATAGAGCAGCGATGGCTAAGGAGAAGTTTGAGCGTACGAAGCCGCACTGCAACGTCGGGACGATTGGTCACGTTGACCATGGGAAGACGACGCTGACGGCGGCGATCACGCGGATACTTGGCGAGGCGG
>MKWU01002145.1_pt1 | contig 30675 bp, 26 predicted proteins | sample 809101 | NCBI WGS metagenome assembly MKWU01 (sample SAMN05860141, study PRJNA318959) | sponge metagenome | host: Aplysina aerophoba | place: Slovenia: Piran, Adriatic Sea, Gulf of Piran | collected 2013-05-07
GGTATGCCGCGTCATGCGGGCCCGGCGACGCCTCGGGATGATACTGGACCGAGAAGATCGGATGCTCGCGGTGCCGGAGCCCCTCCACGGTCCGGTCGTTGAGGTTCACGTGGGTCACCTCCACCGCGCCCTTGAGCGAATCCGCGTCCACCGCGAAACCGTGGTTCTGGGTGGTGATCTCCACCTTTTCGGTGGTGAGGTCCATGACCGGCTGGTTGCCGCCGTGATGGCCGAACTTGAGCTTGAAGGTGCGTCCGCCCATGGCCAAGCCCAGGATCTGGTGTCCCAGGCAGATGCCGAAGATGGGGCGCCGGCCCAGCAGTTGCCGCACGTTGTCCGCGGCGTAGGGGACGGCGGCGGGATCTCCCGGGCCGTTGGACAGGAAGATCCCGTCCGGCTCCAGCGCCAGCGCGTCGGCGGCGGACGTCCACGCGGGCACCACCGTGACCGCGCAGCCGGCCTCCACCAGGCCTCGCAGGATGTTGAACTTGATGCCGAAGTCGTAAGCCACCACGTGAAACTCCGGCTCCCGCCCGGCACCGAAGCCGCTTCCCATCCGCCAGGCTCCCTGGTCCCAGCGGTAGGGCTCCCGGCAGGTGACGTTCTTTACCAGATCCCGGCCGACAACCCCTTCTATTTGTTGTGCTTTCGTGGCCAGTTCCGCCGCGTCCCGGCTGACCGTGGAGATGATCCCCTCCTGGGCGCCGCGCTCGCGTATGTGGGTCACCAGGGAGCGCGTATCCACCCCTTCGATGCCCACGATGCCGTGCTGCCGCATGTAGACGTGCAGCGCTTGGGTGGCGCGCCAACTGCTGGGCACGGGGCAGTATTCCTTGACGATGAAGCCCTTGACGTACGGCCGGTTCGATTCGTCGTCCTCGGGGTTGACGCCGACGTTGCCGATCTCGGGGTAGGTCATGGTGACGAGCTGACCCTCGTAGGAAGGATCGGTGAGGATCTCCTGGTATCCCGTCATGCTGGTGTTGAAGACGACCTCTCCGGCGGCCTCTCCTTCACCGCCGAAGGCGCGGCCGGTAAACGAGGTCCCGTCGGCCAGGGTGAGTATGGCTTTCATGGTGTGAACGAGTGAACGCTAGTGTTGCGTTTGGGAAATACGTTGACGAATATGCGCAGGAATTTTTGTCGTCGGCAAGGCGCGATGACGAGCAGTGGCGGGCACCACGCGAGGAAGAGCAACGCAGCCGACGGCAAAAAGGACAAGCAGATTCGTCAACGTATTTCCCAAACGCAACACTAGTGTGAAGGGTCAGTAGATGAGTCCGCCGATGCGCCACCAGCGGAGCCGCTGCCACGAGCCTTGCTCCCTCTCCGAGTCCCAGGACCAGTACTTGACGAAGGCCCGGCCGCGCACGTCGTTGATGGGCACGAAGCCCCAGAACCGGCTGTCGAAGCTGCGGTCACGGTTGTCGCCCATGACGAACACGTGGCCTTCCGGCACCTTGACGGGGCCGAGGTTGTCACGCAGATGGCCCGCGCCCAGGGTCATGCCCTGGTCCTCGAAGTGAGCGTGCGAATCCTCCACGGGCTCCCCGTTGATGAAGACCTTCTTGTCCCGGATCACGACCTCGTCGCCGGGCACCCCCACCACCCGCTTGATGAAGTCCTTGCAGCGATCCTGCGGGTAGATGAAGACGACCACGTCGCCGCGTTCCGGCGCGTCCCAGTTCACGACGTGGGAACCCCTTGCCAAATCGACGCATCCGGCGAAAGGCACCCAGTTCAGGTCCGGGAGGCGGACGCCGTAGGACAGCTTGTTGACCAGGATATGGTCGCCGATGACCAGCGTGGGAATCATGGAGCCCGAGGGTATCTTGAACGCCTGCACCACGAACGCGCGCAGGAACAGCGCCGCGATCAGGGCGATGAGGATGGCTTCCGTGTACTCGCGGAACACGGATTTCCGAGGCTTTGAAAGTCTGGCCACTGGGCGTCCTTGATGTCTCTTTCGTATCAGGGATGGGTCTTGGAAACCGTTCCTGAATTTAACAGCTTAACCGGCAACTTTGAATCAGACCTTGAGGGCGGCGAGGAACGCCTCCTGCGGAATCTCCACCCGGCCCACCGACTTCATGCGCTTCTTGCCTTCCTTCTGCCGTTCCAGGAGCTTGCGCTTGCGCGTGATGTCGCCGCCGTAGCACTTGGCGGTGACGTTCTTGCGCAGCGCCTTCACCGACTCCCGCGCGATCACCCGGCTGCCGATGGCCGCCTGGATGACCACCTCGAAGAGCTGCCGCGGGATCATTTCGCGCATGCGCTGGACCATGTCGCGGCCGCGCCCGTAGGCCTTGTCGCGGTGCACGATCAGCGACATGGCGTCCACGATGTCGCCGTTGATGCGCACGTCCAGCTTCACCAGCTTGGATGCCCGCATGCCGGCCATCTCGTAGTCCATGGAAGCATAGCCCCGGCTCAGGGACTTGAGGCGGTCGTAGAAGTCGTACACGATCTCGTTCAGCGGCAGTTCATAGGTCACGATGGCGCGGTTGAGACCCGCGTAGCGCAGCTCTTGCTGGACGCCGCGCTTCTCCTCGCAGAGTTTGAGCACACCGCCGAGGTAGTCCTGCGGCAGATGGATGGTTGCCCGGATGAAGGGCTCCTCGATCATCTCGATGTCGGCCTCGTTGGGGAAGGCCACCGGGTTGTCGATGGCCAGCACTTCCCCGCCGTGCGTGGTTACCCGATAGACCACCGTGGGCGCCGTGGTGATGAGGGTGAGGTCGAACTCCCGTTCCACCCGCTCGTGCACGATGTCGAGGTGCAGCAAACCGAGAAAGCCGCAGCGAAAGCCGAACCCCAGGGCCCGGGAAGTCTCCGGCTCGTAGGTGAACGACGAATCGTTCAGGCTGAGCTTCTCCAGGGCCGTCCTCAGGGCCTGGTACTGCCCGGAGTCGGTCGGATAGAGGCCGCTGAACACCATGGGCTTGAGCGGCCGAAAACCCTCCATGGCTTTGCGGGTGGGGTTCTTGTAGCTCGTGACGGTGTCGCCGATGCGCGCCTCCTGGATGTTCTTGATGGAGGCCATGAGAAAGCCCACCTCGCCCGGACCGAGGCTCTCCACCTCCACCGGACCCGGCGCGAAGACCCCCAGGCGGTTCACCTCGAACACGCCGCCGGTGGACATGAGGCGAATGGAGTCGCCGGTGCTCACCTTCCCGTCGAAGACGCGCAGCAGGATCACCGCGCCGTGGTACGGATCGAACCAACTGTCGAAGATCAGGCCGCGCAACGGCCCTTGCTCCTCTCCCTGGGGCGGCGGGAAGTTGGCGACGATTCCCTCCAGCACGTCCTCCGTGCCTACGCCTTGCTTGGCGCTGGCGAGGATGGCATTGGAGCTGTCCAGACCGATGATGTCCTCGATCTCGCCCTTGACCCGCTCCGGGTCCGCGCTCGGCAGGTCGATCTTGTTGATCACCGGGAAGACCTGGAGGTCGTGGTCCAGCGCCAGGTAGACGTTGGCCACGGTCTGGGCTTCGACGCCCTGGGCCGCATCCACCACCAGGATGGCTCCTTCGCAGGCCGCCAGGCTGCGGGAAACCTCGTAGGTGAAGTCCACGTGGCCGGGGGTGTCGATGAGGTTGAGGATGTAGTCCTCGCCGCTGCGCGAGCGGTACTCGAGACGCACCGGGCTGGCCTTGATAGTGATGCCGCGCTCCCGCTCCAGCTCCATCTTGTCGAGGAACTGGTCGGTCCTTTCGCGTTCGCTCAAGGTGCCGGTGTGCTCCAGCAGTCGATCGGCAAGGGTGGACTTGCCGTGGTCGATGTGGGCGATGATGCAGAAGTTGCGGATGCGGCGGCTATCCACGGCCCCGTCCCATGGAGTAGTAGGTGAAGCCGTGCCGTTGCATCACGGCCGGGTCGTAGAGGTTGCGCCCGTCGAACACCACGGGCCGGCGCAGGAGCGTCTTCAGGCGCGGAAAGTCGGGGCTGCGGAACTCGTTCCATTCCGTCAGCACGAGCACCGCGTCGGCGCCGTCGGCTACCTCGTAGTTGTTGTCGCCGCAGGCGATGCGGTCGCCGTAGCGCTTGCGCGCCTCGTTCATGGCCTCGGGATCGAAGGCGCGCACGCACGCACCCGCGTCCAGCAGGCCGTCGATGATCCGGATGGCCGGAGACTCGCGCATGTCGTCGGTGCGCGCCTTGAAGGCCAGGCCCCACAGCGCCAGCGTACGGTCCGCCAGCGCCCCGTCGAAGTGTTTCCGCACCTTGTCCAGCAGGAACCCCTTCTGGGTCTCGTTGACCCGATCCACGGCGCGCAGGAGCGGCATCTCCAGCTCGTCGCCGCCCATGGCGATCATCGCGCGGATGTCCTTGGGCAGACAGGAGCCGCCGAAGCCGATGCCGGGATAGATGAAATGCGGTCCGATGCGGTGGTCGAGGCCGACGATGCGCCGCACCTGCTCGATGTCCGCCCCCTCCTTCTCGCACAGGCGCGCGGTCTCGTTGATGAAGGAGATCTTCGTGGCGAGGATGGCGTTGGCGGCGTACTTGCTCATCTCGGCGCTGCGCGAATCCGTGCGGATGATGGGTTTGCCGGTACGCACGAAGGGCTCGTAAAGCCGGCTGAGGAGTTCGAGAGAGGCGGCGTCCTCGCCGCCCAGCACCACCCTGTCGGGCTTCATGAAGTCCTCCACCGCGGCGCCTTCCTTGAGGAATTCCGGGTTCGACACCACTGCCACCGGATGCGCCGTGCGCGCTTCGATGATCTCCCGGACGCGCGCCGCCGTGCCCACGGGAACCGTGCTCTTGGTCACCACGATCTTGGCGCCGTTCATGGCCATGGCGATGCTCTCGGCCACGGCGAAAACCTGGGTCAGGTCCGCGCCGCCCGCCGACACCTGGGGCGTGCCCACCGCGATGAAGATGGTTTCCGCGCGCCGGACGGCCTCGGCCAGATCGGTGGAAAAGGACAGACGGTCCTCGCGCGTGTTGCGCTGGAGCAACTCTTCCAGCCCCAGCTCGTAGAAGGGCACCCGCCCCTCGTGGAGTTGCGCGATCTTGGTTTCGTCGATGTCCACGCAGACCACGTCGTTGCCGGTCTCGGCGAAGCAGGTTCCCGTGACCAGCCCGACGTAGCCCGTACCGATCATTGCGATGTTCATGCCATCCCGGTCGGCGCCTTCAGTCGTGAAAGCGGGTCAAGTCCACGAAACGCGCATAACGCTCTTCGATCTCCGTACGGTCCAGCGCGATCAGGCGCCGGGGACCGAAATCCTCCACCGTGAAGGAGGCGGTGACGTTGCCGTACACGATGGCGCGCCGCAGCGCCTCCTCGCCTCCGGCGTCGGCCGCGGCCAGGCACCCCATGAAGCCGCCGGCGAAGGAATCGCCCGCGCCGGTGGGGTCCAGGACCTCTTCCAGCGGATAGGCCGGCACCACGAAAGTCGCCGCGTCGGAGAACTGGAAGACGCCGTACTCGCCGCGCTTGATGAGCACCACCCGCGGTCCCATCTTGAGAATGGCGCGGGCGGCGCGCACGATGTTGTGCTGCCCGCTCAGCATGCGCGCCTCGGAGTCGTTGATCACCACGGTCTCGACCCGCTCCAGGACCTTGCGCAACTCTTCCGGCGTCTCGTGGATCCAGTGGTCCATGGTGTCGAGGGCCACCAGCCGGGGCTGCTTCAAGCGCGCCAGCACCTCCAACTGCGCCGCCGGGTGCATGTTGCCGAGAAAGGCGTACTCGGTGTCCTCGTAACCCGCGGGGAGGCGCGGCACGAATTCCTCCAGCACGTTGAGTTGGACCTCCAGGGTGTCGCGCACGTTGAGGTCCTCGTGGTAGCGACCGTGCCAGTAGAAGGTCTTGCCCGGAGCATGCTGCAACCCCTCCAGGTCCACGCCGCTGCGCGACAGCGCGGTCAGGTGCTCGTCGGGAAAGTCCTCGCCCACCACGCCGACGATCCGCACCGGCGCGAAAAAGGCGGCGGCCAGGGAAAAATAGGCCGCGGAGCCGCCCAGGATCCGGTCGGCACGGCCGTGCGGGGTCTCGATGGAATCGAAGGCCATGGAGCCCACCACCAGAACATTCATCGTCGCAATCCTCCCGAAGCCCGAAGGCCCCACGCTCGCTCAACCACTAGAGATATTTGTCCACCAGCGGCCCCAGCCTCGTCCGGGCTTCGTCCGGGATCACCGAGCGGTCCGTGACGATGGCCATGGCGAGGGCGGTGGCGCAGGGGCAGGCGCGCTCGGCGGTCAGGCGCTCCAGCGTGCCCCGGACGATGCGCTTGGCCACGTCCGCGTTCTTCTGCAGCACCGCGATGACCTCCTCGATGTCCACGTCGCCGGCGGCCTCGTTCCAGCAGTCGTAGTCCGTCGCCATGGCGATGGTGGCGAAGCAGATCTCGGCTTCCCGCGCGAGCTTCGCCTCCTGGAGATTGGTCATGCCGATGACGTCGGCGCCCCAGCTCCGGTGCAGCGCCGACTCGGCGCGGGTGGAGAACTGCGGCCCTTCCATGCACACGTAGGTGCCGCGGCCGTGCACCGTGATGTCCTCATCGGCGGCGCTCGCCGCCACCGCGGCGCGCAGGTCGTTGCAGAAGGGGTCGGCGAACTGCACGTGGGCCACGATGCCGTCGCCGAAGAACGTGCTCGGGCGCCGGTAGGTGCGGTCGATGAACTGGTCCGGCAGCACCACGTGGCCCGGCTCGATCTCCGCCTGGAGGCTGCCTACCGCGCTGACCGAGAGGATCCGTCCGACGCCGAGCTTCTTCATGCCGAAGATGTTGGCGCGGTTGTTGACCTCGGAAGGCAGCAGGCGATGGCCCCTGCCGTGACGCGGCAGGAAGACCATGTCGACCCCGGCCAGGGTGCCCGTCACGAAGGGAGCGGAGGGGGCGCCGAAGGGGGTTTCCACCTCCACTGCGCCCACCCCGCTCAGTCCCTCCATCTCGTACAGGCCGGTGCCGCCGATGACGCCCAGGGTCGTGTTCTGTTCCATGTCCGTTTCCCCGTTCACTGGGCCGCTCGAGAACCCGCGCCCCGCCGCTGTTCCATGGTGGCCGCGACGCGTGCGCGCCCGCCCGCGTCCTCCGGCGCCGCCGCGTGATACAACTGCCCGCAGGCCGCCTGGATGTCCTCGCCCCGGGGACGGCGCACGTGGGTCTGGATTCCCCGGGCCCGCAGCGCTTCTCCGAAGCGTTCGATGACGTCCTCCGGCGGCCGGTCGAAACCGCTCCCTTCGTGTGGATTGAAGGGTATCAGGTTCACCTTGCAACGGATCCCGCGAAGCAGTCTCGCGAGCTCCGCCGCGTCCGCCGGGAGGTCGTTCACACCGCGCAGAAGCAGATACTCGAAGGTGATCCGCTTGCGCCGCGGCACCGGCAGGGAGCGACAGCACTCCAGCAAGTCCGCCACCGGGTACTTACGGTTGACCGGCATCAGCCCCGAGCGCACGTCGTCGCGCGCGGCATGGAGCGAGATGGCCAGGTTCACCCGTGTTTCCTCCATGAGCCGGCGCATCTGCGGCAGCAATCCGACCGTCGAGACGGTGATCTTGCGTGGCGAGATGGCCATGCCGCTATGGGCATCGGTGATGGTTTCCAGTGCCCCGCGCGTGGCATCGTAGTTGGCCAGGGGCTCGCCCATGCCCATGAACACCAGGTTGGAGATCCGCCGCTCCTCGGGGCACCCGCGCTGCACCTCGAGGATCTGGTCCAGGATCTCCGCCTGAGTGAGGTTGCGCTTGAGTCCCATGCGCGCGGTGGCGCAGAACGCGCACCCCAGACCGCATCCCGCCTGCGTCGACACGCACAGCGTCACCCGGTCCGGTTCCGGAATATACACGGTCTCCACGAGGTTGCTGTCGCGCAAACGCAGCAGGTACTTGACGGTGCCGTCATCGGAACGGCTCTGTTGCTGCACCGCCAGGCTGCCGATGACGAACGACCGCGCCAGCGCTTGCCGCAGCTCCCGCGACAGGTCGGTCATGCTCTCGAACTCGGTCGCGTGCTTCTGGAACAGCCAGCGCCGTATCTGATCGGCGCGATAGGACGGAAGCCCGCGGGCGTCGAGCCACGCGCTCAGCTCGGCATGGCCGAGGTCCTCGAGAGGCCGCCGGGGATCGTCTGAATCGCCGCCGTGAAACGGCGCGGTCCCTTGCCCTTCGGTTGCGGAATCCAGGTCCATGCGACAGTGTGTGTCCCCGTGTGGCCCCTCCCACCCCTGGATTCCCGCTTTCGCGGGAATGACGATTCGAGCGGCGGTGCGATTTCGAATCGATGACGTGCTTGACGCCTTGGGACCTCCCCTGAAGTCTCAGGCGGTGGGAGACTGGATCTCGTCGTCGCTGAAGAAGAAGTCGATTTCCGCGGCCGCGGTCTCGGGGGCGTCGGAGCCGTGCACCGCGTTGGCCTCCACGTCGGTGCCCAAGTCCTTCCGGATCGTTCCCGGCGCCGCGTTGGCCGGATCGGTGGCGCCCATGATCTCGCGATTACGGGCGATGGCCCCGTCCCCTTCGAGGACCGACACGAAGATGGGCCCGGTGGACATGTAATCGGTGAGGGTGTTGAAGAACGGCCGCTCGCGGTGCACGGCGTAGAAGGACTCCGCCCGCTGTTTGTCCAGGCGGGTCAGCTTCGCCGCCACCACCTTGAGGCCGGCCTGCTCGAAGCGGCTCAGGATATCTCCGATGTGGCCGCCCGCGACGGCTTCCGGCTTGACGATCGACAGTGTTCGCTCCATACGGATTATCCCAACCTCTCCTTCATGGTCTGGCCGATGTCCGCCGGGGTCGGCGCCATGCTCACGCCCGCGGCGCGCAACGCCTCGACCTTCTCCGCGGCGGTGCCCTTGCCTCCGGAAATGATGGCGCCGGCATGGCCCATGCGCTTTCCCGGCGGGGCCGTCTGGCCCACGATGAAGCCCACGACGGGCTTTTTCATGTGCGCCCGGATCCATTCCGCGGCGTCCTGTTCGGCGCTGCCGCCGATCTCGCCGATGAGCACCACCGCTTCGGTCTCGTCGTCCTCGTTGAACAGGGCGAGCACATCCACGAAGTTGAGCCCCCGAATTGGGTCGCCGCCGATGCCGACGCAGGTGGACTGTCCCATGCCCAGACGCGTGAGCTGGTCCACCGCCTCGTAGGTCAACGTGCCGCTGCGGGAAATGACCCCGATGCGCCCGCGCTTGTGGATGTGGCCGGGCATGATGCCGATCTTGCACGCGTCCGGGGTGATCACGCCCGGGCAGTTGGGTCCCACCAGCACGGTGCCGCGGTCGGCCAGGTAGCGCTTGACGCGCATCATGTCCTGGACCGGGACGCCTTCGGTGATGCAGATCACCAGCGGTACGCCGGCGGCGGACGATTCCATCATGGCGTCCGCCGCGAACGGTGGCGGCACATAGATGACGCTGGCGTTGGCGCCGGTCTCCCGCACCGCCTGTTCCACGGTGTCGAAAACGGGAATCCCCTCGAAGTCGGTGCCGCCCTTGCCGGGAGTGACGCCGGCCACCATCCGGCTACCGTACTCCTTGCACGTACGGGTGTGGAACTGGCCGGTGGCGCCGGTAATGCCCTGGGTGAGCACGCGTGTCTCGGCGTCGACGAGAATGCTCATGCGCGCCCTTCCTCCGTCCGCACCGCCTCGACGATCTTCTGCGCGGCGTCCGCGATGGTGTCCGCCGGAATGATGCTCAGGTCGGAGTTGGACAGCAGCTCCCTGCCCTGTTCGACGTTGGTTCCCTGCAGGCGCACCACCAGGGGCACGTTGACGCCGATCTCCCGGGCCGCGTCGATGATGCCCGCGGCGATGACGTCGCAGCGCATGATGCCGCCGAAGATGTTCACCAGCACGCCGCGCACCTTGTCGTCGGAGAGCAGCAGGCGGAACGCCTGTCCCACCATCTCCTTGCTGGCGCCGCCGCCCACGTCGAGGAAGTTGGCCGGCATGCCGCCGTACTGCTGGATGATGTCCATGGTGCCCATGGCCAGGCCCGCGCCGTTCACCATGCAGCCGATGTTACCGTCCAGGGCCACGTACGAGATGCCCAGCTCCGAGGCCTTGACCTCCTTGGGATCCTCCTCGGTGATGTCGCGCAACTCCACCACGTCGGCGTGGCGGAAGAGCGCGTTGCCGTCGAAGTTCATCTTGGCGTCGAGGACCAGCAGCCGCCCGTCCTCCAACTGCGCCAGCGGGTTGATCTCCAGTTGCATGCAGTCGGACTTGAGAAAGGCGTCGTACAGGCTCCTGACGAGCGCGCCGAAGGCCGAGACTTCCTTGCCGGCCAATCCCAGCCGGCCCGCCACGTGGCGGATCTGGAACGGCTGCACCCCCACCAGCGGATCCACCACCTCGATGATGATGGCGTCGGGCGTCTCCTTGGCCACCTCCTCGATCTCCATGCCGCCCTCGCGGCAGGCGATGATGGCGGGGCCGCCGGCCGCGGCGTCCAGCACGATGCTGCAGTAGAGCTCACGGGAGATGCGCGACGCCTCTTCCACCCACACGCGCCGGACCACGCGTCCCTCGGGACCGGTCTGGTGGGTCACCAGCGGCTTTCCCAGGAGGCCTTCGGCAAACGCGGCCGCCTCGTCCTCGCCGTGGACCACCTTGACGCCGCCGGCCTTGCCCCGGCCGCCGGCGTGGATCTGTGCCTTGACGACGCACGGGAAGCCGATCTCGCGCGCCGCCGCGCGCGCCTCGTCGGCGCTGGCGGCCACCCGGCCCTGGGGCACGGGCACGCCGAACCGCGCGAGCCACTGTTTCGCCTGATATTCGTGGATATTCATGCAGGGACTGGGATGGACGCCGGACGGGCTCGAAACCGCCCGGCAGCCGTCCAATGGAATTGACAGTCTAACCTTGGGCCAGCACCCGGTCCATGGCGCCCACGATCTCCTCGACGTGGGACAGGGACTCGTCGAACTGGGCCTTCTCGCCGGCCGACAGGTCGATCTCGATAACCTGCTCCACGCCGCCCGCGCCGATCAGCACCGGCACGCAGAAGTAGTAGCCCTGGACGCCGTACTCGCCTTCGAGCAGGGCCGCGCAGGGAAGCACTTCCTTCTTGTCGAGCAGGTAGGCCTCGGCCATGCGCACCGCCGCCGACGCCGGCGCGTAGAACGCCGAGCCGGTCTTCAGGAGCGCGACGATCTCGCCTCCGGCCATGCGCACGCGCTGCTCGATCTCGTCCAGCCGTTCGGATGCGATCAGCCGTTCCACGGGCACGCCGCCCACCTGGCAGGTGCTCCGGACCGGCACCATGTCGTCGCCGTGGCCGCCCAGCACCATGGCGGCGACGCTGTCCACCGAGCGGTTCAGCTCCTGGGCGATGAAGGTGCGGTAGCGCGACGAATCCAGGATTCCCGACTGCCCCACCACCTGGTTCTTGGGGAAGCCGGTGACCCGCTGGCACAGGGTCACCATGGCGTCCAGCGGGTTGGTGATGACGATGACGAAGGCGTCGGGAGCGTACTCTTTGATGTTCTCGGACACCTGCGACATGATCTTGGCGTTGGTGCTCAGGAGGTCGTCCCGGCTCATGCCCGGCTTGCGCGCGATGCCGGCGGTGATGATGCACACGTCGGCGCCGACGATGTCCTCGTAGCTGGTGGTGCCGACGATGCTGGCGTCAAAGCTCTCCACGGGCGCGGATTGGAGCAGGTCCAGCGCCTTGCCCTGGGGCAGCCCGTCGACGACGTCGAAGAGCACCACGTCGCCCAGCTTCTTCATGGCGCACAGGTGCGCCATGGTGCCGCCGATGTTGCCGCCCCCGATGAGTGCGATCTTGCGTCTTGAAATGCTCATGGTTCCGTAGCGTTTCCCGTTGCGTTACATGTTCCCCACGATGGCGTCGCCGAACTCCGAGCACTTGAGCAGCTTGGCGCCGGTCATGAGGCGCTCGAAATCGTAGGTGACGGTCTTCTGCGCGATGGTTTCCTCGAGGCCCTGGATCACCAGGTCCGCGGCCTCGTCCCAGCCCAGGTGCCGCAGCATCATCTCGCCGGAGAGGATCACCGAACCCGGGTTGACCTTGTCCTGGCCGGCGTACTTGGGCGCGGTGCCGTGGGTGGCCTCGAACAGGGCGTGGCCGCTGTCGTAGTTGATGTTGCCGCCCGGCGCGATGCCGATGCCGCCCACCTGCGCCGCCAGCGCGTCCGAGATAAGATCGCCGGTGAGGTTCATGGTGGGGATCACGTCGAACTCGTCGGGGCGGGTGAGGATCTGCTGCAGGAAGGCGTCGGTGATGGCGTCCTTGATGAGGATCTGCCCCTCGTCCGGCCGGCCGCCGCAGTCTTCCCAGGAGATGACCTTGTCGCCGAACTCGCGCTTGGCCAGCGCGTAGCCCCAGCGCATGAAGGCACCTTCGGTGTACTTCTGGATGTTGCCCTTGTGCACCAGGGTCACGTTGCGCCGGTTGTGGTCCACGGCGTAGCGGATGGCCGCGCGGATCAGGCGCTCGGAGCCCTCGATGGAGATGGGCTTGATGCCGATGCTGGCGGTGTCGGGGAAGCGGATGCTCTTGACTCCCATCTCGTCCCGCAGGAACTTCACCACTTTCTCGGCCTCGGGCGTGCCGGTTTCCCATTCGATGCCGGCGTAGATGTCTTCGGTGTTCTCGCGGAAGATCACCATGTCCACCAGATGGGGCCGCACCACCGGCGAGGGCACGCCCTTGAAATAGCGCACGGGCCGGAGGCAGACGTACAGGTCCAGGACCTGGCGCAGGGTGACGTTGAGGCTGCGGAAGCCCTCGCCCACCGGCGTGGTCAGGGGACCCTTGATGGCCACCAGGTACTCGCGGATGACGTCCACGGTTTCCTGCGGCAGCAGGCTCGGCGGGCAGTCGTCGCCGTACACCGCATCGGCCTTCTCGCCGGCGTAGACCTCCATCCAGGAGATCTTCTTCTTGCCCCCGTAGGCCTTGGCCACGGCGCCGTCCAGTACCCGCTCCGCCGCCGCCCAGATGTCCACTCCGATGCCGTCGCCCTCGATGAACGGGATGATGGGATTGTCGGGAACCTGCAGGTTGCCGTCCGAAAGCGTAACCTTTTCGCCCTGTTCCGGCACCTTCACTTGTAGATAGTTTGCCATGACTCTCCTCTGGTCGATTATTCCTGACGTTGGATTCCGGTCTCGGAGGCCTGGATCCGGGCGGTGGCCTTGGATTCCGCGGTTCCACCCATCCGGGTCAGGTTATGGAGGGGTCGTACGCGGGACCGGGTCCCGGCGTACTGACTTGGTAGTGATTAACGAATCTCCCGCGGCGAGTCAAGCAGGCCGGGCGGGCCGCCGCCGGGATGTCGTATTGGACGCGACACTCGCGCATGGGAAACCCGAGACATGCGATTTTGGCCTCGACCCGCTATATTCAGGAATTCGTGGGTCTGATGGACCCCATCAGGGGGAGACGGCCGCCTCGGCCGGTTATGGAGACCGTATTGAGCGTGCGGATGGACAGCGTGTCGAAGGTTTACGGCTTTCTCTGGGCGCTCCGGGACGTGCGCCTGGAGATCGGCGCCGGCGAATGGGTGGGGATCCTGGGCCCCAACGGCGCCGGCAAGACGACGTTGCTCCGAGTGCTCGCCGCCCTCGCCTACCCCACGGCCGGCGCCGTGGAGTTGTTCGGGGAAAAGCTCTCCTACGGGAATTCGCCGTTGCGCCGCTCCATCGGGTTTCTGGCCTCGGGCGCCCACCTCTACGACAGCCTCACGGTGAGCGAGAACCTGCGTTTCTTCGTCTCCCTCTACCGCAACGATGTCGCCGCCGACCATCGGGCCATGGTGCTGAACGAGGTGGGCCTGCACGAGAAGCGGGACGAATACGTCTCGGCCCTGTCCCTGGGCATGCGCTGCCGCCTCGCCATCGCCAAGTGGAGGCTGGTGCGGCCCCGGCTGCTGCTGGTGGACGAGCCCTACGGGTCGCTGGACCCCTCCGGGGTGGATGTGCTCAACCGCTTCCTCGAATCCACCTGCGCGGCGGGCGGCATCGTGGTGCTGGCCACCCATGACGTGCCGCGCCTTCTCGAGCGCTGCACCCGGGCGGTGATGCTCCACCGGGGACGGATCGTCTTCGACGAACCCAGGCGGGACCCGTGGCACAGCTTCCACAGCGCCTTCGACGCGCTGCTGTCGCAAGACTCCGGCGGCCCCCGTTGACCGGCGCGCTCGGACAGATCTACTGGCTCCTGTGGAAGGACCTCGTGCTGGAGGCGCGCCGCCGCGACAACCTGTTGTCGATGTTCTTCTTCGGCCTCTCGCTGCTCTTCCTCTTCTCCTTCGCCTTCGAGATCTCCAGCGAGAACGTATCGCGCATGGCGCCTGGACTCCTGTGGCTGGCATTCATGTTCAGCGGCACGTTGGCCTTGAATCAACTCTTTCAGGGAGACCGCGAGAACGACTGCCTCGACGCGCTGTTGCTCGCGCCCCTGGACCGGGGCGCCTACTACCTGGCCAAGGTTTTCTTCAACTTCTCCCTCATGTTTCTGTTGGAACTGTGCATTCTGCCGCTCTTCGGCATCCTGTTTCGGCTGGACTTCTGGCATCTCCTGCCGAATGTGCTGCTCTACACCCTGCTGGGGACGCTGGGCTTCTCGGTGGTGGGGGTCCTGTTCGCCGCCGTGACGTTGCGGGCGCGCGCCCGGGCGCTGCTGCTGCCGGTGTTGCTCTTCCCGCTGATGATCCCGGTGATCCTCGGCACCGTGCGCACGCTTCAGATCATCCTCGGCGCGGGCACGGCCGCGGAACTGGTGCCTTGGTTCCGGCTCCTGGTCGGCTTCGACCTCATCTTCATCACCGCCGGCTTCCTGCTGCTGGAATGGGTGCTGGACGGCTGAGGCACCCGCTACCCTGTCGGCGTTCGAGGTGCGGTTTCGAATTCGATGGCGGCCTGCCTATCACCTGTGATCGCTCTCTCGAAGGCGGCTAGCCGCTTGTAAATTGACATCAGCTCAATGATGGTCGTCCAGGAATGAACCAGAAACTGAAAGGACTCCTGGACCCGGCGAAACGCACGCAGGATTTGCTGCAACACACCCCAAGTGAACCCCGCAGACAGGATGCTTGGGCCGAGGACGACGAACGGCACCAACACACCCGCCTGGAGGTAGCTGTATCGAACGACGTCGAAGTACGCGTAATTCAGGTAGAGGCGATAGTAGTTTCGACGCACGTTCTCGAACACTTCCGTCAGCGCAGGAGGTTGCCCCCTGTCCTCGTCGTCTTCACCGAGGACCAGCTCCTTGCGAAAGGCCGCCTCGACCCTTTGGTTTCGAAATTCGAGCCCCGGCAGCCGGATCCCGGCCAGCAACAGGAGCCCCGTGCCGAAGGCTGACCACCCCAACGCGACCCAAAACAGGGCATGCGCCACTTCACCGACCAGAGAGACTTCCTTGACGTGCACCGAGAGTCCGAGAAGGATTGGAAGGAACGCAACGAGGGTCATCACGGCGTCGATGAAACGCGATCCCAAGGATTCAAGAATGAGCGCAAACCGCATGGCGTCTTCCTGCACGCGTTGCGACGCCCCCTCGATGCCACGAACCTGCGGCCACAGCGCCACGTATCTGTCGTTTATGGCCGTCCGCCACCTGAAGACATAGTGCCTGGTGAAGAAATTGGTCAGCATCGCAGTGATGATGTAGACTCCCGCGATGATGAAAAACCTAGACAGGAGATCAAAGTAGCCTGAAGCGCTGACCGAGCCGGGTTCCGCCAGCGCCTTCTGGATGCTGTTATAGAAGACGCCTACCCAGTCGTTGATCATGACATCCAGTTGCACCTGGAACCACGTCGCAAAGATGATGACCCCGCCACCCCCTACGGACCAGCGAGCCCATTTATGCGGCTGGTATCGGAGCCAGAAGACGACGAACGCGGCGTGTACGAGAAAGACGTACAGGTAGGGCCACAGTCGGCCAAGGCCCGTCGCATCCCCCCAGCCGTAGGCGATCAAGTTCCAAACAAGCAATGCCGCGACCGCCCACGATGTCGCAGCGAGCCAAAGCACTCTTGGTTCCGGGAAAAAGCTAGAGAACATGCTTCCCTCTCGTCATCGAAGTTGCCTTCCGAAATGTCGACCCGGCCGTCGCGCCGTTCGCCGTCACCACCGGAACGTAGGCCGGGACACGGATGACCACGCATGATCGGCGGCAACGGCGCCTGTCGGTCAGCAGAGTTGCCGGTTTGGCATCTTCCAACGGTTCACGGCGCGGTGTGCCTCAGGCCAGGCATAAACCTGATGCCAGGCTGATGCATGGAACGGACCGCAGGGCCGTAGTGATCATTAAGCGGCGTACTGGCGAGTTCGAAGACGCGGTGCAGAAGAGCGCCATCCGGCTCGACAACGTCGGTCACCCGTCCGGCCTTGATGGAGTCTTGAAGGAACGCTCTCACGTCGGTGGTCGAGGCGACGCTCCCGGAACCTGACGGCGCGAGGAGGCTTGCCACCGCGGCGGACCGAATGAGTTTAGGCCATGCTTGAAGAAGGAGGTCCGAGCTCCCGAACTGCTCCGCTGCAACCACCCAGCCGTCCTTCACGACGACATAGCCTGTCGCGCCTTCGAGGGTGACCCCCGAAAACGCCTCCACAACTTCTTCGGGTGCTTCGGACAACTTCCCCAAGCTGCGGGGCAGACTCGACCGATGGTGATCATCTATTACTGGCTTTCCGAGCGCCTTTGCGAGGAGGTACTGATATCGAGGAACCGATGCCCAGACCCCATGCTGGCCGTGCGCCAGTATTTGCGTGGCGTTGGGCATCTTGACGCCAGCAGCCTTGAATTGCATGTCGAAGCTTGCGGGTGCCCAACGGCCTGCCTCGACACAAAGCACATCTATGGTCATGCGTCCCGAGCGCGGAGGTATCCATACGGACCCCTTGACGACCCGATCTTGCATCCCGCCGGTGAATAGATCTCCAACGTGGAGCAAGACGGGGCGGTCGCCGTTGTTCTCCACTCTCAGCTTGTCGATCCGTCCCGTTTCGAAGATCCGAAGCGCCCCGTTTGCCAGCGCAGTCTTGATCGAAACGGAGTCACGGTTCCGGTGCGCTATCCCCACGTCAGGGCGTAGGACGAACACGTTCAGCTTCCCGTGTGTAAACGGCCCCCTGATCTGATCCGCCAGTGCCGTAGTTGTTGTGCATACGGCGACGACAGCGGATACGACAGCCGCCATTATGACCAGTCGTTGCATAGCCAGTCTCCTTTCCAAGCCGGATATCGAGCGCCACTATTCTTGCAGTCATCTCATGTTTGCAATTGAATGCAATACTTCGACATAAAAAGTTTGACTGTCTTATCAATGCGTGGTAGGCAGCGTCTCCTTCCTCAGGTTATTTGTTGTGAAGCAATTCATATTGTTGCAAAATTACACGTGCCCAGCTAAAATTGAGGTCATGATGTCTGCTTCCAGCACCCGTATCCTCGTGGTAGACGACGAACCGGCGGACCGCGATGCGGCAACGGCGTTTCTTGTGGGTCGCGGGTTCGAGGTGAAGAGCCCAGAAAGCGGCAACGAGGTGAAGGAGGAGACGGATCGGCTGCTGACGGCCTGTGAATTCGACCTCTTGCTTCTCGACCTTGCGATGCCGAACCTGGATACACTAGCCTTGATCCGCAGTCTGAACGAAAAAAAAACTCGGCTTCCCGCAATAATGATGTCCGGGCAGGGTGGGCCGGCCGACCGCATCCAGTTCTTGGAAGCGGGCGCAGACGACTTCATTGCTAAACCGGAGCCGCCACTCCAGTGGCGCGATACCGAACTACTCGCGCGCATCCAGGCGGTTCTGCGACGCGCGAATGGGAGGGACGGAACGGTGGGCCGCGTGGGAGACGTGTATGCGTTCGAGGGCTGGAGCCTAGACCCCCTGCGGCGCCAGTTGCGCGACCCAGGCGGTGTGCTGGTTGGGCTCACTGACGGCGAATTCCGACTTCTTCTGGCACTGCTCCGGGAGCCGGGGAAGGTGCTCGCACGCGACGAGCTGCTCGGTCCCGGCGACGCTTCGGGCCGGAGCATTGACGTGCACGTCAGTCGGCTCCGCAACAAGCTTGAGCGCAGCCCGGAGGCTCCCGAATTCATCAAGACGGTACGGGGTGGCGGCTACATCTTGGCTGTCCCGGTGCAGAGGCCATAATGCAGTTGGTTCGGCGCTCCCTGCGCCGGCGCGATACGATGACTCTGCGTGGGACTGCGATCTTCGCGTCGGTTCTCGTCCCCTTGCTCGCACTCTGCGCGTACAGCTATCACTGGGATCGCGCCAGCGCCGCGAAATACCTTTTCCAGCAGAACGTTCGTCGGATCGTTGCGCTTGTAGAGACATTGGAAAGAGGCGAAGCGAAGCGGAGTGAGGAGAGGCTGATGGGGGCGATAGGCGGCGTGGCGTTGCCCGTACAGTCCTTTAGAGAGAAGCCGCTCTTTCTCACCGATGCACGGTGCTATGCCTTGGCCAAGGACAACAACTGCAATAGACGACAAGCGAAGAGGGGAAGTGGCGAGGGAACAGAAGTGAAGGACTTTGGAGTTGTTTCGCTATCTTCAGCCCTCAGGGAACGTGGTCTGGTGGGAAACGGGGAAGTGACGGCGGTTTACTTCCGGGACAATGAAAACCCGCCGCAGGATACCCACTATCGCACGAACTTTGGGGGCAGCGAGCAGTTCGACCCTATGCCGAGCCGACGCAAGGCGATCATGGCGGTCGAGTACAGATCCAAGTCCGGCAGGTACTTCCGCTATACGGCGTTTGTCACCGCGACCGATACGATTTCGCCTGGCTGGGCATGGCGAATGGCGGGCTGGCTACTCGCCGTCGCCACAGGTGGTATCCTGCTTTCCGGTGTGGCGACCTATCTGGCGACGGGGTCGATCCGGCGTCTCTCCCTTGACGATCCCGCGTCGGCGGTCGGCCCCCGCGAAACTCGCCGCATCGCGAGTGCACTGAAGGCCTCACAGGAAGATATGCGGTCTGTGGCAAGAGACCTTGGATGGGCTCTGGCCGCGTTGACGCACGACATGCGGACGACGCTTGTCAGACTCAAGCTCTTTATCGAAGACATAAGCGATGACTCCAAGCGGGACCGCGCCGAAGGTGACCTCGCGCAATTGGAGAGCATGTTGCATGAGGCGTATGAGGTCGCCCGCTCCTCGTCGAATGACGAGCCGCAGCAACAGGTTGATCTGGCATCACTCGTGCAGGCGCTATGCGATGCAGCAAGCGATGCGGGCCGGACTGCGCGCTATCGCGGCCCCGGCCGCATCGTGCTGAACTGCCAGTCTTCGGCCATCCGGCGCGCGCTCGCCAATCTCATCAACAACGCCATTGACTATGGTGACGAGGCCGATGTCGAACTTTCGGAGGATGACGAGACGGTTCGGATCGTGATCGGCGATCGCGGCCCCGGCATTCCGGCGGCGGAGCGCGAAGCGGCCTTTGTGGCTTACAAGCGGCTCCCGACCGCGCGCGACCGCAATCCCCGCGGCGAGGGACTCGGCCTCCCGATCGCGCGGAACGCGATTCGGCGCTGCGGTGGCGACATCTTCCTCCGCGACCGGGAAGGCGGCGGCCTCGAAGTCCTGGTGACCCTGCCTAAACGCTGACCGGAAGCCTACGGCGGCACGGCAGGCACGGCTCATGGATCCGGTGCATCAACACCGGTTTGCCGGACCAGCGCCCTCTTGGATATTCGCGCGCACGTCTCGGATCTTCTCGTCATAGTCCTCTCCTTGCCGACTCTTCTTCCCGGAGAAGTGGGCCCGATGTTGGGAAGTGCGGTTGCCAGTGCTATCATGGCTGAATACCCACCCACCCGACCTCTGAGGGGAAACGTAACTTCTGCTGCAAGGCGCCTCTCCGTGGGACATGAACAAGGATTCCATGGCTCGACGAATACTAGGCACGCTGGCACTGATACTCATCCTGACAGGTCTGTACTGGGGCCTGGTGGAGGCGCCGCCCGACGCGCGCCAGGGCGAGACCCAGCGCATCATGTACCTCCACATTCCCAGCATCCTGGTGGCGTACCTGGCGTTCTTCATCGTGTTCGTGGGTAGCTGCCTGTACCTGTGGAAGGGTGAGCGCCGGGACGACAATCTGGCCCACTCGGCGGCGGAGATCGGCGTGCTGTTCACCGCCCTGACCATCGTGGAGGGCTCCATCTGGGGCAAACCCACCTGGGGCGTGTGGTGGACCTGGGATGCACGCCTCACGCTCACGGCCATCCTGTTGCTGATCTTCTCGGCCTACCTGCTGCTGCGCTCGCTCATCGAGGACCCGCGGCGCGGCGCGGTATCCGGCGCCATCGTGGGCATCATCGGCTTCCTCGACATCCCGCTCATCCACATGTCGGTGTACTGGTGGCGCACCCTGCACCAGCCGCCTTCCATCCTGCGCCCGGACAAGGCGCCGTGGGACAACATCGATCCGGCGATGCTGTGGCCCCTGGGGATCAATTTCCTGGCGTTTCTCGTGCTGTTCTTCTATTTGCTGTCGTTGCGCATCCACCTGGGAGAGGTGGAGGACCGGGTGCGCCGGAGCCGGCTCTTCGAGGCAAGCTGACGACGCTTTGCGGAGGTTCGAAACCATGGGACAATGGGGCTTCGTCTTTCTTGCCTACGGCACCGTTTGGGGCGCCGTCCTGCTCTACGTGGTGCTGCTGAAGCGGCGCATCCGCAAGACCGCGGCCATGGAGATCCCGCGGACCGGGAAGGAGGCTCACGGCCATGAAGCGTAGGCGGTTTCTCATCGGCGGCCTCGTCATCGTCGGCGCCCTGACCTATCTCATCTACGGCGCCATGCAGAACGCGGTGGTCTACTTCGTCACGCCGAGCGAGCTCCACGCCGAGACCGGCGCGCCCGACCGCTTCCTGCGGGTGGGCGGGATGGTGCTGCCCGGATCGCTGGAGAAGGACCTGGGGCGGCGCACCTTCCGCTTCAAGATCTCCGACGGCCAGCAGTCCATTCCCGTATTCTTCCAGGGGGTGCCCCCGGACCTTTTCTCGGAGGGCAAGGGCGCGGTGGTGGAGGGAAGGCTGAGCAAGGAGGGGGTGTTCCAGGCCTCCATCGTCATGGCCAAGCACGCCGAGGAGTACAGCCCGTACAAGGAGGGCGAGGATCCCTCCACGGTGCGCAGCTTCGTGCCCGCGCGGCCCACGGGGGGTTCGTGACCGGAACCCTGGGACATACCTGCGTCCTGCTGGCCTTCGGGCTGGCGCTCTGGGGCATCGCCGCTCCCGTCCTGCACGCGCGCACCGGCAACGAGCACTTCTACGCCTCCGCCCGTTACGCCATCGCCGGCCAGTTCCTTTTCGTCACCGTCGCCGCCGGGGCGCTGATCTACGCGCTGGTGGCCACCGACTTCTCCATCCGCTACGTGGCCTTCAACACCACCCGGGCGACGCCGGTCTATTATCGCGTCACCGGCCTCTGGGGCGCCCTCGAAGGCTCGCTGCTCCTGTGGGAATGGATCCTGATCATCTTCTCGGCGCTGGTGGCGTGGTGTTACCGCGCGCGCATGCGCGAGTTCATGCCTTGGGTGCTGATGGTCTTCTCCATCGTCTCGGCGTTCTTCCTGGCGGTCATCGCCTTCGCCTCCAACCCCTTCGAGCTCCTGTCGCCGGTGCCGGCCGACGGGCGCGGCCTCAACCCGCTGCTGGAAGACGCCAACATGCTGAGCCACCCGCCGCTCCTGTACACGGGGTTCGTGGGGCTCACGGTGCCGTTCGCGTTCGCCATCGCCGCGCTCATCCGCGGCCAGCTCGACCAGTCGTGGATCGTCGCCACCCGGCGCTGGACCATCACCGCGTGGTTCTTCCTCACCCTCGGCAACATCGTGGGCGCGTGGTGGTCGTACCACGTGCTCGGCTGGGGCGGCTACTGGGCCTGGGACCCGGTGGAGAACGCCGCCTTCATGCCCTGGTTGCCGGCCACGGCGTTCCTGCACTCGGCGCAGGTGCAGGAACGGCGCGGCATGCTCAAGACCTGGAACCTGCTGTTGATCATCATCGCGTTCAGCCTGACCATCTTCGGCACTTTCCTGACGCGCTCCGGCGTCCTGTCGTCCATCCATGCGTTTTCGTCCGGCCCGGTGGGATTCTACTTCCTGGCGTTTCTCGCGTTCGTGCTGGTCTCGTCGCTGGGGCTGCTGGCGTGGCGCAGCGATCAACTGCGCGGGCAGCCCGAGCTGGACTCCGCGGTGAGCCGGGAATCGGCGTTCGTGCTGAACAACGTGGTGTTCGTGTCCGCCCTGTTCACCATCTTCCTGGGCACGGTGTTTCCGCTCCTGTCCGAGGCCGTGGCCGGCGTTCAGGTGAGCGTCGGGGCGCCCTACTTCAACGCCGTCACCGCTCCCCTCTTCCTGCTGCTGGTCTTCCTCATGGGAGTCGGGCCGCTCATTGCCTGGCGCCGGGCTTCCTGGGACAACCTCAAGCGGAACTTTACCTGGCCCATGGTGGCGTCCCTGGCCGTGGCCGCGGGCCTCTTCGCCGGTGGCATCCGCTCGTTCTTCTCGCTGCTGGGGTTCACGCTGTGCGCCTTCACGGTGTGGACCATGGTGTGCGACACGTGGCTTTCGCTGCGCGCGCGCCGGCGCCTCGCGGGCGAGGGCCCGATCCGCGGCTTCGCCACCCTCGTGCGACGCAACCAGCGGCGCTACGGCGGTTTCGTAGTGCACCTGGGAGTCGTTCTGGTGGTGCTGGGCATCGCCGGCTCCATGGCCTACAGCATCGAGCGGGAGGCGACTCTGAGCGTCGGCGAGAGCCTCACGGCGGGCCCCTACCAAGTCTCCTTCGAGGGGCTGCGGGGGTCGCAGGAGCCCACCCACTACCGGGTGGAGGGCGCGTTCCAGGTGTCGCGCAACGGTCATGAGCTCGGACGCCTGTCACCCGCGCTCAAGTTCTTCCCGATCCAGGATTCGCCCATCGGCCGGGCGGTGTTCCGCAGCACCCTCAAGGAGGACGTCTACCTGATCCTCTCGGGTTTCAGCGAAGTGGGGCAGAACCGGGCCACGCTCAAGGTGCTGATCCGTCCCCTGGTGCTGTGGATCTGGCTCGGCGGCCTGGTCATGGCCCTGGGCACGCTCATGGCCATCCTGCCCATGGGTCCGGCTCGACGGAAGGAAGCATGAGCCCGGCGGCGCGCAGGCTGCTGCTCACCCTCATGGCGGTGGGCGCCCTGGTGATCCTGCTGGGTTACGGCTTCTACCGCGATCCGCGCTACATCCTCTCGCCGCTGGTGGGAAACACCGCCCCGGACTTCTCCCTGACCTTGTTCGACGGCCGCGAGGTGCGCCTGTCGGAGCTGCGGGGCAAGACCGTGATGCTGGATTTCTGGGCCTCCTGGTGCCTGCCCTGCCGGGCCGAGGCGCGGGACCTGGAGGCGGCCTGGAAGCGCCAGGGAGACGACGTGGTGTTCCTCGGCATCAACATCCAGGACAAGGAGGCGGACGCGCGGAAGTTCATCGAGGAGTTCGGCATCACCTTCGCCAACGGGCAGGATCCGGACGGCAAGATCGCGGTGGATTACGGCGTCTGGGGAATTCCCGAAGCCTTCTTCGTCAGCCCCGCCGGCAGGATCACGTACAAGCACGTCGGCGCCATTCCGCCCGCGGTGCTGGCCACCAAGCTGGAGGACGCTCGCCGCGACCGCGCCAGCGCCGAGAGCGGCCGCGGCGAGCATCAGACGATACGATGACAGTCCGGAAAAAGGACAAGAAGGCGCGGTTGGGAGAACCGGGACGCCGCCGTGCCGGCGGCGCCACCGCGGTGCTCGGCGCGCTGTTATTGACCTTCTCCGTGCACGTACACGCCGACCAGGCCCTGGAGGACCGGGTGCGCGCCATCTCATCGGAGTTGCGCTGTGTCGTGTGCCAGAACCTGTCCGTGGCCGACTCCCCGGCGGAGATGGCGGTGCAGATGCGCGGCATCGTGCGGGAACAGCTCCAGGCCGGCAAGACGCCGGACGAGGTGCGCGCGTATTTCGTCTCCAAGTACGGCGAATGGGTGTTGCTGGCGCCGACCGCCCAGGGCTTCAATCTGACCGTCTGGATACTCCCCTTCGTCGTCCTCCTTGCCGGTCTCGCGTTCGCGGCCTGGTACCTGCGCCGCTGGAGCCGCCGCCGGACGCGCGAGCCGGAGGGCATGCCGGATCCGGCGCTGCTGGAGCGGGTACGGGCGGCCGTCGCCGCCGGTGAGGAGACGGCCGGCTCCCCGGGCAGCGCCAACCCGCCCATCTACCAGGACCTGAGGGAGCTGGAATTCGACCACCAGGCGGGCAAGTTGTCGGACGCCGATTACGCGTCCCTGAAACAACGGTATGAACGACAGGCCGTGGAACTGCTGCGGGAGGCAGGTGATGCCGCCGCGGCCGTCCCGGAGCCGGACGCGCGGGAGCCGGAGATGACGGAGCCAACTCCTTCCAGGTGGAGCAAGCGGTCGTGGATGATGGCCGGCGGGGCCGCCCTGCTGCTGGCGGGGGGCGTCACCCTGGGGCTTCTCCTGGGCCAGTCGGTGCGTCCGCGCACGTCTCCGGAGGACAGCATGACCGGCGACTTCCTCACGGGAACCGGTCCCGGCGGCATCGGACAGCCGGGCGCCAGCAATCCGGCGGCCGCGCTGCGCCAGGGGCAGGAGGCCTTCCAGCGCAAGGACTTCAAGGCCGCCATCCAGGCCTTCCAGACCGTGTTGCGCCGCGATCCCGGCCACCCCGCGGCCAACGCCTACATGGGGATGATCCTGGCCCAGGCCGGGCATGTCGAGGCCGCCCTCGAGGCGCTGGACCGCGCGCTCGCGCGCACCCCCAACTTCCCCCTGGCGCTGTGGGCCAAGGGCATGGTGCTGTTTCAGGACGGCCGCGACCCGGCCGGCGCGCGCGAGCACCTGGAGCGGCTGGAAGGCCTTCTGCCCCAGGGAGAGCAACGCAATGCCGTGCGCGACATCATCGCGCGGATCGGCGAGCAGGCACCGGAACCGGCGGGGGCGCCCGCCGGGAGACGCGCCGAGGGCAGGGGGGAGCGGGAAGCCGGACATGCTCCGGGCACCGGAGCCCGGGCCGTCCTCTACATCATCGCCCGGCCCGCCGGAGCCCAGGGCGGCCCGCCCCTGGCGGTTAAGCGTATCGTCGCACCGGCCTTTCCGGTGTCCTTTTCACTGGGTCCCAACGACGTGATGATACAGGGAACGGCCTTCGAAGGCCCGCTGAATCTGACCGCACGGCTGGACCGCGACGGCGACCCCCTGACGCGCGAGGCCGGCGAACCGGCCGGAGCCCACGACGGGAACCCCGTCTCGCCCGGCGCACGAAATGTGGTCGTGAAGCTGCGCTGACCGCGGCGGTCTGGCGTGGCGGTGCGAAGCACCGAGTCCAGGCGCCCCGCTATCACCCGCCTTCAGGAAGTCTCTGGTACTTGCCCTTGTAGAACAGCAGCGGGCGGTCGCCCGCTGCCTCCGCGTGGATGATCTCGCCCAGGTAGATGGTGTGGTCGCCGCCCTCGTAGCCTTGGGTGACGGTGCACTCGATGTACCCGATGGTCTGGTCGAGGAGCGGGATGCCGTTGCCGCTCATGTGCCAGGCTGTGTCCTCGAACTTCTCGATGCCCTTGGTGGCGAAGCGGTTGGCCAGTTGCTCCTGGTGCTCACCCAAAAGGTTGACGGCGAACACGCCCGAGTCCTCGAAGCACTCGTAGCAGTTGGCCTTCTTGTCGATGCACACCAGCACCAGCGGCGGGTTCAGGGAGAGGGAGGAGAAAGCGTTGGCGGTGATCCCCGTGGGAACTCCGGCCTTGTCCTTGGTGGTCACGATGGTCACTCCGGTGGCGAAGTGCCCCAACACGTGCCGGATCTCGCGCGGGTCCATGCTGCTCGGCGTAACAGACGGGGCCGAGCATTGTCAATCACCGTGCAGGGTTCATGGGTACCGGTGTCCGGCAGCGGATCAGCCGCAAAACACAAGGTTGGCGAGGCGGGCAACCGGCCGGATTCAGCCGTCGAGCTCCGGCTTCGGCAGCATCATGTAGGGGACGCTGTCGTCGTCAAGCGCTTCCCTTTGCTCGGCGGTGGCGGTGCCGTGGATGGGGCGTTCCTCGGTCTCGCCGGCGTGGATGCGGCGGGCCTCGTCGGCGAAGTGATGGCCGACATTCTCGAAGTTGTTCTCGATGTAGTGGTGCACCCGGATCAGCGCTTCCTTGAGCTGTTCCGGCGGGGGCATGGCCTGTGGCTGACGTTGCGTCGGCGGAGCCGGTCGCTCCTCCTGTTTCGTGTGTACGGCGCAGGCATGGGGGAGCTTGGTGACGGCGGTGGAGTTGCACACCGGACAGACGACCAGGCCTTGGGAGAGCTGCTCCTGGAAGTTCTCGGGCCCCGAGAACCATCCCTCGAAGCCGTGATCGTTGTTGCAGGTGAGATCGTAAATGACCATGTCGATCAACCGGACCGGGCCGGGCCTCCTGTTCCGAAGTTAAATCCGGCCCCCGACCGTGTCAAGACAGCAGGAAACCCGTCACCACATCGACGAACGCGTCCTGTTCCTCGATCTGCGGTTCGTGTGCCGAGTCGTGGAACCGGTGGGTCGTGGAACCGGGGACGATGCGCTGAAGCCGGTCGTCCCAGTCGGGCTGGTTGAGGGGGTCGTGGTCACAGCCGATGATGAGCAAGGGCACCGTGACGGTGGACAGTTGCTTCACGAAGGCGTCGATGGTGGAGCCGCGCTCGTACCCCGGGCGCTTCAAACGGGCCGCGGACAGGGCCTCCCAGGCACCCGGCGCGATGGAATCGTTGTAGCGCGACTCGACGCATTCCTGGGTGAGCCACTTCTCGTCGTGAAACAGCAGCTTGAGAAGCTTGCCCATGTTCTCCAGGCTCGGGGTGTAGTCCTCCAGGTCGGCCTGGAAGTCGCTCTTGAACACCCCGGCGTTGCCGCAGATGGTCACCATCTTCTTCATCTTCAAGGGCGAGGGATTCCGCACCGAGCTTCTCAGGAGCGTGCCGCCGCCGGCGGAATTGCCCACGAAGAAGGCCTCGCCAACGCCCACCACCTCCAGCCACTGGGCGAGGTGCGTCAACCGGAACCCCGAGGGGTCGGAGAAGCTGTAGATCTTGGCGGTGCGGCCGTAGCCCAGCATGTCCGGAGCGAGCACGTGAAAGGTCCGCCCGAGCTTCGCAATGGCCGTGCCCCAGGTGGCCTCGGCCGACGCGCCGTACTCGCCGCCGTGGAGCAGCACCAGGTCGGGGCCCTCCCCCGCTTCCAGGTAATGGGTCTCGATGCCTCCGACCCGAAGTGTCCGATGCAGATAGTCCGTGCTCATGTTCCGTTCTCCCCGCCAGGCACACGGCGAGACTGCCCGGCCCGCTCCTTCCGCCCGTGATCTCCGGACCATCCTACACCATTTTCTCGATGTCGATTACTCCGGGGGTCGTTGAGTCGATAACGGCGGCCGCAGCACGGACTGGTCAGGGGTTATTGCCGGCAGTGGGCTACTCGACATGGACCTGCACCGACCCGGAGCAGTTGTTTGTGGTATCGGACTCCCCGGACACCGCGTCCACGCATGCGCCGTAGTAGTAGGTGCCGGCCGTGGAGGGCGCGGTCAAATCGATCGACTCCGCGCTGGTCCCCGCAGCCGCGAGCGCGCCGACAGAATCCATCCCGACCTTCGTGTCGGACGTCGAGATCGTGGCATCGGTCGAGCGGTAGTAGTGAAGCGTCGTCGCCGCCGACTCCTCGTTGCCCGAATTGGTCACCGTGACAGACAGCGTGAAAGGTCCCCCGGTCGCAGGGCTTGCATTGTCCACCGACGGTGTCCCCACCTCCAGATTTGGAGCCGTGACCGTAACCTTCACAGGAGAAAAGAACTGGCAGTTGTTATCGGTTTCATTCTCATCCGTCACCGCGTCCACGCACGCGTAGTAATAGTAGTCATCGGGTATCGACGGCGCGGTCAGGTTGATCGTCTTTTCGCTCTTGGCCGCTGACGCAAGTGCGCCGACATCGTCCGTGCCAACCGCCGTGTCCGACGACGGATCGAGGATCCAAGGGCTCGTCGATCGATAGTAGCGCAGCGTCGACGCCCCGGCCGCCAGGGCGCCCCGGTTCCGCACGGTCGCCGACAGGGTGAATGATCCTCCCGGATTCGGGTTGTTATCGGTCGTTGAGTCAACCCGCGCAGTCAGGTCCGGGGCCGGCACCGGTACTTCCAGCGTTGTAGCGCGGGTACAGTGATCGCTCGTGTCCGACTCGTCGGGAACCGCATCCACGCACGCGCCGTAATAGTAACTGCCGGGTGCCGCCGGAGCGGTCAGGTCGCCCGACGGGTAATGTTCAATTTCCCCTGCCGCGAGCGCTTCGACCGCGACGGTGGCCACCACCATGTCCGACGTTGAGATCGTATCGTTCGTGGAGTGGTAGAATCGTACGGTCGTGGCCGCCGCTTCCCCGTCCCCTTCGTTTTCCAGGCGGGCCGACAGCCGGAAAGTCCCCCCGGGCACAAGTGGGATTTGGTACGAGGGGCCCTGGGTCATTCGGATCGTCAGGTTCGGGCGCACCTTGACTTCCACCTCCACGGCCTCCGAGCAGTTGTTCGCGGTGTTCCACTCGTTCGGCACCGTGTTGATACACAATCCGTAGTAGTAGGTGCCGAGCGTCGTTGGCGCTCTCAAGAACTCGGTTCCGGTGCTTGAACTCCCTGCAGCGAGGTGATTGCCGTAGATTATCCCTGCTCCCGACAGATTCGTGTCCGAAGTCGTAATGGTCGAATCTTCGGATCGGTAAAAGCGCCCCAACAGACGCCCCCTCACATCCACTTCGCCCTCGTTGGTTACCGTCCCTGACAACACGAAGAAACCCCCCGGCTTCATCTCCGCCGGCGCCGACGACGACGCAACCAGGTCCGGCCGTTCGTCGACCGTCACCGGCACTGCCGCCGAGCAGTTGTTTCGCGCGGTCTCGTTCGCCTCACCCGCCACCGCGTCCACGCACGCGCCGTAGTAATAGGTGCCATTGTCCGATGGTGTGGTCAGGGATGTCGAATGGTCGCTGGCGCCGGCCGCCGCCAGCGCGCCGACATCGGCGGTGTCCACCTGCGTGTCGGACGTCGTGATCGTCGAATCGATGGAGCGGTAGTAGCGAAGCGTCGTCGCCGCCGCGTCCACACCGCCCGAGTTGGTCACCGTGCCCGACAGGTTGAATGTCGTCCCCGGTCCCTTGGTCGCGTCGTCCACCGAGACCGAAGACACCACCAGGTCGGGACCGGCACTGGATGACACCGTGATCCGCACGGACGCCGAACAGTTGTTCGTCGTGTTCGATTCTCTGGCCACCGAATCCACGCAGGCTCCATAGAAGTACGTGCCGGGAGACGCCGGCGCAGTGAGGTCGATCGACTGCCTGCTGCCCTCCGGTTCATAAACCAGCCCCGTCCCTGCCAACTGTCCCACTTCGTCGTTACCCACTCTCCTGTCGGACGTGTCGATCGTGGCATCCGCGGAGCGGTAGTAGCGCACGGTCGTTTCCACCGAGTACGCGCACCCGCTGTTTCGCACCGTCGCCGAGAGGGTGAAGGACCCCCGGGTTACCAAGTCGTTGCCGGTCACGGCAGGCGCCGCCATAACCAGGTCCGGCTCACATGCAAATTCTCCTACCGACACACCGCCATATTCCCAACAGTTGTTGCTCGTGTTCGTCTCACCGGGCACGGCATCCACGCACACGCCGTAGACGTACCAGCCGGGGTTCGATGGCGCGGGGATACGCCCATCGACACGGCCGGAGCTGGAGCCAGGACGTACGGATGGCAAGTCAACGGTGGCCACCGTTGTGTCCGACATCGTGACAGTCTTGTCATCCTCGGAAAGCAGGAATCTCAGAGTCGAGGGCGCAGATGTCCCACCACCCAGATTCTCCACGTACGTCCATTTACCCAGGGTTCCCCCCAGTCCCACCCTGAGAGAGCCGCCACCAAACTTGAGGAACAGATCAGGCTTGGCAACACGAACCATCACCGCTGGAGAACAGTTGTCCGTCGTGTCGGATTCACTCGTCACCGCATCCACGCACGCGCCGTAGAAGTAGTACAAGCCCGGAGGAGGTGTCGTAGGCACAGGCAAGGTCATGGATTCAGCGCTGCTACCGGAAGCGTCAAGTCCCACCAGGGTGCTTGCATCCACCGCAAAATCCGCAGTCGTGATCGTTTCATCCGTAGACCGGTAGTAGCGGAGCCTCGTGGAGGGCGATGTCCCGGCGCCCGCGTTGGTCACCGTGACTGACAGGATAAACGACGTACCCATGGCCGGCAGGTCGTCGTCCACCGACGGTGTCCCCAACTGAAGGTTCGGATATTGCGCCGTCCCCGGTGGCGTCCTCGAATCCTCCAGATCCAGCTTCGCCGACCGGGAGCAGTTGTCCGTAGTATTGGACTCATCTGTCAGCGCGTCCACGCAAGCACCGTAGTAGTATGTCCCCGCCGTCGATGGAGCTGTGAGTGAGATCCATTGCTCGCTGGTGCCGGCTACCGCGAGTGCGTCGACAGAATCGGTGCCGACCTCCGTGTCTGACGTCGTGATCGTCGCGTCCGTCGAGCGGTAGTAGCGGAGCGTCGTCGCCGGCGCCTCGGCGTCGCCATCGTTGCTCACCGTCGCCGACAGGGTGAACGGCCCGCCCGTCTCCACACTCGCGCCGCTCACTGTCGGCGTCCCGACCACCAGGTCCGGTTGGCCCTGCACCGGCTGCACCGGCGCAG
>MKWU01002146.1_pt1 | contig 30675 bp, 29 predicted proteins | sample 809101 | NCBI WGS metagenome assembly MKWU01 (sample SAMN05860141, study PRJNA318959) | sponge metagenome | host: Aplysina aerophoba | place: Slovenia: Piran, Adriatic Sea, Gulf of Piran | collected 2013-05-07
AGCTTGCACCTCCTCACGCGGCAGGCCAGCCGCAGACAAAAGGGCTACAAGATCAAAAACACTCCCCTCAATGAACCCGCTTTGTGGCCACCTGCGCTGATACGTCCCTGCAATCGTGGTCTGCCCCCTACTCTCCAACAACTGATGAAGTGCATAGGCAAGCGGAACACCTTCCAAAAGAATATCCGTGATATTGAATCCGTGCTCCTTGCGGAAACGCTGCGGGATATGGAGCGCAATGGCTGTGCCGATTCTGGCGCGCCTCCTTCGGGTCTCGAGCCCCAATCTTGCAACTGCGTCCCGGTCCGCATCCAACGCCCCAAACGAACACTCAATAACGACCGGAGGAAAAACACCATCATCAATCAGGATGTCGGGGCGCAATCCCGCACCTTTATCCGCATGCAGAAGCCGGGTCTCTTCAACTTTGATGCACTCCGGCTTGGCGGACCAACGAGCACTTGCCCTCCGTAACGCTCGGCCAAGCGCTTGATTAAACGTTTCCTCTATTGTACGCCCAGCTCCCATTGCACAATCTTGTTCAAGTAAACTCTTCACACCATCAGCTCAAGGTAAGCAGATTCAACAACACGAGTGGAAATGAACTTAGTACGGATTCATTACGACTCAAATGTCCTAGTTCCATTACTACGTCACCTCCATACCCCGAATGCCTTCCCAATGAAGTTACATTCAATGTTCGCAAAGCTCTCATCGAAAACAGATGCATTGAGTGCTTATAATCACTGGTTATTACGTCAGAGACATTTATGCCCCCCGGCAGGGTAGTTGAGCACACAAAAAGGTTTCCTCCTCTATTGTGGGAGGTCCAACAGAAAAAACGGATCCAGTTGGACGTCAAGTCTGTACCCTCCAAGCTCTGTTCGTCTGTGTTAGGTTCCTCAAAATATCGTTGTAGTCCACCGTTGCTCACGCATGCAAGAGTGAGTCATCTGGCGCACACTGTAGAATTAACGGCAGATGCTGTGGTGCGTACGCGGATTCTTACTGCATGTTTTTATGTGGGCTCCGTAACCGAGAATCCCAGAATCTTTCCATCTGCAAGGTCAGAGAAACGGAGAATCCCAGTTGCATCGTTATTAAATCTGAAGTCACTCAAGAGTACTGCAAAGTTCAGTTGTGATCAGGACTAAGACTTCCAAAATGAAATTCCTCTATATCGGAAGTTACCCCTTGGATTAGGATGGCAGGTTCCATTTACGGGCGACATGTATAACCCCGAGGGGTGTATTTGCTGAATCACTTGGGAACCGACCTCTTGCTGGGTATACTGACACATTCGCAAGGTTTCCACCAGAGTAACCGTCAATACCTCCCGGATTTGCAGACACATTCCAGAGTTGTCTTTCGACAACATGCTCATGCAACCGGATCCCTCATTACTACATCTGGCAGATTTCTCAGCACAGACTCCTCTCCCCCTGGCACATAGACTACAATCAATTTGAGCACAGAGGTTCCCGTGTTCTCGGTCCCATGATAAATGCCGCGCGGAACAAAGATGCAAGTACCCGGAGTGATCTTGATCGGTTCACGATCATTCAGCATTTGCATGGCTTCCCCCTCCACTACATAAATGATTTCGTCAGCGTTGGGGTGATTGTGTCGTTCATGACCAGTGCCCGGCTGTACTTCCACCGATGCAAACGTTAACGTATTCGAGCCTGAGGTTTTTGGCTCGCTAAGCAGACAAATATCTCCCCAGGGAAAGGCCAGGGTCTGGACGCTTTCAGGGTAGGTTACCGTGCACTTGCCGATCTTTTCCATTGCAGATTGTGGATTAGTTCGTCCGAGATTGCATTCGCAAACTCTGGATCGTTGATATGGAGATCATATTCCTTAACCGTCACCGAGGGGGCACAGTTTGCACGAAGTGATGCAAAAAGTGCTTCGTTAGATTCGGGTGCAAAGAAGGTCTTTCCTTGTGCGTCCAGCATACTGACTCCCCTGAGTGGTATCATCAGCGTTACCGGGGCCCGGGCCCGGCTGAGTCTGGTTCCGATTTCCCTTCCGATCCGCACACACTCATCCGGACTGGTCCGCATTAGCGTGACATTAGCATTATGGGGATGCAGCGTTCGCTCTCTGAATGCAACCGGCACAGTTTCAAGGGCCCAGTAATTGACCATATCTAACGCTCCACAGGAAACCACTTGGGGTATGCCGGCGACAATTGCAGCTTCCAGTCGCTGGGGACCAGCACTCAACACACCACCTACCACCTCATCGCACCATTCAGTGGTAGTTACATCCGCAACGCCTTCAAAAAATCCATCCGCAATAAGTTTTTCCATTGCTCGCCCGCCACTACCCGTCGCATGAAAAACCACCACCTCAAAACCTGACCTTTCCAGATGCTCACGCAGTCGTGTGACGCACGGTGTGGTCACGCCAAACATTGTTGCCGCAATCAATGGTCGCTCGTCAACACGCGCTGGTACATTATGCGCAGCCATGCCACAAACTGCATCAGCGGCATTTTTGATGATCACCCTGCTTATCCGATTTAACCCTGCTATATCCGCAACAGAGTACATCATAGCGATATCACTCTCGCCTATATAGGGCGCCACATCACCGGAAGCAAGTGTAGATACCATCACTTTGGGAAGCCCCACGGGGAGCGCACGCATGACAGCCGTCCCCACTGCAGTGCCACCAGAACCACCGAGTGCCAAAACGCCTGCCAACTGAGAGGACATATCCTTTGCCAGACTCACAGCACCGCGTGTCAAAAATTCCAAGGCATGACTGCGACTCCCCTTCTCTCTCAGAGCTAAGAGATCGCTGCCACCAGCTCTGGCTACCTCGTCTGCTGAAACATCCGGTTCGCATTGTGGCTGTCCCATTACCCCCGCGTCCATCAGGATGGGATGCAGGCCCCTCGACCGGATGATATCTCGTGCGTAAGCATACTCCGCCCCCTTAGTGTCCAAGGTGCCAACCAGAAGGATTTTTACAGACTTGGAATCAGTCATGCCTACTCAAAACTTAGCGAGCTACAAACAAAATAACGGCGGTTGCCTCTTAGAATGATCATCACGTGAATGTAGCAACATTTTTCCGACAACTGTCCCTATTATGCAGTGCTTAGAACATTTCAAGCCTGATTTGTAGCTCCTCCGTGTACAGTTCTATAGTCTGATGATCATCACTCAGACGGAAATCTGTGATACTATTCGGTAAAAACTCCCTCGGTGTGTTCATCCGGAAAAGCGTATCAGCGACCACGTACCAGTCTTCTCTGGTCAAATGTACCACCGCCTCATTGCCGTTGGCAACCATCGGGGCGTATTGTAAAACTTTCTTCAGGTGTGTAACACCTTGCTTCTGATGCAGATTGGGATCCATACTTCAGTCGATTAACAGGCCGTGAAAAAATTGAGGTTTTCCACTCAAACAGCACCAGTGATACGCAATAAAAACGATTTATTGCCTTCCAACTTTCCGACCTCCCAACTTAAATTGCATAAGTTTAACTTTTGGAGCCCAAACGCACCTTCGTGGCACACTACGCAAGTGTTATAATTGATCAGGATTGGTAATCCTCCTGTCTCCCCCAGAATGCGATGAAAATAAATTGGCACAAGAGCCAACTATTTGAAGACCATGTCAATGGAATTTCATGATTGGTATAACCGGTTTTAATTTGGTCCCAATCATTGTGAGCGATTTCCGGATTTCACGGTCACAAGAAAGATCATTTTTGACCAATGCAAGTTGATCACTCTTATTAGCCTCTGCGGATGCACCTCTATTTGGACTTGTTGCGACATGTCATAACGAACGGACGTGAGCGCAGTGATCGCACAGGAACCGGAACGGTCAGCGTTTTTGGGTATCAGATGCGATTTCCACTGCAGGAGGGATTTCCGATTTGTACAACCAAACGCGTTTGGTTTCGGGGGTTGGCGTGCGAACTACTCTGGTTCCTGTCTGGTTCGACGAATATCAAGCCGCTGGTTGATCAGGGAATCTCAATCTGGACAGCATGGCCGCTGAAGTATTATCTCGAGCATCATCAGCTCCCAGTACCACCGTCGGACTCTGACGAATGGTCAGCGCGCCTCAAAGAATTTGAAGAACGCATCCGCAACGAAGAAGGGTTTGCCGAAAAATGGGGGGATTTAGGTCCTGTGTACGGTAAGCAGTGGCGTTCATTTTCCGGTGTAGATCAGATTGCATCCGTTATGAATTCTCTGCAACAAAGCCCTTGGAGCCGACGCCATATTGTGAGCGCATGGAATGCAGGAGAAATAGACCGAATGGCACTACCTCCCTGTCACATGTTCTTCCAGCTTTCTGTTGTTGACGCCCGACTGTCCTGCCAGCTTTACATCCGGTCAAACGATCTTTTTCTGGGTGCTCCGTTCAATATTGCCCAGTACGCGCTCTTAACCCATCTTATAGCGGAGCAGGCAGGCCTTGAACCGGGGGATTTAGTCTACACTATTGGAGACGCACACATTTACCTGAATCACCTTGATCAGGTGAGGCAGCAACTGACACGCGCCCCCTATCCACTGCCAACTTTGCATATCTTAAGGAAGCCGCCGACACTGTTTGAGTATAAGTACGCCGACTTTGTACTTAAGGAGTATAAGTGTCATCCGGCCATTAAAGCCCCTGTGGCTGTTTAACTCTATCATCGCGAAAAATTGACCATATGAGATCGCGTAATCCCGGGAGTCAGCGGCGTGCGGTACTTCAAGGCGTTTTTGAGGATAATCAAAAACTTTTCGGGCATACTGTCTCAAAACAAAGGAGAACAACAGCAAGGTGGTCTGTGGGCATATTTTTTCTGGTTATTATGATTGGCTTAATGCTCGCCGGTGCAGAAGAAGACGGTACGGCTGACCCAGTAAGCTCCGTCGAACTACTTACCTCTCCTGATCAACGCATACTCGCCTCTCTGAACAAATTTTCCGCGTCCGAGAGCACAACAGATACAGATATACCTTTATCCCGCATCTACGGTCTTGATGTAAGAACAATCGTACTGGATCCTGGGCATGGAGGCCATGACCCTGGTGCTTCCGGGCCAGTGGGTCTGAGTGAAAAAACAGTCACACTCGATGTTGCTTTGCGTCTCGAAAGACGACTGAAGTCTCATGGCTATAACGTGGTCCTCACACGACGACAGGATATGAGCGTAAGCCTCCGGAAAAGGGTCGAAGATGCACAGGCTCACGAGGCAGACCTTTTTGTGTCAATCCATGTCAATTCGGTCCCTGTTGATACACTGGCTTTCATTGAGACCTACTACTTCAGCCCGCGTGGAGATGCCCGCGCGGAAGCCTTGGCCCTTCGAGAGAATGTTAATGCCGGCTACAGTGTCGCCCAGTGGCAAAACAGCCTTGAGGCGTTGGGGCGAACAGTGCGAGATGAAGACAGTCGACGACTGGCAACACACGTTCAGAATGCGATGATGTCGACTATGCACAAAATTAATCCCAAGATTCACGATTGGGGGACGAGATCGGGGCCTTTTTCAGTACTTCTGAACGCGAAAGTGCCGGCAGTACTTGCTGAAATAACTGCGATTTCCATGCCGGAAGAAGAGCAAAACCTGCTGGATGATGCTTACCGCGAGCAGTTGGCTATTGGCCTTGAGTCTGGTATTATCTCTTATCTTTCCACAGAGGGTAGTTCTGTAACAACTGCTAATTAGTTTTATGTCACATCAATCTGAAACATCCAATAATATTCTACGCGTCGGTATCGATCTGGGAACTTCACGAAGTGCCATTGCCGCCGATAATGGCAAGCGCAAGTGGATTCACAGCTACGTCGGCTGGCCCCGTGATTTTATCTCACGCAAATTACTCAAACGTGATGTGCTCATTGGAGCGGATGCCATTGAGCATCGGAATTCAGTCAACTTAGTTCGTCCTTTGGAGCATGGTGTGATCAAGGACGGAACAGCCAGAGATGAAAAAGCTGTTCATGAACTGATTCGGCATTTGATATCGCTAGCGGAACCAGAGGATGGGCAGAAAATTTATGCTGCCGTCGGTGTGCCGGCAGAGGCCCTGCAAGTCAATAAGCTTGCAATACGCGATGCCGTGGGTGAGTGGGCGGATACGCTGATGCTGGTATCGGAACCGTTCGCAGTGGCATACAGACTTGGTGCTCTTGATAACGCTTGTATCGTTGACATCGGCGCAGGTACGATTGATTTCTGTGTCATGCATGGCACAATGCCGAGCGATGAGGATCAGCGTTCACTGGGCACCGCAGGAGATCACATAGATCAGCAGCTTTTCGATCTACTGTCGGAGCGCTTCGCCAATACACCTGTAAGTGAGACTCTAGTTCGTGAATTGAAAGAGAAGCACGCGTGCGTGTCCGGTACAAGTGAACTCATTAAGGTCAAACTTCCAATCGCCGGCAAATTTCAGCTACAAGACATCACCAAAGAGATTTGCCGAGCCTGTGATTCGTTGATACCAGGCATCGCGGAGACACTTATTGATCTACTGAGCACCTATGAACCAATGCTTCAGGAGCGAATTCGAAATAATATTTACTTAGCAGGTGGTGGAAGCCAAATCCGCGGCTTAGCAGAAGCCCTCTCTTCTGCCTTGGGGGAGTATGGGCATTTCGCTATCACACCCATCGAAGATCCGCTGTTCAGTGGCGCCGAAGGGGCCTTGGGCTTGGCGGAAGACATGCCGGAGGAATATTGGGAAAACATGTAAGACGTCCCCTCGTGATCGTCATCGCTGCACTGGCTCGCGAGAATCGCTGTATCGGTCGCAATCTGCGCCTCCCTTGGCATATCCCCGAAGATATGCAGCGCTTCAAGCGACTGACGACCGGCTTCCCAATGATCATGGGACGCCTAACCTGCGAAGGACTCGTACGTGATTTTGGTGGGCCACTGCCAAACAGGCAGATGCTCGTATTGACGAGCAACCCCAATACAGATATCCATCCATCCATTGAACCATTTGCTTCACTGGAGGCTGCTCTGAAGCATGTAGAGTTTGCTGATCGGGTGTTTATTGCCGGTGGTGCCAAGGTTTATGAAGAGGGGGTATCCATAGCAGATCGACTTGAATTAACCCTCATTGACCGCTCCTATGAAGGAGACACTTTTTTTCCGCCCTACGAGCACCTTATCGGAACAGAGTTCTCGCCCGTAAAAGAGCAGCCACACGAAGGGTTCACTTTTGCTACGTACGACCGAATTAGTCCCTCAAAGACCAATTGAAATTGGCCTGCTTGTCGGTAACCAAGGATTTTCGACGTGTACGGTATCACAAAACCAAGCAATGCTCATTCAGGCAGCGCAAAATTCCTGCCCTTTTGCTGGACAACTTCTTCGTAATAGGCTTCGTACTGGGAAACTATTGCAGAAGTATTGTAATGGCGGACAGCATGTTCCCTGGCTCGTTTAGCCATTCGCGCGTGTAATTCATCGTTCATAAGTATCTTGGTGCAGGCCTTGGCGAAGGCTTCTATGTCACCTACGGGACATAAATAGCCTGCTTCACTGCCATTTACGAGCTCCGGTAAGCCACCAACGTCACTGCATACGACAGGTACGCCGCAGGCCATGGCCTCCAGCGGAGCAAGTCCAAACGATTCAGATCCACTGGTAAGCAAAAACAGATCGGCGATGGACAGAATCTCTGCAACCGGATCCTGTTTTCCGAGAAACCGCACAGCATCCTGAATCCCCAAATTGCGCGCGCATTGCTCCGCATTGGATCGATCTGGGCCATCACCTATCAAAAGAAGCTTTACCAGCAATCCTTCCTGTAGAATCCGCTGAAACACTTCAATGACGTGAGGGACATTCTTCACGCGCCGGAAATTCGATACATGCACCACAACTTTTTGATCAGCCGGACAAATCGCCCTCTTAAAATGCTTTTTGTTTTGGCGACGAAAGTGTTCTGTATCAATGAAGTTGGGGATCACTTTAATGGGAGTGTCCACACCGAAAGCATCGTAAGTCTCCTGGCGTAGGAAGTTTGACACCGCCGTTACACCGTCCGACGCGTTGATGGAATAAGTTACCACGGGTGCATAGGATGCATCCTGCCCAACAATCGTAATATCGGTGCCGTGCAAAGTCGTGACGACAGGCAGGGAGATCGACTGCTTTTCGAGTATATCTCGTGCCAGAACAGCACTGGTCGCATGCGGTATCGCATAATGCACATGAAGCAAATCCAGCGCCTCGTATTTAGCAACATCGACCATCTTGCTTGTCAGAGACAGCGCGTACGGTGGAAAATCAAAGAGCGGATAGCGAGTGACACTCACCTCATGGAAATAGATGTTTTCCGTGATTTTGCTCAAACGAAAGGGTAGGGAGTAGGCAATAAAGTGTATTTCGTGACCTCTAGCAGCCAATGCTCTGCCCAATTCGGTGGCTACAACCCCGCTTCCACCATAAACAGGGTAACAAGTGATTCCAATGCGCATGATATAGTTTGTATCGTAGAAAACGGAAACCAGTACAGTGAGCACAAGGTTGCACTGTCCATCGTATAAGATCAAAAAAATGCGCCGATTTGTGCTTGTTTTTGTCTTAGGTGCGCTTGTTGCCCCTACCGCAATTTCCCAGACCTTTGGTGTTAGCGCCGGAGCCAATTTTCAGCAACTGAGTGAAATTAGACTCAATGAGTTGGAAACAAAATTCGCAAGCCAAAACGGCTGGCATGTAGGATTGTGGGCAGAAGTCCCACTTGGTCCGGCAGCTGCGCTGCGCGGCGGCGGCCGGTATATGGCAGCCGGGCAGCTATTCAATGGATTGGAGGCCAATTTCCCATCGGTCCGAGAAAACTTTGAGGTTTCGCTGGTTGAGCTCTATTTGCTGCTGCGAATAGGCTTTCCTTCGCAAGTAGTGAGTCCATACGTCTTTGCCGGTCCGGTATTTAGGATCCCAGTCAACACTGACCACCAACTCGGCAACGATCTATCAGCTCTTTCTTACGCGGGAGAGATCGGAGGTGGCCTCGTTATCGATCTGGGGCCAATAAGCCTGTACCCTGAAGTTGCTTACGTCTTCGGGTTGACTCGCTTCATTGAAGACGAGTTGGTACTTGAGTTTATTTCCCTAACTGTCGGTGATACGCAAAGGCTGAATACGGCAATGCTACGTTTGTCTATTGGACTTTAGCCGAATTTATGCTCTGTCTGTGATCGATACTCCAAATAGATTCTCACCCTCCCTGCAAAACAGGAACTAGTTTGCGGATCGTTTGGCTCAATTGCAGATCAAATCCTCACCAAGTGAGGTAGATGTACGAGAACATCTGCTAAGTCGTGTCCCCACTATATCCTGGATTTCAGTATAGGAGAAATTAATGCGGATGAACCCAAGGGTCTCGACCGGACTTACGCATAACAGACAAGAGATAAATACCTCCCAATAGGGACCCAGTTTATGGAAATCCCAGGAATTATCCCGAGATCATCACCGATCCCCCAGATGCAACTCAACATTTGCCGGAACGAGCCCTGATGAGGTTAAAGAAGGCTCCCAGACGCCAAAATCACGCTATAGGTTGCACTCGCCGCGGACCGGCGGAATGGGGTCACGACAACCTTTGTGAACCCATTAAACTGCGCCCGAAATTCCAACGCTGAATCGACTGTCTGGCGCTCATTTTGCACTCATGGTCGGGCCCCGCACTTTAAGTTCTTCGGCGAGTAGCTGGAAGAGGACATGCTCCTTGTCACGCCCATTGATGCGACGAACTACTTCACGCTCTTGTCGCATAGATAGATGTCAGTGATCCACTAGGCTGCTGTCACGAAGAATGCTGTCGACGAGGTTGAATCTGCATCGGCTGTCCTTCACACGCAAGTTAAGAAGGTGGCGTGAGGCTATGCATCCGAACGGTTTGGAGCCCAAGCTCGGACCGATGGAGCAGGAGCACGTAGTCGGCTCCGAATTCCTGAACATTGCCGGGGGGCTGGGCCATGTGACAATAGAATTTGCCGTCAGCACCGAAGGCAAGCCATCCACGATCTTCCCGGGGCCGGTCGTATTGGCGGACCCAGATGCGGCCGTCACGACCGATCCTGACACTGGATATAACTGGGAAAACGTCAGCCACCGGACGTTCCTGGCTAAGCATGTACCGAGCAGGGCTACGGAGCTTCCGGTAATCCTCGCGCCAGGCACGTATGTCCGCACGCGTAACCTCACGGTTCTGTTCTGGCCAGCGGATGGTCATCCGTAAGTTGAATTCATCGTCCAGAACCTGGACCTCGGGTTTACTTCCGTGTGCCAGCACGATGGTTGACCCCAGCGCGTCAACTGCGGCTCTTGCTTCGAAGAGCGGGGACAAATAGAGGTTCTCGGGGGCTTCACTGACTGTGCCATAGGTTCTGTGGGGAATCCGGGCAAGGCTGCCGACAAGTTTCCCGTCGGGATCATGGATCTCCACTATCATCGTGTCTGGAACGTCAAAGTCCGGGGTGCGCATTCCTACCCCTCCCTCTTTGGCGTTCACGGTATACCCGTTTTCGAGCACGCCCCCAGCCATTGACCGGTTTTGGTACACCGGATCAAGCAGGATCCTCCGCACGAATTGGCCTTGGGCCGTGAGTAGAGTGTAGCTCCAAGGCCGATAGTTTCCCACCCAAAGCGTGTCACCTGCCGTGATCCCCAGGGTAGCGGGATTGGTGAACTCACCGGGGCCTTCGCCGCGCTGGCCCATTGATCGTAGGTGACGCCCCGACGCGTCGAAAATACGAACTTCAAATAAGTCGTTATCAACCACAGCAATAGATCCATCTGACAGAAGTCCCATTCCCCAGATATAAGAGAACCATTGGTTGTCGTCTTCCTCGTCATCGCCGATGACCAACACGGGTTCCTCACTGAATGTGCATGTTGCCTCCGAACTTGCGGGAGTGCTGGTTACGATCTGTGCGCTGGAACTGTCGATGGTTATGGTTTCGGATGGTGCTTGCCGGGAGCTGTTGACGTTCCAGGTTTCGGATGGTGCTTGCTGGGAGCAGGCACCGAGGAACAAGGCAAGCGCGACCACAAGGCTTCCCAGATATTGGTTGGGTGAGATCATTTTTGTTGTCTCGTGCTGGATGGGGATTCAGGGGTTGGTGTCTAACGACAGCCAAATGTACAGTCGCGGGAGATCAAAGGTCCACCATGGAACCTCGCCTGCATTGAAGCGGACTGAAGCACAGCACTGATCTGGCTGGCCGATAGCAGACTACGACGCGACCGCCCCAGTAGGATACGCACTGCAAAATTTCGCATATTTTGAAGTATGCGACAGGTACGTGCGTAACTTCGTTTTTCAAACGAATGTCACCAGACAGATTATACAAGTGGCACTTATTCATGGCCCACTGGCAATGGTGGGGGCGTTTCACGTAACAGTTCAAGTCTATCAACCGGGGCACAACTACCAATTCTCCACCCCCAATTCATCCATTAGCCCCAGCGTCAGCTGGAGGCCGTTGAGCTTATTGGAGTGCTCGTTGAGATACTAATATGCTTGGTTCGGCGCCGTGAATACAGCCTGGACCGTGTCAGCTGCAAGCATACCCTTTTCATTCATCCAGTCCAGGCACGTCTCATCCGCGCCACTGGCTCCAAACTCATATTAACATTTCTTTGCAAGTTTGATGACGTGTTTAATACTTCGCAATCTAACACCAGTTGTGTGCAACATCGTCATCCTGTTTGTCGCTTTGGATCATTTGCAGACCACGTTCGGTTTTTCGACGGAAAAGGTGTAGATTTAGGTCCGCTAGCACATGGAGTGCCGGAAATTTTGACTCACTTACACAGCGACCATCGATCAGATGTTGCGCAATGGATTTGAGAAGTGGATGGTGTTTGGCCCTTGCGGCTGCAGTTTCTAGCTCATTTGCCTGTCGTAGCGGTGAGGAGGGCATTACGCTCCACCCTACACCAGCCAACATTCCGGTGTTTAGGGATTCAGCGTTTGTGCATTCTGAGCACAGGACTGATAGCCCATGGCTAGAAATAGCTGCCCTGCAGGGTCAGACAATAGGGGTAGAAGAAGGCGCGAGCCAAGAGATGATTGGGCTTTTTATGGACCTAGCAATTGGTCCTGAAGAGATCGTGTACGCAGACTGGATGCATCAGGAAGTGCGCGTTTACGGCTTTGATGGTTCGTTCAAAGGGCTTGTCGGGAAAAGGGGACAGGGTCCGGGAGAGTTTATTTTCCCTAAGGCGGTAGACATCGCTGATGGAGACAAGCTGCTCGTTGTGGGTTATGATGGCTCCAGGATACAGTATTTTCGGCGTCAAGGTTCGGCCTATGAGCTGGAGGGTTTATTCCGAGCAGCGACTGCGTTCTCGAATGGCGACATTTGCGCGATGCACGGCCATGTATATACGCTTGGTTATTCGGAAGAGCTGGACGGAGTCATCCACAAGCACACATTGGAGGGGGCGCTTGTGGCATCGTTTGAGGCTCCGTATGAGCATTCGTCCCCATTCGTCAGACGCCAACTGTCAGGTCGTGGACAGCTGGCTTGCAACAAGAAGAGCCGCGTTGTCGGCCATGTCAATGCTTTGCATTCTGTGCTTACCGGTTATTCAGAGGCGGGAGATCGGATATGGCGCGTAGAATTCGCCAATGCGAAACGACCACACGTGACGGAAACCAAGAATCTGCGGGGGGAACGCTCGCTGGAGTACACAATGGCATCAGGTGGCGAAGCCGCGGCATTCTGGATTATGGGGAGTGCAGAGGCAGACTCTACCTTCACCATTGCCTACTACACAATAGGAGAGAAAAAGTCGGGAAAGCGGCATGTGTTTCGAATTGACGCCTCGTCTGGAGATGGGGGCTATTTAGGCTGGTATCCGGGTTGGGATGGGGACGTCAAGGTGCCGAACTTACTCGCACTGGATAAGGGGAGGCTGTATACGGTACAGCACAGGCCGTACCCCCAGATAGGGATCCACGATAGGCCAAATCAATTACCAAGAATCTTGTGCAATGACGCGGTTGGAAATGGGGGGCTTTTGTCATCGCGGTCACTTGTTTCGGCCTTGGTGTGGCTGACGTTTTACCGGTTCCAACGATAGAAATCCACTGGAGTGAGTCTCGCTCAGAAGCAGGCTTTTATATGCCTTCCTACGAGTACAAAAGAGGGTGGGAGATCATGTTGGTGTACATAGGCTCTTCATCGTGTGGATTTGCCAATATTCCCGAGATGCCAGTTGACCCACGCAGGCTGCTGTCATGAAGAATGCCTTTCGACGAGGCTGAATCTGCATCGGCTGTCCTTCACATGCAAGTTAAGAAGGTGACGTGAGGCTATGCATCCGAACGGTTTCGGCCCCAAGTTCGGACTCGTAAAGTAGGAGCACATAGTCGGCTCCGAATTCCCAAACATCGCCGGGGAGCTGGGCCATGTGACAAGCGAACTTGCCGTCAGCATCGAAGGCGAGCCATCCACGATCCTCTCGGGGTCGGTCGTATCGGTGGATCCAGATGCGGCCGTCACGACCGATCATGATATTGGATATAACTGGGAAAACGTCAGCCACCGGACGCTCAGGGCTAATCATGGCGTCATCATCCTGATCCCAGTCCGAAGGGCTACGGCGCTCCCGGTAATCCTCACGCCAGGCGCGTACGTCCGCACGCGTAACCTCACGGTTCGGTTCTGACCAGCGGATGGTCATCCGTAAGTTGGATTCCTCGTCCAGAACCTGTACCTCGGGTTTGCTCTCGTGTGCCAGCACGATGGTTGACCCCAGCGCGTCAACTTTGGCTCCTGCTCCGAAGAGCGTGTGCAACCAGAAGAACTCGGAGGCCTCACTGACCTTGCCATAGATTCTGTCGGGAATCCAGGCAAGGTTGCCAACAAGTTTTCCGTCGGGATTGTGGATCTCCACTATCATCGTGTCTGGAACGTCAAAGTCCGGGGTGCGAGTGTAAAAATTCGATCTGGCGTTCACCGTGTACCCGTTTTCGAGTACGCCTCCAGCCTTCGACGGGTTTATATACATCGGCTCGAGCCCTAGCCTCCGCACGAATTGGCCTTGGGCCGTGAAGACGTTGTAGCGCCATGGGTAGAAATCTCCAACCCAAAGCGTGTCGCCTGCGGCGACCCACAGGAAATAGGGAATCGTAAACTCACCGGGGCCTTCGCCACCCTGACCAATCGACCGCAGGTGGTGCCCCGACGCGTCGAAAATGCGAACTTCGGCAGACGTGCGATCAACCACCGCAACGGATCCATCTGACAGACGTCCCATCCCCAGGATCGTGGAGAACCATTGGTTGTCGTCTTCCTCGTCATCGCCGATGATCAAGACGGGTTCCTCACTGAATGTGCACGTCGCCTCCGAACTTGCGGGGGTGCTGGTTACGATCTGCACGCCGGAGCTGTCGACAGTCCCGGTTTCGGATGGTGCTTGCTGGGAGCAGGCACTGAGGAGCAAGACAAGAGTGACAACAAAGCTTCCTGGGTACTGAGTGAGTGCAGCTAAGGCACCAATCTTCGATATTTCAGCTTTTATGGAAGACGACATAATTGCCTGAGTTAAGGTGAGATAAACTGATAGACATCGAGCATTGGATTGGGTAACTCACCACGGCTGTCCAAGTCAGGCTGAACCATAGTGTAAACGACCCCATTTCCTCCATGAAGGAATAGCGTATTCAGGCCGAGTTCTTCAGCAATCAGCACACCATCCTTGGTGAAAACCTGATATCCGGTTCCATTATCACGGTCAATGTACTGAACCATGATGGTTTGGTCAGTAAGTTCGAAAAAATTCCTTATGGTCGTACCCCGAATGTCCTTCAAGGCTGAAAAAAGTTGCCCAACATCAGCCGGTAAATCTTTATTGAGTGAACGGAACCATGAATTACGCTCGGAGATTCTATCCACCAGTGCGCCGTTCGGATCTAATTTCAGTATATCAAGAGTGCCGGCCGAAGCGTAGAAGATGTGCGTTCCATCAGCAATGAGGCCACCCTGAGCATAGCGATATTCGGCGTTGGGAAACTTAACCGGTGGCAATGGAAATTCCGCAAGTACCTTTCCAGCGGAGTTCATGCGTGTCAATATTCTCTTTGACCAATCTCCCGCACCGTAGATCATCCCGTCTGGATCAACGTCAATGAACCTAGGGCCCCTGAAACTGGGATCAGCACGCCCCAGGCATACTCCTTCGGCCGTGAATTGGTAGCCCCAATAGCCTGCCGAACTGTTTTTGAGGAAAATGAATTCATCATTCCCAAACTTAGCAGCACGAGGAGAAAAAGGAAGTGCCGGATGACAAGTTGATGGATTCAGCGAGGCTTGCAGTGTACCAGTTGAGTCAAACAACAAGGTTTGCTTTCCCAGCCGGTCGGTTATAAGCAACCGACCATTTGAATCAACATCAATGTGGTCAATAGTAGCTATTAGCAGCGTATCTGGATTATCAAACTTGATCGTGCGAATTCTCTCAAAATGCTTGAACTGGAGAGGTGGTATCTCCTGTGCGTACATGTCTAGTGCGGAGCAGGCAATCAAGAGAATCGTGATAACGAGAAGCGTGATGCGGTTCATTTTGCGAAGGTCAGCTTGGTTGAAAACTATACTGGGTTCAGTCGGATGAAACCATTTTCCATACACAGCATCGGCAGGATACGATTTATTCCGGTAGCCTCCCTCAGGTTTGAACAGGTACTCCTCCCCACTCCCATGTAAATTCGCCCCCTTCGTCTTCACAATTGGCACGGATGCAATCCATTCAAATTACCGGCCGACCGCTTTCCCTACAAAAGCAACCCTTACGAATGTGGAGTCTCCAACGCGGGGCTACCTCTTGTTTAGCACCCGATGAAACGTAACATAATTGCCAAATTAAGGCGAGATAAACTGATAGACATCGAGCATTGGATTGGGTAACTCACCACGGCTGTCCAAGTCAGGCTGAACCATAGTGTAAACGACCCCATTTCCTCCATGAAGGAATAGCGTATTCAGGCCGAGTTCTTCAGCAATCAGCACACCATCCTTGGTGAAAACCTGATATCCGGTTCCATTATCACGGTCAATGTACTGAACCATGATGGTTTGGTCAGTAAGTTCGAAAAAATCCCGTATGGTCGTGCCCCGAATGTCCTTCATGGCTGAAAAAAGTTGCTCAACATCAGCCGGTAAATCTTTATTGAGTGAACGGAACCATGAATTACGCTCGGAGATTCTATCCACCAGTGCGCCGTTCGGGTCTAATTTCAGTATATCAAGAGTGCCGGCTGAAGCGTAGAAGATGTGCGTTCCATCAGCAATGACGCCACCTTGATCAAAGCGAGATTCGGCGTTGGGAAACTTAACCGGTGGCAATGAGAATTCCGCAAGTACTTTTCCAGCGGAGTTCATGCGTATCAATGTTCTCTTTGACCGAATTCGCACACCGTAGATCATCCCGTCTGGATCAATGTCAAAGAAACCAGGGCTCCTGAAACTGGGATCAGCACGTCCCAAGCATGCCCCTTCAGCCGTGAATTGGTAGCCCCAATAGCCTGGTGAATCGTCTTTGACGAAAATGAATTCATCATTCCCAAACTTAGCAGCAGTAGGATCGAAAGGAAACGCCGGGTGACAAGTCGAGGGGTCCAGCGAAGCTTGCAGTGTACCAGTTGAGTCAAACAATAAGGTTTGCTTTCCCTGCCAGTCAGTTATGAGCAACCGACCATTTGAATCAACATCAATGTGCTCAATCGTAGCTATTAGCAGCGTATCTGGATTATCAAACTTGATCGTGCGAATTCTCTCAAAATGCTTGAACTGGAAAGGTGGTATCTCCTGTGCGTAGATGTCTAGTGTAGAGGAAGCAATCAAGAGAATCGTGATAACGAGAAGCGTGATGCGGTTCATTTTGCGAAGGTCAGCTTGGTTGAAAACTATGCTGGGTTCAGTCGGATGAAATCATTTTCCATGCTACAGCACTGGTAGGGGGCTGTTCATTACAGCAACCTCCCTCAGGTGAAACAGGCACCCACCACTCCCATATGCACACGCCCCCTTCGCCTTTTCGATAGACACGGATACAATCCATTCGAATTACTGGCTGGCCGTTCTCCCTACAAAAGCAGACTTTGCGATCGGGGAGCCTCTAACTCGAGGCTCTCTCTCGTTCAGCGTCCGTAGGTTGGACACTGGTCAGATGGGCGCGGAGAACAGACATCATTTACAGGGTTACGTTAGGGAATTATAATCAGAAACCAGTGGATGTGCGCCCCTTTTCGGGGAGTGTTTCATAATCCTGCCCTTGTAGGTAGTACTCCTCCCCTCAGTAAGCATTCGCAGTCCATAGTCCTATCAAATTGCTCCCGAAAACGGATCCAGAAGAGATACGCATCTCTAATAGCACTACGAGTGGCAAAGTTGGACAAAGTCCGGTGTCAAGGATTCTGCAACGAACAGCGGTGACCAATGCAATTTACCTCTATCTCGGAGGACTTGATTATATCCCGAGGGTATCCAGAGGTAAGCCTCTCACAGGAAAAGATGAAGGCCCAAACAGGAGGGTTGGAAGCCCACAGAGTCCCTACGGGATACCAGAGTAAAAGCGAAATCGCCTCTCGTCCAATTGGATATCACGCGCAGGTATGATCGGAATCCAATCCGCTACCCACTCAGGAAGAATCCCCGGGTCCATCAAGGATTGTTCGCTGTAAAAATGGAGAACGGTACGGGGGAACGGACGCAATCGATCATCAGCATGCCGGATGTGGTAGGCCAGTGCTAAGGTCTTTTCCCAACCAGATATCCTCAATGAACTCGGACTCAAATCCAAACCAGTGTAGTAGCTCGCTATAGGACGGCCTTCAATGAAAGCACTAAATTGAAATGGATCCAGTACACAACTCCTGTAGGAATTGCACCCGCGATGCTCAGATTCAACTCGATTCCGCACTACCCAACCAACCAGTTCCTGCTCGTCACGCCTCTTGCTCTCCGAAAACATTGCCCGAGCCAACCACAAGGTTCCTACATCAATATTCCCGGAATGGACCGGCCTAATGCCCCAAGGATTCAGAAGCGCGGCGCGTGTTTCCTCATACGAAGGTATGGAGAGCGGTGAGGGTGACTCACCGGAAACGCAAACATTTTCGCTGGAAGGCGGTGCAAAAACCATTCTCTCAGGCAGCAAAAACGCCGCTACAAGCACCAACAACAAGCACCAACAACAAGCTTTTCTTGCTATATACATGTTCATTCACCTACGCAAATAAACCGCCATGACTACCCTGATATCAAGCTTAGGCACGGGTGTAAATTACACGGCAGGTTGCCGTACTACGTAATTTTTCATAGTTAGATGCATGTTTTTGACGGTTGCAGATGAAAATATTCCGCACGTTAGCCAAGCCTTTGCATCTACAGGGCATGTACGTGTACTGGATGCTGAATCAATAACTGATAAGGTTTGTGCTAACGCCGACGTGCTGCTGGTCAGAAGCGTCACCCGAGTTGACCAGTCCCTGCTTTCGCACAGTCGGGTACGGTTTGTAGGGTCTGCAACCGCCGGTTTTGATCATATCGATCGGGCATACTTACGTGAACGAGGTATCCAGTTCACGCACGCAGCAGGATCGAATGCGGACTCGGTTGTCGAGTATGTCCTGTCTGCACTCATTCGATTGAGTGCTCTTCAGATGCGTCCGCTTGCGGGGCTCACGCTGGGGATCGTGGGCTGTGGTAATATAGGTGGTAGACTCGCAGTGCGAGCACCTGCTTTTGGCCTTCACATCCTGAAAAACGATCCCCCGCTCGCAAATGCCGGCCACTCGGGGTTCGTAGACCTGGAATCCATACTGGCCGAGTCGGACATTATCACGCTGCACGTACCTAAGTCATCGGATACTTACCACCTCATCGAGAAATCTGCACTCCAATCCATGAAGCCAGGAGTATGGCTCCTGAACACTTCAAGGGGGTCGGTAATTGACAACGCTGTACTGAGCAAAGTACTTGATACCGGTAGGATTGGCGCTACGGTTCTTGATGTATGGGAAAACGAACCCACTCCTGACCTGGGATTATTGCGAAAAGTTACACTGGGGACTCCCCATATTGCCGGTCATTCGGTGGACGGAAAGCTTCAAGGAACGGTAATGCTCTATAAGGCAGTCACAGACTACTTTGGAATCCAGCCAACCTGGGATTTTGAGCAAGTACTGCAGCAGGATCTGCCACCTCCAATTTCAGCCGACCCCGAGCCCAGTTCCAACTGGCTTGATACCCTGGTCCGGTGTTTATATGATATCCGGGCAGATGATGCTCGAATGCGGATGCTGCTCAACACGCCTCATGATCAGGTAGCCCGAAAATTCCGCCAGCTTCGACGCAATTACCCCTCGAGGCGGGCTTTTGGAAGACATCGGGTTACAGGCATTCCATCTTCTCTCCTGCAAACCGTACGTGACGGGCTTTGTGTTGTCTGTCAGTAGCCAAAGCTGCGTAGGAAGGTCTCGCGGTTGCGCCAATCTTTCCGCACACGGACAAATAGTTTTAAGTACACCTTTCGATCCAGAAAAATCTCTATGTCTTGACGCGCCGCAATCCCGACAGCCTTGAGTGCAACGCCTCCTGAACCAATCAGGATACCCTTCTGACTAGGACGCTCCACAATAATGTCAGCTTCAATCAAGTCCTTTCGTGCAGGGCGTTCTACAAAGTTTGCGATTGTCACTGCAACTGAATAGGGGACTTCTTGCCTGAATTTTTCAAAAACTTTTTCCCTGATAATCTCAGATACAAAGAATCGTTCGGGATACTCACTGAGCATTCCGGGAGGATAAAAGGCCGGCCCCGGCGGTAAGCGTTCCTGAATTTCCTGCATAAGTGCTGCCAGGTTGTTCTCCTTAAGTGCACTGATAGGTACTACTGCCTCAAAGGATCTCAAATCCATGTACGCCTCAACCATGGGCAACACGGTCTCTTGCCTTACCAAATCGATTTTATTGATTGCCAAAATAGCCGGGCGATGTACTATGCTTTCAAGACTGTGGAGATCAGGTTCAGCTGAGCGCGCATCAGCCATAAAGACGACCAGATCAGCATCTGATACGGATTCCTTCACTTTCCGCATCATGGACTGATCCAGCCTGGTGCTCGGTTGCATGATCCCTGGCGTGTCCAGGAAAATGATCTGGCAGTCCTGCTCTGTCAGGATTCCCAGTATGCGGTGACGAGTCGTCTGTGCTTTTGGGGTAACAATGGAGAGTTTTTGTCCCAGAAGGGTGTTCAACAACGTACTCTTGCCCACATTGGGTTTACCAATCAGAGCAACGTAGCCACTCCTGAAGTCTTCAGGAGCCATGACGCCCTTTAACTAGTTGGGCCATTTCCGTCACGGCAGCACCAAGACCTACAAAAACCGAACGCGCAACGATTGCAAACCCGATGGACACTTCACGTACATGAGACACTGAACGCGCAAACAGACCGTAATTGTTGAAATCCAGACCATGTCCTGCATGAATAGTGAGACCACATTCGTGTGCCACATCTGCTGCCCGCGCTAATCGATGGATCTCATACAACTGATCTTCTCCTGCAGACGCATTGGCAAAATCACCGGTGTGCAGCTCAATGGCCGATGCACCCGTATCGCGGACTGCACGTATCTGATCCGGATCCGGGTCGACAAACAATGCAACCTCATCGATACCCGCTTGCTGTAGTCGATCAACCGTATTCGACAGGATTATCTGAAGCCTTACAACGTCGAGTCCACCTTCGGTAGTGATCTCCTCACGTCGCTCCGGGACAAGCGTAGCCAGATCCGGGCGCGTAGCGCAGCAGATCGAAACCATTTCATCGTTCGTAGAGAGCTCGAAATCCAGTTTTCCGCGAACCGCCTGTTTAAGCCGAGCCACATCGTGATCCTGTATGTGTCTACGATCCTCCCGCAAATGAAACACGATTCCGTCTGCGCCGGATGCTTCACATAAACGTGCAGCCTCCACAGGATCGGGGAATGCCTCACGGCGGGCATTCCGCAATGTCGCGACATGATCGATATTAATCAATAATCTTGTCAAGGATCCACCAATTTATTCTACTCAAACGAAACACACAGGCGATGGTTTATACAAACCTGTTCTTTGTTTATCTTGGTAAACCGTCTACTCAACCAAACGAGTTGTGGGGAGTTATAGTGCTCCAACTGCAATTATGTCTCCTCTCTGCTTCGTAAATTAAGCCTCCTTAAACAGCTGTTTGTGGTAATGGTTAATAATAACGTTAAAATCGCTATACAAGCCTTGATGGCTGTCCTGATCGTGGTGCTGGGGATATGGCTTTACCGTTCCATCACGGAGCCCTGGGATGCCGTCGAACGTCAGGAGGCACTGACAGAACTGACGCGTCAGCAGATGACCCATGTCAGAAACGCTCTGACTCGCTATGAGCGTGCAGAAGAGCGCTTCCCTGGATCTCTTGATTCCCTTGTCATGTGGCTCCAGGCCGATTCGGTAGTCTCTGCCAACCCAGATAGTATTTTCGGGATGGGCGTCCTGTTGGATTCTCTCATGTACTCTCCTCGCACAGGTAGTGCGTTCGAGTACAGTCTGAATGATACCGGCCGAGTCGCTATCTATCTGTTGCAGGACCCGGATTCCGATGACCAGATCGGGTCAAATATCCCAGACGTCACACTCCTAAACGCTGCCAGCTGGGAGTAGCTCGTCAACGGCAGGAAGGTGATTGATTTACTTCCTACCTTGTTATTTCGCACCTACTCCGTGAGAGACATGGTGTACCTGCCTCAAAATTTGAGGGCATGTTTCGTCGTATAAGTCCCTTATTGCTGCTTCTGCTCACCTGGATTCTGATCCGGGTGACCGGGTCTGCTGCACAGGGATCGGATATGTGGTATCCACATACCTACGAACCGGGAACGTCCATCAATCTGTTTTCCAGCTGGAACGGTGTATCAGCCGATGAAGGGTTCGTGGTCTCACTGCCATCCGAGTGGGTGTTAAATACTGCAACCGGTGTACGCCAGGCCCATCGCCACGTCACCCTTGATGTGGTGAACCTTTCTAATGGTCAATATCTGTTGCTACCCTCAGAACCATTGCGGAGGACCTACGATATTATCCTGCAGGTGGTGACCAGCGAGGATGACACGTTCTGGGATTCCAGATTCTCGATAGCCCCCGCGGTAAAGGTTGGTTCAACCTACGTGCCCGACGAAATCCATGTTCGCCGCGGTGAGCTGAGATCCAAATCCAGCACGAATTCCGGGTATGCCTTGGCCTTCGAGAAAGGATTCAACTCCCTCCATATTCAGCCACCGTTACTCGAAATACTGCTGGACAGTCATACGCTTGAATTCTGGGTCCGTACGACTGCATTAGATGTGGTAATTCTATCTACCTGGAACGGCGCAACGGACAGTCCTTATCCGATAGAATTCATGATCGACCCTCAGGGACGCATGAGATATTACCGCAATACGATTGGACACCACGTCACACTGGCTACCGAGTCTCCCGTGGCTGATGGCACTTGGCACCACGTTGCCCTGGTTTATGATGCCGAAACAGATTGGACGCAACTCTACATAGACGGCTCAATTGCTGACTCACTGTTGGATCCCGCCGGTATTCATCTAAGTGGTAGATATCCTGTTGCTCTGGGTGGACGCGTTGGTGAGCTCGAGACTGAATTCGTCGGTGAGCTTGATGAACTGCGCCTGTGGCCCGCGGCCCGCACTGCACTACAGATACATGCCACAATGCAACAGGAGTCACCGCAAGGAAGTGCATTTATACTTGATTTTGAATCCAGAGAGAGCTTCAGATCCTTCAGGGAGGGGAATGCAATCCGGTACCGCATTCCGGGTGGGCCCTCATTTGGACCACTCGTTCACAGCTTTCGCGGGATTGCCTTTGATGAAGGCGTAACACTTACTTGGGAGGATGAGGATCCGCGCTCGGAGGCGTTTCTGATTGAGCGCTCCGAAGACGGTTTGGAGTTCGAAGGACTCACACGTATCAAACGTTCGTCCCTGAGCACTCCGTGGTCTTACACAGATCTCGAGGTTCCCAACCGTGTGGTGTTCTACCGTCTGATTCAAGAGACTCGAGATCGACCTCCACGGATGGTGGGAACGATCAAACTCGGTCTGGCCCCAGAAAGTGATCCACCTCCTGCTGAAATCGTAGGGAACTACCCGAACCCATTTAACCCCCGTACTTCAATTACCTATGAGATTCGGGAATCTCAGCATCTGAAACTCTCCATAATTGACCTCTCTGGACATCTGGTTGCGGTACTGGTCGACAGGCAACATGAGCCAGGCACGTTTGAGACGAGCTGGGATGCTAACGAGTTGCCGAGTGGCACATACTTCGTACGTCTCCAGGGCCTGAACGGGACCGTCCAAACCCGACAAATTCTGCTTACCAAATAGTCATGAAAATCATCTACTTCGGACACTCCGTGCTACAAGTGGAAACGAACGACAAGATCTTGCTGTTCGATCCATTCATCACAGGAAATCCTATAGCGGAGAAAATTACAACTGCTGATTCCCTATCCCCCGACGTCATTATTTTAACTCACGCCCATTTTGATCATTGGGGCGATACACTGGAGATCGCAAAGCGAACCGGTGCGCTGATAGTCGGAAATCACGAAATCACCGAGTATGCATATAAGCAAGGGCATGAGAACGTACAGCCCATGAACACGGGAGGTTCGTGCACTTTCGAATGGGGGAAATTGACGCAGACGTATGCACGACACTCGTCCTCCTTCCCGGACGGCACCTATGGTGGCAATCCTAATGGTTACCTTCTCTTCGCCGAAGAACTTTGTGTTTATAATTCGGGCGACACAAGCCCTTTTGCAGAAATGGCCTGGATCGGTGAAGACCATGATATAGATTTGGCCTTTCTGCCTATTGGCGATCTCTTTACTATGGGGATCCGGGGAGCATTGAGAGCAGCACGCATGCTCAAACCCAACCTCACGATTCCTGTCCACTTTGACACGTATCCACCCATTGAAGCGGATACCGATGCTTGGCAATCATCCATGAACGCCGTCAGTCTCGCTACTCGCGTACTGAAACCGGGTGAATCCTTTGATCTCTAATCTTGGCGCATGAAAAAAACAGCCCCCCGGGCTGAACAGGCACAGCGATACGACCTGCATGCGCTGTTCCAGACCAGCCAAGCGCTGAGCAGATCTTCGGGATTGTATTCTTTTCTTGGTAATCTGCTTCTGACGGCTATGGGTAGGCTCTTGGTTACTCGGGGGATCGCTCTCTTGCACGATCCTGAGGAGCGTAAATGGCATGCAGTTGTGGTCAAAGGGATACCGGAGGTCAAAGAGGGCACCTACCTTGAGCTACCACCGCTAACACAGAATGCGCTCGCATCGGGCGACGCATTACCGGTTGCTCTGCAATCTCTTGGAATTCATCTGTTACTGCCTATACGTGAGGAGCACGAGGAAGTCGGTGCGATCGCGCTGGGCAGCAAGCTCACCGGAGGATCTTTCGAACAAACAGAGCTCGAATTTGTGCAGTCGATGGTAAACATGTCGACGGCTGCTATTCGCAACTCACTGATTGTGGAAAAATTGCGGCAAACGAACTTGGACCTGGACAACACTGTACAGCAACTCAATACACTTTTCGAGTTGTCCAAAGAGTTCAATGCAACTGTAGACCGTGAACGTGTGTTGAAAATTTTTTCGTTTGCGCTCATGGGCCACATGGTTGTTCAAAACCATTTGTTTTACCTGAAACGCCCGGAGAATACTTTCGAACTCGTATCAAGTGGCCGAACCAGTGCCGATGCCCTTGATCTCGAGTTTCTGTCGAGCGTTGAGGAGCTCATCAGAGCGAAACCGGGAGATATACTGGATCAGAATAATATGGCGATTGCCCTGCCAATTCAGCAGCAGGGATCAGTTCATGGAGTACTATGCTTGGGAGCAAAAATGAACCAGACGCCTTATTACCGCAAGGACATTGAGTTCCTGTATGCTTTGGGCAGTCTGGCAGTGACTTCCATTCAAAATGCTGAACTGGTAGAAGAGCGTATCGCCAGACAAAGGCTGGAAGAGGAGCTTCGCATGGCCCGCGAGATTCAGCGCAACCTGCTGCCAGCTTCGATTCCAGAGATCACCGGACTGGAAGTCGCCACACTCGCTTTGCCGAGCCGGGAGGTTGGAGGGGACTACTTTGATATCGTGTCCATTACCAAAAACCGTACACTTTTTATGATTGCGGACGTTACCGGTAAAGGTGCGCCCGCAGCACTCCTGATGTCCAGCATCCATGCGTGTACACACGTCATGCTGCCAATGGACCTAACACTCCAGGAAGCCATTGAACGCACCAATTGCGTCTTATATGAAAACACGGCCGCAGATAAGTTCATAACCGCCTTTGCAGCCATTTATTACCCAGACAGATCTCTCTCGTTTGTGAACGCCGGACATGAAGCCCCTTTACTCATTCGTGCGAACGGGGAGGTTGAGCATCTCACAGATGGTGGACCACTTCTCGGTATCATTCCGAACGTACCATACTATCCGGGTTACATAACTCTGGCACCCAACGATTTTATCGTGCTTTTTACCGACGGTGTAACCGAAGCCATGGGGGAAGCGATGGAAGAGTATACCGAACAGCGGCTTCTGGACCTTCTCCTGGCAAACCGCAGTTGCTCGGCATCTGCCCTTATTGAATTGATTCAAAACGATATAGAGAACTTCACGGGACCCGTTGCAGCACTTAGCGACGATCGTACCCTGATAATTCTGAAAGCAACCGATACGTAGACGGTAAGCTTGGAGCTAACTGTACTTTGGACACAAACCAGACATCATCAAATGAAATTTTTCGTTGACACAGCAGACCTGAACGAAATCCAGGAAGCCAGTGAGATGGGAGTCCTGGACGGCGTTACAACAAACCCGTCCCTGATGAAAATTGCTGCTGAACGCGCCGGACAGTCACTGAATTTTCATGAACACATTGCCCGGATCTGTGACATGGTTCCGGGGGATGTATCCGCCGAAGTCACCGCAGTTGACTTTGACGGGATCATGGAGCAGGGGCGAGCACTAGCAGCTATCCGGGATAATGTTGTAGTTAAGGTTCCCCTTATCCTGGATGGAATCAAGGCCATTAATGCACTTGCTCAGGAAGGCATTCGATCTAACTGTACGCTCTGTTTCTCCCCCACACAGGCGCTCCTGGCCGCTAAAGCCGGTGCAACGTACATCAGTCCTTTCTTGGGGCGTGTGGATGACATTTCCACGGACGGCATGAACCTGCTGCAGGAGATTATCCAGATCTACGAGAATTATGGCTACACCACAGAAGTGCTTGCCGCTTCTATTCGTCATCCAATGCATGTCACGCAGTCTGCACTCATGGGAGCGCATGTAGCTACTATGCCTCTGGGGGTAATCAAGAAGCTACTAAAGCACCCTCTCACAGATATTGGGCTTGCAAAATTCTTGGGGGACTGGGATGCTTTCAAACAAAATCAGGCGGGCTAAGCCCACACAATTATGGATTTTATTTCACTCGGCAACGCCAATGACATAGGTGCAAGCTGCCATTACCTCGGCATTAACGGCACCGGAATTGTTTTGGATGCTGGTGCAGACCCGAACGAGGACGGCCCTGCTACGTTGCCGGATTTTGTCCCGATAATTAATCGCGAAATCAATCATGCCTTCATCACGCATGCACACCACGATCATATCGGAAGCCTCCCCGCTCTGAACGAAAAGTGGCCTATGGCACGGTTGCACCTCACGCCTGCCACACGAACGTTGTCGACCTCCATGCTGTATGCATCTGCAAGGCTTCAGCAACGAAAGTTTGACGAAGGCACATCTCCCTTTCGCGCATTATTTGACAAAGAGGATCTTGATGATGTTTTTGATGCCTTCCGGGCTCACCCGTATGACGAATGGTTTGACTTGCAGCCAGGGCACACACGGACCAAATTCTATTACTCTGGACACCTGTTGGGTGCTACCGGTGTACTCTTAGATACTGAGGATGGTCGGCGCATATTTTACACCAGTGATACATGTGTGCAGGACCAGACGATTGTTCCGGGAGGGAGCTATCCTTCAGAGCCGGTTGATGTACTCATCATGGAGTCTACCCTCGGCGCTGATCCCGTGGCGGAAACTATTACGCGGGCGCAGGAGGAGATACGTTTTGGTGAGCGACTTGCTGCAGTCCTGAAGCGAGGCGGAACGGTACTCATACCTGTATTTATGTTGGGGCGAGCGCAGGAAATACTGGCACTCCTCGGGCGCTACAAGAGTCGCGGGATTATTGATCCGGAGACGCCCATCTACAGTGCAGGCGGATTACGCGAAGTTTCGCGCGTCTATGACGATTGTGCCGATTCTACACCACGTATCGATTCGGATTTCAAGGTCTATGGGGTAAAACAGAGGCAGTTTCCCCGAAGCCATAAAGCACGACGCAAAGCATTGAATCAGCCCGGGATTCATGTTTTGGCCAGTGGTATGATGATTGAACGTACGCTGTCACATCAGGTGGCCCAGGAGCTTCTCGAAGATGAAAAGCACGCTATCTTTTTCGTTGGATTTGCGAAGGAAGATCTACCTGCTGGGAAACTTCTTCACGCAGCGCAAAGCGGGGCAGAGGGCGTGCTGCTTAGCCGCGAACGTGGCATGCAAAAAATAGTGTGCGAAGTAGATCGCTTCCGGTTCAGCGGGCATGCCAATCGACAAGATCTGACCAAACTTGCCGTTCAACTCCAGCCGAAAACGATTATTCTGGTGCACGGCGAAACTAGAGCCCGGCAATGGCTCGCAACAACCCTTCGTGAGAAATGTCCCAATGCACGCGTCCTGACACCGGGCCAGGGCGAGTTGTTCACTATCTGATCCGGGGTAGTACTTCCCCTCTGGACTACGAAAGCCCACTCTTGGGTTCGGGGACTTCAGACAGGAGTCGGTCAATGACCGATTCCACCGTTACGCCTTCGCTCTCTGCGTAAAAATTCGTCAATACGCGGTGGCGAAGGACTGGATAGGCAAGAGCACGGATGTCTTCGATGGCTACATTGTATCTGCCACGTAAAGCCGCACGCACCTTGCCTCCCAACAGGAGGTACTGTGTGGCGCGCAAACCTGCTCCCCAACTCACCCAATTGGAAACAAACTCTGGTGTTCCATTTCTGCCCGGCCTTGTATTGCGTACCAGGTCTACAGCGAACTGTGCTACGTTTTTGGGAACGAACACTTTGCGGATCTCGCTCTGGAATGCCAGAATATCAGCCCCGGACAATGCAGTATCAAGGGAGGCCTGTTCGCGTGAGGTCGTTTCCAAAGCGACCTGCAGCTCGTCCTCAGCAGACAGATAATCGATCACAATGTTGAACATGAATCGATCCAGTTGTGCTTCTGGCAATGGATACGTGCCCTCAAGCTCAATGGGATTCTGCGTAGCAAGCACGAAAAAGGGTCTGTCCAACAGATAGCTTTCGCCGGCGGCTGTAACCTGATATTCCTGCATGGCTTCCAACAGTGCCGCCTGCGTCTTGGGAGGCGTACGGTTGATCTCGTCTGCAAGAATGATATTGGCAAAGATCGGTCCCTTCACAAACTCAATCGTTCGTCGTCCGGTTGTGCGATCCTCATCCAGCATGTCCATTCCTGTAATGTCCGCCGGCATGAGATCCGGCGTGAACTGAATGCGTCTGTAGGATAAATCCAGCATTTCTCCAAGCGACTTGATAAGAAGCGTTTTTGCAAGCCCCGGGACACCTGTCAGCAGGCAGTGTCCACCCGAGAAAAGAGCAATCAGTACTTGCTCAATCACGTCATCCTGCCCAACTATACGCCGGCGTATCTGCGCCATAATTTGGGATCTGCCTTCACGTAAACGCTCAAGCGCAGGTTTCTCCATCTCTTCTAAAGGGAATTATATACGAAAGTGCCACGCTAAGATTTGCTCTTTTTGATCAATTTCAAACGGACTAAATCGGATTCATCCCAGCCTGTATCCGAGAGCAATTTCTTTAGCAGTTTAGGACCATAGGTTTTCTTCGGGTGGAAATGGACAACAATGCGATCATTGCCAGATAGGTCCTCCTTCATCTTTATAAAGCCAATCGTGGCTCCCCTCTTTCGTTCTTGTTTCCACCCATCTCGTTTTAATGCGCGTATAATTCTCTTGGCCGTGACATTTTTGATTTGTTGCTAAGTGTTTTTTGATATGGCCATAGCACAGATATCTCTTTGGTTAGAGTATCGTTGTATTCTCTAATCTTTAGATCTGGTCCTTCGGGAAATGGTTCTCCGCAATTAAATAGGGAATCTAGATATAAAATTATCCCATCTTCAATATTCTTCAAAACTTCTTCTTCTGTGTCTCCCCCAACGTGTAGTCCTTTAAGAGCAGGTGCATATGCGTAAAATCCGTCTCCATCTCTCTCAACACAGATGGTAACGGTTATCTCTTGTGGTCTCATTGCATTGGTGTTGGTGTTGGTGTAGTGAGCGCCCAGTATACGTTTGGGAAGTCAAAGGGTGCCCTTACTGGTCATGGTTCTTCGGATTCGGGTTGGGTGATAGATGTCGGGTTATGCATCCATCATCCGAAGAAGTCCTGCACCAGAACAGTGCGTGGAACGCGATGTCTCGCTTATTCGCCACAAACACAGGTAGCTAACCCTGCCTTGTTCATAGAAAAAAGACTTAACAATGAGCGTTCTTCAGTCTATGTTGGGGAGCATTTTCGAGTTTCTGCTTGGTAAAATACGACGGATTGCATGCATTTCCTGGAAGCCATCCCTCTGATACTCCCATTTTCCGTGTCCTCCGCGTCCTGGAGCCCACGAGATTTGGCCGACACGGCATTCTTCTGTGGCCGACACATAACCAAGACATGCGACGTTTCGACGCTCGGAAAAAAAGAACTAATCAAGAGGCAGGGGCGGTCACCTTGACCGCTATGGAGGCGGACGCTCCACCAAGTCATAGAAGCTCCCCAGTTCCTCATAGGCGATGGCACGCATCTGAAGGTTTGCATAGCCGCGCCACACGATGGTGGGGCCTGGCGGTGGATCGTGTTTGCGATTCATGTAGCCCCCCATCATCGCGACCGTTAAGATGGCCGAGGCCAGGTCGGTGGGGACTGTAAGGCCATAACTGCGGGCGTACACCTTCATCATCTTCAACTCGGACGCTCGGAAAAATACGTCCATGTTCAGGTCCGTATCTGTACGTCCCAACATCGTCATCAACATAATGCGCCACGCCGTGACCATGTACATCGTGATGACCCGGTGCTGGGAGTCCGCTTTCTGCATCTGTAGCTTCTCCATTTTGCAGCCACTCTTGAGCACCCGGAAGGTATCCTCCACACGCCAGCGCAGCCGGTAATGTTCGACCATCTGCTGCGCCTGCTCCCGGGTTGTAATGGGTTGTGTGGTCAACAGATACCATTCAATCGGCGTGGCATTTTCCGGCGGATTGAGTTCACGCAGATGAATGCCCCAGACGGCCATGGGAGTTTGCGTACGATCCCGGGTCGGAGGTAGCGTAACTTTGCAAAACCGCAACGCCATCTGCGCATTCCGGCCTGAACGGCCTTTGTGGGTGACCCGCCCCGACTTCATCCGGCGACTCAACTGCTCAACC
>MKWU01002147.1_pt1 | contig 30668 bp, 28 predicted proteins | sample 809101 | NCBI WGS metagenome assembly MKWU01 (sample SAMN05860141, study PRJNA318959) | sponge metagenome | host: Aplysina aerophoba | place: Slovenia: Piran, Adriatic Sea, Gulf of Piran | collected 2013-05-07
ATCCTGTGCCGACGTGCCGAGGATCGCGCCGATGCGCTTCAAGGGGATGCCCCTGGCACGCGCCGAGGCGGCCGTCAGTTGTGTCAGGAGAGGGAGAGCATCCGAGCGGACGGCGGGTGGGTGGCTGGCTTGCTGGTCGGCGGGGACGACACGCCGACGGTGGAATGCGGTCTCGTCTGACGGCCTGCGCCGCGCGCCGGCGCTTCCTCTAGGAGAATCCCCCTGTGACCGCTCGCGCCCTGATGGTCCAGGGGACGGCCTCGGGGGTCGCCAAGTCGCTGCTGGTGGCCGGGCTGTGCCGGCTGCTGGCGCGCTCGGGGGTGCGCGTGGCGCCCTTCAAGCCGCAGAACATGAGCAACGCCGCGGCCGCCTGCCCCGGTGGCGGTGAGATCGGGCGAGCCCAGGCACTGCAGGCCTTTCCGGGTCGGCGGCATTCACTACCCGCGGGCCTCCAACATCGCCGATGTGGATCCGCTGGTGGCCGATCCGGCCGTGGAGTTCGCCTGGCTCCGGGACCCCGGCGAACTCACCGGTTACGACCTGATGATCCTGCCGGGGTCGAAGGCGGTCGCCGCCGATCTCACCTGGCTGCGCGAACGCGGCTGGGTACCGGCGATCGAGCGTCACCTCCGCTATGGCGGCCGGGTGCTCGGTATCTGCGGCGGACTGCAGATGCTGGGTCGTCGCATCCTGGATCCGCACGGCGTCGAGGGTCCTGCTGCTAGCCCTGGACTCGGCTGGCTGGATCCGGACACCGAGATCCAGCCGCAGAAGCTCGTGCGGCAGGTCACCGGCCGGGCCAACTGGCCGCAGGACGTCGAGTACTCCGGCTACGAGATCCGCCACGGCAACAGCGAATCCGATCCGGCGCTCCACCCGTTCAGCGCCCGCTCAACCGACCATCAGATCCTCGGCACCTACATCCACGGCCTCCTCGACCAAGCCGACTTCCGCCGAGCCCTCCTCCAACACTGGCTCGCCTGGAACACCGACCACACCGAAGACCAAACCACCCGCTGGAACCGCGACCTGGACCGCCTAGGCGACACCCTCCACAGCCACCTCGACCTGACGCTGCTCAAGAACCGTGTCGGCGAGGTTGCGTGACGGGTTCGGAAGATGTTGCTTGTGCATGGTCATCTACGATGTGAGACTTCGATACTGACCGACTGCCGGGCGCAGAGGAAATGGAGCGACAGCGTGAACCAGGTGATTCTCTACAGCTTGAACACCGATGCGCGGACGCCCACTTGACAGGAGTGCTGCCGCGTTCGGGACTACCTGAACGAGCACTCCGTCGAGTTCGACGACCGCAACATCCGCCAGAGTCCTGACGCACACGCCGAGTTACTCGCCTTGACGGGCGAACTCGTCGTCCCGACATTGATCGCAGGAGACCGCACGGTGGTGGGCTTCGACCCCGAGCAACTCGAGGAGATCCTCCGGCTCCACGGGCCCGACGCCGGATCGACATCGCAGCAGCCGACCGGCTCGCTCGAAGCCGAAACGAAATCGCCACCACCGGGCAACTCCCTGCAGGCCGACCAGGGGCACCGGGTCATTCCCTCCGGCGACACTGTCACGGACGACCTGCAGAGCCTGCTGGCGCGGATCAACTCCGAACTCGATTACAACGCGGCCAAGGGCAGCACGCCCTTCCGCCTGGGGATGCACGACGGGCTCCGCTTCGCCCAGGACGCCGTCGTGGATCTCCTCAACCGTCACGGCCACAGCGCCGAGATCGAAGGCCGAGCCTGGGACGCCTGAGTCTCTCCTGAGCGCATCGCCGGGCCAGCGCGCCCGGTCGCGGCGCCGGCGGTATCTCGGCGCCCTCAGCGGTCGGGACGAAGGGGGCGGCCCGACCAGCGGCGCACGATGCCGGGGTCGATGCCGAAGAGGTCGAGGACACGGCCCACGGAGTGGTTGACGATGTCGTCGACGGTCTGCGGAGCGTTGTAGAAGGCCGGCATGGGCGGGGCCACGTGGATGCCCATGAGCGTGGCCTCGTGCAGCAGCCGGGCATGGCCTGCGTGCAGCGGCGACTCGCGGGGCATCAGGACAAGCCGCCGTCCCTCCTTCAGCGTCACCTCGGCCGCTCGGCTGAGGAGGTTGTCCGAATAGGCGTTCACGACCGCCGAGAGGGTCTTCATCGAGCATGGCGCCACGACCATGCCCATGGTGGGGTAGGAGCCGCTGGCGATGGGTGCCGCCATGTTCTTGATGTTGTGCACGACGTCGGCGAGCGACTCCACGTCGGCGGCGCTGCGGTCGGTCTCGATGCCGATGTTCAGCCGGCCCGACGGTGTGAGCACCAAGTGCGTCTCGATGCCGTCGACGCCTCCCAGCACCTCGAGCAGCCGGATGCCGTAGATCACGCCGCTGGCGCCGGAGATGCCGACGATCATGCGCACGGCGCTGCTCCCCGGTCCGCCTCAGCCGCCCTCGTAGTAGTGCACTTCGAGGAGCAGGCAGCCGGACTCGCTGCGGAATGGTCCGTGGTCGACGCCCGGTGGCCGGCAGGCGTAGGTGTTGGGCTCGAAGCGCTCGCCCCCGTCGCCGTTCTCGTCGCTGTCCACGTAGAGGTCGCCGCTCACGAGGTAAACCTCTTCCCAGTAGTCGTGACGGAACGGAACCGTGGTGTAGACCCCCGGGTCGAAGCGCAGCAACCGCGTGCGGTTCCCCGTCTGGGCGGCCTCGTCCAACTCGCCGGCCAGGATCTTCTGTGCGATCCCGGTGGGGTAGCCCTCCGGAACCTCCCAACCGGCATCGAGGTCGAGGGCGTGGAACTCCAGGTGCGGCTTAGAGATCATCGATCAAGACCCCCGGTGAGCTTCGACTACGGGCGATCCAGCGTACGTCTGCAGCGCGTGGTTGGGAATTTGGCGCGCTGCGCGGGCGTCAGGGCGCAGGTTGGCGCACCAGGCGGTCGATGGCCCCGGCGGCGGAGGGGTAGTGCTCGATGAGTGCTGCCGCGTCCGCCAGTTCGAAGCCGTCGGCGGCTCCCGTCTGGCTACCCGGGAGCCCGCAGCACGTGCAGCACGTCGATCCGGTAGTCGAGGGAGAGCGAGCGTCCCCGCACCGGATCCTCCAGAGTTGCCCGGAACCGCTCCGCGGGACGGATGCCTCCGAGGGCGGGGAACGTACCGGTGAACAGCACGAACCGGTCGGGTCGGTCGGCGAACGGCGTGGCGTCGAGGAGGTCGCCGAGATCCATGAGCTCGCCGAGGCGACCCTCCTGGTAGAGCGACTCGACACCGTCCTCGGTGATCCAGCTCCGCACGAGGAGATCGTCGGCGTGGTCGGCCACCTCCTCGAGGCGCCAGACCACCGTTGCCAGGGGTTTCGGGCAGGCCAGCTTGGACAGGGCGATATCGATGGCCTCCGCCGCACGGTCGGTGTGGTCCGAGCCCAGCGTCAGGTAGGCGTCGTCGCCGTCGAAGACCAGAACCGCTTCAGCCTCACCGGAGGTCTCGGCGCCCACCATGGCCAGGCGTGGCTGCTGGACGGCGGAGGTTCCTGGTGTGACGTAGAAGCTGGGAACGCTCTTTGGTGTCGGAACGCCCAGTTCGGCGAGCTCGGCGAGGTGTTCCGCCACGGCGGCTCGGTCTCGTCCGGTGAAACCGGCAATGACCACGGCGGTGGCATCGACCACGATTCCGGCGTCCGACACGGTGAAGGTGAGGCTCATGAGGATCCGATCTGTTGCGTTGCGCGGGTCATGGGCGATGTCGCCGGTGCTCAGAGCCTAGGAGACCACGGAACGATGCCCGGGTGCTCGGGATGTCCGCGGGTGGGCGGTTGACGGGGCAATATCCATAAGCTACATATATAGTTTACCTATGGTTCGCGCCGCACGGACCGCCGCCGTCCTCCCCCGACTGCCGCTCACCGCGGGACGCCGGGAGTTGCTGCACGGCGGCGATGACGAGCAGTTCCGCCGCATGTTGCACGATCTCCTGGCGTTCTCCGGCAAGCTCCAGGAGATCCGCGAGCGGATGGGGGGCTTCATCGGCCTGTCCGGTCCGGCGTACACGATCCTCATCTCGATTGCGCATCTGTCGGCGCGATCGGAGGCCGGTGTCACATCGGTGGCGCGCCATCTGAACCTCAGCCAGCCGTACGTGACCGCAGAGGTCAACAAGCTGGTCGCCGCCGGTCTGGTCCACAAGGCGGCCTCGGACCGGGACGGCCGCTCGGTGTCTCTCACCGTGACGGCGGATGCGGTCGCGCTGCTCACCGATCTGGCCCCACGCCAGCGTGCCATCAACGACCGCTTGTTCGCCCACCTCGGCGTGGCCGCCTTCGACCTGCTGGCCGGTATCGCCTCTCGCCTCGTCCACGACGCCGATAGTGCTCTCGAACTGGCGGCGCTGGGAGCGATGGAGAGTCCCCGGGCGGCTGCGGAGGGGTCCTGATGTCCCGTGCCTTCCGCGACGCTCTGGGCATGTTCGCCACCGGCGTTACCGTCGTGTCGGCTGCCGGTGAGGACGGCGAACCGTTCGGTTTGACCGTCGCCAGCTTCAACTCGGTCTCGCTCGACCCGCCGCTGGTGCTGTTCAGCATCGACCGGGACGCCCTGAGCCTGCCGGCGCTGAGGCGAGCCCCCGGCTACGGCATCAGCGTGCTGTCGGCCACACAGGTCGACGTGTCGAAGCTCTTCGCCACCACCGGGGCGGAGAAGTGGGCGGGGATGGAACTTGAGATCGGCTACGGGGGAGCGCCGCTCATCCCCGATGCCATCGCCGGCTTCGAGTGCCGGCCGTACGCCGTCTACGACGGGGGAGACCACGAGATCTTCGTGGGGGAGGTCGTGGCGTACCGCTCGGCACCCGAGGCGGCTCCCCTGGTGTTCTTCGGCGGCAACTACCGCAGCCTCGCGAGCTGACCGACAGCGCGTACCACGCAGCACATTGGCCGGACAAGGAGGTCGAGACATCGTGAAGACCGGGGCTGACCATCTCCGCTCGCTGCAGGACGGCCGGCAGGTGTACCTGGACGGCGAGTTGGTGGATGACGTGACCACCGACGGCTCCTACCGTAATTCGGTCGCGGCAATCGGCCGGCTCTACGACGCCGCCGTCGACCCGCAGAACGCCGAACTCATGACGTATCGGGACGGCGACGGGGGCGGTCCGTACAACCGCATCTGGCAGCTCCCGCGCAGCCACGCCGAGCTCGTCGAGCGGCGCCGGGCGATGGAGGCCTGGAACGAGATCCACATGGGCTACATGGGGCGTTCCCCCGACCACGTGGCCTCGACGATCGCCGGCATGTTCATGGGGATGGAGCGGTTCGAGGCCTACGACCCCGAACGGGCGGCCGCGCTCGCCGACTACTACGCCTACGCCCGCGACAACGACGTCTACCTGTCCTACGTGATCATCAACCCGCAAGCGGACCGCTCCAAGTCGGCCTCCGAGCAGAAGGATCCGTACCTCACCACCTGCGTCGTGGACTCCGACGACGAGGGGCTCGTGGTGCGCGGCGCCAAGATGCTGGCAACCGCTGCGGTGATGGCCAACGAGATGCTTGTGACGTCGATCCAGCCGCTGCAGCCGGGCGAGTCCCGCTACGCCATCTCGTTCGTGGCCCCCATGAACCTGCCGGGGCTGAAGGTGATCTCACGCCGCTCCTACGAGGCAGCCGCCCCGTCGGTGTTCGACTACCCGCTGTCGGCTCGCTACGACGAGAACGACGCGATCATCTATTTCGACGACGCCAAGGTTCCCTGGGAGCGGGTGCTGGTGAACCAGGACGTGACGATGGCGCTGGCGCAGTTCCACGAAACGCCCGCCCACGTCATGCAGAACTACCAGGCGCAGGTGCGGCTGTCGGTGAAGATGCGGTTCCTGGCCGGCCTCGCCATGCGCATCGCCGAGACGAACGGCTTGCTGGCCATCCCGCAGGTGCGCGAGACGCTCGGCCAGATCGCCGCCGAGGCCCAGATGGTGCGCGGCCTCGTGGCGGCGATGGAGATCGAGGGCGGCATGCGGGACGGCTACTTCGTGCCCCACGCGCACACGATGTACACGGCGCAGGTCATCACGCAGCAGCTCTACAGCACCTTCACGACCCGGCTGCGCGACCTCGCCGGCGGCGGGGTGATCATGCTGCCGTCCTCGGTGGCCGACTACACAAACGCTGAACTCCGCTCGCTGATCGGCCGGACGCAGCAGTCGCCGGCGGCCACCGCGGACGAGCGGGTGAAGCTCTTCAAGCTGGCGTGGGACGCCATCGGCTCGGAGTTCGGCTCACGTCACGTGCAGTACGAGATGTTCTACGCCGGCGCCACCTTCGTGACCAAGGGGCACTCCTTCCGCCGCTACGACTGGGACGGAGCCACCGCGCTCGTGGACCGCGTGCTCGACTCCTACGGCGGTCCGGGCGAAGCAGGGGCCTGAAGGCCTCCTCAACCCGTGCGGCCGGGGTGCACGGCGACGTCTGCTGGCGGGGGGGCGCCTTGGCGCCGCCGCAGCGTCGCGTGGACGACCAGCGCGCCCAGCAGCGTCCCCAGGCCCAGCACCATCGTCGTCCACCGCGTGCCCAGTTGATCCGCCAGCCAACCCATGAGCGGGGCGCCCAGCGAGCGTCCCCCGATGAAGATGAAGGAGTACACGGCCACCTGGCGACCCTGAAGGGCCCGGTCGGCACCCGTCTGCACGCTGGCGCTGGCCATCGAGAGGAACAGCCCGACGCACACACCGGTGGCAACGATCGTGACCGCGGCGACGGCCAGCAGTGTCCCCCCGGCAACCGACATGAGCGCTGCCCCGCAGAGGAACAGAGCACCGAATATGCGGCGGTGGTCCGTGGTGCGGGTGGCCGACACTGCTGCCAGCAGAGAACCCACAAGCGCCCCCGATCGCAGGAACGTGTGCAACAGCGAGTACGTACCCGCGCCTCCGGCCAGGACTTCCGCGGCGATCACAGGCAGGAGCACGTTGAGATTCATGGCGAACACGCTGAGGACAAGCAGGAACATGAACGTGGGTCGCAAGCCGGGCGACCAGATGAGGGCCAAAGGCGCTCGCCGGGTCCCAGCGGTCCCGCCCCCTGCCGGCGACCCGGCGTCGTCACCTGCCTCGGATCCCGGCGTGGCCCCCGTCGTCGCGCGGTCCCGGGCGGCGTCGGCCCGAGAGACCCGCGGCGATCCCTCGCCCGTGTCGGTGACGAATCGCAAGGCTTGCACGACCCCGACTGCTGCCAGCGCCGAGGCGGAGCTGAAGACGAAGGCGGCAACCGGGTCCACGGTCGTCATGAGCAGACCGGCGCAGAGTGGGCCGATGATCCCGCCGGTGGAGATCGTGGCGGTATGCAGGCTGGCGGCACTGGGCAACTCGCTGCGGTCCACGACGTCGCGCACGATTGCCCGGCGGATCGGCTGATCGATGCCGTGTATGCAACCGAATCCCAGCACCAGCAGGTAGACCGTGCCGATCGAGGGGAGGTCGCCCAGCGTGACCAGCACGAAGGCCGCCGCCAGTACGCAGCGGGCACCCTGCGTCACCGTCAGCAGAAGTTTGCGGGAGAAGCGGTCGGCAAGCGTTCCGGCCACGCCGGCCAGTACCAGGGCGGGTGCAGTGCGGATGGCGGTGCTCGTCCCGAGCGACAGTGCCTGACCGGTGATCTGGTAGACCAGCCACAATTCCGCCACCATCTGCGACGCCACCGACGTGCTGGAGAGCAGTTGCACGGCGGCGTAGCGCCGGAACCCCGGCGAGCGCAGTGCACGGATGTTGTAGCGCCCTTGGCCGAGGTTGAGGCCTCGGAACCATCCACGTGTCATCCGCGATCCTTCTCGATGGCACCGGATGGGTGACTGGAGTAAGGTCAGTTTGTCCTACAAGCAGCTTACGCCGAGCCGGGGGTGGCACGTGAGGAGCAGGCGGGGTTGGGTGCGGTGACCGTCGACGACATCGGTGCCATCGACAGTTCCTTCCGCACGGCGCTGCGGAGACTCGACACTGCTGGGCGCCTCGTCAAGGTCACCCAGCCGCTGGCGTTGCAGGACGAGGTCGCCGGCGTGATGAAAGCGCTCGACGGCGGGCCGGCGCTGCTGTTCGAGAACGCGGGCGGGCACGAGATGACGGTGCTCGGCAACTTCCTGAGTGGCGACGAGAACTGCCGGACCGCGCTGGGGCTGGACCGCGACGGGATGCGTTCGGTCATGCAGCGGGCGCTCGATGAGCCGATCGAACCGGTACACACTTCCGGCGGCCCGGCGCAGGAGATCGTCCTCGACGCCGCCGATATCGACCTGGGCCGGCAGCTGCCCGTGTTGCGCCACACCCCCGACGACAGTGGCCGCTTCATCACCGCCGGCGTGATCCTGGTGCGCGATCCCGCCACGGGCGTGCACAATGCCTCGTTCCATCGCCTGCAACTGCTGGGCGAGCGCCACACCGGCCTCAAGCTGGACTACGGGCGCCACCTCCGCTTCGCTTGCGAACGGGCAGCCGAGCGCGGCGAGTCGCTGCCCATAGCGGTCTGTCTCGGTACCGACGTGGCGCTCACGTATGCCGGCGCCTACATGGGCTCCCAGATGCCTCCCGACGCCGACGAGCGCGCCGCCGCGGGCGGATTGCGCGGCGCCCCACTCGAACTCATCGACTGCGTGTCGGTTCCGCTGGCCGTGCCCGCGGAGACCGAGATCGTCCTGGAAGGCGTCATCCACCCCGACCGCATGGTGCACGAAGGCCCGTTCGCCGAGTTCGTGGGTTACCTCTCGGACTCGGGGCCGTCTCCGGTCTTCGAGGTGACCGCCATGACGATGCGCCGCGACCCCGTCTATCACGCCATCAGCGGAGCCGGGCGGGAGACGATCATCCTGCGCAAGCACGTGCTGGAAGCCGGTGCGTTGCGCGCGGTGCGCCGAGCGGTTCCCATCGTGACCGACGTGGAACTCACCGCCGGCGGGCTCTACCGTTTCCACCTCGTCGTGCAGGTGGCCAAGCGATCGAGCCGCGACGAGGGTTTCCAGCGCAACGCCATGCTCGCAGCGTTCGCCGCCCTCAAGGACCTCGACCAGGTCATCGTCGTGGACGACGACATCGACATCACCGACCCCCACGACGTGGAGTACGCGGTGGCCACCCGCGTGGAGGCGTCACGTGACATCACGCTGCTTCCGGGCATGCGCGGTCACGAGTACGTGCGCGTCTCCGACGGGGGAGTGCGCACCAAGGTGTGCATAGACGCCACGGTGCCCCTGGCGGAGCGGGAGCGGTTCACCCGTGCCTCATTCAGCCGGGTCGACTTGGACCCCGCCGAAGCCGACACGACACCCGGCACCTCCCGTGTTCCCTGGCTGGCCGCCGGTGCGCCGGACGCCGCCGGCAACGGCGCTCCCGCCGTCGAGCGCTCCGGCACGTTGGCCACATGAAGCTCTCCCGCGAGACCCTGGCGGATCGCCTGTTCGATCAGCTCCGCCAGCAGATCCTCTCCGGACGCCTCGCACCGGGCCGGCGGTTGCCGTCCGAACGCGAGATCGGCGAGGCCTTCGGGGTGGGTCGCACGACCGTGCGCGAGGCCATCGGGGGCCTCGTCTCCGCCGGGTTCGTGGCGCGCGACGGCCGGGCACTGGTCGTGCGCGACCCCAACAGCGTCGGGCCGATGGCGCTGGGGTTCGCCACCGTTGCCTCCCGCGAGTCGGTCCAGCAGGTGTACGAGGTGCGCAAGCTCATCGAGGTTCACGCCATCCGGCTCGCCGCGCTGAACCGGACCGCCGACGACCTGGCCAATCTGCACGAGAAGCTGGCGCGCATGGACACCGACGATCCGCAGGCCTACCACGCCGCGGATCCCGAGTTCCACGCGGCCATCGCCAAGGCGTCGGGGAACGAGGTGCTGCACCAGTTGTTCCAGTCCGCTCGCGAAGTCTTCTTCAAGCTGCCGACCTTCTGGCGGGTCTTCGGCCCGCACCGTCACAGCCCCCGGATCGGGTCGGGCCATCACGGGCACTCGGCGCTGCTGGAGGCCATCGAGGCCGGTGACTCCGACGCTGCGGCGGAGCGGATGCATGCGCTGCTGGACAAGGTGGAGACCGATCTCGTGGCGGCAATCGTGGCTTCCCAAACCCACGGTGCCGAAGAGGTCGACGAGACGGGTGATGCCCTCCCCATTCTGATCTCGACGAGCGTCGACGACGAGAGCAACCGAACGAAAGGCTGAGACAGTGCGTCAGGGATACCGGGTCATCGACTCCGACACTCACGTCACCCCGTCGATCGAGCATTTGATGCTCTATGCCGACAAGGAACTGCGAGAGCGCCGGGAGGAGTTGACGCCCCATGTGCGCGTCACCAAGCCCACCCCGGGCCGGGGTCATCCCACCGAGCCCTACGGCGTCGTGCGGGTCAACCCGTATCCGTACAACCGGGTGGCAGGACACAAGGACACCGACGACCCGGCGACCCGCGGCGCCGGTGCCCGTGGCGCTCTCGAGGGGCGGGTCCGGAACCTGGCCATCAAGCCCATCGCGGATGGGATCCAGCACGGCAACGCCACCGGGCGGCTCGAGAACATGGACGTCGAGGGCGTCGACATCAACGTGCTGATCCCCGGGACCTGGGCGCCTGGTTCGACCGCACTGGACCTGTCCCTGGCCCTCGCCATGTACCGGGCGTACCACCGCTACATGGACGACTACTGCTCGGCCGACCCTCGCCGGCTGAAGGGCCTCCTGCTGGCGCCCTGTGCCGATCCGCAGGCGGCCGCCGCCATGATCCGCGAGCACGCCGATCGGGAATGGCTGGCCGCGGTGTGGCCCGTGCTGCCCGAGGGGCTTCCCGCCGACGATCCCGGCAACGAGCCGGTCTGGCAGGCCATGGACGAGGCCGACCTGCCGATCATTCACCACAGCTTCTTCTACGAGGCTCCCTACTTCCCCGGTTACCGGGACATCTGGGGAAACGTGGCCGTCGCCCGCACCGCCGCCCACGTGTGGGGTGCGCAGCGGCTCATCAGCTACGTGATGATCAGCGGGATGTTGGACCGCTATCCCAACCTCCGGGTGGCGTGCGTGGAGACCGGCCATGGCTGGCTGCCCAACTGGATCATTCGACTCACCAGCCAGATCGACTACGTCAAGGGGGCGATCCCCAAGGACCTCAAGCACACCCCCATGGAGTACGTCCGGATGGGGCGGGTCTTCTGCGCCATCGAGCAACACGAGGGCCCCGAGATGACCAAGGCGGTCAACGACCTGCTCGGTGACGGCGTGCTGATGTACGCCTCGGACTTCCCGCATCCCGAGTGCACCTACCCCGAGAGCACCGACCGGGTGTTGGCGTGGGAGCCGGTTCTCGGCGCCGCGGCCATGGGCAAGCTGATGGGTGACAACGCCGCCAGGTACCTCCGACTGCTCTCGGATCCCTGGTCGGATCAGCAGGAACCGGCAATAGCAGGTGCCCGTGCAGACTGAGCGCGCCCTGCGGCTAATCGCCGCCGGCCGTCGCCTGGCGGCCGAGCGGGACATGGTGGCCACCATCGCGGTGTCCGACGCCGCCGGGCATCCGGTGGCGCTGGCTCGTGGCCGCTCCTGGCACGGCCCCTACATGGCGATGGGCAAAGCCCGCCTCGCCGCCGCCTTCCGCAAGCCCACGGCCGAACTCATCGAACGCTGGAAGGAGCGGCCACTCTTCCCGCAGAGCCTCGTGAGCGTGCTGCCCGGGGAGATCACCCTGAACCCGGGCGGTTACCCGCTGTTCGAGGGGGAGGAGTTCGTCGGCGCCGTCGGCGTCGGCGGCGGCAATCCGACCGCTGACCACGAACTCTCCGCCGCCATCGCCGCGGCCTACGCCGACCTCGTCGCCACCGAGGAGGCAGAGACATGACCGCGCGGCCGCCGAGGTCGGCCGCCGGAGTTGGACCGCATTCGTACCAAACGAGGAGGAAACCATGACAGCTATCCGCAGACGAGCCGTGCCCCGGCTCTTGATAACCCTGCTGGCGTCCGTCGCGCTGCTGGCGGCGGCGTGTGCCGAAGGTGATACCGGCCCCGCCGAGGACACCCAGGCGCGGTCCGATGCGGCCGCCGCCAGCGCCGCGGCGAGTGCCGCCGGCGCTGAGGCGAGTGCCGCCGGCGCCGCGGCGAGTGCCGCCGAAGCAACCGCGGGCGAGTCGCGGGCTGCCGCCGACGCGGCGGCTGCGGCCGCGGCGGAGGCTCAGGCCACAGCGGATGCCGCTGCGGCTGCTGCCGACGTGGCCCGGGCCGCTGCCGAGGGGAACGCGGCCGACGTCGCAGCCGCCGAGGCTGCCCTGGCTGCCGCCGAGACCGCCTTGGCGGATGCGCAGAGCGCCTCGCAGGAAGCGCAGGCCGCCCTGGGTGCCGCGCAGACCGAGGCCGAAGCCGCGCGGGCCGACGCCGAAGCCGCGGCGGCCGAGGCTGCTGCCGCTCAGTCCGCTCTGGAGGAGGCGTTGGCCGTGCCACCGCCGCCCGAGCCCGAGCCGGAGGCGACCGTGCCCATGCCGAGCGACGAGATCGTCATCGCTGTGACCACCGAGCCGTCCACCCTGGACGCGCAGGTCGTCAACGACCGCTCCTCGCGCGTCGTGACCGGGAACATCAACGAGGCGCTGCTGTTCCGTGGCAGCGACGCCCAGCTCGGCCCAGGTCTGGCTATCGACTGGCGGAACGTGGACGAGACCACCTGGGAGTTCACGCTCCGTCCGGGAGTGACCTTCCACGACGGCTCGCCGTTCAACGGTGAGGCCGCCGCCTACAGCGTCAACCGCATGGTGGCGGAGGACTTCGAGACCCAGCGCGGCTCCTACATCCGGGGCATCGTCGGGGCCGAGGTCGTGGACGACAGCACGATTCGCGTCCTCACTGACGGAGCCAACTCCATCCTCCCGCTGCAGATGGCGCAGGTGCCGATGGTGCCGCTCGGCGCGGGCGATGAGCAGAACGAGGTCCCGATCGGGACTGGCCCGTACCGCTTCGCAGAATGGAACCGCGGCGAGTCCATCATTGGAGAGATCAACCCGGACTACTGGGGTGACGGTGGCACGATCCCGCGCTTCACCGTGCGAGTCATCCCCGACGCCCAGACGGCGCTGGCCGCCCTGCAGAACGGCGAGGTCCATCTCGTGCTGGACATCCTCCCCGAGCAAGTGGACCTGGTCCCGCAGTTCAAGAGCGTCGCGGCCACCGAATTCAGCTACATCGCCTTCAACACCTACATACCGGAGATGTCCTCGCCTGAGGTTCGTATCGCCATGAACCTGGCGATCGACAAGGAACTGCTGGCCGAGACCATCTACGAGGGATTCGGCAAGCCGAACCAGGCACAGCACATGGCGCCGGGCTCGACAGGCTTCAACCCCGACGTCGGGCCGTACCCGTACGACCCCGACCGGGCGCGTGAGCTGCTGGCGGAGGCCGGCTATCCCGACGGATTCGAGGTCACGTTGAACATTCCGATCGGCCGCTACCTGCGGGCGGAGGAGTCGGGTCGACTCATCGCCCAGCAACTCCGCGACATCGGTCTCGATGTGGCGCTCCGGCTGTGGGAGTGGAACGAGTACCGCAGCGCGGGCCGTGTCCCCGGAACCGAGCCAGATGCGCTGGACCTCAAGTACGGCTGGAACTCCAACGAGTGGTTCGACGCCGCCCGTGTCGCCAGCCACGTGACCTGCGGTGGCCGCTCAAGCAAGATCTGCGACGAGTTCGTCACCGAGCAGTACGAGATCGGTGCGACGGTTGTGGACCAGGGCGCCCGCAACGCCGCCTACCAGGCGGCCTGGGCCCGGCTGCACGAGAACCCGCACGCCATCTACCTGCTGCAGCAGGACCTCATCTACGGCATGTCGGAGTTCCTCAACTGGGAGCCGCGTCTCGACGACGAGTACTACGTCCGCGAGATGAGCTTCGGGTAGGCACCTAGCGATTGCAGGACGGGGTGCCGCCTGACGGTGCCCACGTGAGCCGGCGGTGACAGCCGTCGAGAAGACCTCACCCCTGCCGGTCCGGCCCCGCCGGGGCCGGACCGGCGGAGGGTTGGGGCCGCTGCTGCTGCGACGTCTCCGCGACGGCGTCATCACGCTGGTGCTCGTCGTGGCGATCATCTTCATCCTGGCGCACGTCGTCGGGGATCCGGCCCTCGTCTATGCCCCGATCGACGCCACCGACGAGGAAGTCGAGCGGATCGCCCGCAACTTCGGCCTGGATCGTCCATTCCACGAGCGATTCGGCAGCTATTTCGCCGATGTCTTCACCGGCGACTTCGGCGAGTCCATGTGGCAGCAGCGGCCGGCGCTCCAGGCGGTGGGCGAAGCACTGCCCGACACGGTTCAGCTGACCCTCGTGGGCATCGTCGGCGCGGCCGTCTTCGGGATCATCGGGGGGATCCTGGCTGGTTCGCGGCCCGGCTCGCTGTTCGATCGGGGCAGCAACTTCCTTTCGGTGACCGCGCTGTCGGTGCCCAACTTCTGGCTCGGCCTGCTGTTGATCGTCGTGTTCGCCGTGCAGTTCGGGATCTTCCCCACCTCCGGACGGATCGGGCCCAGCAGCATTGTGCTGCCCGCCCTGACCATCGCCATAGTGCACGGCGGGCGCATCTTCCAACTCGTCCGCTCGGCGACCGTGGAGGAGATGTCCAAGCCCTACGTGCGGGTGGCGCGCAGCAAGGGCTTCCCGCACCGCCGGGTGCTGTGGGGTCACGTGCTGCGCAACACGGGCCTTACGACCGCCACCATCGCCGGATGGGAGTACGTACGGCTCTGGGGCGGCGCGGTCTTCGCCATCGAGTACGTCTTCGCCTGGCCCGGCATCGGCACGCTGACGATCAATGCCGCACATCGCCAGGACTTCTTCGTGCTGCAGGCCGCCGTCATCATCGCGGGCGCCTTCGTCATCGTCGCCAACCTCATCGTCGATCTGCTCTACCGGGTGATCGACAACCGCATCAAGGCCAGCTGATGCCGGTCAACGTCGTCGACACCGATCGCTCCGCGTCGCGCCTCCGCGCGCCGCTCACGGCGGTCAACCGGCGTCTCTCGACGATCGCCGCCGGCCGCGCCTGGTGGGGGTTCGCGGCCTTCCTGGCGCTCATGGCGGCCTGGGCCATCGCGCCCGATTTCTTCGCGCCCTACGACGCCGAGAGGCTGGATCCCCGCAACCGCCTGCTTGGACCTTTCAGCGACTCCACTCTCGGCTCCCACTGGGCCGGAACCGACTCCCTGGGTATCGACCTGTTCAGCCAGATGGTGCAGGGGGCCCGGCTCACGTTCTACATCGCCATCGTGGCGACCCTGCTGGGCACGGGCATCGGGGTGACCCTCGGGATGCTGGCGGGCTACTTCGGGGGGTTCTGGGACCGCCTTATCATGCGATTGGGCGAGGCCCAGACGGCCATGCCGATGTTCCTGGTGGCCATCCTGCTGCTGAGCCTGCTGGGGCCGAGCGTCACGATCCTCATCATCGTGCTGCCCACACTCGTGTGGCCGATCTTCGCCCGGGTGGTCCGGGCCGAGACGCTCCAGATCAAGCAGGCCACCTACATCGAAGCCGCCGTGGCCACCGGCTGCTCGACCCCTGCGGTGCTGGGCCGGCACGTGTTGCCCAACGTCGTCCCCCGCATCCTCGTGCTGTTCGTGGTCGAGATCGGACACGTCATGCTTGCCGAAGCGGGGCTCAGCTTCCTGGGCGTCGGGGTTCAGCCTCCGGACATCACCTGGGGGCTCCTCATCGCCGACGGGCGGCCATTGCTCACCGTGGCGTGGTGGCTGACGATCCTGCCCGGCGTGCTGCTGAGCATCACCGTGCTGTCGTTGAACATCCTGTCGCGCCGTTTCGAGCAATACGCAGGGGCTGCGGCATGAGCACGCCCCTGCTGGAAGTGCGGGACCTGTGCGTCAGTTTCGCCACCCGCGACGGTGTGGTGCGGGCGGTCGACGGGCTCTCGTTCAGCGTCGACGCCGGCGAGGCTCTCGGAATCGTGGGCGAGAGCGGTAGCGGCAAGACGGTCAGCTCGCTCAGCATCCTGCGGCTGTTCGGCCTGTTCGACGATGTGACGCTCAGCGGTGAGATCCTCTTCGAAGGGCGCGACCTCCTGCGAATCTCCGAGGCCGAACTCAGCCGGATCCGCGGCGGGAAGATCGGCATGGTCTTCCAGGATCCGCTCACCTCGTTGAACCCTGTCATGCCGGTCGGTGAGCAGGTGGCGGAGTCGATCCGGTTCCACACGGGGGCCACCCGGCCGCAGGCCCGCAAGCGTGCCATCGAGTTACTCGACAGGGTCGGGATCCCCGACGCCGCCAAGCGTTGCGACGAGTTGCCGCACAGCTTCAGCGGCGGCATGCGCCAGCGGGTGATGGTGGCCATCGCCATCGCCTGCGAGCCGAAGCTGCTGATCGCGGACGAACCGAGCACAGCCCTCGACGTCACCGTGCAGGCGCAGATCCTGCTGCTGCTGGACGAACTGCGGCGCGAGTTGGGTATCGCCCTCATCATGATCACCCACGATTTCGGCGTGGTCGCCGCGACCGTCGACAGGGTGCTGGTCATGTACGCCGCTCAGCCGATGGAGTACTGCACGATCGAGCACCTCTTCGACCGGGCCAACCACCCGTACACCGAGGGCCTGCTGCGTCTCGTCCCCCGCCTCGACCATCGGATGGGTGGCCGGCTGCGGCCCATCGAGGGCCAGCCCCCCGCCCTCACCGAGGAGATCAGCGGCTGCCCCTTCGCGCCGCGCTGCGGGCTGGCGGAGGAGCGGTGCCACAACGACCGCCCGCCGCTGGTGCGTCTGGGACCGCATCACGAGAGTGCCTGCTGGCTGGCAACCGAGCGCGCCGCGCGGCTCACTACACCCGGGCGTCCCTGGGAGACTCCGTCGTGAGCGACGGCCCGCGCTCTGCGCAGCCGGCCCGGTCGCCGCAACTGCGTCGTCGCCGCGAGAGCGCTGAGCCATCCTCCGGCAGGGTCAAGTGAGCGGCGCAGGGTCACCCCCGCAGCCGGCAGGACCGGACGCGGTGGTTCTCGAGGTCGACGACCTGGTCGTGCGGTTCGAGAGTGCCGATGGTCGCCCCATCACGGCGGTCGATCACGTGTCCCTCAGGATCGGGCGGCGCGAGACACTCGGCCTCGTCGGGGAGACCGGTTGCGGCAAGTCCACGCTGGCCCGTGCCGCTCTCAAGCTGATCCCGTTCGATGAGGGGCAGGTGAAGCTGCTGGGCCGCGACCTCGGCGACCTCGGCGGTGAGGAGTTGCGTTCGGTGCGCCGCCACTGCCCGATGATCTTCCAGGACCCGCGAGGGTCGCTGGACCCGCGCATGACAGTCGGGAGGATCATCGACGAGCCGCTGAAGGTGCACCGCCTGGGCGACGCTGCTCAGCGGGCCGCGCAGGTACGCGAGATGATGGATCTCGTCGGACTCCCCGAGGAGTTGCACGGGCGCCGGCCGGTGCAGCTGTCGGGAGGCCAGCAGCAGCGGGTCGGCATCGCCCGGGCTCTGATCACCCGTCCTTCCCTGGTCATCTGCGACGAGCCGGTGTCGGCTCTCGACGTCTCCATCCGGGCGCAGATCCTGAACCTCCTGGCCGATCTGCGCGACACCCTCGACGTGTCGTTCCTGTTCATCGCCCACGATCTGGCCGTGGTGCGCCACCTGAGTGATCGCGTGGCGGTGATGTACCTGGGTCGCATCGTGGAGGAGGGTCCGGTGGAGCGGATCTTCTCCGAGCCCCGGCATCCCTACACGCAGGGACTCGTGGCGGCAATCCTGCGCGCCGACAACCAGGCCCGCGAACGTCTGCAACTCGTGGATCGCCTCGCAGCCGGGGACCTGCCGAGCCTGCTGAACCCCCCGGCCGGCTGCCGGTACAACAGCCGCTGCCCGTACGCAGTCGACGATCCCTGCCGCCTCATCCCGCCCGACACCGAACTTGTCGGTGACGCCGGCGGCGACGCGGCGGGGCACCGGGTGGCGTGCCATCTCCACGGCCAGATCACGCCCCCGTCGTCGGAGGTGACGCTGTCGGAATCCTGGGAGAAAGGTTGAGCCATGGACAGAACGATCATCAGCACCGACGGTGCGCCGAACCCGACGGGCCCCTTCAATCAGGGAATCAGGGTCGGCAACCTCATCTTCACGTCCGGCCAGGCTGGTCGGAATCGGGACACCGGCCAGATGGGCGACATCGGAGAGCAGACCGACTGGGCACTGCGCAACATCGAGGGGATCCTCAGGGAGGCCGGGGCCACGCTGGGCGACGTCGTGAAGGCCACGGTCTTCATCAAGGAGGGAACCGGGACCGGTCCTCTCAATGAAGTGTGGAAGCAGCGCTTCCCCGAACCCCGCCCACCGCGATCATCCGCGTTCGTCGGCCGCCTGAAGAACCCCGAGATGCTCGTGGAAATCGAAGTGGTCGCGGTGGTGGAGTGACAACCACTCTGGGCACCCGGCGCGGGCAGGGAGTCCTGCTGTCCCGAATGGGGGTCGCGGCCGCCGGGAGCCCGGCGGCCACCGGTGCCGCGCTCGACATCCTCCGGCGCGGCGGCAATGCCGTCGACGCCGCCGTCTGCGCCGCCGCGGTCCAGAGCGTCGTGGAGTTCCCCTGGTGCGGCGTGGGCGGTGACGCCTTCTGGCTCATCCGCACACCTGACGGGACGACCGTTGCGCTCAACGGCAGTGGAGCGGCGCCCGCGGCGCTCGGTCCTGGCAACGGCGATGGCTCAGTGATCCCGCGGTTCGGGCCGCTGTCTGTGGCAGTACCCGGCTTTGTGGATGCCTTGTGCGAGGCCCGCGACCGTTTCGGGACGCTGCCGCTCGACGAACTCTTCGAACCTGCCGTGGAGTACGCCGGCGAGGGGTTCGCACCGTCGGGGGAGCTGAGCAGAGCGATCGCCAGGGTGCGGCCCTCACTCGCCGATGGCACCCCGCTGGCGGCATTGCTGGATGGCAACGGAGCGAGCGCCGGCGAGTCGTTCCGGCAGCCGCACTTGGCCGAGACGCTTGAGGCCGTGGCCGCCGGTGGGCGGGACGCCTTCTATCGAGGCCGCCCGGCGGGTGCGCTCACCGGGGTCGTGCGCGCCGGTGGCGGTCTGGTTACCGAGGAAGACCTGGACCGTCACACCAGTTCGTGGGTCGACCCGATCCGTGCCGGCTACCGCGGCACGGCGGTGTACACGCAACCCCCCGTGTCGCTCGGCTGCGTGATGCTGCAGGAGCTCCGCATGTATGAGCGGCTGGGGCTCGGGGCGCTGACATTCGATGACCCTGTGCGTGTCGATGCCATGGTGCGTTGCAAGCACGCGGCGTTCGCCGATGTTCTGGCGACGCTCAGCGACGACCCGCGGTCACTTGCCCGTGTCGCCGAGTTGCTGTCCGACGAGCACGTTGATCGACGTTGCGAACAACTCTTCGCGCTCTCCCCGGAGGATTTGCGGCAGCCCATCGCCGGGGTGGCGGGCAGCGACACGACCTGTCTTACGGTCCTGGATGCACAGGGGAGCGCGGTGACGCTGATTCACAGCCTCTTCAACGAGTTCGGCTCGCGGGTGCTCGAGCCGACCACAGGCGTGCTGCTCAACGACCGGTTGGCGAATCAGGTCGTGGGTCTGGGCCCGAACGAGATCACCGGCGGCCGCAAGCCGCTGCACACGCTCAGCGCGTTCCTGGTGGAGCGTGACGGTGTGGCTGTCATGACCGGGGCTACGCCTGGTGGGAGGGGGCAGGTGCAGATCAACTTCCAGGTGGTCGTCAACTCTGTGGACTGTGATATGGATCTCCAGTCGGCGGTGGACAGCCCGCGGTGGCTGTCGGGCGCCCCGCGCCGGCCCGAACCCAACCGCCAGCTCTACCTGGAGCAGGGCTTCGGCGCCGCCGTCGGCGACGACCTGCGCCGGCGGGGCCATGACGTGCGTGTCGCGGTGCCGGACGACACCGACATCTTCGGCAGCGTCGTGGCAGTCGGCACCGATGGCGGGGGAGGCCTGCTGGCTGCCGCGGACCACCGCCGCGAGGCCACCGCGGCCGGGTTCTGAAAGAGCCGAAGCGCGATCGACGACAGGAGGCGAACGCACGATGAGTGACATCACGCACTATGAGGTCGCTTGCATCCAGGCACGCGCCCGGGCCGTGTCGCTGGATGCAAGCCAGCGCGACGACGACATCCGGACCAACCTCTCCCGGATGTTCGAGTTGATCGACTATGTGACCGCCTTCGGCAACTCCGACGTGCGCCTCGTGGTGTTCCCCGAGTACGCCATCAACGCTCGCTGGGAGAAGCTGAGCCTGCAGCAGTGGATCGACATCGCCTCGCCCATCCCCGGCCCCTATACCGAACTGATCTCGGCCAAGGCCCGCCAGCGCGGCATCCACATCGCCGCCAACATGATGGAGGTCCACCCGGACTTCCCCGGACGGTTCTTCAACACGTCATTCCTCGTGAGTCCGCAGGGCGAGATCCTCATCAAGCACTGGAAGAACAACAACAACGCCTGGGTCTTCCCCTACACCACGCCGTCGGACATCTACAGCGAGTTCGTGGAGCGCTTCGGTCGAGAGGCGCTGTTCCCGGTGGCCCGCACCGAGATCGGCAACATCGGGCTGCTCACGTGTGGCGAGTTGGGCTTCCCGGAGAACGCCCGCTGCACGATGATGAACGGAGCCGAGATCCTCCTGCACCTGTCCTCGGAGCCCAACAACATGAGCCACGGAGACGTGCGCAACTGGGAGTCGCTCCGGACCGCACGGGCATACGAGAACAAGTGCTTCCTGGCCATGGCCAACATCGGCATGTACGAGGGAGCCACCCGGGGCCTGCACGGTTCCCACGGCGACTCGGCCATCCACAACTTCGACGGCAGCATCCTCAACAAGATCAACGGCCCCGGGGAGGCCACCATCAAGGGCCCCATCGACCTCGAGGGACTACGCCGGGTGCGGGCCAGGCCGTTCCACCCCGTGACGATGCGCGCGGCGATGTATGCGCGCGAGTACGAGACCTATCCCGGTTGGCCGCTTGACGGCTTCGTCGACAAACCCATCAGCAGCATCGAGGAGACCCGGGCGCTGTTCAACAGCATCGTGGCCGAACGCCGCGCCCGCGGCATCGACACACCTCCCCGCAACGCCTGAGGAGCTGTCGCTGGCACAAGCCGCGCCGAACCGGGCGCAACGGAGGTGGATGGTGTCCTGGAGCGCCGATCGGCCAGGACACTGTCGCCGGTTGGATGCGAGTCGGGTCAGATGCCCCCGATGGGGCCCAGGGCTCGGCGATAGGCCAGGGCGGCGGCGTCGGGGCCGCGCAGGTGCAGTTCCTCGGTGAGGCGGACCGGTAGCGGCACGGGGCGCTGGCTCTCCACGACCCTGCGGTCGCCCTCCATGATCTCGTGGGTGAACTCGTGGAACCCGGTTCTGTCGACGCCCAGGTCGTAGTTCCGCGACAGCCAGAGGAACAGCTCGTTGGAGTCGTCGTTGGTGGGGCGGCACGCCAGCGACACCACAGTGCTATGGCCGTCGGGGGTGCCCTTGCGCAGGTGCACGCTGAACGGCAGCCAGAGGAAGTACTCCCAGTGCACCTCGGTTCCACTGGGGGAGTGCACCCCGCCCGGCTCGAGCGCCTTGTAGCTGACGTAGAAGCCGTAGTCGGTTTCAGCCACGTCGTAGGGCCCGACCACCGTCTGGTCGCGGCTGCCCAGCAGCCCGTCGTGCAGGAACGGGAAGTGCGAGACGTCCAGGAAGTTCTCGACGGTCCGAGCCGCCGAGGCGTGCCACGAATAGCGGTGGCTGTACCAGATCTCGACGTTGGGGTCCTCCCACTCGCCGCTGGGCCACTCGGTTATCGGCGCCACCGGATCGGCGAGAGCAACCCAGACCAGCCCGTGGCGCTCGGTGGTGGCGAAGCTCTTGACCCCCGCCCCCGACGGTATGGGCGATCCCGGCTCCAGCGCGGGGATGTTCACGCAGCGCCCGTCCCCGTTGTACTCCCAGCCGTGGTACGGGCAAACGATGCAACCCTCGGGCGTCGTCCAACCCAGCGACAGGGCTGTCCCGCGGTGTATGCAGAGATCCTCCATGACGCGGGCCTGCCCGTTGTCGCGGTAGGCAACCAGTTGCCGCCCCAGCAGGTCGAACCCGATCGGCGCGTCCGCGGTCACCTCGGCCGATTCCAGCACCGGGTGCCAGTAGTTGGTGAGGTCGGGAGGGTCGCCTCCGATGTCGTCGAGACTCGTAACCGGCGCTGTGGTGGTCATGGCTCCCCCTGGATCGAAGTCTCGCTACTCCCGATGGTGGTCGATGCCGAAGAACGTGGCCTGCAGCAGCTCCTCGTCGAGCATGTCCTCCGCCGGCTGGGAGGGGCCCAGCACGCCGGAGTTGAGCACGTAGACCCTGTCCACGTGCGGCAGGCACAGCATCGGGCTCTCCTCGATGACCCACAGCACCGATGTGCCCCGCTCGCGGACGGCCACGATGTCGGCGATGCGCTCCTGCACGATCGAGGGTGCGAGCCCGGTTGTGGGCTCGTCGAGAGCCAAGAACCGCGGCTGTGAGATCATGGCCGAGGCGATGGCCAGCATCTGGCGCTCGCCACCGGACAGCGTGCCGGCGCGGGCGCGCCGCAACTCCTGCAGCGCCGGGAAGGATTCCAGCATCTGGTTGATGTGCCGGCTCTGAGCCAGCGGGGACTCGCGCAGCAGGCTGACGGCGAGATTGTCGTACACCGTGAGTTCCGGGAAGGTGCTGCCCTCCTGGGGCACGTAGGCCATGCCCAATTCGGCGCGTCGCGCCGCACCGATTTGCCCCAAGTCCTCGTCCCCGAAGGTCATCGTGCCGCCCCGCAGCGCCAGCAGCCCGAACAGGGTCTTCATCAGGGTCGACTTCCCGGCACCGTTGGGTCCGATCACCGCGACGATCTCCGCCGGCGCCACCTCGAGGCTGACGCCGTGCAGGATGGGCAGGTCGCCGTAGCCGGAGTCCACCTCTCTGAGCACCAGGCTCGAAGCGGGCGACTGGCCCGCCGAGGCGCTCGTGGCGGCTTCGTCGTTCACGCGTCCACTCCCATGTAGACCTGGCGCACCAGGGGGCTGGCGGCGATCTCGTCGGGGGTGCCCTCGGCGATGATCCGCCCGTTGGCCATGACGTGCACGTAGTCCGCCACGTCGAGCACGAAGGAGAGGTTGTGGTCGATGATCATCAGAGCGATGCCGCTGCGATGAACGTCGCGAATCAAGTCCGAGAGCCGCGAGATCGCACCGGGGTTGACCCCTGCCGCGGGCTCGTCGAGGAGCAGCAGGCGGGGCCGGCTCATGAGTTGCCGCGCCAACTCCGCCAGCTTGCGGTCGCCGGCGGCCAACTCGTCCACCGGGGTGTCGAGCAGTTGGGCAAGCCCCAGGTTCCCGAGGATCTCGTCGGCCCGCCGTGACAATTCGGCGGTCTCGCGCCGGCCCCGGGTCGTCAGCATCCCCGTGAGCACCGCGTGCGAGGCGCCGGCCACCTGCATGCTCTCCCAGAGCGTCATCGTGGGAAAGCCCACGGGTGTTTGGAACGTGCGTGCAACCCCTCGCCGGGAGATCTGCCATGGGGCCATCCCGCCCACACGGTGGCCGTCGAAAGTGATGCCACCGGAATCGGGTCGTTCGTAGCCGGTGATGATGTTGAACAGCGTCGTCTTGCCGGCGCCGTTGGGGCCGATGAGAGCGGTGATGCGATCCGGGTACAGGTCCAAAGACACGTCGTGCACCGCCACGTTGCCGCCGAAGGCCTTGTGCAAACCGTGCGTGCTCAACATGGCGCCGCTACCCGTGCCATCCGCGGCGGTCATGACGTTTCCTCTTTCCCGCTATCGCCACGCGGGCTCAAGCGCCGCAGCCGCGACGCCACGGCCGCACCGGCTCCGTCAAGAGCAGTCGTCTGGCGGGCTCGCGCCCCGAATGTCCCGCGCTCGGAGAGCAGGCCCTCGGGGCGGAAGCGCAGTACCAACACCAGCAGCAGGCCGATGGCCAGGGGATGCACGGCCACGTGCAGATTGCGAAGCTCCCCCGGCACGTCGATCAACTCGATCAGTTCGGTGAAGAGCAGCAGGACGCCCACGCCCAGCACAGCGCCGGACCGGCTGGCGATGCCCCCGAGTACGAGCGCGGTCCATGCTGTGAACGTGAACTGCGGCTCGAACACGGAGGGTGCCACGTAGCGCAACCACCACAGGTAGAGCGGGGCGACGCCGCCGACGGCGACGCCCACCAGCACGAAGGTCTGCAGGCGCAGCCAGCTGACCCGGATTCCCAGCGACAGAGCCACCGGCTCGTTGTCGCGCATCGCCCGCAGCGCCCGCCCGTAGCCCGAGCGGCTGATCCGGCGGGTCAGCGCGTAGACCAGCAGCGCAGCGGCCCAGGTCACGGCGAGCAGGACGCCTCGCAGGGCGTCTTTCTCGAAGAAGCTCTCGAACGGTCGCGCCACGCTGTTGAAACCCACGGTGCCGTGGGTGAGGTCGCGCACGTTGATCGCCAGCTGGCGGAACACCTCCGCGAACGCGAAGGTGATGATCAAGAAGTATTCGCGCCTCGCTCGCAGAGCGGGTAGCCCGACGAGGAAGGCCACGATCCCCGTCGTGGCCATGGCTGCGAGGATCCCCGCCCAGACGGGCCAGCCGGGGGAATAGACCACATCGAATTCCCCGGGGGGGTTCGTCACGATCGTGTAGGTGTAGGAGCCGATGGCCAGCAGTCCCACGATGCCGAGGTCCCACATGCCGCCCCATCCGGCCTCCACGTTCAGCAGCATGGTGACCGCGGCGTAGATGCCGATGAGCATGAACAGGCTCATCCAGAAGGTCGGGGACCCCAGAGCGCTGATGGCGGCAAGAGTGTTCACGAAGCCTGCTCCGCCCGGCGGCGGGTGCTGAACAACCCCTCAGGGCGCACGAGCAGCACGAGGATCAGCGCTCCGAACGCCACCACCAGCCGGTAGGCGGTGGGGATCCACAGCGCGCTCACATCCATGGCCAGGCCCAGGAGTACCGCGGCAGCCATCACTCCCATGATGCTGCCGGTGCCGCCCAGGACGGCCGCGGACAGGATCACCAGGATGTTCTCCCAGCCCAGCGGGGTGGTGACGCCGCCTCGGCGCACCGCGATCATCACTCCGGCCATGGCCGCCAGTGCCGAGCCGATGAACCACACCACACCCGAGACGACCCGCACCGGTATGCCGCGTACCGCTGCCAGGGAGGGGTTCGAGGCCGCGGCGCGTAGCCAGCGGCCCATACGCGTAAGCGACAGGAAGAACTGCAGGCTCAGCACGGCCCCCAGCGACATCAGGATCATCGCCAACTCGCTGGTGGCGATGTCGACGCCGTTGTGCGACCCCGTGCCGAATCCGTCGTTCTGGGTAGCCAGCACGAAGGTGACGAGGACGGCGGCGGTGATGAGGGCCAGCGTCAGCCCGGTCCCGCGGGCGGCCCAGAGTCCGGCCCACGTGCCGGCCACCTCGCGGTGCTCGGCGCGCCGGGCACGGTTGGCGAGCACCCAACCCACCAGCGTCGCCAGAGCCGCGGCCAGCGCCAGAACCAGCACGAACTCGGCAACGGAGAATTCGATGCGGCTGCCGAGGCCCACCGGCACCTTGCGCAGGACGGTGCCGAACGTGGCGATGATCGCCCCGTAGATCACGAAGGCGAGGCCGATGGACGTGAACAGCAGCACGTTGCCGCCCTGGTCGGCCACCGGCTTGAAGACCACTGCCCCCAGAGCCACCCCCAGGATGCCCATGAGCACCATGGCCACCAGACCGGCCACGAACACGTTGAGCCCGCCGTTTGTGATGAGAATGATGGACAGGTAGGCGCCCAGCGCCAACACCTGCCCGTGGGCAATGTGCAGGAAGTTCTCGGTTTGGCGGATGAGGGCGAAGCCGACCGTGGCGGCGGCCAGAACCCCCCCGGTGGTCAGCCCGAAGACTACGTGTTGCACGCGAACAGAACCGATCCCCGGGGCGGCTCCACCGTTGGGCGGGGCCGCCCCGGGATGATCATCGGTCTACTTGTCGGACGGCTTGGGCTACCGGCCCAGGCTTGCGTCGAGTTCGATGACTTCGCGCTCGGTGTAGCTGCCGTTGACGATGTGGTTCACCGCCACCTTCGGCGACACCAGGTTTCCGGTCGAGGTGTGCAACTCGATCGAGCCCGAGGGGCCGTCGTAGTCGATCTGCTCGCCGCGTTCGAGCGCTGCGACGCCCTCGGCGTACGTGTACACCTTGGTGCCCGGCGCGTTCACGATGCTGTAGATCTGAGCCGCCACGTCGGGGCCGTCGGTGGACTCCGCCGCGGTCATCGCCAACGCCAGAACGATGTACTGGTCGAACTGGTTGGTCTCGTAGAACCCCGTTGGGGGCGGCTTGCCGGCGTACTCCTGGTGCGCCGCAGCGAAGGCCGAGTACGCGGGGGAGCCGAAGTCGTCGGTGACCTGGGCGGCCAGAATCCGGCCGGTCGGCAGTTCGGACGCGACCTCGGCGATGTCGGGCACCTGCAGGTCGGGTGAGACCAGGATCGCAGCGGTGTAGCCCCTGGCGATGTACTCCCGGAGGATCGGGATCCCGGCCTGGGGGCCCGCGCCGATGTAGACGGCATCGGGGTCACCCGAGAAGGCCTGCTCGACCTGGGCCTGGTAGCTGTCGAGGCCCGGGTTGAAGCGCACGTCTTCGCCGATCTGGCCGCCGATCTTGTTCTCCCAGACGTCCTTGAAGACGTTGGCCGGGCTCTCGGTGCCCTCGGTCTGCTGTACCAGCATGTTCACCCGCCCGTAGCCCGCGTCGCGAGCAAGCTGCGCGGAGATGATGCCGTAGGTGGTGTCCGAAGCGGTGATGCGCCAGATGTAGTTGCCACCCTCGGTGTCCAGCACCGTCGTGCCGCACGCCGGGCACATGGTCGGCATCTCGTCCTCGGCCACGGTGCCCAGCAGGGCCACGGCCCCGTCGGACTCGACGCCGCCGAGTGCGTCGATCTCCTCGCGAATCCGGTTGTAGCCGGTCACGGCACCCTCGGGGGTGGACAGGTTGTCCTGCACCACGAGTTCGGCGTCGCGGCCCAGGATGCCGCCGTTGTCGTTGATGACGCCGATGGCCGCCTCCGCGCCGTCCTGGCTGGGGGGTCCCCATTCGGAGTAGTCACCAGACAGGCCGGCCAGGAAGCCGAGCTTGACCGGACCCTCATCGTCGTCACCGCAACTGAGGACGACACCGCCCAAAACCACGATCGCGAGCAATGGCAGAAAAATGCGTCGCACGTTTTCCCCTCTCACTTTCTGTTGCGCTCTGAGTACAGAGCTTCAATCCCGTTGAAAACACAGTAGCAGGGCGGCTGTTCCCGTGTGCAACTGACAGGGGGCCCCGGGCGGCTCTCTAGACCGCCGCCTCCGCCGTTCTGCCGGCCATCGCAAGCGCCAACTCGTCCATATCCAGGTCCCGCACAGAGCGTTCCAGCACGATGCGACCCCGGAACAGCACGATCAGGCGGTCACTCAGCTTCAGGAGTTCCTCGAGGTCCATCGACAGCAGCAACACGGCTGCGCCGCTTCCCTTGACGTCGAGCAACCGGCGATGCACGTAGTCGATGGCGCCGACGTCGAGGCCCCAAGTGGGGTTGTCGGCCACGAGCACCCGTGGATCCCGCGACAGCTCGCGGGCCAGCACCACTTTCTGCTGGTTGCCACCGGAGAGGCTGGAGGCCAGCAGGTCCGGATCGGGCGGCCGCACGTCGTACTCCGCGAGCAGCTCACGGGCTCGGCGACGGACCCCGCGCCAGTCCAACAGGCCCGTCTTGTTGTACGCGCCGGCGGGGATGTCGGACATGGCGATGTTCTCCGCAAGGGTCATGTCCAGGATCAGGCCCCAACTGTGGCGATCCTCGGGTATCACGGCAAGGCCGGCGCTGCGCAGGGCGTTCGTACCGGCGCCGGTGAGGTCCTCCCCGGCGATGTGGACGGTCCCGGACTCCGCCTCGTCGAGTCCGCAGATGCAGTTCACGAGGGTGCGTTGTCCGTTGCCCTCCACGCCGGCCACGCCGAGAATCTCCCCGGGGCGGACCATGAAGGACATGTCGTCGAGGTGGTCGGCGCCCTCGCCGGGTTCATTCAACTCACGGACTTCCAGGAGCGGGACATCGTCGGTCCAGGGGGCGTGGTCGCTCTCGACGGCGGTGATCTCGTGGCCGGTCATGGCTCGGGTGAGACTGCGCTCGTCGAAGTCGCCGCGCTCGGTGGTCGTGACCCACTCACCTGCCCGGAGCACGGTGACCCGGTCGGCCACCTCCATCACCTCGCCAAGCTTGTGGGTGACCAGCACGATCGAGCAGCCGCGCTTGCGGAGGTCCCGCAGGATGTCGAGCAGGTTCTCGATCTGTCGCGGACCCAGGAGGGAGGTTGGTTCGTCGAGGATCAGGATGGTGGCACCCCGGTAGAGCACCTTCAGGATCTCCACGCGCTGCTGCAGGTCGACGGGAAGGTCCTGCACCTGCACGTGGGGGTCGAGCGGCATGCCGTGCCGTTCGGCCAACTCGTTCGTCTCGGCCCCGATGGCGCCGCGCTTGAACCGGAAATCGGTTGCGGGGCGCGATCCCAGGACGATGTTCTCCGCGACGCTGAAGGTGGGAACCAAGGAGAAGTGCTGGTGCACCATCCCGATGCCCAGCTCCAAGGCGTCGTGGGGCGAGTGGATGTCGGCCGGCTCGCCGCGCACGTGGATTGTGCCGGTGTCGGGCAGGACGTGACCGAACATGACGTTCATCAAGGTCGTCTTGCCGGCGCCGTTCTCGCCCAGCAGGACGTGGATCTCCCCGGCGCGCAGATCGAAGTCGATGTCCACGTTCGCCCGCGTCTCGCCGTAGCTCTTGGAGATGCCGCGGAGTTCCACGACGGTGCCGTTGGTTGATGCGGTCACGTCGGACAGCTCCTCTGTCGGTTCTCCGGCGCCTCAGCGGCCGTTGCCGTCGGTGGTCATCGCCCGCCAGACCCTCTCGGGCGTGAGCGGCATGTCCAGGTGGCGAACCCCGTACGGCGCCAGCGCGTCGATCACTGCGCTCTGCACCGCCGGCGTAGCGCCGACGGTGCCGGCCTCGCCGATGCCCTTTGCGCCCAGCGGGTTGAGCGGTGTGGGCGTGTTGTTCCGGTGGGTCTCGAAGTTGCAGAACTCCGCTGCCGAAGGGATGAGGTAGTCCCCGAAGTTGGTGGTCCGCGGACCTGCGCCGGCGTCGTAGACCATCTCTTCCCACAGCGCCTGGGCGATGCCCTGCGCGATTCCGCCGTGCTGTTGCCCCTCGGCAAGGAGCGGGTTGATGACGTTGCCGCAGTCGTCCACGCAGAGGTGGCGCAGTTGGCGAACGCCGCCCGTCTCGGTGTCCACTTCGACGACCGCCACGTGGGTGCCGAACGGGAAGGTCCGGGCTCCCTGGTCGAAGTCGCATTCGGCGGCCAGCGGTTCGGGGGACAGTTCGGCGAGCCTGGCCCACGAGAGCACAGTGTCGGGTGACCCGGCCACGCCGAGGCCCTCGCCGTGGTACACCGAGATGTCGTCCACGTTGGCCTCGAGATAGTCCGCGGCCACCTGGCGGGCCTGGTCCGCCACGGCGGCTGCGGCCCGGTCGATCGCCGATCCCCCGAGTTGCAGCGAGCGGGAACCGTAGGTGCCGTTGCCGCGGGGGACCAGGTCGGTGTCGGACTGGACGACGCTGATCTGCTGCCAACCGATGCCAAGTTGCTCCGAGGCGATCTGGGCGTAGGTGGTCTGGTGGCCCTGGCCGTGGGATGAGACGCCCGACAGCACCGTGGCGGTGCCGTCGTCGTGGATCTCCACGGAGCCGTAGTCGTTGCTGGGGCCGTTGCCGGTGACTTCGATGTAGTTGGCCACGCCGATGCCGAGTTGGTAGCGGTCGCCGCGGGAGCGCCGCTCGGCCTGCTCGCGGCGCAGCTCGTCGTAGCCGGCAAGTTCGACGGCGCGTTCCATGGCCCCCAGGTAGTCGCCGGCGTCGTAGACGGCCCCCGTGAGGGTCTCGAACGGCTCGCTGTGGGTCTCGATCAGGTTGCGGCGCCGCACCTCCACAGGGTCGAGCCCTGTCTCGGCAGCCAGCATGTCCATGGCCCGCTCCACGAGCGCCGCCGCCTCGGGCCGTCCCGCGCCCCGCAGCGCCCCGGTGGGTGCGCTGTTGGTCACCACGCTGCGCGCCCGGAAGTCCATCCGTGGGATCCGGTAGGTGCCCGAGGCCATCATCTTGGTGTAGAAGATCAACCAGGCGCCGATGTCGGGGTAAGCCCCGGCGTCCTGGGTGACGTTCCACTTCATTCCCACGACCGTGCCGTCGGCGCGCGCCCCGATCCGGACGTCCTGGACCTGGCCCCGGGCGTGGCCCATGTGGAGCATGTTCTCGGTGCGGGACTCGATCCAACACAGCGGCTCGCCGAGCCGTATTGCCAGGGAAGCGGTCACCACCTGCTCCACGTACGCGTGACCCTTGGCTCCGAAGCCCCCGCCGGTGGCGGGCACCACGAGGTGGATCCGATCCAGGTCCAGATCCAGGCAGGTGGCCATGGTCCGGCGGACCGAGAACGGGCACTGGGTGGGGACCCAGAGCCGCAGGCGCCCGGTGCCGTCGACGTTCGGGATGGCCAGGATGCCGTTCGTCTCCATGGGCGCCGGAGCGATCTTCTGGTTCACGTACCTGAACGACACCACCA
>MKWU01002148.1_pt1 | contig 30664 bp, 25 predicted proteins | sample 809101 | NCBI WGS metagenome assembly MKWU01 (sample SAMN05860141, study PRJNA318959) | sponge metagenome | host: Aplysina aerophoba | place: Slovenia: Piran, Adriatic Sea, Gulf of Piran | collected 2013-05-07
GAGCGCCGCCCGCCCGCCCGCCGCTGGCGCCTGGTTCTGTTCCTGGTTGCACTGCTTGCCATAGCTGCCGGTGCAGCCGGCTACCTGTATTTCGACATCAGCGAAGGCCGCAAAGCCGACGAGGCAAAGCTTCGCTCCCTGGCGGCCGGGGTGGATGCGCTGCAACAGAGTCATGCATCCCTGGCGGAAGACACCCGCCTGCTCGACCAGCGGCTGACCGCTATCGACGAGCGCTTCACCGGCATGTTACGCGAGCTGAACAGCCTGTACCGGCACAGGAACAGCGATATCGGCTGGCAACTGGCAGAGGTGAAATACCTGTTCCTGATCGCTTCCCAGCGTCTGGCGCTTGCCCGGGATGTGGCTACGGCACAGGCCATCCTGCAGTCTGCCGATGCAAGACTGGTGGAGATCGCAGACCCGGCGCTGATTCCCGTGCGCGAACGGTTGATTGCGGATATTAACCGCTTGCAGGCAGCCCGGAACACGGACTACGCGGGCCTGGCCCTGATGCTGGCCGACCTGTCCGTGCGCGCCGATGAACTGCCCCTGAACCTTGGCGGGAGCGCAGACCCGGCGGCATTGACGGCTGACACCGAGCCGCTTGCAACGGATAACAGGTGGCAGCGACTGGCCCGGGACCTGTGGCAGGAGTTGAAATCCCTGGTGGTCATCTCCCGCACCGATAACAACACGGCTGCACTGCTGGCGCCGCAGGAGCGTTACTTTTTATACCGGAATTTACGCCTGCAACTGGAGATGAGCCGTATGGCGCTGTTGCTCAGGGATGAGGACCAGTACCGGATCTCCGTAGCAGCCTGTACGGAGTGGCTGAATGAATACTTCGATACCGGCGACGCACGGGTGCGCAGTGCGCTGGACTCACTGGAAAATGCAGGTTCGATCGATTTTGCTGAATCCGTACCGTCTATCGACGCGACACTGGACGCCTTTGACGAGTACCTGGCAGGAATCGGTAACACCGTGACCGGTGGCGGACTACTGCAGTGAGAATATTGTTCACCCTGCTTTCCGTGCTGCTCCTGGCCGTCGGCCTGGGCTGGTTGCTGCAACAGTCCTCGGGTGGAGTGGTGTTTACCTATGAAGACTGGACAGTCCAGACCAGCCTGGTTGTATTCGTGCTGCTGTTCATCGTCCTGTTCATCCTGGTGTATGTTTTAGTCCGCCTGTTGCGGACGTTAACTCATTTGCCGGCGGATTTCCGGCGCTGGTCGGAATACCGGCGCCGGCGCCGGTCGGAGCAATTTCTGAACCAGGGGTTGCTGGCGATGGTTGAAGGCAACTGGCCTGCTGCTGAACGCGCGTTTCGAAAAGGCGCCGCCTTCTCCCGGGCGCCGCTGGTCAACTACCTGGGTGCGGCGCAGGCCGCTTACAGACGGGGGGATGCGGATGGATGCGGCCGTTACCTGGACCTTGCGCAGCAGCACAACGATACGGGCAGTCCGGCCCCGGGCCTCGCCCGCGCCAGGCTGCAGATGGATGAGCACCAGGTTGCAGAGGCTGATGACACGTTGAACTCGCTCGAACAGGGACATGAACAGGTAAAGCTCATGTTGCTGGAAACCGCGGCAGAAATGCAGGACTGGTCCAGGGCTACCGGACTGTTGCGGGAATGCAGGCGGCGCGGACTGATGTCGGCGGACCAGGCCCGGGCAAAACAACTGGACCTCTACGCCGGCTTGCTGCAACAGGTCGGGAGCGAACAGGACCGGGTGGCGCTGGATAATGTCTGGCGCGATATTCCGTACCGGCTCAAGCGGGACAGCGCCCTGGTTGGCGCCTATGTGAAGCAATGCCTGCGGCTTGGTGACGGTAGTGGCTGCGAGACTATGTTACGGCGCGCCCTCAAGAGAGAATGGGACCCGGTACTGGCCGAACTGTACGGGCTGGTCGAAGGCAAGTCCTTGAAACGGCAACTGGAATTTGCCGAGAACTGCCTGTCGCGGTATCCCGGGGACGCGGCGTTGTTGCTGACCCTTGGGCGCCTGTGCAGGAAAAGCCACCTGTGGGGAAAGGCCAGAAGCTACCTGGAACAGGCCGTACGCGTGCGTCCCGATCCCGGCAGCTACCGGGAACTGGCAAGCCTGCTGGAGCAACAGGGTGAACACGCAGCCGCGCGGACCTGTTACGAGCAAGGCCTGTCCCTGGCGAGCGCCGCGCCGCAAGCCGCAGCCACAACAGGCGCGCTGGTGGAAATCAGGTAGTCTTGGCCGCCATAATCCGCTTGATCAGGGGTTCTATGATCAGCTGGATGGCGAAGTTGGTTTTGCCGGCCGGGATCACGATCGTATACGGTGTGGACATGAAGGAACCGTGCAGCATTTCCAGCAGGTAAAGGAAGTCAACGGCCAGCTTGTCCCGGTTGCGCACGTGGATCACGGTAAAACTCTCATCGCTGGAGGGAATGTGCACGGCGCCGAACGGATTGGCGGTGTCGGTAGTCGGCACCCGTTGCAGGTTGATGTCGGTGCGGGAAAATTGCGGGGTGATATAGTGGACGTAATCATGCATGCGTTCCAGGATCATGCCGGTCGCATCTTCGATGCTGTAGCCCCGCACCTCCCGGTCCCGCTGAATTTTCTGGATCCATTCAAGGTTTATGATGGGCGTGATGCCGATAAGCACGTCGACGTGCCGGGCGATGTTGACCTCATCGGTGATCAAACCGCCGTGCAGGCCCTCGTACAGCATTAAATCCGTATTTTCAGGCAGGGGTTTCCAGGGTGTCAGCTTGCCGGGCGATCCGCCGTGGCGCGCCGCGTCCGCATTATTGTGTATGTAATGCCGCTGTTTACCCGTACCGTGCGCGGCATACTCCCTGAAGCCGGCTTCAAGCTCCGCGAGCAGGTTTCCCTCCGGGCCGAAGTGGGTTATGCGCCGGCCCTCGCGTATGGCCTGTTTCGCCAGGCGCTCCATTTCCTCGCGGTCATAGCGGTGATAGCTGTCACCTTCCACCACGGCGGCCTTGATCCCCTGGCGGTTGAAGATCTTCTCGAATGCCTCCTTGATATTGGTTGTACCGGCCCCCGATGAGCCGGTCACCGCGATGATGGGGTGTTTATTTGACATGACTCCCCTTGCAAAATGGATCGTGAGGATTGTTTAAAACAGCAATACCGGGAGATGATACGGTATACTTTCTCCCGGCAGGGCCGGTTTTGTTAATTATTTTGCCATCATGCAGCAAAAGAAACCCACTGATCTCGTACTTTACTTGCGCTTGTTGTCCTATGTAAAGCCCTATCTGAGGATTTTCCTCGTGGCCGTTGTTGCCATGGCTGTCCTGGCGCTGACCAGTCCGGCCATTGCCGCGTTATTCAAGAACATAACGGAAGGGGTATTCCAGCAGGCCGAGGTCGACCTGATGAGGCGCGTGGTGCTGCCGCTCATCCTGGTGTTTTTTGTCGCCGCAGTTTCCTCCTATGTCAGCAGGTATGCCCTCGCCTGGGTCGCCGAGAGGCTGGTGATGGACCTGCGCGTGGAGATGTTCAAGCGCCTGTTGCAGCTGTCCTGCACCGACCTGGACCGGCACACCGCCGGCAGCATGATCTCGAAATTCACCTTTGACGTGACGCAGTTGAAGGAGGCGTCGACCAATGTCATCACCACCCTGAGCAGGGACACCCTCGCCATAATCGGACTGGTAGCCTGGATGGCCTATATCGACTGGTTGCTGACACTGGTTGCGTTCCTGGCCGGACCGGTGATTTTGCTGGTATTGCTGTTCCTGCGCTCGCGCCTGCGCAGGATAAGCCGGCTGGTACAGGATTCCATGGCAGACCTGCACCATACGCTTAACGAGGCCATAGCGGCACACCGCATCATCAAGATCTTTTCCGGGCAGGAACAGGAGGGCGAAAAATTCGGAAACAAGGCCAACGCCAACCGCCGCGCCGGCATGAAATTTGTTGCGGCCTCGGCACTGGGCACGCCGGCGATCAACCTGATCACGGCGATCGTGCTGGGCATTATCGTGTACGCAGCCGCGGACCACGCGGCGGCCGGACAGATAACCGTAGCCGAATTCAATTCTTTTTTTGCCGCGCTGCTGATGCTGTTGAGCCCGCTGCGGAGATTGTCACGGATAAACGAAGACTTGCAGAAGGGCCTGACCGCGAGCGAGAGCGTGTTCGCATTCATAGACCAGGAAGCCGAGCACGACGACGGCAGCATTACCGTCCGCAGGCTGACAGGACAAATTGAACTACACGACCTGGGTTTTGCCTACGGCGAGGCCGGCGCGCCGGCGCTCGACAAGGTGTCAATACGCGTCATGCCCGGCCAGACAGTAGCCGTTGTAGGGCCCTCCGGAAGCGGGAAAACGACGCTGGTGGATTTAATTGTCCGGTTTTATGACCCCGCCGCCGGTGAGATACGCCTGGACGGGCACGATATTCGCGCGCTTTCACTGGCCCAGCTGCGTGAGAATATCGCCCTGGTCGGTCAGGACACGGTCCTGTATAACGACACGGTGTTCAATAACATCGCTTACGGCAGCAACCGTACGGCCGGCATGGAACAGGTCAGGGAAGCGGCCCGCCTGGCCGACGCCCTGGCGTTTATCGAGGCGCTTGAACATGGCTTTGACACCGTTATCGGCAATGACGGGTCGCTGCTGTCCGGCGGCCAGCGGCAACGCATTGCGCTGGCGCGGGCGCTGTTGAAAAATGCCCCCATCCTGATCCTGGATGAGGCAACGTCGGCCCTCGATACGGAATCGGAGCGCAGCATTAAACAGGCCCTGGAATCAATCAGGCAGGACCGGACCTGTATTATCATAGCCCACCGGTTAACCACCATCGAAAACGCGGATCACATATTCGTCCTGGAAAACGGCAGGCTGGTCGAGGCCGGCACACATTCTCAACTGGTTGATATGGATGGAGTGTATTCCCGCCTGTATGCCGGGGAAAGGGAGACTTCGATTTCATATTCCACTGGAGTCAAGTAAAATACTCAAGGATTTCCTTACACGGGTATCGAGAGAAAAGGAGAGCGCTTTGCAAACAGGTTTATTCCCCGAAGATGCAGCCCTGACAGCGTTGCCAAGGAGCAACGGCAATATAAACAGACTGGATTTTGATGACAGACACTTCCACGACTGGTATCGATTCGTCCTATCGTTTCCCGCGCATCTTGTTCGTGAATATCTCAGCAGGTTTGAGTTGAACGAGGGCGATGTATTACTGGATCCGTTTTGCGGCACCGGGACAACACTGGTCGAGGCAAAACGTCACGGCATACCCAGTATAGGCATTGAAGCAAACGCGATCGCGCATTTTGCCTGTTCCGTAAAAACAGATTGGGATGTTGATCCTGCCGGATTGAGGGAACATTCCCATTCACTGGCGCGGAAGGCAAAGAAAATTATTGATTCATCGAGCAGTGCATGCCTTCGAACCTTGCCGGAAGAGTCATTCAACTTGTTATTAAACGGGTCAATCAGTCCGTTACCGCTGCATAAGTCTTTGGTTCTACGGGACCAAATCGACGAGAATGGGGGCGTCGGGTACCAACGGCATGAGTTGCTTGCGTTGGCAAAATCATTGGTTTTCTCCACCAGCAACCTGTATTTTGGCCCGGAAGTAGGGGTACGGCGAACAAAAAAAGCAGATGCGCCGGTTATCGAAAGCTGGTTGACTGAAGTGGATAAAATCGTAGCGGATTTGCGTCTGAAAACATGCCGAAATGCGCCCGCTACGGTATATCATGCAGATGCACGGCAACTGGCTTCGCTGTTATCCCCTGAAAGTATCAGCGCCGTTTTTACGTCCCCACCTTATCCGAATGAGAAAGACTATACGAGAACCACACGGCTGGAAAGCGTGATGTTGGGGTATATCAAAAACAGGGAAGAATTGCGGAGGTTGAAGAAAAGCCTGCTCAGGTCCAATTCACGTAATGTATATAAGGGAGACGATGATGATGGATGGGTCGCGGGACATGCAGAGATACAGGCAATAGCCGAGGAGATAGAACAACGCAGAATTACGCTGGGCAAAACATCCGGTTTTGAAAGACAATACAGCAAGGTGACCAGATTGTATTTCGGCGGCATGGCTCGACACCTGGCCGAATTACGACCGTTTCTGAAACCGGGAGCATATCTTGGTTATGTTGTGGGAGATCAGGCTTCATACCTGCAAGTCATGATTCGCACCGGCCAAATACTTGCGGACATAGCCAGATCACTGGGATACCGGGTCATCGGTATCGACCTGTTTCGCACCCGCCTTGCCACGGCAACACGCAAACAGATGCGGGAAGAAGTGGTTGTACTGCAATGGCCCGGGTGTCAATAAAGAGAGTCAGAATGGCTAAGGCTGGCAACCGATATTCAAAACTGATCGAATATATCTTTCTCGAGAATTACAGGAGTGAGGCGCAGGAGGTGAACTTCCGGCGCGAAGATCTGGTCAGCGCTGCAAAGGAACTTGATATAGCTCTGCCCAAGAATCTTGGTGATGTCATTTACAGTTTCCGTTACAGGACTGCATTACCGGAATCAATTCGGGAACTTGCCCCTGACGGTCTGGAATGGGTTATCCGTTCAGTTGGTCAGGCAAAGTATAAATTTTCGTTGACGGCCATGCCGCATATTGTTCCGAATTCGCTTCTGGCGGAGATAAAAATCCCGGATGCGACACCTGGAATCATTACCAGATATGCACTTAATGATGAACAGGCGCTGTTGGCAAAAATACGATATAACCGGCTTATAGATATTTTCACAGGGGTGACGTGTTATTCCCTGCAAAACCACCTGCGCACAACCGTGCCAGACATGGGACAAGTTGAAACAGATGAGGTTTATATAGGCGTGAACAAACATGGCGCTCAGTATGTTTTCCCTGTTCAGGCCAAAGGGAGATCAGATCAACTCGGAATAATCCAGGTAGAGCAGGATTTTGCCTTGTGCGCCGCAAAATTTCCGCAACTTGTTTGCCGTCCTGTAGCGGCACAGTTTATGGAAGATAATTTGATAGCACTCTTCATCTTTGAAACAGGGGAAAAGGGGGTGGTTATCAATGAGGAGAAACATTATCGTCTTGTTTCTCCTGAGGAAATGACTGATGAGGACTTGGACAAGTACCGCAAAGAGACTGTAGAGACAATTCCACGCAAACGTCTTCGTTCCATTGAAGGTATTGGCGAGGATCAAGAGGTTAGTGGCCAGGAGCATGATAAATATCTGTAGAAGGTGAAGGCAACAAGCCCCATCCGTTTGTCACAGTCCCCATTATTACGGGATATCCCGCCTGTGCCGAGGTAAGTGGTCTGCAATTTTGAACCATTTCAGTTGGTTTTCCGTATAGATATGGTATGCAGGCTCCAATTGTTCGGGGTCGTCCAAGGTGACGAAATTAGGGTCAACTGTTTTTTTGTCTGAGGTATTTCTGAACAACACCTGGGTACCGCAGTTCTGACAGAACTCACGCTGGCCCCATTCTGACGACTTGAAAATGCCGGGTGCGCCTTGCGTGTAACGGTGTGCTGGTTGGTTACGACATTGCCGCGAGATGGAACAGGGCGGAAACCAAAATTATCTTTGCTTGAATTCTTTTTCTTTTCTGGAGATGTGTCTGGCAGGTAGCGCTCTGATTGCTCAGCACCAGCAACAGCCTGTTCGTCAGTAACGTCAGGAATTTTCCTCAGTATCTGGTAGAGGTTAATAGTGCTCATAAGCTGAGTATACCGAAACTAACATATCATGTAAGGGCTCCCGCTGCGAATCCGGGTTTAGTATCATCGGACAAGGGCTGTTACATGGGCACTGGGGACAGGTTTGAAATCTGTCCCCTCTGGTTATGTACAGCGGGAACTGCTGCACACTATGCTCACGCGGGATTTACCTATTCCCCGGCAATGGTCATGTTTTCGATCAGTACCGAACCGGTTTTGATGTTGCCGCGGTTGTCCACGTCGTTGCCGATGCAGACGATGTTTTTATATATGTCCTTCAGGTTGGCGGCCACGGTGATCTCCTCCACGGGGTACTGGATCTCTCCCCGTTCGACCCAGAAGCCCGATGCTCCCCGGGAATAATCGCCGGTGACCTGGTTCACGCCGAAACCGATCATATCGGTGATCAGCAGGCCGGTGTCCATCTGCCTTAACAGCGCATCCAGGTCCTGGCCGGTAGCCGGCACCACCAGGTTATGTACTCCGCCGGCATTCCCGGTTGGCGCCAGTCCCAGTTTGCGGGCGGAGTAGGCGCTCAATACGTAGCTCTCCAGCACACCATCCCGGACCAGGTGCTTGCGCCGGGTGGTCATGCCGTCGTCGTCAAACGGCGCGCTGCCCAGTTCCCTTGGCAGGTGAGGCTGTTCCTCGATCAGCACCTGCGGGGCAAAGACCTGTTCACCCAGTTTATCCAGCAGGAACGATGCGCGCCGGTACAGCGCGCCGCCCGAGATCGCGGTGATGAGAGTGGCGAACAGGCCCCGGGCGACCGGCGCCTCGTAGACCACGGGAGCGCTGCGCGTGCCCAGTTTCCTTGCATTGAGCCGGGACAGGGTACGGCGGGCCGCCTCTTTGCCTACGCTCTCGACGCTGTCGAGATCACGCTGGTCCCGCGCCTTGGAATACCAGCCGTCCCGTTGCATCCTGCCGTTCTCCTCGGCAATGACCGTGCAGTCGATATTGTGGGACGACCAGTCCCAGCCGTTGATAAAGTTGTGGGTGTTGCCGTACAGGTGCGAGCCCGTATAGGTTGCCACCAGCGCCCCGTCGGAGTTGGTAAGACGTTTATCCGTGCGCCGCGCCGCATCTTCACATGCAACGGCGAGGTCAATGGCTGCCTGGGGGGTGATATCCCAGCTATGGCACAGGTCCAGGTCGGGGATATTCTTTGCCAGGTATTCGGGGTCTATCAAGCCGGCGCAATCGTCCCGGCTGGCGTTCCTGGCGATGGTGCAGGCGGCATTGACGCTGGCTTCCACGGCGCCGGCGGAAAAATCCGTCGTGGAAGCAGAGCCTTTTCTTCCGCCTATATAGACTGTCACCCCAAGACCTTTGTCGCGTTGGTGTTCTATGGTCTCGACCTGGCCCATACGCACGTTGACCGACAGACCGTGTCCGGTGTTGATATCGGCCTCGGCGGAATCCGCGCCGAACTTGCGGCACAGGGTCAGGGTCTGGTCGATAAGTGCGCGGGCATCTTCGTTATGTGTTTGCATTGTTATTTCCGATATTTCGAATTTGGGGTCAGAGAAAAAATACACGCAGGCAGTGGGGACGGATTTGAAATCCGTCCCCGGCGCGCCAGGGATTGTATTTTTACTCTGACCCCAAATATTTAACGTTGACTATTCTAACACTGTTGCACGGAGTACAATTAACCGATGGACGTATCCAGCGTGTTAGAAGGGCTGAATTCGGAGCAGCGCGAGGTTGTCGCCGCCCCTGCCGGCAATATCCTGGTGCTTGCCGGCGCAGGCAGCGGAAAAACCCGGGTACTGGTACACCGTATCGCCTGGTACCTGCAGACGGAACAGGCCGCGCCTTTCGGTATCCTCGCGGTCACGTTCACCAACAAGGCCGCCGCGGAAATGCGCGCCCGTATCGAGACCCTGCTGAAGCGGCCGATCGGCGGTATGTGGGTGGGGACTTTTCACGGGCTTGCCCACCGCTTCCTGCGTCTGCACTGGCAGGAAGCCGGGTTGCCGGATAGTTTCCAGATCCTCGACAGCGAGGACCAGTTACGCGCCCTGCGCCGGATTATCCGGGGCATGAACCTGGATGAAAACCAGTACTCCCCCAGGGAAGCGCAATGGTTTATCAATACAAAAAAAGAAGAGGGTCTAAGGCCGCAGCACATCGATTTACAGGGCGACCACATCCTGGAGCGCATGGTCGCGATTTACCGCAATTACCAGCAGACCTGCGATCGTTCCGGACTGGTTGATTTTGCCGAGCTGTTATTGAGAACCCACGAACTGTTTCGTGACCAGGACAACCTGCTGCAGCATTACCGGCAGCGCTTCCGCCACATCCTCGTGGATGAGTTCCAGGACACCAATACGTTGCAGTACGCCTGGCTGCGCCTGCTGGCAGGCGCGGACAACCACCTTTTTGCCGTCGGCGATGACGACCAGTCCATTTACAGTTTCCGCGGCGCCCGGATGGAAAACATGCAGCGTTTCCGGCAGGATTTTCCCGAACCGGCCCTGTTCCGGCTGGAACAGAACTATCGGTCAACCACCAACATTCTGGATGCCGCCAATGCCCTGATCGCAAACAACAGGACCCGGCTTGGAAAAAACCTGTGGGCGGAAGGCAGGACAGGCGAAAAACTGGAACTGTACGCGGCCTACAACGAACATGACGAAGCCCGTTTTGTGGTGGAAAGGATCAGCGCCGCCCGGCAGAACAACGTCAACCACCAGGACAACGCGATCCTGTACCGGGTCAGCGCCACCTCGCGGGTGCTGGAGGAAGCGCTGATGCAGGCCCAGGTGCCCTATCGCGTGTTCGGCGGGATGCGGTTTTACGAACGCATGGAAATCAAGGATGCCTTGGCTTACCTGCGACTTGCCGCCAACCGGGATGATGATGCCTCTTTCGAGCGTATCGTCAACACGCCGCCCCGGGGAATCGGCCAGCGCAGCCTGGAAGAAATCCGCGGCCGGGCCAGGGGGGAAAACATACCGTTGTGGCAGGCTGCCTGCGCGCTGGTGACGGACAAGCTTCTGCCGTCCCGCTCCCTGGCCGCACTGGAGCGGTTTCTCGGGTTGATCGAGCAGACCGCACAATCCATCGCGGGCAAGGAACCTGATGAAGCCATGGACATCGCCATCAGCGCCGGCGGGCTGGTCGAGCACTACCGCAAGGAAAAGGGAGAGCGGGGACTTTCCCGGGTTGAGAACCTGGAGGAACTGGTCAGCGCCGCCGGGCAATTCGAGGTGGATGAGGACGTGCACGGCGAGATGGACCCCCTGGCGGCATTCCTGTCCCAGGCGGCGCTGGATGCCGGCGACACCCAGGCTGATGCCGGGTCCGACGCAGTCAACCTGATGACCCTGCATACCGCCAAGGGGCTGGAGTTCGACCGGGTTTACCTGGTCGGTATGGAAGAGGGACTGTTCCCCCATCAACGCAGTTCCGGTGACCCGGCGCAACTGGAAGAGGAGCGGCGGCTTTGCTACGTGGGCGTTACCCGGGCGCGTAAAAAACTGACCCTGAGTTACGCCCGGCACCGGCGTATGCACGGCGCGGAATTCTATCCGCAACCGTCGCGTTTTCTGGGCGAGATCCCGGCGGAACTCATCGATGACATTCGCCTGGGCGGTGCGGTAACCAGTGATTTTTTCAACAAGGCGGAACCCGACTCCGATACGCCTTTCGGTCCCGGCCAGCGGGTGGTGCATAACCGCTTCGGTGAAGGCACGGTGTTAAACCTGGAAGGCCGGGGCAGCCATGCCCGGATCCAGGTCAATTTCGAGAGGGCCGGCGCAAAATGGCTGGTGCTGGCTTACGCAAACCTGCAGCCGGCCTGAACCGGGCGGTGCCGGTGACTGATTTAACCACAGAGTACACAGAGAAAAACAGTGCTTAAAAATACCAACACTCCCTTGATAATTCCGGCGGCGCGCGGGTCGTTATGTCTGTTGCTGGCCTTGTTTCTCGGCGCCTGCGGGACCGATGCACCGGTTGAGAGCGGCACCGCAGTGATCGATACCGGGAAGATCCATCGCTGGAAGATGGTGACTACCTGGCCGGCGAATTTTCCCGTGTTTCAGGAGGCGCCGGAAATGTTTGCCGAAAATGTCAGGATCATGAGCAACGGCAGGCTGGATATCAATGTCTTTGCCGGCGGCGAACTGGTTCCGGCATTGCAGGTGTTTGACGCCGTATCCCAGGGCGCGGTGGAGATGGGGCACGGCTCTGCGTATTACTGGGCAGGCAAGGTGCCGGCCGCGCAGTTCTTCTCCACGGTCCCCTTCGGCATGGAACAGAAAGGCGTGGAAGCCTGGCTGTATCACGGCGGCGGCCTGGAATTGTGGAACGAGCTGTACGAACCGTTCAACGTCATCGCCCTGCCCATAGGCAATTCGGGGGTGCAGATGGGCGGCTGGTTCAACAAGAAGATAGAGACCATCGCCGACCTGAAGGGTTTGCGCATGCGTATTCCCGGACTCGGCGGCAAGGTGCTGGACCGCGCAGGCGGCAATCCCATATTAATGTCGGCGGGAGAAGTCTACACGGCATTGGAGCGCGGCACGATAGACGCCACGGAGTGGGTCGGCCCGCTCCACGACCTGCGCCTGGGGCTGAACCGGGCGGCCAGGTATTATTATTACCCCGGCTGGCATGAGCCGGGCACGGAGCTGGAACTCCTGGTCAACAAGGCGCGCTGGGAGGGGTTGCCGGCCGACCTTCAGCAGATCGTCAAACAGGCTGCCGCCGCTACCAGCGCATGGACCTTCAGCGCGCTGGAATACCTTAACAGCCAGGCGCTGAAGGAATTATCCACGAAAAAGAACGTGCAGGTGCTGCCGTTTCCGGCAGAGGTCATGGAAGAACTGCGCGTCATCACCAGACAGACCCTGGAAGGTGAGGCCGAAAAGGACCCTGAATTCAAGCGCGTCTATGAAGCCTACCTGGCGTTCCAGGAGACCTACCAGCCATGGCACAGGCTAACTTCCGAGGCGTTGGGCAAGTGATTGTGCGGACTGGCTACCGGTAGCTGCGATCCGGTCTGCGCCGGCAGTAAAAATAAAACCCTACGCAGCATAACAGCAGCCACGCGGAGGCCAGATCCCCCATGAAGGGGTCGTACCGGTTTACCAGGTGGGCATGAGGATTGTGCGGAACGAAGCCGGCGACCTGCTGGATGACCTTTTCCCCTGTGATCAGCCCTGCATGAATGCCGATACAGAGCACGAGGTTGCCGGTCAGGAGGCGTACCAGTCCCAGCAACAGACCCAGAAAAAACAGGGTGAGCATGGTGTCGTAGCGCACCGGGTCGGCAAACTGGAACAGCGCCGGCGGCAGCATTGTCACGCCGGTGTACCAGCTAACGACGGTGTCCGCCGGCAGGTCGCGGAATTTCAGGTAGTGTACGGCGCTGTAGACCAGGCTGACCGCGACCAGCGCAACGGCCTTGTTGGCGCGGCGGCTCAAACCGCCCTGCAGCGCGCCGCGAAACATGATCTCTTCGACACTGGCCACAACCAGGCCCAGCACCAGGCCCCTGAATACCAGCCCGGATAACGCGCCGAGCGAGAATAATTGTTCGTTGTCGAGGTTATGAATGCCCAGCAACAGGAGGCTGGCCTCGATAACCGCTATGACGGCAAGTCCGGCCGCGAGTCCCTGGAGCAGCCGGATATGGAATTTATGGAAACGGATGCCGAGTTGTTGCAATGACAGTCCGTGAATACGGTAGAAATAAAGCAGGCTGAACAGCAGGCCGCTGAGCAGTGTCGTCCGGGAGACTGTTTTTCTGAACGGGACTTGCGTGAATTCGGAAACTATCTCGTATACGGGATACGCAAGGAGGGCGCCAAACAGGATGGCGCTTATGAAAACAGTGAAAAATACTAGCAGGGCGTGTATTGCAGGCCGAAAGGACATGTCACAAAACTTCTGTTTTCCCCATTCATGAATTACTGGCTGTTCGCTACCATGTAGTCCACGGCAGCTTTGACTTCTTCGTCCGTCAGGTTCATGTTCCCCCCCTTGGGCGGCATGGCAATGAGGCCGCCGTCACTGATAAATCCCTTGATGGAATGTTCATACAGCAAGGCCATGCCCTGGGCGATACGGCTTTCCCAGGCGGCCTTGTCGCCGAGTTTGGGGATGTTCGGCAACCCGTTATGGCAGCTGATGCAGAGTCCCATGTAAACCCGCTTGCCCATGTCTACAGGTTCCTCAGTGGTGGCTACCGCTGCAACGGTAGCCACATCCACATCTTCTGCTGTTTCATCAAGCACGTTCACCACGCCTACCGGAACGGTATTCGCGGATACTTTGGTTGATTGTTTAAGCGCAACGGCGTCCTCATCAACGCCAAGATACAGCGCCAGCACCAGAAATATGATGATCATCACGGCCAGAAGGCCGATCACAATAGAATAGTTATAGAAAAACACCTTATCCTTTTTCGAGTTCATGGTTAACACCTCACAGTCAGTGAATGAAGGGATCTCTGATTATCAGAGTTACCAGCGGTACAGGGATGTACTTTCACCAGGTCATTCAGCAGGACTTACGTTTCACCCGGTCCGGCTGCATAAAAAAGCGGACTGTATGTCGACAACCCGCCGGGCGATATCATACCACAGTGAGTCGTTGACGGGGTCCGCAGCGGACATTTCCGCGGCGCTGATTTTTGCTTCGCGGTAATCTTCGATGCCCACTTTCTCCAGGACGTCCTGAAACGCGTCGTAGCGCGCGCGATCAAACGGTTTTTCCGCGCCGTACTTGTCATGCGTCGGGTGGGGCGGATAGACGTGCATGACGGCCGAGTATCCGGGCGGGATGACGGCCTTGTTTTTTCCCAGCAGGTACGGCAACAGGTGCGTATGCGGACCGGCTTCCGTGGCGCCGCCCTGTTGCGGGATGGGAGTGCAGACTTCGATACGGCCCAGAGCCGAGACGACGACGCGCTGCGGAGAAGCGCTTTGCAGAAAACCCGCTATGGTGTGCATCTTGTCCGCCAGCGCCTGTCCGCAGAGTGAATTCAATTCTTTCACGAAACCCGGGTCACCGGACCGCACACAGAACCGGGCCTGGTCCGATCCCAGGCCCAGGTCGAATAACTGTTTGTGCCTGTCCCGGGGCCGTACTGCTTCCCGGTCGGCGCCCAGGGCCGTTATCACCTGGTTCACGGATATCCTTGAGTTCGCGTCCGGCAGGGCCAGGGCAATGGTCTGGGTCCATGAACGCGTGCAATGCGAGATTTCCTCATAGGCAAAACAAGTAAGTTCCTCAGGCAGTCTGACTGTTATGGCGCCCCGATCCGTCACGGCATGCAAGCTGTTGTCAGTTTCCCCGAAGCGGATGGTTTCGCCGGGGTCATACATGAACTCGGCGATGGCGCCGGAAATACCGTTGCTCCAGCTGCTCTCGTGGGAGCGCAGGCAGCCTTTGACCAGTTCTATGATCGTTTCACGGGGGGGTGTTATACCGGGCTGCATGGCTGGTCTTCAATGAGGAGCGATCTGTTGCCCATAATCAGGGTCAGAGTAACATCCGTTATCTGTGGTTATGGCATGAAAATCGATTAATTTACTCTGACCCTAAAATATTAATGGCTGTGTCCGTGCAGGCGCTGGTGTTCCTCGCGCACCTGATCCTTGCGCCGCGCCAGCGTTTCGGCCGTAACCAGGTCCTTGTCGGCGGCAATGCTTTCCAGTGCCGCCAGCCAGTGGTGATAGTAGGTATTGCCGAGGTCAGGATCGCCCTGGTCGCGTGCCGCGGCAATGGCCCGGTTGAGCCGCTCAGCCCACTCCGCCCAGGTAAAAAGTCCTTGTTCATGCAGTTTCAGGACCAGTGCAAAGGCCTGAGCCTGCCATGGTTCCCTGAACACGGGTCCTTCCTCATCCAGGGGTATCCCCGCCAGGGAATCAAGATCAGGCGCTTGCATGGCCGGCCGCTTTACCCGGCGGGATCCATATAATCATCGAACAGGTCGATGTAGAGGGAATCGTTGGCCGGCGCCTCTTCACCCCATAATTCCCGGGCGCTGAACCTGACGTTATAGACGTGCTGCGGCTTGTCGGGACCGCCATGGGCATTGGTATCGGGCAGGAGAAAGATGCCGTGATGCATTCCCACCACTCCGCGCCTGCCCCTGATATAACGGGGTATGCGCGTGTGATGCAGTGGATTTATGTTTCTGGCGATAATCTCGTCACCTGTCTTGAATTTTGGCGGGATGTCGGTATCCACAAACACCGGGATGCGGTTATTCATGCCGTACTGCATGCGCTCCAGCGAGGCAGCCTCAATGCCCGCCGCCATTTCCGGCGCCGTTACCCTGCCTGAGTCCAGTTCATCCCGGGCAACCACGTTTTTTTGCAACATCATCTGCTCAAGGCTGTACAACCATTTTTCGTAGTAGGTGAAGGTCAGGTAGTCCCGGGGTGGAATGGTTTCCGTCATGTAGCGCACTTCATCGGTGACGAATATACCGGCGCCCATGGTAGCCAGGGTCATGGCATATACCTTCCTCTCCCAGTCATCGTGAAACACCGGTTCATCTTTTTCGATGTTCACGGGCCCGATATTGTCCATACCGCCAATGTCGTGAATGCTGTTCATAACATGCTGTTCTCCACCTGTTATTGCTGCAGGAGGGCGAGCCCGGTGCCGACCATGGAATCACGGGTGACGATCTCCTGCAACTCCGCTTCGCTCATGTGCTCCGTTCCCTGCGGACGTCTGGGCAGTACCAGGTACCTTATCTCGGCGTTGCTGTCCCACACCCGCACTTCGGTCTCTTCAGATAATTCCAGCCCGAATTCCTTTAACAGGCCGCGCGGGTCACGCACCGCTTTTGCCCGGTAAGGCGTACTTTTATACCAGTTGGGGGGCAGGCCCAGCACCGGCCAGGGATAGCAGGAACAAAGCGTGCAGACGACCAGGTTATGAATCCTGTCGGTATTTTCCACCACCACCATGTGGCTGCCTTCGATCCCGGTATATCCCAGTTCCGCCAGTGTCGCGGAGGCGTCATCCAGCAAGCGGGCCTTGAAATCAGGATCGGTCCACGCCCTGGCGACAATGCCGGCGCCGATATGCGGACCTACCTTGTTTTCAAAGTGATCGATGATACCGTCCAGCGTCTCCCGGTTGACCACGCCTTTTTCTATCAACAAGGACTCCAGTGCCCTGACCCGAAGCTGCACGTCCGATAACGGCGCGCGATGAGATGATCCTGCCATATTGTTTGTCTCCTTCGATTATGATGCCTCGCCCATCACCCAACTTGCCGGAAATTGTAATAGGTTTGGGAATGCCTGTCATCCGGATAACGGTGGACACTGGGGCGTCACACTAACCCGGATTTCTCATATATGGTTCGCCAAGCCTCATTGTACGCTATCACCGTCCTTGAGTTGAAGTTGCTCCCAGGCGCGGATGCGCGGCAGGGCGGTGTCGAAGATACGTTTGTAGTTCAGGCGCTCAACCTGGGCGCGGGTATCGGGGCCAAGACGCTCCCACAGTGGTTGGTATAACGTATGCGTCCTGGCGTATACGTCCCAGCTCGCCGGGGCTACGGAATCTGTGCCAAACAGGAACCGCGTCGGGTGTTTGCTGATCAACGCTGCCCACGCTGCTACGCTCTCTTTGTCCCCAACGACGTATTTGGCGACTTCGTCCCAGGAAATATCGAGTGCGACATGGTCGTAGCGTGGCTCGTTGAGCATACGACCCAGAAGGTCAAGATGTTCTCTGGCCGGAGCTACGAAACGGCCCAGCCCCGAGTGCGCCCAGATGATGGCAGCGCGCGGATGTGCCGCAAGGACTCGTAACAGGTCTTCGTAATGGTCCGGCTGACCGCCGGGACGCACGTTGTCGATGTCGCAATGCAGGATCGTCACCAGCCCGATCTCGGCGGCTGTGGCCAGGATGCGGTCCAGCGCGGGGTTGTGAAGACTGGCCGTATGCCCGGTAATTTTCGATGACACGAACTCCTTGTGAATACTGAACTCGCCGATACCGGAAAATACACCCGGAAAGGTAAGCAGGACGCGCTTGATATGGTCGGTAGCGTACATGTCCGTGGGATTGAACCCGGTGATCATCGGGTCCACGCGCTGTTTCTCAGCGTCAGTTAATGTCAGGTACTCACTGGCAATCGCCGCATCGACGAAGGAATAATAGTAAAGCGCAGCATTCGAGCGCAGGTAATAATCCGGCGCTCGCTCGCCGGATACGAAGTAATCCCACTTCTGCTGCAACGGAATGCCAAACATGGCCACTCGGCCTACCCGGTCGCCGACCAGGTCCAGATATGCGCGCGCCGTAATGCCACGCTGCACGTAGTTCAGCAAGTGGAAGTGTACATCGTTGAACCGGGGGACCGGCTCGACAGCTTCAGTAGCAGAAGTTGTGGGTGCAGCATAGGCGATGCCCGGCGGCGCGCGCCGTTGTTCTACCGCGCCGTCGGTCAGGAGCAGGGTGAAAAAGAGAATCCAACCCATACACGTTAATATCCTCAGCATGTAAAAAGCCTCACTCCGCGCAGGATTTCAATTGTCGTGGCCAGAATATACTCATACGTTCATATATCGAACCATTTCGGCTTTGCCGGGTTGTTCCCCGGCTGCAGGGCCGATCGATTTACGAGGTAAAGACACGCTTGACGGCGTTGGCCTGTACTACAGCAAGTATGCCGTTCTCTACCGGCAGATTGTCCAGGGTAGAACTGAATTAAGAGTATGATACCTTTGTCATGATATGGTTTCCAATACAAGTTCGCCAGGATGCGTTTTCATTCAATGACCGTAGATGACCGTATCAAGTTGCTCCATATAGACGCAGGCATCTTCTCATGAAATGGCCCTTGTAGCGGTAGCCGGTGCGGACGAGATGGGGACAAAAAGTATAACCAATCCGATTTTGTAATACCTGGTTTCCAGAATATGTAGAGATACTCGGATTCATCCGCTGATCGATAAGATATCGTAATTTGATTCGTCATAAGTCAGTGTTTGAACCCGCCATGCTGCCTTGGATTTCAACTTGGATTTCAACTTGCTGAAACTGACTCTTACTCTGTTATACTGTTTTCAACTTCCAGCCGCTTACCAATTCAGACACACGAGTATAAAGAAAAACAGGCCTGTCTATGCGCCAGTCTAAATTTGTTCTATTGATGCTGGTCGGCGGCACAATCGTTGCCGTCAGCATGGGTATCCGCCAATCCTTCGGCGTGTTCCTGCAACCGGTGGTCACCGACCTGGAGCTTACCCGGACCGCGTTCGGGCTCACCATTGCCATTCAGAACCTTATCTGGGGTATGGCACAGCCGTTTGCCGGGATGCTGGCGGACAAATACGGCAGCTTCCGGATGTTGATCCTCTCCAGCCTGCTGTACATCGCCGGACTGATCCTGACCGCGCATACCTCATCTGTTACCGGACTGCACCTGAGCCTGGGGATGCTGGTCGGTCTGGCAATGAGCGGAACGACGTTTACGGTGGTATTGAGCGCGGTAGGCCGGTTGGTGGCGCCGGAAAAAAGGAGCCTGGCGTTCGGCATCGTCTCCGCCGGCGGATCCATCGGCATGTTTACCTTTGTGCCGCTGGGTCAGTTATTCATCGGCCTGTACGGCTGGTCGATCGCTTTTATTATCCTGGCGGGATGTGTCACGGTCGTGCCATTGCTGGCCCTGGTTTTTCAGCGCCAGTCAAAAGATGAATTTGCCGGACCTGATATGCCCCGGGAAACCCTGGCGCAGGTTTTGAGGAGCGCCCGGGGCCATTCCGGCTACTGGCTGTTGAACTGTGGTTTCCTCGTTTGCGGGTTCCATGTGTCTTTTATCGCCACACACCTGCCGGCATTCCTGAGTGACTCTGCCATCTCACCCATGCGCGCGGCGTTCGCACTCGGCCTGATCGGTGTATTCAATATACTTGGTACCTACCTGGCCGGCCTGTATGGGGGGCGTTACCGGAAAAAATATCTGCTGAGCGGTCTGTACCTGGGCCGCGCACTGGTGATTGCCGTGTTTATCGCCCTGCCCTTGAGCGACGTGACCGTGATGTTGTTTGCGGCAGCCATGGGTCTGTTATGGCTGGGTACCATACCGTTAACCAGCGGCCTGGTCGTCGAGATCTTCGGTGTCCGTTACGGCGGCACCTTGTTCGGGATCGTCTTTTTCAGCCATCAGATAGGCAGTTTCCTGGGCGCCTGGCTGGGCGGTTATTTCTTTGAGGTGACCGGCTCCTACGCTCTTATGTGGCAACTGGCCATTATGCTGGGCATCGTTTCCGCCCTGCTGCACTGGCCCATCAGGGACGAACCGGTGGTTACCCAGGCGGCGCCGGCGTAACGGCGAGGGTGTCAGCGCCGGCGTTCTTCCAGGATCAAGTCATCCAGGGTTTCCAGCATCACTTCAAAGGAGCCGGCCGAGGATGCGGAGATCAGGTACCTGCCGTTTACGATCAGGGACGGTACGCCGGTAATCTTCGAGTCGCGGGCCATCAGGAAAGCCTGCTTCATCTTGACTTCGGTTTCGTTGGAATCGTAGTGCCGGGCAAATTCCTTTTTGTCCAGACCCAGGTCTGCGGCGAAATCAACTAGGCTGTCACGGGTAAAAATATTACGCCGTTTTACGTGCAGCGCGTTGAACAGCGGGGTATGAAACTGTTCCAGTGCGTCCATTTTCTCAGCCGCAAAAAAGCCCCGGGCATGAACCGCCCAGCGGCTGTTCAGCACCCCGGGCACCTGGCGGAAAACAACGTCCTCCGGCCTGGTTTCAAGCCAGGCCTTGATGTGCGGTTCGAAGCTGAAACAATGGGAGCAGCCGTACCAGAAAATTTCAACGACCTCGATCCTGTCGCCTGACTGTGTGGGCAGGGCGGGCTTGATCTGGGTGTAGGCTGTATCGGAATGTTGATGTTGCGCCTGTGCCGGGCCCACCATGAGCCCTGCCAGGAAAACGCAGCTAATGAGTAGTCGAAATAAGCGCATTATAACTCACCATAGGAATGTAAACCGGACAGAAACATATTGACGCCGAGGAACGCAAACAGGGTCACGAACAGGCCGATTATCGCCCAGGCGGCCATGGCCGGACCTTGCCAGTTCCTGCTGATGCGCATGTGCAGCCAGGCTGCGTAATTCAGCCAGACGATCAAGGCCCAGGTTTCCTTCGGGTCCCATGACCAGTAACCGCCCCAGGCCTCGGCTGCCCATAGGGAACCCAGGATGGTTGCCACGGTAAAGAAGGCGAACCCCAGGGCGATGGCCTTGTACATGATATCGTCTATCTCCGCCCGAACCGGCAGGCGCGCCAGCAGCGGACGCGGGTTGGCGTCATCACCCCTGGCCAGGTAAGCCAGCCCCAGCATGGCGGCGATGCTGAAGCAGCCGTAACCTATGAAATTTGCCGGCACATGGATCTTCATCCAGTAACTCTGCAACGCGGGCACCAGCGGCTGTATTTCGTGGGCGCCGCGGTCGAAGGTGTACCATAACAAAAAGCCCACGGCGGCGCTGATAACCAGCAGGACGAAGCCACCCAGGGCCCGGATCCGGTAGCGTCTCTCGTAATACAGGTAAATGATTGCAGTGATGACGCAGAACAGGATGAAGACCTCGTACAGGTTGCTGACCGGAATGTGGCCCATCTCCGGGCTGATCAGGTAGGACTCGTGCCAGCGTACCAGCAGGCCGGTCAAACCCATAGCGGCGCCGGTCCAGGTCAGGCCGGTGCCGACCGCGGCGGAAAATGCCGAGCCGGTGAACAGCGCGAAGAAATAGCTCAGGGTCGCCAGTACAAAAAGAAAACTCATCCACATGACAGCCGACTGGCTGGCCAGGAAATACTGCAACAGGAAACGTTCACCGGCCCGGGCAAGCGTGGCGTCATAGAGCTGTATGGAGAGCAATGCCAGCACCGCGACGATGAGCAGCAGGCGCCGGAATTCCGTCCAGGCGGTGCCGGCATAACCCAGCGCCAGGGTACTACAGGAAAAGATAATCCACTCGTACCCGTTCAGGTTGTGCCGGTAATTGAGGTAGACAAAACCGAAACCGCCCAGCAGCAACGCCCACCACAGGTAATCAACCGGCCGCAGTGAGAAGCGCTTGCCTGTCAGCCCGGCAAGGTCTGCCGGGGCCTCGGATGTCATGACATCGGTGCGCATGGCTTATATGACGAATATCGCCTGAATTAGTTCGCTGGAAATGATCGCTCTATTGTACGTGAAATCTGTTCAAAGTAACGACTGAAATCGCGGGAATGGCGCGTGCGCGCGCCGGCCAGCACCATTTCAGAGCCCGTGCCTGCGGGTTTGATGACCGCCCACAAACGCTCATGGGGCACGTAGAACAAAAAAAACACGCCCAGTATCAACAGGCCGAAACCCAGGTAAACCCACTTGGCGCCCGGGGCGCGGGCGATTTGCAGACCTGACGATTCCACGTGTTCGAAGCCGGTCAGTTGCAGGTAGTAAGGGAAACCGTACTGGTGCAGGGCCGACAGGGTGACGATCGCGTCGTTCAGAAACTGGATGTCCCTTTCGCTTATCTCCGCAACGTCCAGGCCGGCATCGCCCAATGATGCAGTGTATGCCTGCTCCAGGCCGAAGCGCAGGATTTTCATCGACGCGCTGTTCACCGTGCGGGCGGTGTCCTCATCCATGGCTGGGTCGATCTGCTGCTGCAGCATGGGAAACCCCCCGTCCAGGAACAAGCGGATCAACCTGAGTGTCACGTTGCCCACGTCCTGTTCCGTGATGTTTCCGTCCACGCTGTTCCCGGGCAGCAGGGCAGACTGCCCGGCCGCATAGATGCGCCTGAGCCGCGCGTCATCGTGCAGCAGGTTGAGCAAAGAGAAGAAACGCCCGGGTGAACCCTCGTCGTCCGCAGGGATATGCAGGTAGCGAAAGTCCTCCTCCAGCGAGGAGCGTACACCGCTCAACAGGAATTCCCGGCCCTCCAGGGTGATGGGATACATGTAGTTCAGGTATTCGTTCGCCCGCCCGTCCTTCAGGCGAACCTTGAAATTCACGCTGGGGCCGAAGTCACGGAACTTCTTGTCTATTGCCGGATCCTCGTTGGCGAAGATATTGAACTTGCGGAATTCATCCATTTCCAGCCGGTATGCTACGCCGTTGTGATCAAGGACGAGGTCACCGTTTACCTTGAGTGAATGGTCAAGAACTGCCGCTGATGCCAGGTCATGCAGTTTGAAATCCAGTTCGGATCCCCCGTCACCGAAACTGGCCTGGTAGATGGTGTAACCCTTGTAACTGAGCGGGTGATTGACGGCGATGGTTTGTTCGATGCGCTGTGAGCCGTCCTGGATAACCAGGTCGCTTTCAAAGGACCTGGGCTGCCCGCTCGGGTAGTGTTCCACCCGGAATTCCTCAAGCTGGATGGTGAAAGGCAGGGGCTGGACCAGGTAACCGGCTCCCAGGTTGACGAAGGCGGCCCTCGTGGCGCGGCCTTCGGGTATGGAAACGCTGGCGCGGAACGAGGAATTGTCGACCGGCAGCTTGCTCCTGTCCGGTATCCGGCTGACAGGTATCTCCCGGGTCTCCGCCTGCAGCGACCCCTGCAGGGTCCTGACTTTCAGCGGGACGTTGCTGTCGAGAAATCCGCCGATACAGATTATCACCACCGCACAGTGGGTAAACAGGTAACCGTAACGGTTGGCAGCGCCTTTCATGGCCGCAACTGTGGTTGTCTCCCCATGCCGTTTTGTCCGGGTCCTGAAACCCAGGCTCCTGAAACTATGCGCCAGCGTCGCAACCGCCTCGTCGTGTGCAACAGATGTGCGGTGCCGGCTGTGGTCCGCCATGTTGACAAGCTGCTGTTCCAGCATGTCTTCACGGTACTGCTTCAGGCTGGCGAGTATCCTGGGTGTGTTGCGGTAAAGACAGATACTCGTGGTTGTCACGAGGAAGGCCAGTATGAGGATGAACCAGCTGCTCGAGTAGATATCGTACAGGCCCAGTTTTTCGAATATGCCGTGCCAGAACGGACCGAATTTAACTATGTAGTTCTGGTATGGCTCGTTCTGCTTGAGTATGGTGCCGATTACGGAAGCCAGCGCCAGCGCCACGAGCAGGGTGACGGCCAGGTTCATCGAGCCGAGAAACCCGAGCATCCTGACGGTTTTATGCCTGCTGGGAGTGAGTGCCACTGTACCCCGCAGGGCGGTTACGCCGGCATCCCGCGGGCGGGATTGTACCTGGTAAGGGAACCTGTGTATGTTTCGGGCATGTCAAGCCATTGTGTCGGGGCACATGCTGCCCGGCCGTCAGTGCAGGCCCTGGAGGTAATCTGCAACCGCCTCGATAGCATCGTTGGACATCCTGCCGGAGATATCGCGCATGATGCCGTTGAGATCGTTGGCCCGCTCCTCGGCCTTGAAAGCCTTTAGCTGAAGTTCCGTGTAGGCTGCATGCTGTGCATTGATCCTCGGGTAGTTGGCCGCAGGGTTGCCTATGCCGGTAGGACCGTGGCAGGACATGCACGCGGCCAGTCCTTTGGTTACGTCACCTGCGCGATAAAGATGTGCGCCGGTTTCCAGGTTTTCCGGTCGGGTCTGTCCTGTGGCGGGTTTCTGGGCAGCGTAATACGCCGCGATGTCGGCGATATCCTGGTCGCTCAAGGCCATTGCCAGGGGAGCCATCTGGTCGTTTTTCCGGCGCCCGTCCCGGTAATCCTGCAATTGTTTTATGATGTACTCAGCGTGCTGGCCGGCCAGGTTGGGCCACGACGGGTTGCTGCTGTTACCGTCCGTGCCGTGACAAACGGCACATATTGCCGCTTTCTGCCTGCCGGCCTCAATGTTCCCCGCCGCGAACAGGGCTGCGGGTAACAATACCAGGACCAGTCCGCTGATCAGTTTGTTTAACATCCGGTTCTGCCTTGATAATACGAATTATTTTTTGCGAATGGCGCTATCTTACAGAATAATTGAAAAAAGTGGATAGCCTGAAGAACATTATTTTATGCCGGAACCCATGAGCGACAACCGATATCGTAAGTCTGTTTACCTTTTCAGCGCACACACGCTCGCGCAGCTACCGGCTGACACAGGCAGGGAAGTTGTCTTTGCCGGCCGCTCCAACGCCGGCAAATCCAGCGTGATCAATGCGCTTGCCGGACAAAAGAAACTTGCCCGGACAAGCAGACAGCCGGGCCGGACCCGGCAGATTAACTTTTTTGCCGTCGACGATGATACGCGTCTCGTGGACCTGCCGGGTTACGGTTACGCCAGGGCGCCGATCTCGCTGAGGCAGCACTGGGGAGAACTCATCAATGCCTACCTGGAACGGCGCGTGTGTCTTGCCGGCCTGGTCCTGATCGTGGACATCAGGCGCGGCCTGGCCGACCTCGACCGGCAAATGCTCACCTGGTGTGAAAATAAACCCCTGCCGGTACACGTACTGTTGAACAAGTCCGACAAGCTGTCCCGCGGCAAAGCCGGGCAGGCCCTGGTTACGGTCGGCGGGAAGCTTGGTGAGAACAGCAGCGTCCAGCTGTTTTCCGCGCTGAAAAAGCAGGGTATCGAGGACCTGTGCCGCACGCTGGATGAGTGGTTTGAACAGTAGTGTTTACAATAAGTTGGCCCCGGTGTCGTGAGGGGGAGGGAAGTCCACCGGGGCCAGGTAACCCGGTTGGGGAAAACCGGGATTCGTTTACTATCACGCTTTTCTGATAGCAGGGAATATTCTTCCCGTGATAATTAAGACCCGCAGGTCTTGAAAAAGTTCCGGATCAGTGCCGGGACGGGATTTTTATGCACAGATCAGGGAGTTAGCGGTGTTTTCGACCGCATGACCCTGCCGGGAATGCCAGGAAAACGCCGAAATTACGCTAACCTGTTGAAATATAAGAGAAATATGAAATTGTTTAAATTTTAACAGTTTTGTCACAAATCCAGTGTTTTTCCGTATTTCAGGGCCTGCCCAGCCACTGTATCCACAAAGTTATCCACAAAAAATGTGGATAACAAATTATCTTCAAGTATGACAAGTAGTTATGTTTTTAAACCTAGAATTCATATCAAAGAAGCGCGCTAAACTTACATGTAAAACATTACTGGCGGGGCGCTGAGTACGGTCTCCCATAATGCATTTGCACCCGCCCATAAGCGGTGAAATCACATGCTGTACTTGCGGTTGAATTTATCCACCCGGCCGGCCGTATCCAGGATCTTCTGTTTGCCCGAATAAAACGGATGGCACAGCGAGCATACTTCTATGTGCAGGTCGCCTTTGTAGGTTGACTGTGTTGCGAACGTATTGCCGCAACTGCAGGTGACCTTGATTTCATTGTAATTCGGGTGAATGTCGGTTTTCATCGGTTACCCCTGTTTCATTTCCGGGCGCAAATTGTAGAGGAATCAGCCGCGCCGTGCAACCTTGTTTTACCACCCGGGGCACAGCTACCCTGTGACTATAATCTGAATTCGGCAGCCACCGGAGTATGGTCGGAGGGGCGTTCCTGCCGGCGCGGCACGATATCAATCCAACTGTCGGCGCAACGGCGGCTGAGCTCAGCTGACGCCAGGATGAGGTCGATGCGCAAGCCGCGGTTGCGGGCAAAATCCCCGGCACGGTAATCCCACCATGAAAACGAATCCTTTTCCTGTCCGAACAACCGGTATGTGTCCGTTAAACCCCGGTGAACGAGTCCGGACAGGGCGTCCCGCTCGGGCCGGCTGCACAGGACCCTGTCGCGCCATAGCGCCGGGTCGTGAACGTCGGCATCGGCGGGCGTGATATGGAAATCGCCGAGCAGGACAAGTTTGTCGTGACGTTGCAGCAGGTCTCCCGTGAACGCGTCGAGTGCGGCCAGCCATTCCAGTTTGTAGGCGTATTTCTCCGAGCCGACCTCGGAACCGTTGGGCACGTAAAGGTTCAACACGCAAACGTCATCCACCAGGGCGCACAGCACGCGTGTTTGCGGATCGTCAAAGCCGGGCAGACCGGTATGCAATACCTCGACCGCGGACCTGCTCGCGATGGCGACCCCGTTGTAGGTTTTCTGTCCGGAGAAAACCACCTGGTAACCTGCCTCGTGAAAGGCCTGTGCCGGGAAATTCCCGTCCTGGGTCTTGGTTTCCTGCAAGGCAAGTGCGTGGGGCTTGTGGTCGTCCAGCCAGCGCAGCACCTGCGGCAGGCGCACCTTCAGGGAATTGACGTTCCAGCTGGCAACGGTCCACATGGGTGTCGCCTCAGGGGTGAACCGGTGTTGCGGGCGTGATGCCCGAGTGCCGCAGCAGCGCGTCGATAACAGGCTTGCGGCCCCGGAACTCAACGAACAGGTCCATGGGTTCCCGTGAACCGCCCTGTTCCAGGACGGTATGAAGGAAGTCCCGGCCCGTTACCGGATCGAAAATCCCGTTTTTCTCAAAGCGCGAGAACGCATCCGCGGAGAGCACCTCGGCCCACTTGTAGCTGTAATACCCCGCGGCGTAACCGCCCGCAAAGATATGGGCAAATCCATGCTGAAACCGGTTGTCGGGCGGCGCCTTGACAACGGCGACGTCCCCCCTGACCTCGTCCAGCAGGGATTGTATGTCGTTCGTGTCGCGGCCGCGCCGTTCATAGTGCAGCCTGAAGTCGAACAGGGCCAGTTCCAGTTGCCGGACCATGTGCATGCCCGCATGGAACGTCCTGGCCTGTTGCATCTTCCCGAACAGGTCGCCCGGAAGCGGTTCTCCGTTCTCGTAATGCCGCGCGAACAGGTCCAGGGACTCCCGTTCCCAGCACCAGTTTTCCAGGAACTGGCTGGGCAGTTCGACCGCATCCCAGGGGACGCCGTTGATCCCGGCCACCGCGGCGTAATCAATCAGCGTCAGAATGTGGTGCAGGCCGTGACCGAATTCGTGGAACAGGGTGAGCACCTCGTCGTGGGTGAGCAGGGAAGGTTTACCGGATACCGGCGGGGTAAAGTTGCAGGTCAGGTAGGCCACCGGTGTTTGTAGCGCACCGTTGTTCAGTTTGCGGGTGACGCATTCGTCCATCCAGGCGCCGCCGCGCTTGTGCGGCCGGGCGTACAGGTCAAGATAGAACCCGCCGCGCCGCGCGCCGCCCTCGTCCCGGACCTCAAAGTAGTTGACGTCCGTATGCCATGCTTCGACCCCTTCCCGTTGTGTAATGCTGAGGCCGTATAAACGGTTGACCACGGCGAACAGCCCTTCGACCACCTGGTCTGCAGGAAAATAGGGGCGCAGTTCCTCCTGGGAAAAATCAAATTTTTTCTGTCTCAGTTTTTCCGAATAATAAGGTATGTCCCAGGCCTGCAAATCCTGCAGACCGTATTCCTCATCCGCAAATTTCTCCAGACCTGCCAGTTCCTGTTGCGCGACCGCCTTGCTGCGCGCGGCCAGGTCATGCAGGAAGGCCATGACGTCGTCCGGCGTGTCGGCCATCTTTTTTGCCAGTGAGTATTCCGCGTAGTTTCCGTAACCCAGCAAGGCGGAAAGCTCCTGCCGTAACGACAGGATCTCCGTCATCAGCGGTCCGTTGTCCCACTTACCGGCATCAGGGCCCTGTTCCGAGGCGCGGGTGTTATATGCCGTGTACATTTCCTGCCTGAATTCCCGGTCATCGGCGTAGGCCATTACCGGTTGGTAGGAAGGGTACTCCAGCGTGAACAGCCAGCCGGATTGATCGCGCCGGCGCGCGGTCTCGGCCGCCAGTTCGAGCGCGGTCTCGGGCAAACCGCTGAGCAGCGACTCGTCCGTCACCAGTTTTGTCCAGCCATGAGTGGCATCAAGAAGGTTCTCTTCGTATTGGGTCTGCAGTTTCGAAAGGCGTTGCTGCAATTCCTTGTACCTGTTTTTGTCCTCCTGTCCGAGGTCGATGCCCGACAGGCGGAAATCCCGCAAGGCATTGCTGATGATCTTTTGCCGGGGGATATCCAGCCGGGCATATTCGTCTCCCTCCGCCAGGGTCTTGCAGGCGCGGAACAGGTCTTCGTTCTGTCCCAGTTCGGTGGCGTGATCGGTCAACTTGGGCAGGCAGGCGTTATAAGCCTGGCGCAGGTCATCGTTATCGGCCACCGAGTGCAGGTGACTGACGGGCGACCAGGCGCGCTTCAGTTGGTCGTCCTTGTCTTCCAGGGGCTGGAATAACGTTTCCCAGGTGTGTTCACCGGGTTTGTCCAGGACGGACCGCACCAGGGCGCGGTGTTCGTCCAGCAGTTGATCGATGGCCGGCTCCACATGTTCCGGGCTGAGCCGGCTGAACGCCGGCAGGGTCAGGTTCTCAAGTAACGGATTAGTCATATTCTGATACTGATAATGAGAATAATTTTCATTTAAAATCAAGAAGTTATATTTGACTCAAAGCATTTTATTTGCTATGTATAACCTGTAAATCCGTACATCTTTAGTCAAAGCAGTCCAGATATTCTTATCCATGACTGTTTTTTCAGGGGGGTCTATTATGCAAGTTGATGAGGAAATTAGCGAGCACCTCAGCTTGGTCATACCTGATTCTTCGAGTTACCCATTGAATCTCACGGTCAATTTATCTTGGGAAGGCGTTCAAATGGACTTGCTGGATGGCGTTACCAATCCTCTTATTGATCAGAATCTTAACTTTGTCAGCCTCGATGACGACGACGACGATGACGACGACGATGACGATGACGACGATGATATGACAGGCGGCGATGGCGACGGTGACGGTGATGGAGACGGCGATGGAGATGGCGACGGCGATGGCGACGGTGACGGGGATGGAGATGGCGACGGCGATGGCGATGGCGACGGTGACGGTGATGGAGATGGGGACGGCGACGGCGACGGTGACGGCGATGGCGACGGTGATGGGGACGGTGATGGGGACGGTGACGGCGATGGCGATGGAGACGGCGATGGAGATGGCGATGGCGATGGAGATGGCGACGAATCCGTCTCTTATCAAACTTCAACAAGAGGAGTTACGGTGCGCCTGCATTCAACCCCGGTCAGGAAAGACGATCCCGAGGACGATACTTATACCGAAACGGTGATGTATGCGTATGTCGATGAAGCTGGTGAGATGCAGCAGGAGGAACTTCCTTATATCAGGCATGTTACCGGGTCTCCCCAGGCTGACGTGCTGGCCGGAGACCGCCGGGATAATATAATCAGGGGCGGCGCCGGCAATGATGTCTTGTACGGTGGTCCCGCAGGGGGCGATGACCTGCTCGAAGGCGAGGCGGGCAATGACACCCTGTACGGCGGTTTGGGAAATGACGTGCTGAACGGCGGTTCAGGAAATGACGGATTGCGGGGTGGCGATGGCGACGATGTCCTGGATGGCGGTCCGGGCGATGACGTGCTGACCGGTGACGCTGGGGTAGACCGGCTGTCGGGTGGAGGTGGTGAAGATACCGCCTCTTATGCGGGTTCGTCAGAGGGTGTCACGGTGCGTCTCCACACTATGTCCGCGAGTGGGGGTGATGCTGAAGGCGACACGTTTGCCGGTACGGTGACGGTCGAGTACACAGATGAACTTGGTGTAACACAAGAGGTTGAGCTCCCCGACATCATGCACCTCATCGGTTCTGCCCAGGCTGATATACTTGCCGGCGACAGGAGAGATAATACAATCCGGGGCGGCGCTGGCGATGACATCCTGTACGGCGGGCCTGGCGGGGGTGACGACGTGCTGGAAGGCGGAGCGGGCGATGATACGCTTTACGGCGGCGAGGGCGATGATGTGCTGGACGGCGGTGCAGACAATGACAGGCTGATCGGTGGTCCTGGCAGTGATATATTTGTATTCCATGCCGGGGATGGAGAGGATGTCATCGCTGACTTTACTGATGGTGAGGACCGGATAGACCTTACATCTTTCGCGTTGTCCGGCTTCGATGACCTGGCCCTGGAGTCCGTTTCAGACGGTGTGAAGATACACCTGCCGGCGCCGCACGGTGGGACGATTATGCTGGAGGGCTTCGCCATTGCCGACCTGGATGCAACGGACTTCATGTTTTGATTTGCATC
>MKWU01002150.1_pt1 | contig 30605 bp, 23 predicted proteins | sample 809101 | NCBI WGS metagenome assembly MKWU01 (sample SAMN05860141, study PRJNA318959) | sponge metagenome | host: Aplysina aerophoba | place: Slovenia: Piran, Adriatic Sea, Gulf of Piran | collected 2013-05-07
GACCAGCTCGGGTGTGCGCCGCCCCCGGTCCGCGGAACCGCGCCGCGGCGTCGGCCGCCCGGCGCCGCGCCCGGGGCCCGAACGGCGGCGGTCGTCGCGCCCGCGCCCGCCCTGGTAGTGGCCGAGCCAAGCGCCGCCGGTCAGATCCTCCACGTACAGGTCGTCGGTGGCCTTGGAAACCGGGATCGGCGTGCGGATGAACTCCTCGATTCCCTGCAGCGCGAACACCCACTCCTGGCACGCCAGCGCAACGGCCTTGCCGCTGCGCCCGGCGCGCGCGGTGCGTCCGATGCGGTGCACGTAGTTCTCGCTGTGTTCCGGCAGTTCGTAATTCACCACCAGGTCGAGCCCCTCAATGTGCAGGCCGCGCGCCGCCACGTCGGTGGCCACCAGGTAGCTCAGCTCGCCGGCCTTGAGCTGGTCGATCAGGCTCTGCCGCTTGCTCTGCGGCAGGTCGCCGATGATGTATTCGCAGCCGAGGCCGTTGCGCTGCATGCGGGTGGCGAGCTCGAAGGCCGCCTGCTTGGTGTTGGTGAAGATCAGCGCGTTCTCCGGCTGGTCGCGCGCTATCAGTCCGAGCAGCAGGCTGAACTTGCGCTCGCGGGCGACATGGTACAGCTCCTGTTCGATTTCGTCCACCGTGACCCGTTCCGGGGTGATGGTGATCTCCGCCGGGCTGCGCATGTAGTCGAACGCCAGCGTCTTGACGCGCGTCGACAGGGTGGCGCTGTACAGCATGGTGACGCGCTCGTCGCGCCCCGGCATATGGCGGATCAGCCGGCGCAGGTCGGGGATGAACCCCATGTCGAACATGCGGTCCGCCTCGTCGATCACCAGGATGCCCACCTTGCGCAGGTCCAGCTTGCGCTGCTCGACGAAATCGAGCAGGCGGCCAGGGGTGCCGATCGCCACGCGCACGCCCTCCCGCAGGGCGCGCTCCTGCTTGTGGTAGCCCACGCCACCGTAGAAGCTGGCGATCGGGAGGTCGAGGTACTTGCCGAGTTGCAGCGCGTCGCTCTCGATCTGGTCGGCCAGCTCGCGGGTGGGTGCGACGATCAGCGCAATGCAGTCGTCGAGGCTGCGCTGCTCCAGGAACAACTGGAAGATGCTGATCAGGAAGGCGGCGGTCTTGCCGGTGCCGGTCTGCGACTGGACCGCGACGTCGGCGCCGATCAGGCTGTATACAAAGGTCTGCTCCTGCACCGGCGTACACTGGGTAAACCCCAGATCGTCAATTGCCTGCAGGAGCTTCGGATCAAGATCGAGCTCGTGGAAAGTCATTTCGGTATTGGTTAGATGGGTCAGGGGCCCGCTGCGTGGGGGCCGCGCGAAAAACGATAACTGTTAGCAGTATACACAAAACGCCCCGCCCGGCATAGCCGCCCGCCGCGAGCCCGCGAGCCGGCGGGAGCCGGGCGCCCCTCCCGTGCGGCAAACTCAACCGGCGGGTGCGGGGGGTCCTGGAGCGACCGTTGCGCGGCGAGCGGCCTGTACCTGTGGCTGGATGCGGCCTCCCTGCAGTCACGCCGGCACGGCTACGTGGCCGACCGTGCCCTGCTGGCAACGATGGGAGGCAACGCCGAACGGCGCCGCGAGGTCATTCAGGGCTCTCCGTTATTGTGCCGAGTCGCCGCCCTTCCCCGATCTCGGGCTCGCTCGGCGGGCCGCTGTAGCGGGCCGTTTGCATGGTGTCTTGTAAGCGACGCAAAAAACGAGCGCAGGGGCTCGACTGCCGTCCCCGGATTGACGAGAGCGGGTATCGGCACGCCCCTGCGCCCGGTTGCATGACTCCGTTGACGGCGGCAGTAACGCCGCGCTACGTGCGCTCCCCTTTCGGTTCGTTCCTCCGTGCGACGGTTCCCGCGGCGCGCACAAGCGCATCCACGTACCGCCGATTGATCAACGACGACAACTCGCCGACCTTGACAGTAAGGTGGACCTCCAGGCCGTCAACCTTACCCGTCAACACTTCTTCAAGCTTCATCTGCCGTTGCGCTAGGTCGCCGAGACGCTGGTCGACTGAGCGCAAGACCGCATCGCGTTCATCGTCCGTCAATCGCGTGCTCCCGGCGCGGAGGCTACCAATCCCATCGCTGTAACGACTCCCTCATTCCCGCCACATTGGGCTTCCCCGACGCCCCTTCAATCGGCGCGGCGCCCACCGTGTCTGGCGCCACGATGCCACCGGGAAACCACAATCCTCAACCCTCAAAGGCGCCTTTTTCCTAAACAGCACCACTTTTTCCCAAGCGTTCAACGAACCCCTTCGTAGACCTGATCCGACCTGCCTGAGCGGCTAGGTGACAAGCGTTCAGGACGTTCCAGACGGCCGGCGCAAGAACGAAATGCCGGTACCGGCCTATGGCTTACGCTGCTGATCGAGCAGGTGCTCTCGATGCTGAGACCACCATGGCGGTGGTGCCGATCCTGGGTCGTGTTCTTCTCACCGGGAGGTAGTGTCCTAAACACCAGCCTAGTCCAGCGACGCCTTGATTCGGTCTGCGACCTCAATCGAAACCCACTCAGTCCACACGTCGGACTTGTTCAAGAGGAAGTGGACAGCGACATTCGCTGGATCTGCGTCTTCGTCTCCCATATAGGCCAACAACTCACTCATCAGAGATTGATCCATCTCGTATGCGGTAAAGAAATCGAGCATAGGCTTGGCAGCCAACTCGGAGAATTCCTTGCTTATGGCAATGTGCACCGGATCGGTCGGAAACGCACAGCCGTAGTCACCGTCTACCCAGCAGTCGTCCGTGTACGCTGGTTCCGTGATCACCACCATATCAAAGCTGCCGAGCACCCATGTAGGTCCCCAGTAGTAACCGAGCCACGGCTCCCCCTGCTCGTATGCCGTACTCAGGGAATTGGAAAATTCCGCGGGGGTCTCCGGGCGGAAGTTGATGAAGGACATATCCAATTCATAGGTCGCCAACTTGTCGGTGTTGATCTGCTCGCACTGCCAGCCCACGATGCAGTTGTGGTAGCGGCCTTGGCCCGGCTGTTCGGCGTCTTGGAAAACACTGGAATACCTGGCCAGGTCGGCGACTGCGCGCAGGTCTGGTGCCATGGGCTGGATTCCGCGCGTAGCGTCCCCCTCAATCACATACCGCGGCACCAGGAAGGAATACTGAACTGCACTCATGTTCAAACCAAGGTCGATTACGTCACCGGTAGTGATCGCCTCACGGTATGTGTCGGGAGCGGTGTTGACCCATACCTCCATGACGATGTCGATCTCACCTCGGACCAGCCCCTGAATAAGCGGATCCGTCGATCCCGGCGTATCTTCAAACATGCATCCGAACCCGTCTTGCAGAATCCGCCCTGCTATGTGATTGTTGATTTGAGCACTGCCCCAGTCCAGACCGGCAAACACAATAGCCCGATCGACACCGTTGCAGTCAACGGCGACCTCAGACGCCGAGTTCCCCATTGTGCAGCTCACGAACATAGATAGAACAATTACAACAAGAGAGGCGGTCCACACTCTACCACGTTGCACGGTCCCGTTGCGATCCAGCTGTGCGTTTTCCATCGTTTTTCTCCCCATGATCGTGACCAGAGCTGCCAGCCAGATCCTCGTTGAACTATCGGCGGCGGGATGCTTGACCCGCTTGCTTTGAGGATCTCGTTTTCCTGAATTGTGTCGTTTGGCACTGTAGGAAGGAGGCTGGAACGTGTGCAACGGTTGGAACATGTTTTCTTCCGGTAGCGGCTTTCTTAAGCCCGGACTACCGAACTGGTAGACGTCCGGTCTAGTCAGATGGCGCCGGGCGCGTCCCCGACGTGTCCTCGGCTGGCGGCAGGATTCCGCAGGCGCCGGCGCCGGTGCACGGCGTCGAGGCGGCCGCGCGCACCGAGCTTGGCGAAGATGCTGCGCACGCGGTAACGCACGCCGTCGTAGGACAGGCTCAAGTCCCACGCGATTTCCTTGTCCAGGTACTGCTCGAGGCGCACGAGCACATCGAATTCGCGCTGGCTGAGCGACCGGTGCAGCGGGTCCGTGCGGTCGGCGTCAGCATGCATGGCCGCCCGCAGCACAGCCGCCGCCTTTGGCGACGGCCGCGCCCGCCGACGCGCGCATCCGCGTTCGCACCAGGCCGCGCTTGGCGGCGAGCCCGCGCAGGGCTGCGGAGATCTCGCGGCCTACGCTCCCTGGTGGCGCCGTTCCGCCGCCGAATCAACCTCGCCATCCCCTGCACCTCATGCAGTACGCTCCCGCGCTCGTCCTCGACAGGGCACTTCGGCGCCGAAGGACCGGCAGGACGGCCCTCAAGGGAGATACGTGAACTATTTGGGCCGCAGAGGCTTGATCACGTTCCGCAGAACTCCAACTCACCGAACTCGTAGGAATCAAGGGAGTCTTCGAGCGCTGCGGGCACGCATCCCGTAAGCAACGGATTGTTGTGAATCTCCAGTTTCCGGAGCACCGACAGTGCTCCGAGCTCGGCGGGCATGGCACCGCTCAGCCGGTTGTTCGACAAATATAGCACCTCAAGCATAGCCAATTCGCCGAGCTGCGCTGGAATTGCGCCGGACAACCTGTTGAACGAAATTGACAGAACCGTAAGGTGTGCCAGGTTGCCGAGTTCAGTGGGAATTCGGCCGGTCAAATCGTTTCCCCATAGATACAGTTCCGTAAGGTTTGCAAGACTGCCCAGTTCCGACGGAATCGCACCAGTCAACTTGTTGGAGCCAGCCGACAGAACTTTGAGGTCCTCGAGGGTGCCAAGCTCAGTGGGAATAGAACCGGTCAACTCGTTTCCCCAAAGATTCAGTTCCGTAAGGTTTGCAAGACTGCCCAATTCCGATGGAATAGGACCGGTCAATCTATTGGACTCAACTGACAGGACTTCGAGGTTCTCAAGGGTGCCGAGTTCAGTGGGAATGGAACCGGTCAACTCGTTTTCCCACAGATACAGTTCCGTCAAGTCAGACAGTTCTGCAAGTACGGCGGGTATTTCCCCGGACAGTTCGTTTGACGAAAGACCTAGCGCTTTGAGATTGCTCAATTCTCCGATTTCGGAGGGAATTGATCCGCTCAACCGGTTTTCCCAGAGCCACAGTTCCTCCAGGCCGGTGAGCTGGAACAGCTCCACGGGAATCGACCCTGTCAAGTTGTTGGCTGCAAGGCTCAACACCGTCAGGTCGGCCAGGTCGGAGAGCTCCGCCGGAATCGGGCCGCTCAGTTGATTCCTCAAAAGGTAGAGAAAGAGAAGCCGGTCAAGCTTCCCGATTTCGGGTGGAATGGTGCCCGACAGCCCCTTTCCTTCAAGGTCCAGCAGATCAACCCGTTGCGGACTGCCGCCAACGCCAACGCCATCCCAATCGGCGATGGCAACATCAGCCGACCAGTTGAGTGTGGTGTCATTATTTCCCGCCAAGGCGAGTTTCAATCCCAGGAGTACGTTGCAGTCGGCCAGTAGGCCGTTGGCTGCGGTCGAGGGAACGGTGACGCCGCGTGAGCATGATTCCGATTCCTGCGCCCTGGTGGTCGTAGTTGTGGCGGCGGAACACGCCGCCGTAGTCGCAGCGACTACGGCTGCCGCCACGAGACGGATAATCATCTCTGTGGATTTCGGAGACTCTTTACTCATGATCGTTTCCTTTCTTATTCTGCTACCAGGATGGTACCGTTCGATCCCACCGCAACGAGTCGCTGGCCACTCCAAGCAACGCCGTTCAGGTGATTGGAGGTAAGGCGATTCGCGACCGCTTGCCACGTGTCGCCATCGCTGCTGTACACGATGCTGCCTTCTTCGCCAACCGCAACGAAACGCTCGCCAGTCCAGGCGATGGCGCGCAAATCGTCGGAGGAGTTGCTATTCGCGGCCGTCTGCCAAGTGACGCCATCGCCGCTATGTACGACGACGCCTCGATCGCCGACGGCCACGACCTTCTCGCCGTTCCACGCAACGCCGAGAAGGTCGCGGTTAGTAGCGCTATCCGCCGCTGCCTGCCAGAAATCGCCGTCGCTGCTGTGCAGGATAGTGCCTTCTTCACCAACCGCGACGAAACGTGTGCCGCTCCAGGTTACGTCATGGAGGTCTTCCTCGCTAGCGCTTTCGCTCGCCGTAGTCAAGCCCCTTTCATCGCTGCCGTAAATGATCGTACCCTGTGCTCCAACAGCTACGAACAGCCCGCCGTCGAAGAAATCTGGCCCGCTGTATGCAATACCACGGAGTGGCTGCGACGAGGGGGTAACGTACGACCTCCAATAGTTGCCGTTACTGCTGATCGATACCAACAAATCGGATCCGACAGAAACGAAGTGGGTACCGGTCCAGGTGATGTCGCCGTTCTCGGCGGTTCGGACCGCCTTCGTCCACTTGGTTCCGTCACTGCTGAACAGGGTCTCTCCAATCGTAACGAACAGCGCTCCGCCCCACGCCACGCCACTCAAGTAGTCGAACGCCGCACCAGGGTTGCCACTCGCCAGCTGCCAATTGTCTCCGTCACCACTGTGCGCAATTCCACCGTACCCTGCTGCGACGAATCGGCTGGCTCCCCATGCAACGGCACCAAGCGATGATACCGTCGGGCCCGTGCTCGCCTCGTTCCATTGGTCGCCATCGGTGCTGTGCATGACGGCGCCCCCGAATCCGACCGCCACGAAGCGCGTGCCGTTCCACGTGACGCTAGCAAGCCAATCCGACGTAACGCTGCCGCTGGCCTGCGTCCAGCGGTCGCCATCGGCGCTGTACACGATGGTGCCCCTGTTTCCAACCGCCACGAAGCGAGTGCCGTTCCACGTGACACTCTGGAGCCACCCCGAGTTAGCGCTGCTGCGGGCCGTCATCCACTGGTGGCCATCGGTGCTGTACACCACCGTACCCTCGGCTCCGACCGCCACGAATCGGGTCCCACCCCACGCGACATCCACGAGCCGCTCCGAGGTAGCGGTAGCGCCGGCACTCGTCCAGTGGTCTCCGTCGTCGCTGTGCACGATCGCACCCTCGGCTCCGACCGCCACGAAACGCGTGTCTCCCCAGACGACACTGTGGAGCATCTTCGTGGTACCGGTGCTGGCGGCTGCCGTCCATTGATCGCCATCGGTACTGTGGACAATCACGCCGCCACTGCCCACCGCGACAAACCGGGGCTCTCCCATTGCCACGCCACGCAGCACCGCCGAGGTGCCGCTATTGCTGGCCGGTGTCCACAGATTGCCATCGGCACTGTGGACAATCGTGCCCCTGGGCCCGACTCCAACGAAACGCTCGTCGGCCCAAACCAAGTCGATGATATGACTGCCTGTCTGTCCGTCCGGCGACGTAAAGCCGCCACCCTGCCGCACCAGCCGCCAGACGCCCGGATCCCCGGACGGTAAAGACAGTGATGTTGACGGCTTGGCGACACCGCTGTCGCAGGCCGCAAGGGCCAGCGCCATGATCGTGATCAGCGCTGCCAGCGCGAGCCGTTTCGAACCATCGGTTACTCTATGCATCATGGGGCTCTCCCCTCCTATGCCGTTATTCCTATGCCGTTATCCGTCGTGGTTTGCGGGGATCTGCTTGCTATTTGCGCAGATCTTCTCAATGTCCTTATCGTCCTCAATTGCGTCCGCAGACCCGCTTTGCGGGATCACGTTCTAATTGATCATGTGCCCTTCAAGCACACCTAAAGCATCTAGAAAGGAAGTCACAAAGTGTGCAACGGTGGAACATGTTTTCTTCCGGTAGCGGCTTGCTTCAGCCCGGACTACCGAACTGGTAGACGTCCGGTCTAGTCAGATGGCGCCGGACGCGTCCCCGACGTGTCCTCGGCTGGCGGCAGGATTCCGCGTGCGCGGGCGCGATGCACGGCGTCGAGCCGGCCACGCGCACCGAGCTTGGCGAAGATGCTGCGCACGCGGTAACGCACGCCATCGTAGGACAGGTTCAAGTCCCACGCGATCTCCTTGTCCAGGTGCCGTTCGAGGCGCACGAGTACATCGAACTCGCGCTCACTGAGCGGCCGGTGCAGCGGGTCCGTGCGGCCGGCGTCCTCATGCATGGCCGTCCGCAGCACGGCCGCTGCCTTGGCGACGGCGGCGCCCGCCTTGGCACCCTTCTCGGCGCCGTCCACGATGTCGTCGAGCAATGCGCGGGCGACCGTACGCTCGCGGGCAAGCGGCCACCCGTAGTCCGCCACGGCGAACAGCCGCAGATACTCCACCAGGTGCGCCCGTGCGCGCGCTTCGTCGCCGGCCCGGTGCTCCAGCACCATCGACAGCGCCAGCCCCCGCATCCGCGCCCGCACCAGACCGCGCTTGGCTGCAAGCGCGTGCAGGGCGGCGGCGAGCTCGCGGCCAGCGTCATACTCGCCGCGTACAATGAACAGCCGCAGCCGCGCGCAGGCGAGCGCTTCGGCCTCCCGCCAGCTCTGCGTCCGCAGGTCAACGCACGCCGCCGCCTGCTCGGGCAGCCGATCGAACCGCCATGCGCTGCTCGCCGCTTCGACGTCACCGCCCGCGAGCAACACCGACACGCGCAACGCCGCCAGCCACCGCGCCAGCCCGGGTCGCTCGGTACGCCGCGCGTACTCGCGCGCGTCCTCGACCAGCCGCAGCGCCGCCTGCGTACTGCCGCGCACCAGCTCCAGCTCCACTTCCACCCCGATACTCGCCGCGTAGATGTCGAGCCAGGCACCGCATTCGCCGAGCAGTCGCGGCGACAGCCGAGCGGCAGTGACGCTCGGCGTACCCGCCGAGCGCTCCAGTTCCAACTCCGCCGCCAGCGCCTCGCCGATCATGATGGCGCCCGTGTCGCGAAGGTGGCTCGCCCGCGCGACCTTCAGCGCACGCTCGTAGCAAGTCGAGGCCTCGTGCGGATGGCCGGTCGCCATGGCCACAGACCCCGCCTGGAAATCGACGTGAGCCAAGTACGGCGAGCCGCGTCCGAGCGCCGCCCGTGCCCGCCCCGCCCACTCGACGGACTGGTCGAACGCGGTCATCTGGTTGAAAGAAATGCACATCCCAAGGCTCAAAACCCCGCGCAGCAACGGGTCTATGTCCGGGGACTCCGCGACCTCCTGCGCTACCGTTACCGGCAGAATCCCGTCCCCGAATGGCATGCACCTGCACATGTACTGCTGGCCCACGACAAAGAGGTGGTCGATCTGCAGGGCCCGATCGTCGCCGCCCTCGCGGTCGCGCGTGAAGCCGGCCGTCGCCGCGGCCGCGGCCTCGTACACCCGCTTGGTGCCGGCGACATCGCCGGACGCGGTCAGCACGATACAGCGTGCCAGCGCCAGGCGAGGATAGCTGGTCAGCACCTGCTCGCTCAGAAGCGCGTCGACCGCGCGCAACGCCTCCAGGCCCTGCTCCAGCCACAGCCTGATGCCACCGGCCCTCTCCACGATCGGGCCGAGCAGCTCCGCCTCGTTCGCCTCCACCGCGTGACGAAGCGCCTCGACCACCCGCTCGCGCCGCGCGAGCGCAAGCGCAATGCCGCGATGGATGCGCCGGTAGCGCTTCGGGTCTTCCTCGAACCGCCGTTTCTCGCAGTGATCCTTAACAAGAGGATGCAGCCGCGCCGCCGATCCTGCTCCGGACGTGGTGGACCACAACCCTGCCAACACCGGTAGCGACGCCAGCCGCCGTGTGGTGTTGCCCGTGCCGGTTACCTCGTCGATCAACTCCGGGGCAACTTCGTCGAACAGCGAAATATCGAGCACGAAGTCGCGGTCCTCGGTCGAAGTGCCGCGCCACATCCGCGTCTCGATCCATCCCGCCACGGTGTCGTCGTTCCCACTCACGGTCACGTTTCCGTGCAGTCCGGCGTTGCGGTACCTGCGCAGCGCGATCGGCCAGCCCGCCGAGTCGACGATCGCCGCCTTCTGCTCCCGCCGCGACAGCCTTCCGTCGAAGAAACGGACCGCGTCGCCTGCCGAGAACGTCAACTCTTCCGTCCCAACCCTGACACTTCGCCCTTCCAGCGCGAACATCGCGATCGCCAGGCCCGGCGGCCGCTCGCGGAACGCCATCCCCACATGCAGCGTGCGCGGCGCGCGGTGCAGCAGCGCGTTGATCACACCGACCGCTACCGGGCTTCGCAGCCGCTCAAGTTCGTCAAGCGCCAGCACGCACGGCCCACCATGGCGCTCCAGAGCGCGGATCAGAAGATTGAGCCGATACTCGGCCGCATCCGCGCCCGGCAACGTCTCCTCGGGGCCCAGCCGCACGGGCCGTTGTGGTGTCGCGTCGAAGGTACCCAGTCCTGCCCGCTCGAAAGCCAGGGCGAGATAGGCGGCGACCGACGCGCGCGTGTCCTTCTCGTCAAGCGTAAGCCAAGCCACCGTCACGCCCCGTTGACGCAGCGCGCGACAACACTCGCCAAGCAAAGCGGTCTTGCCAAAACCACCGGGAGCATGCAACACCGTCAACCGGCGGTCCAGCAGCACGCACCGTTTCTCCACCTCCAGGCGCCGCACGTAGCCCTCGATGGGGTCCGGCAGTTCCACCCGGTACCGCAGCAGCCAGGGCGCTTCCGGCATCGGCGCTTCCGGACCCGGCGCGGGGGCACGCGTCGCTTTGCCTTCCCGTCCGCCGCATTTGCCGTCGATCTTCATCACATCCGATCGGGCGGTCGCAGGGTCGAGTAAGTAGTCCTCACGGCGCTAGCGAAACCGGCAGCTTTTTCTCCGAAAGTTTCCCGGAGACATATCGTCCGAATCGCCATCATACGGATGCAATAGACCCGCTCTTTCGTGTGCATATTTGCTGCATATTGCGCTTGTGGATGGTCTCAGAAGTGGACATAATGGAGTTGAGATTATCGCCCAATACAGCAATTGCTATTTTGCCTTCGGTTCGCTCTTACTGACAGCATGACTGTGGTTCGCTTCATGGCAAAGCCTCCTGTACAGATGATGAACCTTATTCTATATTGACTGGTCAGCTAGTTCGATATGATAAGAATGAATAATACTTCAATAAGGGTATGGAAATGATGAATTTGTGCTGGCCGGTGTTTCGTCTTGGCCCAGATAGGACTGGCCAGGACTCTGAATGGGTCCTCGCTTGGGCCGGCGGTTCGGCCGCGATTGGGAACCTGGAATGACTCCCGGACCGGGCTCCGCGGCGGGCGAGGCGGACGAGTTGCGCCGCGAGAACGCCGCGCTCCGCGCACGCTCCGCGGCGCTCAGTGCGACGAGCACCCCGCGTACCGCACCAGGCACGCGCTCGGAACGGAACGACCACCGCCACACTCCGCGCCATCTATCCTGCAACCAACCTCGGGCCCAGGGCGCGCACCGCAACACCCGGTTGACGAGAGCGGGTGTTGGCATACCCTTGCGCCCTTGTTGTTTGCTTCCAGTGGAGGCCCTGCCCCGTGCATGGACGCTTCGTTCCATAGCGTGTTCAGAATAAACGGTGCCACGGGGAAACCAAGTCCTCAATCCCACCGAAACGGTTTTTTCCCGAACAGCACCATTTTTTCCCGAACGCTCAACAGACCCTTCCCGAACTGATTCGCACTTCCTGAGCAGCCAGGCAGCGAACGTCCAGGGTACGTCGCAAAGCCGGCGGAAGGTTCAGTTCGATCGCGTCTGCGCTCCGCGCGCCGGCGCCCGCCACAGGACCGTGACCATACTTTCGATTCGGCTTACGCGCCCGCCCAGCGCGTCCAGGCCGCCTCGCAGGTCGCCATCATCGGTGCTCACCTCCTGTTGCAAAGCCGTGAGCTCACTGCGCAGTTCCGCCACCTCGGTACCCAGCTCGCTCCGCGCGGCCGCCAGTTCCCCTCGCCACGCCTCCCGCGCCTCTACCGTCCGTTCGATCTGCTCCGCGAGCCGCTGCTCGATCTCGGTCACGCGCTGCTCGGCCATCAGGGCGATACTCACCGACAACCCCACGTTCACTCCAACCACCACCAGCACCCATACCCACGTCCACCGGCGTCGGGTCCTCGTTGCTTGCCTCAGCGCTTTCCGTGGTGTCTCGATCATCTCCATTCCGGATGGACGAAAGGGGGTACCCTCATTGGCAGATTATCGGCAGTTTCTGCGGGCACCTTGATGTTAACCGCAGCTATCCTGAACTGAACCGCAACGTCCTTCCTGAACGGCTAGGAGGTGGCCGTCCCGGACGGCATCGAACACGCATCCGATTGATTGCAATGGACTGATTCCGATAGGGTGGCGTAGCGTCGACAACGTTCGCTACTGCAGGCAACCGAGTATGAGCGAAAACCATGACACACGCGCGATGGATACCACGATGAGCGTTGCATATCGGCAGCTTGCCACGCGGGACATGGCGCTCGTGGTGGCCGGTATAGCGGCCGGATTGATGGCGATCGTCGCGGTATTGGGGCCAATGCGCACCGTGGATACGTTGACCCTCTTGCAGAGACTTGCGTACTTCGGAGTCATCACCATCACCGGCGTACCTGTCCTGTTCGCTTCGGGTTTCTTCATTCTCTACGTCCTGCGCAACGTCAGGGTGCGCTACGTAATGTTGGCGCTTGTCCTGATGTGCGCGTTTGTGGCCGTCCCCTGGGCGGCCCTGTCCATGGTTCTCTACGCGGCCTTTCATGGAGGCGCTTTTCCGACGGTCAGCTACCGCGCAGTGTACGCTTTTGGCATACTGATATCCGGGTTTGGAACGGGGTTCTCGTTCTACGTGCTCTACCAGAAAGCGAGCCGAACGACGCACCGGAACAGCGTATCGAAAGCCAACGGTACGGCAACAGAATCGCCTGGCTCCCCGGCAGGCACGGACGCCGCGGACCTCACGCAGACCAGGGCGGTGTCGACTTCAGGCGATGGCCCGAATGGCAGCGCGCCGGGCAAGGCTCCCGAACTCCGTCTACCGCCGGAGATCGGACGGGATATCGTCTACGCGCATGTCACCGGGCACTATGTGGAAGTGGTAACCACTTCAGGAAGGGCGGTCGTGTACTCGCGGCTAGCGGACGTGGCGGAAGCAATGCACGGCCAGGGAATGCAGACCCACCGCTCCTACTGGGCGGCATACCGGCACATCCGTCGGATTCGCAGCGATGGCCACCGCGTACTCCTGCATCTCACCGGCGGCCGCAAGGTGCCCGTCGGGCGCTCGTTTCGCAGCTCCGTGCGAGCCTACCTCAAGCGCCGGACCGCTCCTTGATTCTGCGCAACGCGCGCCCGACGCTTCGGAAACTACACCAAACAAACACGAATCCTCTCATTATGAACCCCGTTCGAGCACGCAGCCGGCGTTATCGTAATTCGCAGGCTGGGCGGACGGTACGCATTCATTGAGTTGTGCAGGTAGGGAGTCGCGGATGTCGAGGCACAGAATCGTCAGCGTCGATGAGGTACGGACCAGAGCCGAGCAGCAATTCCAACGCTACGGATACCACGCCACATCGATACAGACGCTTGTAGATTGCATCGGAGTCGGGCGCGGCAGCATATACGACACCTTCGACAGCAAGCGCGGCCTCTACGTCAGCGCCCTGCGCCGCTACGTCCGATCCCTCGAACAGCGCTTCCGGGCGCTGCACGACCAGCCATCGCCCCGGGCGGCCATCCTGAGCGTGTTCGAGAGCTGGATGAAGGAGTCGCGCGACGGCTGCTTTCTCGTGAACACCTCGGTCGAACTCGCGCCGCACGACGGGGAGATCGCGCAGATCGTGGCGAATTCCTTGCAAGAAATCGAAAACGTGTTCGTGCGGTTGATCGGCCAGGGCCAAGCCAGCGGCGAGATCCTTCCCGCCGTCGATCCGGTACTCACGGCTCGCGGGCTGCTGGCTCTCTACATCACCTTGTGTGTTCTGACACGCTCCGGCAGCGACGAGTCATCCCGGCGCGATTTCGCCGGGATGGCCGGCGCAATGCTGACCGATCACAACCGAAGGAAGTGAAATCAAGGACGTGTATGGTTGGTCTCTTTGTTCCTCTGAAGGGTAATGCGGACGGTGGTTCCCTGGTTCGGGCCGCCGCTGGAAGTGGTGATGGTCCCGGCGTGGGCGCGAACGATCGCGCGCGCGATTGACAGGCCCAGTCCCGAGCCGCCCGTCGCGCGCGTGCGAGATTCGTCGCTGCGATACAAGCGGTCGAACACGTGCGGCAGGTCGTCTGCCGCGATTCCCGCGCCGTCGTCCGTTACCGTGATCGTTATCCCACCGTTGGCCGTCCCGGCCGCGACCATCGTGATCCGCCCGCCGGTCCCGCCGGGCTGCCGCCCCCCCCCGTGGCGCCGCCCCGGCCGCGACGACCGTCACCCGCCCGCCGGGCCCGGTGTGCTGCAGCGCGTTCTGCACCACGTTGCCGAGCGCCTGGCTCATCCGCATCGGGTCCAGCTCCAGCGCCGGCAGCCCCGGCGCCGCCTGCAGCTTCAGGGCGACCTCCCCCATGCGCGCCCGCGGCTGCCACCGCTGTTGCTCGCTCTCCAGCAGTTGCTCCATCGCAACCGGCTCCCGGCTCAGCCTCAGGTCCCCGGAGTCCGTCTCCGCCAGCCAGTTCAGGTCCCGCACCAGGTTCGCGAGCAAGGTCACTTCTCCGATAATCAGCTCAGCCGCCTCGTCCGGCTCCTGCAACTCGTCGCGCAGCCCTTGCGCCTCAAGCCGGATTACCGCCAGCGGCGTGTTCAGTTCATGCGACAGATCGTGGATCAGCCGCCTCCTCACATCCTTTTGGGTGTTCAGGGCGTTGGTCATCCGGTTGAACGCATCACTCATCTGGCCCAGCTCGTCTTCCGACGTCACCGGCAGCAGCGTGCTGTCTTCTTCGCCCTGCTCGATCCTCTTGGCGGCGGCGGTCAGGAGCGTCACCGGCGCCGTGATGCGGCGTGCGATCCAGGCCGCCACCCCCAACGCCGCCGCGGCGATCAGTACCCCTCCGAGCGCCGTGGTGCTGAGCATGCCGCGCAGAAACCCGTGCAACTCGGTGGCAAGGAACTCGCGTTCCACGTCCACGTACACATAGCCCACCGTCCGACCGGTGCCCCGGTCGACCACGGTCGCGCGCTTGCCGCCCAGCGCCGGCGCCCGCGCCCCCGGCCGCAGCCGCGCCAGGTTGTCCCGGATCACGGCTCCACCGTCCGCGACCACCACGATCCTGATGCGGTCGATGTGGAACGCCGACTCCTCGGCCCCGTCGCCGCGCTCCCGCCGCTCGCCGCGCCCCTCCTCGTGCTCGCTCTCCGGCACATACAGGTAGCCTGCGTCCGCCAGCGCCCGGTCCACCGTCGCCCAGCCCGCCGAAGCGGTGTACTCGCGGCTCAGGTGGCGCGCAACGTGCTCAGCCTCCACCACCGCGAGTTGCGCCACGAACCCATCCAGTTGGCTCTGCGTCACGTAGTAGCCGATCGCTACGCTCAACACCACGGTCAACACCACGATGAGCACGAACGCCCGCAGAATGCGACCGTGCAGCGACCCCGCCCGCATGCTCACGCCTGCTCCGGCACGAACCGGTAACCGGCTCCATACACTGTCTGGATGGGCTGGCGTCCAGCCACGCCGAGCTGCTTGCGCAGCCGCAGGATGTGGTTGTCGACCGCACGTTCGTAGGCGTCGAAGTCCTCTCCGAACGCCAGTCCTATCAGCCGCTCGCGGCTCAGCACCTGGTGCGGATGCCGCATGAACGCGGCGAGCAGCGCGAACTGGGCGCTGCTCAGTTCGATTGTCCGTCCTTCCACCGTCACCCGACGGGTGGTTTCGTCGATCGTGATCCCGCCCAGGGTCAGCACCCGCTGCACGGTGTCCCCGACACGGCGCAACACCGCCTTGGCGCGCGCCACCACTTCGTCTGCATCGAACGGCTTCACCACGTAGTCGTCCGCGCCGCAGTCCAGTCCGGCGATGCGGTCGGCGTGGGTTCCGCGCGCGGTGAGCATGATAATCGGTACCGCCGATTCGCGCCGCAGGATGCGGCATACCTGCATCCCGTCGAGCCCCGGCAGCATCAGGTCAAGCACGATCAGGTCGGGCCGGCCGGCACGGGCCAGGGTAAGGCCGGTGCGCCCGTCGTGCGCCACTTCCGCGCGGTACCCCACCTGTTCGAAGCGGACCTTCAGCCAGCGCGCGATCCGCGGCTCGTCTTCGATGATCAGAACCGAATGCCGCATCGGGCCTCGTGATACTGCCGCGCCATCGGGGTCACGCCGGTTACTCCTCGGTCGAGCCTGCAGCACCCCGGTCGTAGCGGACCGCGGCTGTTCTGTCTGCGTGGATGATCGAAACGTACACCGTTGCATTTTCCCCGAGTCGGCACGTAGCGCCGATAGTATCGACCAAGTTGACCGTCCGGTACCGGCCAGACCCGTCGCGGACCAGCTCCACATGCAGACCCACCACGTATTCGGATGCGTCGGCAAGAAGCGTACCGGACGCGAATGGAAGGAGGACGAGGCACCGTTCGATGAGAACCCCGCCATGCTCCGTTCCCGGCTCCTGCGGGTAGAGTCTGCTGAGCAGAGCAGCGCCGCTGCGGGCAACAACGAGTTCGCCATTGCTGTCGAAACCATACTCGAATCCGCGGCCCTCCAGATTGGAGGATAGCAGGAAAAGAAGCCCTGTCGCCGCAGCGACCAGAAGCGTGGCGGTGGACAGGGCCAACAAGACAATATCCTTGGCGCCAACACGATGTGCGTGTCTGATTACCACGTCAGTGGCGCGAATCCGCATGTCCGATCCCATCAGCCGTAGACCGATTCCTCAAGGGCAAGAATTCGCTCGCCCAGGGTAACGCCGACGGTCAACGTCAGGGCGACACTGGCAAGAAACAGGAACGTTGCCAACAGCAGCAACATTTTCCGCGAAGGACCGGATCTACTGCGTAGTGGTTGCGTCCTGACTGCCGCCCGGCCGCGTCGCATCACGAGGTTGGCGGCGGACAGATTCGCCTGTCGTCCATGCTGAGCAGCACCACCCCAACCTTCCGGAACAGCATGCTCATCTGGCTACTCCTTCGCCCACGCCGCTGACCAACACGGTACGAATCGCATGTGGCGAAATAGCGTTCGTCTTGCTGGCGGCTGTGGTTATTCCGTGTATTTCTGTAGCGCACATGGCACAAGGCACAAGGGACGCGGCGCCCTTGTGAATGAGCGCCGCGTCCCCTTGTTGCGTGGCAGGACATCGCCCGGTGGACTCAGTTGCTGCCACCCTCGCCGCCTGAGCCTTCGCTGCCGCCTTCGCCGCCCTCGCCGCCGCTCTCGCCGCCGCCGGGCTGCTGGGGTCCGACTTCCGCGTGCGGTACCCATTCCGTGAACCGGGTACCCTCGTCAGGCAGCCACACCGGAATCCACTGGCCCGGCGCCAGGTCCATCGGCGTGGTCGGCCCAAGCTCGTTGTTGCGGTTGTACAGGTGCACCTCTACCCGGACCTGCTCCAGCGTCGCTCCCGAGATGTTGCCGACCGCGCCGACAAACGCGCGCGCTTCCGGAACGTAGCCGAGGATCAGCCGCGAGCCCTTGCGCTCTCCGTCGAACACGATGCCGGGCGCCATTCGCGTGCCGCCTTCCTCGCCGGCACCTTCGGCGCCTTCACTGCCGCTCTCGCCACTACCGCCCTCGCTGCCACCTGCGCCGCTGCTTTCGCTGGCGCTCTCACCGCCGGCGCCGTGCTCGGCGCCGCCTTCTCCTCCGCCGGAGGATTGCGGTCCCACTTCCGCGTGCGGGGTCCAGCCGGTGAAACTCTCTCCCGCGGCATCCAGCCTCACGGCCATGCTCTTTCGCGCCGCCAGGTCCTGCGGTGTCGTCGGCCCGAGCTCGGTGCCGTTCGACAGGTGAACCTCGACCCGGACCTGCTGGAGTGCCGCGCTGGTCGTGTTCTCCACCGTACCGATGAATGCGCCCGCTTCCTGATCGTAACTCATGATCAGGCGCGCGCCCTTGCGCACTTGGTCGAAGGTCTCATCTAGCGCCAGCGCGGCGCCGCCCTCTTCGCCAGCTCCGCCGCCTTCGCCCGTCTCCGGACCGCCGGCCTCGCCCGTCTCGGAACTCCCGCCGGCACTGCCGATGGTCGCCACCGCCATCAACACGCACAGCGCAGCCGCCAGCCACATCCTCCTGGTAGACATCATCGTGTCTCCTCCTCCTGCCGCGGGCCTCCCGCGGCTGTTTCGAGGCTGATTGCCTCGTTGTCAGCCAAACGGTAGCGGGGGAATGTCACGCAAATATCTCAGGCTCAAAAAAAGGACGCGGCCCCTGTGAGAGCCGCGCCCTTGCTGCAATCCCGTTCGGGCTTGGTGACCGGAGAGGCTCAGCTGCCCCCGCCTTCTCCGCCGGGGCCGGATTGCGGGCCCACTTCAGCGTGCGGCGTCCAGCCGGTGAAGCTCTCTCCCGCGGCGACCAACCTTACCGGCCTGCTCTTCCCAGCCGCCAAATCCTGCGGCGTCGTCGGTCCGAGTTCCGTGCCGTTCGACAGGTGTACTTCGACCCGGACCCGCGGCAACGTCGCGCTGGTAGTGTTCTTCACCATACCGACAAAGGCTTCCTGCCCCGCGTCGTACTTCATGACCAGGAGCACACCCTTGCGCACCTGGTCGAAGGTCTCGTCCGGGGTCAGGCTGGTGCCTCCCTCTTCGCCGCCTTCATTGCCGTTCTCGCTGCCGTTCTCGCCACCCGGCCCGTGTTCGCCGCCGCCCTCCTGGCCGGGCCGCTCATCGGGACGCTCCCCGCCCCCGGCCATTGCGGTACAACCGCCCATCATCGCTACCGCCAAGACCGCTGCCAGCACGGCCGTGAGCGCCTTCCTCGTTTTCATCGTCTTCCTCCTGGGGGTCGCGCCCCCGTGTAGTTCGAGGCAGCTCTGCCTCGTCTGTGCAAGACGGTAGCGGCAGATTGTCGCACCATTATCCCCGCCCCGGAGGAAATCGACGCGCCGGTCCGGGCCGAGGAAGCGGTTTTCCCACGGTTGAGATATTCGTGCGACATTCGGCCGCTACCGTCTCCCATACAACGAGGCGCAACCGCCTCGAAACCAACAACGGGGGAACAGAAACCCCGAGGAGGAGACGTGATGTCTACCAAGAAGAAGAGGTTGGTGACGGTCCTCGGCGCACTGGTCGCGACCGCCACCATCGCGTGTGTCGCCGTCATTGCCGACACCGGCGAGAGCGGACGTGAGAGTGGCGGCGAGGGCGCCGGCGAGGAAGGCGGGACGCGCATCGCTCCCGACCAGGTGTTTATCCAGGAACGCAAGGGCTCGCTCCTGATCCTCGGCTACGTCCCCGATGCGCGCGCATTCGTCGGCGTCGTCGGGAACATTTCGGATGCCACCCTGCAGCAGGTGAGGGTCGAAGTTCACCTGTTCAACCGCAACAACGAACTCGGCCCCACCGCTCCGGTCGATCTCGCCCCCGGCCAGTGGATCCCGGTATGGCTGCCGGACGAAGGCACCCGGTTTACCGAGTGGGTTCCCCATGCCGAAGTCGGCCCGCAATCCGGCTCAGGCGGAGAACGCGGCGGTGAACACGGCGCCGGCGGCGAAGGCGAAGGCAGTGGAGAGCACGGTTCAGGTGGCGAACACGGTGCCGGTGGCGAGAGCGGCGGCAGGTAGCCAAGCGGCTACCACCGACGGTGCAGCAGGCCACTCGGCTTCACGCGGGTGGCCTGCTTCTCGCCACATGGCAACTGACCCACTACGCGCGCCCCCGCTGCCCCGGCTGCCCCGGCTGCTATCCCGGTGGGTCTTTCAGCTCAAATGTGCCAAGGTGATGGGCTCCACACATGCCCGAGATTCCGCCAGTCAATTCATAGGTTCCTTCGGTCTTGGACGTGAAGTTCATCGTGGACTTGAGCGAGCCCCCCAGTCTCAATCCTATCTTGACGGTGCCCGTCTTGCTGTCCACTCGCTTGTACGACCAATCTGTCAGGTCCGGGAGGTCCACGACAATGTTATTCGGCCCAACCGCCTTGATGGTCGTCGAATTGACAAACCAAAGCGAAACTACGGTGCCGACCGGTTCGGAACATGCCGTCTTCGACTCTGTCACGACTGTGACCACGACCTTCCCCTCGATCATCTTGGGAGCGTACGAAACCTGGGTTGCTTTTGGACAGGCAACCAGACCAATCAGCAGCACCATTCCGCCGATTACTTTCAGTGTGCGCATACCACCTCCTGGCGCGCGTTCGCTACCGTCTTTGGCGCTCGCGCTTCCTGTCAATTCCGACATGCTGGCGAGCCTTCCGCCTGGCGTCGTGCCACCGATGGGCGGACAGCACGATGTGGCAGCTATCGATCAGTTGAATCACCCAGATCGAGGATCTGGGTGCGGTCCGCCACAGGTGCGCGATGCGCTTCCCGCGCCGGTAGTCCAGTACCAACGCGCCGCGACGCGCCACCGTGGCCACGAGCAGGCTCGCCCGCCACTTCCGCATCCGTAGCATCAGCGCGGTCAACCAACCTCGGCGCCATAGCATTGCTCGTGCAATGCCACATCGACGCGCGCCGCACCGCCGCGTACCCGGAGATACCGCTTGCCAACTGCGATCTCTCCACCACAGCGGTAGCAGATGTGTGCCTTTTGGGCGGTGGTCTCCTTGCTACGGCCGCGCTCGATCAGCCACCGTACCGAGTCGGCTTCCGCGTCTTCGACTGCGGCCATCTCCGGCGCGGCGTCCGTGTCCGGCAGGGCAGCGCGGCACGATGCGCAGTAGTCGTGGTAGGCGTCGATCTCCAGCACTTCGCTCGTGCTTCGCTCGTAGTTCCGTACCGCGCTCCAATTCCGGCGCCGTGCCCTCGGGCGCAGGTTGCAGAGCGGGCAAATCAGGTCGCCGCTCGACACGGGAACAAAGTTCACAACCGGGTGTGTACGAACTGTGGCTCTTGCGGTCGATTCAGTATTTCTTTCGGGGTTTTGCGACCAGCGATCCGCGTTCTCGGCGGCAAGCGCGTTCCCGGCGACCACCGAGGCAACGCACTACAGCGTAAACTTGGCGCATTTTTCTTGACAAAATGAGTGTCCATTCGGTAGCATCAGCCAACGTTCTTGCCCTCTTGGCTTCCTTGTTGGTACGGACGCGGGAGGGATCACCAGTGAACACCGGCGAACCCGCACAGGGTGTCGACCTACTGCGCAAGCACATCGCCGCACTGAGCGGCGCGATTCTGCGCGTTAGCGCGACCCTCGACGTCACCACTGTTCTGCAGGAAATCGTCGACAGCGCCCGCGCGCTCACCGGCGCCGGGCTCGGCGTGATCACCACCATCGACGACGCCGACCAGGTGGAGGAGTTCGTCAGCTCCGGCTTCACCGCCGAGCATCAAGAGGCGTTCATCGCCTGGCCGGACGGGCCCAGGCTCTGGGCGCACCTCCGCGACCTGCCGGGCCCGTTTCGCCTGACGGATCTACCTGCCTTCGTTTCGTCGCTTGGCTATGCCCCGGACCTGATGAATGCGAAGACCTTCCAGGGCATGCCGCTGCGCCACCTCGGCAAACAGGTCGGCAATCTGTTCCTGGCAGACAAGGAAGGCGCGCAGGAGTTCACCGACGAAGACGAGGAGGTGCTGGTGCTGTTCGCCTCGCTCGCAGCGACGGCAGTCGCCAATGCCCGCACCCACCGCGACGAGCAGCGCGCGCGGGCCGACCTGGAGGCGCTGGTCGAAACTTCGCCGGTCGGCGTGGTGGTGTTCGATGCCCGAAGCGGCCACATGGTCTCGTTCAATCGAGAGACGCGGCGCATCATGGAGAGTCTGCGCACCGCCGGCCGCCCGCTGGACGAGCTGCTGCGGGTGGTAACGTTCCGGCGCGCCGACGGGCGCGAGATCTCGCTCGCCGACTTCCCGCTGGCGCGGCACTTCAGCGGCGGCGAGACCGTGCGCGCGGAGGAGGTGGTGCTGTCGGTTCCCGACGGCCGCAGTGTCAGGATGTTGATCAACTCGACGCCGATCCGTTCCGAAGACGGCTCGGTCGCATCGGTGGTGGTCACCATGCAGGATCTGGCGCCGCTCGACGAGCTCGAGCGCCTGCGCGCAGAGTTCCTGGGCATGGTGAGCCACGAACTGCGCGCGCCGCTCACCTCGATCATGGGCTCGTCGGGTGTCCTGCTCGATGCCGCTCCGGAACTCGACCCGGCCGAGCGGCACGAATACTTCCGGATCATCCACGACCAGGCCCGGCACATGCGCGGACTCATCAGCGACCTGCTGGATGTGGGGCGCATCGACGCGGGGACGCTGTCGGTGGCGCCGGAGCCCTCGGAGGTGGCCGACCTGGTGGACCGGGCGCGGAACACGTTCCTGTCCGGCGGCGGACGGCACACCGTGCTCATCGACCTGCCGCCGGACCTGCCGCGGGTCATGGCCGATCGGCCGCGCATCGTGCAGGTGCTGAACAACCTGCTGTCCAACGCCGCCCGTCACTCGCCGGAGTCCTCGCCGCTGCGGGTCGCCGGCGAACGCAACGGCGTTCATGTGACGGTCGCGGTCTCGGATGAGGGCCAGGGCGTGGCGCCCGAGCGGCTGCCCCTCCTGTTCCGCAAGTACTACACCGGGCTCGCCGACGGCGGCGGCGAGCACATGAAGGACACCACCGGCCTGGGGCTGGTCATCTGCAAGGGGCTGGTGGAGGCGCACGGCGGCCGCATCCGCGCCGAGAGCGGCGGCGTCGGCCAGGGCGCGCGGTTCACCTTTACGCTGCCGGTTGCCGAGCAGACCCGCAACGTGGAGCCGCCGGCTGTCTCCGGCCGGTACAGCCCGCACACGTCCCCGGAGACTGGCGATCCTGTCCGCATCCTGGTGGTGGACGACGACCCGCAGACGCTGCGCTACGTGCGCGACGCGCTTACCGGTTCCGGGTACGCGCCGCTGGTAACCGGAGGCCATGAGAACCTGTCGCACATCATCCGGACCGAACAGCCGCAACTGGTGCTGCTCGACCTGATGCTGCCCGGGACCGACGGGATCGAGCTGATGAAGAGCGTGCCCGAACTCGCCGACCTGCCGGTGGTGTTCATTTCCGGTTACGGCCGCGACGAAACTATCGCGCGGGCCCTAGAGAGCGGGGCAGCCGACTACATCGTCAAGCCATTCTCCGCCACCGAGCTTACCGCCCGCGTGCGGGCGGCGCTGCGCCGGCGCGACGGGCCGGAGCCGTTCGCGTTGGGAGACCTGGCAATTCACTACGAACAGCGGCAGGTGACGGTGGCGGGACGGGAGGTCACGTTGACCGCCACCGAGTTCGACCTGCTGAGTCTGCTGTCCCGCAACGCGGGGCGGGTCATGACCTACGAAACCATCCTGCGCCAGGTGTGGAGCAGTCGTACCACCGGAGACGCAAACCTGGTCCGCAATTTCATGAAGAAGCTGCGCGCGAAGCTCGGCGAAGATGCGGCGAACCCGTCATGGATCCTGAACGTGCGCGGGGTCGGCTATCGTATGCCGGCGCCGGGGCAGCCGCTGTAAACCGACCGGGGCATACCGCCAAGAAGATCCTTACCGGTCTCCCGGCGCAACCATCCGGTAGCCTATGCCGCGCTCATTGAAAATGTACTTCGGGCTCGACGAGAAATCGCCCAGCTTGCCGCGCAGTTTCTTCACGAAGGTGCGCACCGGTTCCGAGCTTTCCGTTACCCGCTCGCCCCAGATTTGGCGCAGCAGCGACTCGTAGGTCAGCACCCGCCCCGCGTTCACCGACAAGATGCGCAACAACTCGTACTCGGTAACGGTCAGCCGTACCGCACGGCCGCCGACGGTCACGCGGCGCCGCTCGTAGTCGATAGCCAAGTCCGCTACCAGGAACGGATCGGGCCTGGTTCGCTTGCGCAGGGCTGCTCTGACCCTGGCCGTCAACTCGGTCGGCGAGAACGGCTTGACGATATAGTCGGCGGCACCCGCTTCCAACGCCCTCACGATCGTCTCGTCCCTGCCGTACCCGGAGATGAAGATTACCGGGAGATCGGCCAGCGCGGGGACGGATTCCATCAGTGCGATGCCGTCCAACCCGGGAAACATCAGGTCCAGCAATACCAGCTCGGGCTTCATCCTGCGGATCAGGCGCGGCACCTCGCGCGGGTCGCCGGTCACCGCCGGAGCGTAGCCGGCCCTGGTCAGAGCGTCGCGGACAATGCGCAGGGTCAACGGGTCGTCGTCGACCACCAGAATCCCCGTGCGCCGGCCATCGCGCAGCAGCTGCGACGGTCCCTCGGCACCGTCCCGACCGGGTTCTTCGACCGCCGGCAGCGTGAACGTGATCCGCGTCCCCTGCCCCGGCCCCCCCCCCACCCCCCCCGCGCGCCCCCCCGCGCGCAGCGGCGCCGCCGGCCCCTCGGCCCCGCCCCGCCCGGGTTCTTCGACCGCCGGCAGCCTGAACGTGATCCGCGTCCCCTGCCCCGGCCCCAGGCTCTCGGCCCGGATGCGGCCTCCGTGCGCCTCCACCAACCCCTTGCAGATAGCCAAGCCGAGGCCGTCCCGGCCGCCGTCCGCGCCCTGGCCGCCGCCGGCGGAGTGCTTGCGGAACAGTTGCGGCAACTGCTCCGGCGGCACACCGCTGCCTTCGCCGAATACCGAGATCGCCAATTCAGCTCCTGCACGCGCTGCCGCAACCTGGATGGGGCAGGACACGAGCGAGTGCCGCGCCGCGTTGGCAAACAGATTGTTCAGGACCTGCACGATCCGCCGCTTGTCCGCGATTACCCGCGGCAGCCCCGGCGGCAGGTCGATGTGCAGGTGGTGCCGGGCACCACTACTCAGGAATGTGCTCCTGGCGTGGTCCACGAGCGCGGAAACCTCCTGTGGTTCGGAGTCCACCGAAAGGGTGCCGTTGTCGATGCGTCCGGCGTCGAGCAAGTCTCGTATCAAGCCGTCCATGTCGTCGGCTTGCTGCTCGATGATCCGGAAGAACTGGCGCACCTCCGCCGGGTCGACGACGCGCGGGTTGCCGAGCACGGTGGCGGCCAGGCCCTTGATGGCACTCAGCGGCGCGCGCAACTCGTGGCTCACCAACTCCAGGATCTCCGCCCGCTGCCGCTCCAACTCGTCGAGCGGCCCAAGGTCCTGCATCGCCACCACTACCGATTGGACCTCGCCGCCGTCGGACGTGACTGGCGCGGCGTTGACCAGAGCCCTGACGCTCCTGCCGCCGCGCACGGACAGCTCGATCTGTTCGCCGCGCACCGTGGCGGCGCCGTGCAGAATCGCCGGCAGCGGAAACTCATCGGACGCGGTCTCCCGCCGGTCGGAGAACCTGCAGGTAACGACCTGCAACAGCTCCTCCACGGTCTGCCCCGGATCGATCAGACTCGACACGATCCGCCGCGCCTCCCGGTTGTGCGAAACCGGGTGGCCAGTCGTGGCATCGAACACCGCGACACCCACCGGCGAGGTGTCGATCAGGTGCCGCAGGGCCTCGTTTTCCCTGCTGAGTTGTTCCACGCTCTTCACTTCTTCCGCACCGTTCATGCGGCCATCCCACCGCTCAGGGGTCGAACCATCTCCAGCCGGCAATTGCGCGGACAATCCACGAACACGGCACTCAGTTTAGCAGGAACTTCACGCGCTTGAGACAGCGCTTGCCGTACCCTATACTGCGGGCCGCTAAAAGAGGATGGCGAGATGATGCGATACCGGCAATGTCGCAGCTGCAGCTTCTGGGTGACCCGCGGAGAACGGTTCTGCGCCAACTGCGGCGGCAACCGGCCCTTTCAGTCCGGGCGCGGCCAGCGTTCCGCGTGGCTGGTGTTCACCACCATGCTCGGCGGCGTGCTCGGCGGCAGCGTGTTCTACCGCCCCGACTCCAGCCTGCTCCTGTACGGCTGCCTTGCCGGCGGCGCCACCGGCCTGGCCTGGGGGCTGGGCCTGTTCGCCGAGGTCTCGGCCATCCTGCAGGGGCGCCGCCGCTCTCCCTCCCTGCAAACCAGCGAACTGCGGCTCGCCGGCAGGCTGGCCGAGCTCCTGCACACCAGGCGCCAGGTGCGCGACCTGCTCGGCCGCCTGCGCGCGGAGGCGTCCACCGCCACCGCCGGCCAGCTCCTGGCCGTCCTGAAGAGGGCCGACGGCGCCGTCAACCGAGCGGTCCGCCGCTACACCGCCGAATTGGCCAAGCTGGAGTTGATCCGCTGGCGCAACGCGCTGGAGCCGCTGCTGGAGCCGCCGCACCCCGAGGGCGGCCCGTTCGCCAGCCAGCGCGAGCGCCTCGACGAGATCCACCGCCACCGGCAGCGCGGCCATCGCCTGCTAACCGCCTGGCGCGGCGCCGGCCTGGACGCCCCGGAACTAAGCGGCCCAACCGTGCAGCAGCTCGAGCGCTGGCTCGACACCTGCGACCGGATCATGGAGCGCGCCATCGCCGAGAACGCGCACGCCGCCCTGAGCAGCATCGCCGCCGCGGAACTGGTGCCCTGCGCCGACCCCCAGGTGGAGGCCGAACTGCACCGCCTGGACACCGCCGCCGGCGACCTTGAACCGGACGAGCTGGAACAGGTCCAGCACGCCCTCGACCGCCTGCAGGCCAAGGAACAACTCGACCGCGAGTTCCGCCCCCGGCGCTGACCAGCCAGCCCCCTACAGGAACGGGTTGTGGCGTTGCTCCGCGTGCAGGGTGGTGTGTTCCCCGTGCCCGGGCACCACGTAGGACTCATCCGGCAACTCGAACAGGCGCTGCTTGATCGACCTGATCAGCGCGTACGCATCGCCGCCGGGAAGATCGGTACGCCCCACCGACTGCCGAAACAGGGTATCGCCCGCGAACAGCAGCGGCTCGCCGGTCACCTCGGTATAGAAACAGCATGACCCCGGCGAGTGGCCGGGCGTGTGAATGGTGGTAAGCAGCTTGCGCCCGCCGAGGGCCACCTCGAAGCCTTCCTCGATGAACTGGTCCACCTCGCCCGGCGGCGGCACCGGAATCCCGAACATCAGCCCCTGCTCCTGCAGCCGCCGGTACAACTCCTCGTCGTCCCGGTGCAGCAGAATCGGCACGTCCAGCCGCCGCTTCACCGCGTCGGACCCGCCGATATGATCGAAGTGCGCATGCGTGTGCAGAAGCTGCGTCACCTTGAGCCCGCGTTCGCCCACCGCCTGCAGCAGCGCCTCCGGATCGTCCCCCGGATCGATCACCACCGCCCTGCGGCTGTCCCGCTCATACACCAGCGAGCAGTTGCAGCCTAAGCTGCCGATCGCGAACGTCTCCACCACCAGCGGCGTTGTTCCTCCGCCCGCGCCGCGTCCCTTCGGTTCAGACTCCGTCACACCGCATAGCATAGCAGACAACGGCCAAGAGCCGCCGCCCACCCCCGGCCCGAACCGCCCTACGCTGGGCCTTCGCCTGCGTGTCGCTCGTAACCCTCGCCGGAGGCGGCATAAAGCGTCTTGCCGGAGTTCACGATTTGCAATTTGTGCTGGCCGCAACGGCCGCATCGCCAGAATTGGATGCGCCCGCCAGCGTTGGTGTGAACGTACATCGAAAGAGCCCACACATGATGCAACCTCTCCACACACGCGCTCTCGGCGGCAGACCACGCGTGATCCGGCATCGCGGCCACTGCGCGCAGCGCTTGCAGGGTTGGGTTGTCAAATGCTTCCATGCCGGGTGCAGCTAAACCCGCCGCCGCCCGCGCCCGTACGAGGAGTCCCCGCCGAACACGGGAAGCACGCTCTGTCTCGGAATACGAAGCTGCCATGGACCCCCAGTCAAACGGCAGCCAACCGGCTGGACGCTCCGGCACATAGCCATTACGTTGAATGATAGCCTTTGCCGGAACTATGCATTGCTGTGGGGGCACCGTGGCGTAGCGGGCAGAAGGTTGCTGTAGTGTTACGCGTTCCTCGGACGCCACGAGTGCCTCCGCAATCTGCCGCATAAGGCCAATAGACAACAAAGTGGGACACCGCAGCGTGGTGAGGGGCAGAAGGTCTTACGTTCACGTTACCCTCACCACCGCTCCGGTGCCCCAACCAAATTCCTCAATTCCAATCATAATCGACGTACACGTGGAGAGCTGGTACGCCCCTGGCGCCGTTTCCTGATCCGGAAGTAGTAAACCTCAAACAGGATGGCGGGTACTCCCAACAACACGACAGCGCTCGCCAGCAAGCCGATCAGCGCCCCGGTGTCGAACATCCAGTTGCTATGGCCGATGAGACCGATCACCATTCCCCTCCCAGGAAACGAAAAAGGGGCTGACTCGGGGGTGTGACGGTCTCAACTGACCCTCCCCGAAGCAGTCCCCCCCAACAATGCTTGTCGAAATTGTTTGTGTGCGGGCTCTCTCTTCTCCTACCTGTTCGCCGCGATGCCCACACTCATGCTGCAAGCGGGATGGAGCACGATGCCAGTGCTCCGGTGGCGAAGAGAAAAAGAAGGGCCACCAGACGCGAGCGGGCAGGAGGTCTAGACCATACCGCACAAGCTCTGGTGGCCCCGTTTATCATTCTTTGTTCTATATCTCCTACGGCTCGTCTACTACGCTTACCCGAACGGACAGATCCTTGCTGTCTTCAAACAGGCCTGGCGGAGTTCTGTTGTTCCAAGCCTTGTATGTAACCGTGATGGTTACGCTACCGGACTTGAGAGCCTGGAAGTTGATCGTGTGGGTAGCGAATTCATCTCCACCTGTCCCGTCATTGTAATCCAAGTCTCCGATCTCGACGATAGTCGGATCGGATGATGTTACCTCGTAACAGGATCCATTATCCGTTTCCGGCCCAGTGTTAGGACTGGTAAATTCGTCAGCATCGCACATATCCATATGGGCAGCCGCCGTCGTACTCGCTGATTCCCCGGCTTCACCATCCTGAGCTGGATCAGTGCTGTCATTCGCGTCACCAGAAACATGCCCAGCGAACTTGAAGCCGGCCACGTTGTCGACGTCGCCACTAAAAACTAACTGATGCCATCCGTCCCGAGTGTCGTCGGTCTCATTGAAGTTGAGAGGGTTATTCCGGCGGTAATCCACGTCGTTGGGATTGTGGAAGTTGAAGAACTGCGGCGCGTCGTACTGACCGACCGAGTATTCCCACGAAAGCACCGGCTTCAACTCCACCCTCAGGAGTAGCGAGTTGTCGTCTGCGGACACCTTGGGGTCGTCCGAGTCGTCATCTGTAGCACTGAAGGTGAACGTAACCTCGTCGCCAGTGTTGTGGAGCACGTCAACCAATACTTCGGTAGTACCGTTAGCAACCTCAATATAGCCAACGACAATTGCCCGGTCGGGATGACTCGACTTGGCCGAGAACGTCACATCATCGCCGTCGGCGTCCGTGAAGAACTCGTCGAGGTTGAGCGCATCTGCGGTGGCAGTCTTGTCCACCACGATCTTGTATAGAGGCTTGGCGGGGCTGGCCGCGATGTCGTCATCGGGGTAGTCCGCCTCACCGCCACTGTCAAACATCAACTGAGCTAAGCCGTGCGTTTTGTCGGTGCGCGTTGGGGCTTGGTTGTTGATGTGCACGTCGATCGTTTCCACCAATGCGTTGGTGGCCGTGTTGCGCACTTCAACGGTCGTTGTGCCCTTCGCGATGGCAAGAACTTCCCAATAGCCGTCTTTCTTCGTAACCGTCAACAGGTTCGTGTTGCCGCTCTTTACCGAATTTTCGGCGGCGGCCGTCACCTTGCAGGTTCCGCCCACATCAAGTGTTGCGCAGTCACCGCTCTCGTCTACGACATCTCCCGCGCCGACCGTGACGCTGATCGTCTGCCTGGCCGACAGGCTGTCGGTATCGGTAGCGGTCACCGTTATGGTCGCAGTTCCGTCCGCTACCCCGGTCACGCTTACCACGCTTCCCGAGACAGACACGGTCGCCGCAGCGGTGTCGTCCGAATCGGCACTATAGGTAAGCGCCTCCCCTTCCGGCTCGCTGAAGTTGGCTGCCACGTCCACCATGTGGGTAGCGCCCACTGCCACCGTAACGGCAGCGATTGTTCCAACCGTCGCTGGCGGCTGCTCGGCGGGCGGCTCGGTAGGCTCAGGCGTCGGCGTCGTCGGTGTGGGTCCCGGAGGTCCCGGAGGTCCCGGCTCTCCCGGCGCACCCGCGGCGCCCTGACACGCGGCCAGCGCCACAACTACCATGAGCAATACGCCGACCTTCAGCCAGCGTCCTACAGCATTATTCATGCTTTATCCTCCAAACGCCCTGTCGGGCGGTGTATTTGGTCTGGGGTACAGCGCCCAGGCTGCCCCTGTGATCTCTGCAGGCCGTCACGCCTGCCCTCCGATGGCCATAGCCAACACAACCTCCGTTTCGCTTGTTAGTTCCTTGCCCCCGCGCCGGATTCGGTATAACCGAGTCTGGAAGCGGTGAGTTCAAGTGAGCCAACCTACGTCTTTGCCTCTCGATGCTGCTACAGCCATAGAACAGCCGCCGCCATAAAAGGAGGAGCGCCTGAATGACTGAAACCTTGCTGTCCGCACGGCCATACAAATCATCTCGTATTGATCAACCACTTTGTTTTCACTAACACCAACGAAACTGTTCAAGCCGCAGCGGGCCGATTAGCAACCGGCTTTCTGCTCTCGTGGCACTGACACTAACAAATAACCCAAATTAAGCGATAGCGATCCGGAGTGTAGAAAGAAATCCTCCTAAGTGCTTTACTGGGAAGTAAGTCAGACAACCCTGTTGGGCACGAAGGAGGATGCAACTAGATGCAATTCCAGGTTCACGAAAATGACGATGCTTGTCAACCAGCGGCACAGTACAGGAACCCGCCAGTGGTGGTCCAGGAGCATCACGGCGCGCCGCTGC
>MKWU01002151.1_pt1 | contig 30603 bp, 22 predicted proteins | sample 809101 | NCBI WGS metagenome assembly MKWU01 (sample SAMN05860141, study PRJNA318959) | sponge metagenome | host: Aplysina aerophoba | place: Slovenia: Piran, Adriatic Sea, Gulf of Piran | collected 2013-05-07
ACCGGAAGCAACGGCCCGCCACGGCCGCCAAGGTATCGGAACAGCGGCTGCTGCCGATGTGCGGCGGCAGCCTTCGCAACGGCAAGAGACACACCCAGTATTGCATTGGCTCCGACCGTCCGCTTGTTGTCCGATTCGTCCAAGGCGCAGAGAATTCCGTCGACGGCCCGTTGATCGGTGGCGCGCTGTCCGCGCACTGCGGGGGCGATGACTGTCAGGACATTGTCGCGTGCGATTCGCACACCCTTGCCGCCCAATCGACTTCCATCTTCGTCCCTCAATTCGACTGCCTCTCGCACACCCGTTGATGCGCCGGAAGGAACGGCAGCCCGCCCGAACGACCCGTCGGAAAGCAAAGCGTCGACTTCCACGGTGGGATTTCCCCTGCTGTCGAATATCTCCCTCGACGCAAGCTCAACAATGGCATCGCTATTCATCGGTTTCATCCGTTCCATTCTTGGTTGAACAGCGCACGCCGTAGAGTTCAAGCCGATGGTCCTTGAGCAGGTAGCCGTGCTTCCTGGCTATCTCCTGTTGCAAGGCTTCCAGTTGTTCGTCGTAGAATTCAACGACCTTTCCCGTTTCCATGTCGATCAAGTGATCATGGTGATGACGATCGGCGTCCTCAAATCGGGCGATGCCGTCACCGAATTCGTGACGTTCGAGTATGCCAATCTCCGTCAGCAGATTCACCGTTCGGTACACCGTGGCAATCGACACGGACGGATCAACTTCGAGCACTCGCTTGTAGAGTTCCTGTATTCCAGGGTGATCGCGGGACTGCTCCAAAACGCCGGCAACCACGCGCCGCTGCTCGGTAAGCCGCAGTCCTCGCTCTTCACATCTTGAGATGATTGTCTCGCCCATGTCTCTTCCCGGCTGCATGCCTTCGTTCAAGGCAGCGAGAGTTGCATCCCCGACGGCAAATCACGCTGCACATCAATGCCAAAATAACGGAACGAGACCAATTCCGGCAACCGAAAGTTCATGCAACGGCCCAATATGAGGACTGACGGGAGTTGCAGCGGCGTGAACTGTCTTCTCCTGACGTTTGGAACTGTAGGTGGTTGACCCTGCGAGAAACGTCAGCGCCTTCTGTCGCTCACTCAATGTGAGCCTCCAACGGCGCTTGAGCGTTCGTACGCAAATGGCGCCAGCAACGAGGTCGCTGAACAAAGCCCTTTCGGTTGTGCTGGATTCGCCGCGCTTCGCAGCAATGTCAGGAACAGCTCCTGGGACGGTAGTCAAGATTGACTCAAATGCATGGCTTGCGGTTAGGGCGGAGCACATGCTGGCAACGGCAGGGCCGCAATTCGCCCAATGCTACGTGCCACAGTAGGTCTCGTGTACAACTTCGTGCTTGAGAGGCATTTGGGCCAGGGATTCAGCGCCATCCTGTTCGGTGAACGGCTGGGAAAGAACTTTGGCCAGCCAGTGCACGTAGGAAAAGTCCCCGTCCAATGCCTTGTCGATGGCCTTTTGCACTTGATGATTGCGAGCGATGTACAGCGGGTTGTGTCGACGCATCATTTCGCCCCGTTCACGGGAACAAACCTTCTCCGACCGCAATCGACGATGCCAATCGTACAACCAATCCTCGAATGGACCCAGATCCTCGCAGAATGCAGCGAAATCCTCACACTTTAAAGAAAGGGGCTGGTCCGTGGAAATGGTTCTGTACGACAGCGTTAAGTCTGCGTTCGCAAATCGGACTGCGCCCAGAAAGTCGCTTGCAAGATCCTTGTCGCCAGCTTTCCACTCATAGAGCCCAAGCTTCTTGTGAGCGATGTCTTCGTAGGCAAGGTCGTACGTATCAGGAAAGGCATCCAGTGCGTCCTGAGCCAATTGGATTGCCCTCTTCCGGTCGTCATCAATGAACGGCAAGAGCGATCGTGCCAATGGCAGCAGGTTCAGATGGGCTATACTTGGCTGGAGGCTGAACGAATAGCGCCCGGTGCTGTCTATTGAGCTGAAGACCCTTCCAGGCGAATAGATGTCCATGAACGCACAAGGACCAAAATCTATTGTCTCAACGGCAAGCGACACGTTGTCGGTGTTCATTACGCCATGGATGAAACCTACGCTCATCCACTGAGCAATCAGTTCGGCCTGTCGCTTGATCAAGGTTCGCAGCAGTTCAATGTACGGTCGATCCGATTCAATCAGTTCGGGATAAAGTCTTGAGATGACATAGTCGGCCAGCAACTTCACTGCCGCGTCGTCGTTTCTAGCGGCAAAATACTCAAATGTACCAACTCGAACGTGAGCGTTTCCGACCCTGGTGAGAACAGCGCCGGGAAACGCCCTTTCCCGATAGACTGGATCGCCCGTTTCCATAACCGCCAGTGAGCGAGTGGTTGGAATTCCGAGACCATGGAGGGCTTCCGAAACAATGTACTCCCGAATGGCCGGTCCGAGCCACATCTTGCCGTCTCCCTGCCGGGAAAACGGCGTTTTGCCCGAACCCTTCAAATGAATGTCTCGCCGCCGTCCGTGGCGGTCGATGATCTCGCCAAGCAGCAAGGCGCGCCCGTCGCCTAGCGAAGGCACCCAGACTCCGAACTGATGCCCCGCGTAGGCCATCGCCAGGGGTGCGGCGCCTTCCGGAACGCGAAGTCCGGAAAGGGCTGCCACTCCAGCGTCGTCAAGGAACGCGTCGATGTCCAATTCCAGCTCGCGTGCCAATTCGACATTGCGTATGACGGGTTTCGGATTTGACGGTGTCCGAGGCTGAACCCGGGCGTAGAATCGGTTGGGAAGCTTTGCGTAGGTGTTGTCAAAACTAAACATCAGGTAGCGCACCTTGGTCAGCGGCGATATTTGGCTCCCGTCAACCCTGTCGCCATTGCAGGGGGCAGACAGGTCAAGGACTACGGCAGGCTGGCGACCTTGGTCGTCAGCAGTTCAAAGAAGGCATCGGCATCGACGTCGCCCACGAAGTTCGCATTGGCCTTCCGGTCGGTAACTCCCCACCAGTCTGCGACGGTCATGCCCAGTGTAAGCGGCGAAGCCGTTTCAACCTCGACGTTCACGAACTTCGACGAGAAGATTTCAGGCTTCAAGAGATGGGCAATGACGCATGGATCATGAAGCGGCGCACCCATGGTGCCGTACTTCCGGCGGTCGAAGCGCTCGTAGAACGACGTCAAACTGACAATCGCGGCGCCGGACTTGTTGCCAAGCCTGCCCAGCGATTCCAGCCTGGGCCTGGTTGCAAGCGCCTTGTGCGTTGCGTCAAGCGGCAAGACCGTGAGCGGGATGCCCGAACGAAACACGATGCCGGCAGCTTCGGGGTCCACAAACACATTGAACTCGGCGGTGGGCGTCACGTTGCCAACCTCGAAATAGGCGCCTCCCATCATGACTATCTGCTCAACGCGTTCGCCTATGTCCGGCGCCAGGTTGAGAGCCAATGCGATGTTGGTCAGAGGACCGAGGGGACAAAGTGAAACGCTCCCGGCAGGATGCTTTCTCAGTGTTTCGATGATGAATTCAACGGCGTGCACATCCTGGATCGGCATGTCGGGTTCATAGATGTCAATTCCGTCCAGCCCCGTGTTGCCGTGAACTTCCTCGGCGGTGACGAGTGGACGCACCAGCGGGCGGTCGCATCCGGCAAAGACCGGGATGTCGCTCCGATTTGCAAGTTCGCAGACAATCCTTGCATTGCGGGACGTCAAGTCGAGCGGCACGTTTCCTGCCACGCAGGTGATGCCCAGGACCCGCAATTCCTCGCTAGCAAATGCCAGCAGCATCGCAACCGCGTCGTCCTGCCCGGGGTCCGTGTCGATGATGATGTCTCTTGGCACGTGCATGCTGGTCTCTACCTTTGCGAACTGGATGGCGGATTGGCCGGCAACCAAAGGAATGCTGGCGGACGGACTGCCTTCGTCACAAATGTTACAGGCGTTGACGCTCCTACGCAAAAGATCAATTCGATTCGACCGGTTGTGTGTGCGGGCGACGAAGATGCGGACAGTCGCCTGTGCGTCGGTTCCGTTCCATGCGAACGACGACGGGGCCGCCAATTCGAGGACACTACGGGCTGGATTGGTCGCCGGTCCGGGAGTCCCGGGAAATGTCCGCCTTGGCATTCTCCCACAGGCGGTCTCTGGCTTCGGGAGACAAGTCCTCAAATCGTGCATTGAGATCAGTCATTCGCTTCTCGACCGCGCGGAATCGATTCGTGAATTTGTCCGTGGCGATTCGCAGCGACGATTCCGCGTCAATCCCCAGAATGCGGGCCACATTGACCACGGAAAAGAGCAGGTCGCCAAGCTCGTCCCTTGTGGCGTCGCCATTGCCTTCGGCGCAGGCGTGCATCAACTCGTCCAGCTCGTCCAGCGCTCTTTCAAGCGCCGCGTGCGAATGTTCGAAGTCGAAGCCGACGCGAGCGGCGCGCTGCTGAACCTTGGCTGCCAGCATGAGGGCCGGCAGCGTCTGGGCAATGTCGTCCATTTCACTGACGCTCGAGCTCCGCTGGCGGTCGAGCGCCTTCTGATGTTCCCAGTTTTCGCTCTGCTCGGCGGCGGTGGCCACGCGGGCGCCATCCGAAAAAACGTGCGGATGACGCCGCAGGAGCTTGTCGCTGATGCCCTCGACGACCGTCGAGAAGTCAAACAGTTCCATCTCGTCGGCGATTTGCGAAAGAAAGACCACCTGAAGGAGCAGGTCACCGAGTTCCGCCAAGAGCTGGCCGTGGTTGCCGGTGCGGATTGCGTCCGCCACCTCGTAGGCCTCCTCGATCGTGTGGGGCGCAATCGACTCCAGGTCCTGCTCGATGTCCCAGGGACATCCGGAATGCGGGTCTCGAAGTTGCCGCATTATGGCAAGCAGCCGGTTCACGGCCGCATCCGGCATATTGCAAGTCGGGTCGCTAATCTGTAGGGGCGGTTTGTTCATGTCCTAACTCCTGCGTTGGTGGAATTGCTTCCGTCAGTCGCTGGCCCTTGAGCAACGATCGAACGATTCGTTCGGCTGCAATCGAAAACTCCTGCCCGGGACGGTGGCACACATTGCCGAAGGTACAGACTGGGTGAGTCCGATGCCACCTTTTCGAAAGTTTGAAACCAAGAACCTATACAGGAATCCCAAAATGAGAACATTGACAACAGTACTGTTGACCGCCGCCTTGATTGCTGCCGGCGGCTCCGCGCTGGCATCCTGCGAGCCCGGAGAAATCGTCATCAAGTTCAGCCATGTCACAAACATCGACCGACACCCGAAAGGCATTGCAGCCTCTTTGCTGCAGGAGCGGGTCAACAACGAGATGAATGGCGTTGCGTGCATGGAAGTCTATGGCAATTCCTCGCTCTTCAATGACGATGTTGTGCTTGAAGCGATGTTGCAGGGCGATGTGCAGCTGGCCGCTCCGTCGCTGTCCAAGTTCGAGAAGTTCACCAAGCAATTCAGGATCTTCGATTTGCCGTTCCTGTTCAAGGACATCGAGGCGGTGGATGCCTTCCAGTCTTCCGAAGCCGGACAGGCGATGAAGCAGTCGATGGAGAGACGCGGGCTTCTCGGACTGGAGTTTTGGCACAATGGGCTCAAGCAGTTTTCGGCAAGCCGGGCGCTGGTGGTGCCGGAGGATGCGAAGGGCCTGAAGTTCAGGGTCCAGACGTCCGACGTGCTGGTTGCGCAGATCGAGGCGCTTGACGCCACGGCACAGCCCATGGCTTTCTCGGAGGTCTACGGCGCACTCCAGACTGGCGTTGTCGACGGCCAGGAAAACACCTGGTCAAACATCTACGGCAGGAAGTTCTTCGAGGTGCAGGACGGCGTGACGGAAACCAACCACGGCATCATCGACTACCTTGTCGTGACATCGGTCGACTGGTGGGAAGGTCTCGATGCCGAGGTCCAGACGCAGCTGGCACAGATACTGCGAGAGGTCACCGAGACCCGCAATGGCGAGGCCTTCGCAGTCAATCAGGCTGCCAGGCAGGCGATCATCGACAGCGGTGGCGTGATTCGCGAGCTTACGGACGACCAGCGGGCCCAGTGGGTCGAAAAGATGCAGGTGGTTTGGAGCCAGTTTGAAGACGACATCGGCGCCGACAACATTGCCGCGGCTCAGGCAATGAGCATGGCCAACTGAGGCCATGACGCAGCTGCACGCCCAGGCGAGCGTGCGAACTGCCAACCGAACCGCTGCGAAGTAGGCGGTGACAGGCGCCAGACACGGAACAAAGCGATGAAGCACGCAGTGGATCGACTTGAGGAATCCCTGATGGCGGCGCTGTTGGGCGCGATGGTGCTGCTGACTTTCGTCAACGTCATTCTGCGGTATGTTTTCAACATGAGCCTGATTTGGTCGCTGGAAGTCACGCTGGTGCTGTTCGCCTGGTTCGTGCTTCTGGGCATAAGCTACTGCGTCAAGATCAATGCCCATCTTGGCGTTGATCTCATAGTCAACAGGGTTTCGCCGTCGCGGCGACGATTGCTTGGCCTGGCTGCTGCGGCGGTGTGTCTGGCCTATGCGCTGCTGCTGCTCAAGGGCGCCTGGGACTACTGGGCGCCCTTTGCCGGTCTGTACGAAACCACCGGCCGGTGGCTGCCAACCGGAATCGACTGGAACACCCGCGATCGGGCCTGGTACGAGACCGACCAGATTCCCATGCTGGATTTCCTTCGCTTTCTTGAGCCAATTATCAACGAGGGCGAGGAATACGAAAAGCTGCCGCGATTGGTGCCCTACGCAGCGCTTCCGATAGGGGCGGCGATCCTCCTGTACAGGTTTGTGCGGGCGACGATCGCAATTTGGCGGGGCAATCTGGAGATGTTGATTGTGAGTCACGAATTGCAGGATTCCAGTTCCAGCCAGGCAGAGGACTGAACAAGTGTCCGTGGTCCTGCTGTTCCTGATGATCATTGGCCTCCTGGCGCTGGGGCTGCCAATTGCCGTGTCGCTCGGGTTTTCGTCGATTGTCTATCTTCTCCTTCTGAGCGACACGTCGCTCGCTTCAATCGCGCAGTCGTTCTACCAGGCAATGGCCGGACACTACACGCTGCTGGCAATTCCGTTCTTCATACTGGCTTCGACGTTCATGAGCACCGGCGGCGTTGCCCAGCGCGTCATTCGCTTTTCGATTGCAGTGGTCGGACATTTCCCCGGTGGGCTGGCGATCGCCGGCGTTTTTGCCTGCATGATGTTTGCCGCGTTGTCCGGCTCTTCGCCGGCGACGGTGGTGGCAATCGGCACGATCGTGATTGCGGGCATGAAGCAGGTTGGCTACTCGGACGAGTTTGCCGCCGGCGTCATCTGCAATGCCGGAACCTTGGGGATTCTGATTCCGCCGTCCATTGTCATGGTCGTCTATGCTTCGGCCACCGATGTGTCTGTGGGCCGAATGTTTCTTGGCGGCGTGATTCCCGGCTTGATCGCCGGCTTGATGCTCATGGTGGCAATCTATGTCATCGCGATTCGGCGAGACCTGCCGAAGGGCGACTGGCTTGGCTGGTCCGAAGTATTCCAGTCGGCAAGGGAAGCCGGCTGGGGCCTGTTTCTGATCGTCATCATACTTGGCGGCATATATGGCGGTTTGTTCACGCCAACCGAGGCGGCTGCGGTGGCTGCCGTGTATGCCTACGCGGTTGCAATGTACATTTACCGCGACATCGGTCCGCTTAGGCGCGGCGACGGCAGTCCGGCGTCGCTGCTTCGCAGGCCGGCGGCCTTGGTGACGGCGCTGTTTCATCGTGACACGGTCGATTCCCTTGTGCATGCCGGAAGGCTGTCGATTTCCCTGATGTTCATCATCGCCAATGCGCTGATCCTGAAGCACGTTCTCACCGACGAGCAGGTTCCACAACAGGTGGCACAGGCGATGCTTCAGGCGGGGCTGGGCCCCGTCATGTTTCTTGTCGTGGTAAACCTGATCCTGCTGGTCGGTGGCCAGTTCATGGAGCCGTCCGGTCTCATCGTCATTGTCGCGCCGCTGGTGTTTCCCATTGCGATCGAGCTCGGCATCGACCCAATTCACCTCGGCATCGTAATGGTCGTGAACATGGAGATCGGCATGGTTACCCCACCGGTTGGTCTCAACCTCTTTGTAACGTCGGGTGTTGCCCGAATGCCGGTGCTGAATGTCGTGAGAGCGGCGCTGCCGTTCCTCGGAATACTATTCCTGTTCCTCATAATCGTCACCTATGTTCCCTGGATCTCAACGGCCTTGCCCACGGCGTTGATGGGGCCGGAGATCATCGCGTTTTAGGAACGCGGATTGGCAAAGAAACACAGCAATCGGCTTCCCGCAAGGTTTGGTTGAGAACGATTGGGCGCAGCGCATGCGGCCCGGCGAAGTGTGCGGGAAGCATCCTGTTCAGGTTCATGCTGGCCGCCCCTTGGTCCGGAAGGTCAGTTCGAAAGTCAGTCAGGGTCCTTGCTCGAATCCTGCGCTTTCCGGTCGCCGCCTACCACTCGACTCCGACTCGCCGCCACTTCTTCATGCGTGTCCGGTGCCAGCTCCTTTGACGCTTGGCATACTGCCTCGTTACCGTCGCGGCTTCGTCTATCGCCTGTGCAAGGCTGCAGGAGTTTCTCAGGTGAGCGATGAACTGCCGTGCGCCGTGCGCCTGGCAGGAGGGCAGGGCAGGGTCCCACCGATCCATCATTCGTTGGCACTCGACGAGCGCTCCCTCGTCAACCATGCGGCGAAGCCGTTCATGAATTCTGGCCGCAAGCAAGCCGGCGTCGCACTCCAGAACAATTGGAATGGCGCTGTCAACTTCAATCAGCGGCGTGACGGGCACGGAGTGCCAGGCGCCGATGCTCCGGCCGGTGGAGTGGAGGACTTCCCACGCCCGTCTGACGCGGACATTGTTTTCCAGATCAAGCTTCCGGCATCCCTCGGGGTCGAGTCGCAGCAGGTCTTCGACAAAGCTCTGCGGTCCCCTTCGCTCCAGCAAGCTCTCGTATCGTTCGGAAATCTCCGGCGCAATCGGTGGAATTGGAGCAAGGCCACGGGTCAGAGCCTCGAAGCACAGCCCGGAACCTCCGACGATCACCGGACGCCTGCCACGCAAGCTGTCGAGAGTACGGGCAACATCGGCAATCCAGTCGCCAACGGAATACCTGCGATCATGCTCGACATGGCCGTAGAGGCGATGGGGAACGAGCTTCTCTTCGTGTGCCGTTGGCCGCGCCGTCAGAATGCGCCAGCAACTGTAGACCTGCAGCGCGTCGGAGTTTATGACCACGCCGTCAAACCGTGAGGCCAACTGAAGCGCCAGCTGCGACTTCCCGGCTGCCGTTGGACCTGCGATCAGTATCGGCCGGCTGCCGCATATGCGCGGTAAGTCTCTGTACCTGATGTTGACAGACTCCCTGTCGCTCACGCTTGTTTGTCTTGATGAGCCTGATCATATATCCCATGAAGCGAAAGGCCGCTAGAGTTCCGGCGCGCACATGGGACTGGCCAAGCCATGAACTGATAGGATTGACCGTTTGAAACCGTTCAACTGCTCGCGTTTGCTGCTCAAACTGTCAGGCGAATCCCTCATGGGCGACAATGAGTTTGGAATACATCCGCCTGCGGTTACCGAGGTCGCTCGGGAAATCCGCGAGGTGCATGACCTCGGTGTCGAAATCTGCATTGTAGTTGGCGGAGGCAACATTTTCCGCGGACTGCGCGCGGCAAGCGACGAATTGCCGCGAACAACGGCCGACCACATGGGAATGTTGGCAACGATCTTGAACTCGCTGGCGTTGCAGGCCTCGCTGGAAACGCTGGGCGCCGAAACAAGGGTGCTTTCCGCCATCCGCCTGGACGAGATTTGCGAACCCTACATTCATCGACGTGCCGCGAGGCACCTTGAGCGGAAGCGAATCTGCATATTCGCGGCCGGCACGGGCAACCCGTTCTTCACTACGGACACGGCCGCAACGTTGCGCGCCAGCGAACTTGGTTGCGGGATTGTCTTCAAGGGCACTCAGGTCGACGGCGTGTACGACAGCGATCCGAAGTCCAACCCAAACGCCGTCAGAATGGACGCGATCAGCTACGAGGATGCATTCAAGCGGAACCTGCGCGTCATGGATGGCGCCGCCATCGCCATGGCACGAGAGCGACGGCTCCAGCTGGTGGTGTTCTCTCTCAAGCCTGCAGGAAACTTCAAGCGGGTTGTTGAAGGCAAGGGAATGTTCACAACCATACAAACTCAGCAGGAGATTGACGATGCAGCGTCCGGCGGACTCGGGCTCCGCCAAAGCCGCGAATTCTGAATTGCGAGGGCTTGCGGGGCAAGGGTGCAAGTTTGCCGGCCCTTGTTCCACAATGGTCGATCTGAACAAAACAGGGTATGCTCGGACATTGACCGAGCGCACTTCAATGAAGCAATTGGCCAGTCAACGGCATGCGTCATGACCGGCCCGCCGCCGCAGGTCGCGGCATTCTTTGATCGTCAGCTGTACGGAGAGCGTGCATGGTTGGACCGGATGCAGAAAGGCAGGAATTCAGTGGCCGGTTTGACGAACTGGCGAGGAGCGCTAGATCCGTTCGTTGCTTGGCCGGGTTCGATGAATTGGCGCTCAAGGCAACCCCGATGGGAGGCAAACCAAAATGACCATAGACGACTTTGAACTAGATCTCGACGATCTTGAACGGCGCATGAACGGCGCAATTGCGGCACTTAGGAAGGAATTTGCCTCATTGCGATCCGGACGCGCTTCGGCGGTCATGGTTGAGCCGATTGTGGTTGAGGCGTACGGCACGCGCATGCCGCTGCCTCAATGCGGCTCCGTCAACGTTCCCGAACCGCGACTGCTGTCGGTTTCGGTATGGGACAAGTCCATTGTCTCAAATGTCGCAAAGGCCATCCAGGACTCGGGACTGGGCATCACTCCGATAGTTGAAGGAACGGTCATCAGGCTTCCGGTGCCGGAACTGAACGAGCAGCGACGCATCGAACTGACGCGTGTGGCTGCCCAACATGCCGAGACAGCGCGCATTTCCATCCGCAACGTGCGCCGAGACGGCATGGAGCAACTGCGTCAGGCAAAGCTTGACGGCGTGAGCGAGGACGAGGTCAGATTGTGGTCTGACGAAGTCCAGGAAATCACGGACAAGTTCATAGGCGAAGTCGACAAGGCGCTGGACGTCAAGCGGACCGAAATGATGGCTGTATAGCTTTCATGTTACCCACGAATTCGCGAGACAGCGGCGATTCAACTGACCCCGTTCATGTGGCCATCGTCATGGACGGCAATGGCCGGTGGGCCAGGCAGCGCGGGCTGGAGCGCATCGAGGGCCATCAGGCCGGCGCCGAACGCTTGCGCCAGATCGTCAAGTACTGCTCGCGGCGAGGAATCCGCTACCTGACCGTGTTTGCATTCTCGACGGAAAACTGGCGGCGTGGCAAGGATGAAGTCGACGGCCTGTCACAACTCTTCCAGAACTACATCGATTCAGAAACGGCCATGCTGCATGAGCACGACATTCGCGTTCGCTTCATCGGTTCCCGCAGGCGGTTGGAGCGGTCGCTGATCAACCGGATGACATCGCTCGAAGCCGAAACTTCAGAGCACCGCAAAATGCTGCTTACGGTCGCCTTGAACTACGGCGGCAGGCGCGAGATCGCCCACATGGCGCGCAATGTCGCCCACGCCGTTGTGCGCGGCGAAATTGCGCTCGATGAGATCACGGAGGACTTGGTCGGCCGCCATGCCTATTCTCCCGATTTGCCCGACCCCGATCTGATCGTTCGAACTTCGGGCGAATGTCGGCTTTCAAATTTCCTGTTGTGGCAGGCGGCCTATTCCGAACTGGAGTTCGTGAGTGCTTTGTGGCCGGATTTCACCGTCTCGCATTTCGAGGGGGTCCTGGAAAACTATTCACGGCGATCGCGCCGTTATGGAGCTCTGTAGTCATGGACAGGTTTGCACACAAATTCTTCGACCTGCGGAAACGCACAGTCTCCTCGGCGGTGATTCTGTTCCTTGCCGTCTTGACGTTCTATGTCCATTGGATTGCATTTCTGTTCTTTTGCGCGGCTGTGCTCGGGCTCATATTTGTCGAACTGGCAAGAATGACAGTTGATGAACACCCGGCCTGGTTTCCGTGGGTGTTTGGCGGCATGAGCGGCCTTTCCCTGATTGTGGTTGTGCTGGGTCTTTTTGATTCTCCGCTGCTGGCATTGCTCGCTTCGATTGGACTGCCGTTGGCAAGCTCAATGGCGTTTCGTGGCCGAAGGCTGGAATTCGCTCTGGTTGGAATGATTGCCTTTCTTGCCGCGTATGAATTCACTTACCTGCGAATTCAAGAATACAAATGGCTTCTGATTTGGGTAGTCTTGGTGGTCATTGCGACGGATGTGGCAGGCTATGTATTCGGCCGACTGATTGGTGGCCCACGACTGCCCGAGCAGCTCAGCCCCAACAAGCACTGGTCCGGGATTGTTGCCGGTTGGATTTCGGCTCTGCTCATCAGCCTTGCCTTTCTTCTAGTCCTAAGGGAATCGGACCTGATGATGGGAAGCGCAGTTTGGATCGCCTCTATCTTTTCGAACCCTGAACTCTTGGTGATGCTGCTTGGTGTGATCTGCGCCATCGCATCCCAAGCGGGAGACTTGCTTGTAAGCTGGGTAAAGCGGCGCGTTGGGGTGAAGGACTGTTCGGAATTAATACCCGGGCATGGCGGGGTGTTGGACAGATTCGATGGCATGATCGGCGCCGGCATAGTGCTCGTACTGCTGCATGCGCTCATCCTTCTCCAGTGATTGTCCGAGTGCAGGGAGTCGGCGGGAGCCATCAAGATTCGAGCTGTCTGCTGTTAGCAGTTTCTGCCCGCTCCAAATCTCGAACCCCATTGCGCCTTCGAGCGCCGCATGGCAGGCTACACAGGGGGAGGCTGTCGCAGAGCATCGACTGCGTTCTGGGGCGCCGGCAGTTTTTTGTCTGGTAACGCTGTTCTTGGCTTGCATTCAGTCCTTGAGTCCAGTGAAGTCAGGCTTGACGCTCGTACAGTTTGGTCTGTGTCGGCATGCTCGGCGAGATCAGTTGTCTTGCCGACTGTAGAAACATTGTTGCGGAAGGCGCACATTGGAGATTGCAATCAGCTATGGAGTCACACCGCTTCTTCCATCCTGCCGATTCCTCGGACTGCAGTCGCAAGTGACCTGGACGCTTGAGAGCTGATTTGCCATGACTTCGCTGGTCGCCTTCCTGGTGCTGATTGCCGTAGTCGTGGTTGTCCATGAATTCGGTCATTACTTTGTGGCCCGCTTGTGCGGCGTGGTTGCTTCGGAGTTTTCGGTAGGCTTTGGTCCGACACTGCTCCAATTTAGGGACAGGCGAGGTACCAGCTGGAAGCTCTCGCTGGTGCTGCTGGGTGGATACGTGAATTTTGGCGCTGCTGGTCCGGAGGCCAACCACAATGGAGAACGCATAACAGAGCATTCAGGCTTGGAAACCCCACCTGGCGCCCCACCGCGCACGAGCATGGAGGTGCTTTCCGAATTGCCGTTGACCAAGCGAATCGCGATTGTCGGGGCGGGACCGGCCGCCAACCTGATTCTGGCAGTCCTGTTGTTTGCAATTTTGTTCGCCTGGGAGGGCGAGATTGAGACACCTTTCGTCGTCGAACGATTGCATGCCCTTCCATCGTCCGAGCACGATGTGCGGCCCGGTGACCAAATCGCTTCGATAAACGGTTTCAGGATCGACAACTATGCCGACCTGATCGACTATGGCCTGCGATCAAGTCCATTGGAACCGCAAGTCTACGCGGTGATCCGGGATGAGCGGAGGATTCGAGTTGAAGGGCCTTTTCCCACACCGGCTCTGATTTCATCAGTTCACCCAGGGTTCCCTGCCAGCGAAGCGGGACTGAGGCCAGGTGACGTCATTCTTTCCGTCAACGGTGCGGCAGTCAATTCGTTTGTCGAGTTGCAGGAAAAAGTGGCGCTTGCCGAGGACCAACCCATTGAACTTGAGGTGTGGCGAGAGAGAGTCATCGACGTCGTGGTTTTGAACAGCCGGGTCCAAACCTTTCCGGATGGTGACGGGGGCTATTTTGAAAGGCGCCTCGTTGGCATCTCGATGGGACTTGCCTTCGACCCGCGCAGCAGTACCCCTGGGCCGGTCGAGGCGCTCGTCTTCGGCAGTCGGCAAACCTTGGGTGTCGTGGCCCTTTCGTTCCAGGCGATCGCCGATTCCGTCGGAGGACAGCTCGAGGCCCGTGAGGTCATGCACGGCCCAGTGGGAATTGCAAGATTGTCCGGCGAAGCCGCTGCTCAAGGTCCTGCCAGATTCATCCAACTGATCGCCATGATCTCAGTGGTAATCGGGTTTTTCAATCTCCTGCCGATTCCTCCTCTGGACGGGGGACACCTTCTGTTCTACGCCTACGAGGCTGGCACTGGAAGACCGCCGCCTCCCACCGTCGTGTCGGTGGCTAATTTTGTTGGCATCGTGTTGATTGTGCTGTTGCTGGCGTTTGCACTGTATTTGGATGTTTCTTAATGATAGACGGTGGATGCGGACAAAGGGCAGTTACATTGAAACTGGGAACTGCCGGGCTTTTGAATGTTTGCACCGATTGTGCTATAGGTGCGTGTGCATGCACAGTAAGCATGCAGGAATGCCACTACCCATCACGCAGCATAGGCAACGGCGCGGCGTGCAGGTTGGAGCTAGATGGCAACGGGAGGATTAATGCTTAACGGTCTTCGGCTATTGCCACTGCTGACTGTTGTATGCCTCATCGCAGGCACATTCTCCACAGCCGCGCTTGCGCAAAGCTTCAGCTACGACAGGATTGACGTCATCGGGAACACGCGGGTGGATGCCGCAACGGTAATCAATTATTCCGGGTTGCCGCTGTCGGGCACAGTGACCTCGGCAGACTTGAACATGGCGTTCCAGAGCATTTCCCGCCAGGCGCTCTTTCAGGACCTTTCGATAGTTCCGCGCGACTCGGTGCTTGAGATTCACGTCGTCGAATTCCCGATCATCAAGTCGATCACGATCGAAGGAAACCGGCGAATCAACGAGGATGATCTGACACCGAGAATCAACTCAAGGGTCAATTACGTGTACAGGCCGTCACTTGCCGAGGAGGACGCTGCGAGGATAGCCGACGTATATTTCGCGGCGGGCCGGCTCGCAGCAACGGTCACGCCGAAGATTGTCCGGCGCGAGGGAGACTTCGTGGACCTGATTTTCGAGGTGGCTGAAGGGCGTGTCACCGAAATCGAACGAATAGGATTCGTCGGAAACACGCGCTACTCCGACAGGCGGCTCAGGCGAGTCCTGGAATCCAAGCAGGCGGGCATCCTGCGGGCGTTCGTGTCCAGCGACGTGTATGCGCCCGAGCGTCTGAATCTCGACAAGACACTGTTGACGGACTTCTACCGCTCCAGGGGATTCATCGATTTTGAAATTCTGTCGGTGTCGGCAGAACTTGCTCGCGAGCGAAACGCCTTTTTCGTTACGTTCAACGTAAGCGAGGGTTTGCAGCACCGATTTGGAGAAATCACCGCATCGAGCAACGTAGAAGAAATCGATGCCGACGAAATACTTGAAGAAAGCCGCATTCGACCCAACTCGGTCTATTCCCCGGCAGTTGTTGACGATGCCGTGCGGCGCATGGAGTACTTCGCCAGTTCCAGGGACATGCCGTTTGTGAGGGTGCTGCCCTTGCTGTCAAGGGGTCCCAATGAGACGATTGACATCGACTTCGTTGTCGAACGAGGAGAGCGCATAGTCGTTGAGCGCATCGAGATCGAAGGCAATCTCACGACGCTGGACAGAGTGATACGCCGGAACTTTCGTTTCGTGGAAGGCGATGCATTCAATCCAAACGAAGTGGCCTATGCCGCGGCGCGAATTCGGGCGCTTGGATACTTTTCCGAAGTGGAAGTCACGGATGTCGACCTGCCGGGCAATCGCAAGATCTTGAACGTCGGCGTTGAGGAGGTGCCCACAGGCTCGCTGAGTTTTGGCATTGCGTACGGCGAGCGTGCCGGTCCCGCAGTCTCCGTGAGCATCACCGAACGGAACTTGCTGGGGAGAGGCCAGACGCTTTCGTTCTCGCTTGAAACCGGAAGAACTGACAGGAGCTATTTCATCAGGTTTGTAGACCCAAGCGTATTCGACCGGGAGCTGGCTCTTGGTCTCTCGCTTGGCAGGCTGAATGTGGCTCGCACCGACAGAATTGTAAACACAACGGAAACGCAGCTTGGCGCGTTCGTCGGATTCCCTTTGAGCGAGACCTCCCGTCTGCGGTTGACCGGCGAGATAGCAACTCTGGATGCCACCACATATTTGGGTCCATCTGAAATCCTGCGGGAGGAGGTTGGCCCCGATTCAGTTGCTCGCGGATTTGGTGGCACGGTAGGTTACCAGTACGACTTCAACAACATCCGGTCAGGCGCATATCTGGACAGAGGGTTTGTTGCCCAACTCAAGCAGGAAGTCGGAGTGAACAAGCACAGTCACGGGGTATTGCGGACCACCGCGCGTCTTGGCGCTCAGACAACAACCTTTGGGGAGGAAGTCACGCTTACGGGAGTGGTTGAGGCTGGCGCAGCAGTTGCTACACAGGGCGGACCAACGTTGCTTGACCGCTTTCAAATGGACAATGACCTGATGCGAGGATTTGCACCGTTCGGGATGGGGCCACGCTCGCCTGCCACCAGAAGGGCGCTGGGAGGCAACTACTTCGCAGTTACTCGGCTTGAAGGTCGATTCCCGCTTGGCGCGGTTACTGACGCCGGCCTTGAGGGTGGCGTGTTCTTCGATGTTGGGACCTTGTGGGGTTTGAGCAGAACTCAGGACTATACTCCGCTGAACCTTGTTGCAGACGATTCACTGAAGTGGCGTGCTGCAACCGGCGTCTCGTTGTTCTGGGCGACACCAATTGGCGCGCTCCGCTTCAACCTTTCGCGTCCAGTCAAAACACAGCCAGGAGACATTCCCCAGTCCTTCGAATTTGCGCTTGATAGCCAGTTCTAGTCCATGCGCCTGCTTGCAGCGGCGACGATTGCCGGTTCGCTGGCAAGTTTCGGAATGACTGCCATCTCCCAGCAGCCGAGCGAACGTTTGCTGCAACTGGACATGGCATACCGCCCCGCCATTGCGATCGTGGACTTCGCGACGTTGTTCGATCATTCCCTCTTTGGCATCAGGCTGGCGGAAGAGATCCGTGATGCCCAGTTGGCGCTTGTCTCAGAGAACGACTACTACTCCAGCCAGTTTGAAATCGAGGAAGGCGCATTGGCCGCCCAGCGGGAAAGCATGTCGGAAGAGGACTTTACCGTAATGGCCGAAGAGTTCGACAGGAGAGTTGAAGAGCGCCGTGAAATTCAGGACGGGAAGGAAGCGATCTTGGAGACCTGGCGTCGACAGCAGATATCCAGATTCCAGCAGATTGCATCGCAAACGATCGCGCGGTTGGCTGAGGTCTTGGGGGTTCAAATCGTCCTGCCTGGCAGTTCGGTAATCTGGTTTGCCGAAGAGGCCAACATCACCGAGATTGCATTGACCGAAATCGACCGCATCGTGTCCGATGGGACAGCGATGCAATCTTACGTGCCAGCGACGAGTTTCGCCGGCATTTTGACGGAAGCCGAGCGATTGAGCGAGAGCGCCGGTGAGGTTTCGTCGCAATAGCGACTGATACGCTTCACGAACAACAGGGTTGGGAGCGACGAGACAATGGCAACTCGGGAGTGTCAAGACTTGGAGTGTGCAGATCTGACGCTAATCAAGCGAATGATCCCTCATCGCTATCCGTTTCTCATGATTGACAAGGTCATTTGCATGGTCAGAGGCAAGAGCGCTGTTGGCATCAAGAACGTCACGGTCAACGAACCCTACTTCCAAGGTCATTTCCCCGATGAACCGGTGGTGCCGGGTGTTACGATCATCGAATCAATGGCACAGACGGCAGCTGTCCTGGTCAACCATACGCTTGACATGGTTGACCAAGACATAAGCATCTATCTCCTGGGCGTCGACAAGGCGCGCTTTCGTCGGAAGGTTGTTCCGGGAGATGTGCTCGAACTGCACATTTCGGTGCTCCGCGGCGGAGGCAAGGTGTGGAAATTGAAAGGCGAGGGTCGCGTTGGCGACAGCATCGCGGCCCAAGCCGAAATCACGGCGATTTGGGAACTGAATGCCGGCACAGGCTAGTTTCATGTCCATATCCAGCAGCGCCGAAATCCATCCTGCGGCAGTGATCGAGAGCGGAGCCGAAATCGGCAACGGATGCCGAATTGAGGCGTTTGCAGTAATTGGCCCGGAGGTCGTTCTGGCCGAACGTGTGCATGTGAAGTCGCATGCAGTGGTCACGGGGTCCACAAGCATTGGTTCGGAAACGGTTGTGTTTCCCTACGCATGTGTAGGCGAGGTGCCGCAGGACCTCAAATACGCCGGAGAGAAAACCCGCTTGGAGGTTGGCAAGCGCAATCGCATCCGCGAAGGCGTCACCATGAATGTTGGCACGAAGCATGGCGGCGGAATTACCCGCGTCGGAAGCGATTGCCTTTTCATGACCGGCGCGCATGTGGGGCATGATGCCCAAGTAGGCAATCACGTCATCATGGCCAACCAGGCTGCTTTGGGAGGTCATGTCGAGATTGGCGACTACGTGATCATAGGCGGTCTCGCCGGCATCCATCAATTTGTGCGCATCGGCACCGGCGCCATAGTGGGCGCCCTGACAATGGTTAGACGGGACGTTATTCCATATGGTCAGGTCGAAGGGCCGATTGGGACTATGCGAGGCACAAACTTGATCGGCATGCGGCGGCGTGGATTTCGCGGCAGGGACGTTTCCGCGCTTCAAAAGGTCTATCAAAAACTTGCCAATCACGATGGACCACTTGAAGAGGCGATTGAACTGTTGGCCGTTCAGGAGAGTGACCGGAACAAGTTGATCCAGGACGTTGTGGATTTTGTGCGTTCAAGTTCCCGAAGGCAATTGCTTGCGTTGCGGTGATGCCTTTGCGCTCAAGCAATTCTTGACGGCATGCCGTTCGGCTGTTGATTCGTCGATCACGATGCAACCAACTGCCGGGTCTAGAGTGAAGCTGTCCGCATTGGGTCGCCAGCCAAGTTCGCCATGTCCTGCGTGTTGCGCCGCCCGCACACGCCGTGTTCATCAACCAGCTGCTGCCTAAACGAAGGACTTGCCTCCCATTGTCGCTCGCATGCATGAAGTCCTGCCAACGGGTCGCCAGTTGCCAGCCCCTCTCGATAAGTGGCGGGCAACCCAGTCGTGTATCGTTTGAAGCATTGCTGCTGCTGCCTGTTCAGGGCCCTGGATGTATCCGTGAAGGAGTGGAAAGTTCGCCAAGAATCGGAATAATGGCGTCCTGTTGGCGCGGCAACATTGAGGAAGGCAAGAGCTTGAGTTCAAAGTATGTAGTCATTTGCGGCTCGGGGCTTCTTCCGCGCCTCATTGTGGAGGAGCTCGAGTCACGGAATGTCGCGGTCGAATTGCTGGTCCTGCCTGGAGTGAGGTTGGAATGGCTGCTTGACCGCTCGGCGACTGAAATTGGGCTGGGAAACTTTGTTCGCGTTCTGACGGAACGGTGGAACAGAGGCGCGCGGCATTTGGTTCTGGCCGGGGCCGTCAAGCGACCCAAATATCAAACCTCAAACGAGAGGCAGATTCTTGGAGATGCCCCTGTCGACCTTGCGGCGGGTGACGATGAGGTGCTTGGGGCCTTGCTGGCACAGATCGCGGCAATCGGATTTGACATTCAAGGCGCTCATCAAGTCCTGCCTGAACTGCTTGTCGAGGCTTCGCAGTTGACATCGTTTGTCCCGTCACGTGACGACAGGCAAGATGTGGAGCGTGCGTCCCAAATCGTGCATCAACTCGGATTGGTGGATGTTGGCCAGGCTGCAGTTGTTGTTCAAGGACTTTGCGTTGCAGTGGAAACTGCAACAGGCACTGACGACATGCTTGGACGGAGCATCGACAGCCTGCCACTGGTTCGGCCAAAGCAGGACGGTGCGCGCGGTGTTCTTTACAAGGCTCCGAAACCAAATCAGGACCTGCGTGTCGACTTGCCAACAATTGGTCCGGAAACAGTCAGACTTGCTGCCAGCGCCGGTTTGGCCGGAATTGCGTTTGAGGCCGGCGGTGTGCTGCTGCTTGAACGGCAGACTTCGGTCAATTTGGCCGATCGCGCCGGAATGTTCATGTGGAGCAGGCCAGCCGCTTCATGAAACCGCGTCGCATCTTCATGCTTGCTGGAGAATCATCCGGCGATCTCCTCGGGCAGGACCTGATGAATGGATTGAGGGAGCTCCAGCCGGACACGCAGATATCCGGCATAGGGGGACCTGCAATGCAGCAAGCCGGCATGAAGAGCCTGTTTCCCTATGACGAACTTTCAGTTATGGGTTTCGCCGAGGTGGGCAAACACCTGCCCAATCTGCTGCGTCGATTGCGGGAAACGACCAATGCCGTGCTCTCCGGCAATTTTGATGCGCTGGTAACCATCGACAGTCCCGATTTTTCCCTGCGTGTGTGTCGAAGAGTGAAGCGGGCGGGAAAGCCAATCAAGATTGTTCACTATGTGTCGCCAACGATTTGGGCCTGGCGGCCGCGCAGAGCGGTCAAGATACGTCGGTCTGTCGATCACATACTTGCACTGTTCCCCTTTGAACCTGCGTACCTGAACCGGGCAGGAATTCCCTCGACGTTTGTAGGTCATCCGACAGCATTCGTTCAAGGGCCGGACAAACAAAGCATGGCACAACTGCGCAACGAGTTGCGGGTTGAGGACAAACAGCTGCTGGCCGTCCTGCCTGGTTCAAGGAAGTCCGAAATCGACAGGCTCCTGCCAGTCTTTGCCAATGCGGCGAATGAAATCGTTTCTAGGCGGGACGACATTTGTCTGGTTGTTGCTGCAGCCCGATCAGTGGCCCAGCAGCTGCAATCCAGTCGCGACTTGTGGCCCACAGGCACCAGGATTCTTGACCCTCGACCGTTTGGCGTTGTCGAGGCCGAGCAGAGAAAACGGACACTGTTTTCCTGCGCACACTTGGCGCTGGCGGCATCCGGGACGGTGACCTTGGAGCTGGCTCGTTTCGAGACCCCAATGGTGGTTGCATACGACATGCATTGGCTTTCGAGAATGATTGTGAAGAGGCTGTTGCTGGTCGACACGGTGACACTTGCAAATCTGATTGTCGGAAGAAACGTTGTGCCGGAATTCCTTGGTCAGCGCTGTCGCTCCGATGCAATTGCGAGCGAGTTGAGCTTGCTCCTGAAAGATGAACGCCGCCGCCAAGCGCAGGTCACAGCGTTCAACGAAGCGTTGGATTTGCTGGGCAGAGGTGGGGAAGACCCGGGATTGAGAGCGGCGCGTGCGGTGTTCGACGCAATTGAGAGCGAAGATGACGCTACCCTGCAAGACAACGAACATACAACCTTGAAAAGGTCTGCGTGATACGAAACTCGGAGGTGAGCGGTGGAAAGGCTTGCCTAAGATCAAGGAAGCGTGGCCGGGTTCAATCCCATTGAACTCGGGCCTGGATGCTGACCTACAGCGCTGGTTCCAATCCTGAGACCCCTTCAAATGCGCTTGATCGAAGAATGAGCAAACATTTTTTCCTGATGCGGAGGGCCCTCCAGGTGACGCCGACGCAAGGCGGAAGAGGGTGAAGACCCAGTGGCGTTCCTGTCCTTTGCCTGAATGGATTGATCTTCGATGACGGGAGCCGCGCTTTGCCAAAGCGTCCCGAGGGTCGCAAAGTCAGAACTCCGCGACATGCGTGAGTCAAACTGCCGAGCTGGGCATCCCCATTCTTCAATCAATGGCGAACTCCCGAAAGGCATGCCGCGTGAGCCATCGGAACCACGGCGCAAAAAACAGCGCTGCCCTTGCCATGTCCTGCAATGAGGAACCAACCGCCTGGAGCGCCGCGTGATTCAGGCAGCCATGTGTCGACAGTGCTTCACCGGTTCATTCATGGTTTCCGAGCCCTTTCCAGTTGTCTCGACCTTGGTGTAGATATGATAGTGCAGGGCAGGCGTGCTTGGGAATTCGCCGGTTCTGAAATTGCATGGTCTGCATTGCGGAATGACTCGATTGTTTCGGGATGGCATTTGAGCCTGACGCATCCGACCTTGTCGAATCCGACCAATCCTGGCTCCAAGGCTGCTGAGACAGAGTTTCATGAGCGATTTGGACAAGTTGGTACTACTAACAGTGAAGATTGACAGATGATCGTCAGATCGAAAGCCTTTGAGGGTGCTGGCGCCGACAGGGAACCCGACGGCAGCGAAGCAATGCTTCGCCAAGTGAAGTTGACTGACAGGTTTGACCTGTCCTGTCCGCAGGTGCTCTTGAACGGCACTCAGGCCCTCGTGAGGTTGATGCTTGTTCAGCGGGCAAGAGACCGGGCTGCCGGGCTTGACACAGCCGGATATGTAACCGGCTACCGTGGTTCTCCGCTTGGCGCGGTCGATTTGCAGATGCAGTCTGCCGGACAGTTTCTGGCGGATGCAAACATACTGTTTCAACCGGCAATCAACGAAGACTTGGCGATCACGGCATTGTGGGGTGCTCAGCAGGCGGAGCTGCGAGGGGAGGGCAAGCACGACGGAGTCTTTGGACTGTGGTACGGAAAGGGACCGGGCGTTGATCGATCAGGCGATGCGCTTCGTCACGCAAACCTCGCCGGCTGTTCGCCAAATGGCGGTGTCGTCATGGCGCTGGGCGATGACCATACGGCCGAGAGCTCGACCACGGTGCATCAGTCGGAGTGGACGCTGATAGACTGCTACGTACCGATTCTTGCTCCCGCCGGCGTCCAGGAAATCATTGACTATGGACTGGTTGGCTACGAAATGGGGAGGTTTTCCGGAAACTGGGTTGGTCTGAAATGCGTCAAGGAGGTCGTTGAATCCACAGCTGTAATTGACGGACGGATAGACCGCATACAGTTGCGGCGTCCTGATTTTGCCATGCCACCTGACGGTCTGAACATTAGACTGCAGGATTCACCGCTTCAGAGCGAAGCGAGAATCATCGACTATCGAGCCAGTGCGGCAGAAGTCTTTGCACGTGCAAACTCGCTGGACAAGCGAATGCATGGGAGGAGCGGCGCGCAAATTGGCATTGTTGGAGCTGGAAAGAACTGGCTGGATGTGGTGCATGCCCTTGAGCTGCTCGGACTTGACAGGGATGAACTCGTCAGGCTTGGGATATCGACCTACAAGATAGCAATGACCTGGCCGCTCGACCGCCGCAGTTTGCAAGAATGGTCCCAAGGACTGAAACTGATAATCGTCGTGGAGGAAAAGCGAAAGCTCATTGAACAGCAAGTGCGTGACACGCTCTTCGACCTGCGGAGAGAGATTCGCGTTTTCGGTCATCGCGATGGCGATGGCAACGTGCTGTTCACGACAAGGTACGAATTGAACCCGGTGGCGATAGCCTTGGGAATAGGTGGAGTTCTTGAAAGGGAAGATCGCCTGACCTCCCGACTGCAGGATCAGCTTCGAAATCTGGAGGCATTGCAGCGTCGCGACAACAGCGGCGATATCCTGCATCGCAAGGCCTACTTTTGCTCCGGTTGCCCGCACAGCACTTCCACAAAGATCCCTGACGACTCACGAGCGTATGCCGGAATTGGCTGCCACTACATGGTCCAGTGGATGGATCGAAACACCCTGGGATTTACGCAAATGGGCGGCGAAGGCGCCAACTGGATAGGCGAGGCGCCCTTTTCGAAGAGAGAGCATGTATTCCAGAACATTGGCGACGGTACCTACAATCACTCGGGCCTGATGGCCATACGGGCTGCCTTGCACGCGGGTGTCAACATTACCTTCAAGATATTGTTCAATGATGCCGTCGCCATGACCGGAGGACAAAAGAACGACGGCGATCTAACTCCCTACCGAATTCTACGTGAAGTGCAGGCCATGGGGGTTGAGGATGTAGTCTTGGTCTACGACGCCAAGGAAGGACTGGATTTCGGCAAGGTGCCGTCGGGAGTGCGTCGCTTCGAGCGAGCTGAAATCAATCGGGTTCAACTGGAGCTCCGTGAGCGTCAGGGCGTGTCAGTGCTGCTCTACGTACAAACCTGTGCAGCGGAAAAGAGGCGGCGACGGCGGCGCGGCACATTTGCACCAATCAGCGAGCGGGTGTTCATAAATCAGGATGTTTGTGAAGGATGTGGGGATTGCGGGCGGCAATCGAACTGTGTCTCAATCATACCTGTCGACACGGAGTTTGGGCGAAAGCGAGCAATCGATCAATCCAGTTGCAACATGGACCTGCGATGTCTCGACGGGTTCTGCCCTTCGTTTGTGTCAGTCAAGGGAGGCAAGCCGAAGCCGGCCACTACGTCGCCCATAGAAATTCCACAAATTCCTGAACCTGACCTGCCGGAAATTGCGGCAACGCACAACATAGTGATTACCGGAATTGGTGGCACGGGTGTGGTTACGATCGGGGCGGTGCTCGCAATGGCTGCCCATCTTGACAACTTGGGCGTCGGCATGATCGAAATGGCAGGACTGGCGCAAAAGGGAGGGGCCGTGACCGTCCATTGCCGCATTGCCCGGCAACCCGACGACATCTCCGCCGTTCGAGTTGCTGCCGGTGAAGCGGATTGCCTGATAGGCGGAGACATAGTTACTTCTGCCGTTGCCGCCACGTTGGACACGGTCTCGCCCGGCGGTACGGTTTCCGTCATAAACAGCGAGCAAACCATCACTGGCGACTTCACACGGGACATCGAGGCAACAATCCCCGTTGAACGTCTTCGTCAGCGATTTGAAGCGGCAGCAGGTGGGGACAAGTCACGTTTCGTGAATGCGTCGAAGCTTGCAAAGACGGTTCTGGGAGATTCCATCTACTCCAATGCACTGTTGATGGGAGCTGTCTGGCAAATGGGTGGCCTGCCACTTTCCGGACATGCACTGCGCAAGGCAATTGAACTGAATGGCGTCAAGGCGGAACAGAACCTGAAAGCCTTTGAGATTGGCCGCTGGATAGCGGCCGACAGCGAAATCGAATCCAAGTTGGGCAAGAGGGTGTTCACTCGTCGGCCTGAACCAGTGGCGCTGAACCCGATTGAATATCGATATCATCACCTGGTGCAATACCAGGACAAGAGACTTGCGGACAGATATGCTGAATTCGTGAAGCGATTTGATGATTCTCGTCTGCAACTCGCGGTCGCCAGATCCTACTACAAGGTGCTTGCGATCAAGGACGAGTTTGAAGTTGCCAGGCTGCATCTGTCCACCAAGAATCAAGTGGCCAGGGAGTTTACCGGCAACTACAGGCTGGAGTACCATCTTGCTCCGCCCATCCTCAATCGCACCAACACAGAAGGAAGAATTGGAAAGCGACGGTTTGGAGGGCATTTTCATCGAGTGTTCCAGATCTTGGCTGCCTGTCGAAGAATTAGAGGCACTGCACTCGATCCGTTTAGATACAGCGGCGAGCGAAAGTTGCAGAACAGGCACATAGCTCAATTTGAGCAGGATATGGAAAGAGTGCTGAAGTCAGGTGTGGGCGAATGGTCCGACGCAGCTATGCAACTCGCCGAACTGCCGATGTCGGTAAGAGGGTTTGGAGTGGTCTGGCTGGAAAACTACCGGGCAGCGGATGCCAGGAGAGGCGAGTTGCTGCGTGAGCTGGATGCTGACATTGCCGCCGATCAGACCGGACAGCGCGTACAATCGATTGCTGCGTAGGATGGAGTGACTACAAAACCTTCCGAATGAGGTACTCCTGATGGCTTGCTCGTGGCCTGCACTGAATGAATTCATGCCCCTGTTCGGCGCAATAGTGCGGAATGTCGATTGTTGCAGCCGGGTCGTCGGCCAGCACAAGCAACAGTTCCCCTGCCGATAGGTTCTTCATGCGTTTGCGTATCTTGAGTACGGGAAGCGGACAAAGCAGCCCGACTGCATTCAGTTGATGTGTCGTGGGCATCACAAAGCCGTTGGTTCACAAAAATTGAGCAAGTTGCATTGTCGTGATCGTAAAGGAGGCCGAGCGATGGCGGCGCTCAAGCCCCTCACCAGTCACCGAACACAAGCCTGAATCCGATTTCACCTGTAAGCAAGTCCAGCCACTGAAACAAGCATCGCCGCAGACGGCGCAACGATGGATGTCTTGACCGCCTCGAAGAGGAGTGCCATTCCTGTTGCACACACTGCCACAATGGCCGCACACTCGAAACATTGGCTCGAAGCCGGGAATCTTCATTGTCCCGCGCAGTCGGCTTCTCTCCATATGTGGCGCAATGTGCAGGCGGCAGTCAACCTGCCGCCCGAGTGGATGCGACGATGCCTTCTCCATCATCGCTGGTGTCCAGCAGGACCTTGTTTCCTGCGATTCAATCCAACCTTGGAATTGTTGGGACATTGAGGGTTGAATGCCGATTGTGGGTTTGGGACATGTCATGTGCAGCTAAATGCCAATGCCTGCGGCAGGTCTTGCAATCTCAAGTGCAAGTAACGGCATTGGGAGGATTCAGAATGAGGTCCTGCAATTCTTCCGTTGAGGCGATTGTGCACTAACAGGAATTTCATTCCATTTTGATGGCAGCCGGGTCTAGAGTTCGTTTCGCTGCCTGCTCGCTTGCTTTCGCGACAATGGTTTCATCGACTTGATCAATCCAATTGAATCAATCGCTGTTCGTCGTTCGGGGGAATGGGCTGCAAGTCGGTTTCGGCTGTTCAAACTGCCCAGAAGCCGCTGCTGTCCACAATTGTCTTGATCGGGCATCGAGTTGGCGCTCGGGCTGTAGATTGCTGTGCAACTGGTTCTGCACCACAGAGGCAGATCCTGTTGCAGCATTCGGAAATGTACACAGCCGTTCTGTGATCGGCATTTGCAGGGCGGTCAACTAGGCATTGAAGGCGTCAAATGGCCCGTTTGCAGCGTGTGCCAACAGGGTTGGCGCCTCGCTGGTGCGCAACTCCATGGAGGCCGCGGGTGCAGCTTCAGGATCCTAACATTTGTCGATTGATCAGGGCGAGAAACGGCGACTGGGGAATTTATGGCAGGGTTTGAACTTCTTGACGCGAGCCTCCTTTCGGCAATGTTCATTGCATTGCTGGCAGGCGTACTAAGCTTTGCGTCTCCATGTGTCCTGCCAATTGTCCCGCCCTATCTGGCCTACATTGGCGGGGTTTCCTTCACAAATCTGAAGCAGGCCGATCACGACAAAGGCACAGTTGTGCTTTCAGCTGTGTGCTTTGTTCTGGGTTTGTCGGTGGTCTTCATTTTCCTTGGCTTCACTGCCTCCTTGGTCGGAACGTTTTTTCTGCAAAACCAAATTCTGTTTGGAAGGATTGCGGGAATTGTGATCATACTTTTCGGACTGCATTTCCTGGGACTGTTCCGCATACCAATTCTCGACCGGGAGCTTCGCTTTGGAACGGCTCGTGGGAATGGTGTCCGCGGCGCCTTCGTGCTTGGCTTGGCCTTTGCGTTTGGCTGGGTCCCATGCATCGGGCCACAGCTGGGTGCAATTTTGTCGCTGGCTGCCCAGGAAAGTTCAATAGCAAAGGGAACGCTGCTGCTCGCGGTTTACGCTGCCGGGCTGGGAATTCCATTCATACTTGTTGCGATGTTCTTCCAACGATCATTGGGCTTCATGGAGCGCATGCGAGCGCACATGCCGTTGATTGAGAAGTGCATTGGAGGCTTGTTGATATGTGTGGGAACATTGATGGCAACAAACCAGTTTTCAATAATTGCGTTTTGGCTGCTGGAGACCTTTCCCGCACTTGCAGTCTTGGGGTAGATGGTGGCAGCAGGCAACTTTCGCAGGCGCAGAGAATCGCTTCGAGACCGCTCTGTCGTTGGATGACATTTCACTTGCGCGACAATGATGTCGACGAGTTTCAATGGTATCCGGATTTGTCGCCGAAGGGTGTGGCCCTGCACCGTTCTCACATCCACCGCTCTGAAAACTTGGCCCCATTTGCGCGTCTCAGAAGTTTCGGGGAGGCCTAAGGGCACTGTGCCATAGCGTTTCGAAGGTCAACCAGCCGGTTGTTCAATGTGACAACCGGGAAATGGTCACACACGTTGCCTTTCGGATATCGCTCACGATCATTGTCCGGGCAATTCCGCCCTTGTTTATCGGGAGCTCATGCTTGCCTCGCTTGGGCAATTCGGGAATTGAATTGTCACTCCAATTGCAGCATCCAACGAATTCAAATCCAAACAGGCTCGTGTTTCGTCACGGCGATGTTGGCGGTGTGAGGCATTCAGTTTCAGAGTCGTGAGTTTGTCAGGATTGAGAACACAGCGGCGAACGCTCGGCGGGTGGATGGTAGTTGATTTGCAAACAGACGTGATTGAAGGTCGGTCACTGGCCCTGTCTTCCGGCATTTCCGGCTTTTGGGAAATGACAAGGCGCGTCATTCCAAGTCACAAGGGTGTCCACAGGAATGGAGGCGCCTTTGAGAGACATGCGCTGTCGAATGGAATTGCACCAATCGGAACGAGACGACTTTAGGGCCGTGCCCGCCGGCGGGAAAGAACGGGTGTCCCTCATCAAGCGAGCGCAGACCATCTATCTGGCTGCGGACCGAGGGGCATCCGACGCCTAGGTTGCGAAGCAGGTGATCCGTCCGCTGTCGACTGTCAAATGGACAAAGCGTCGTTTCATCGAGGGCAGCCAGGAGTGGGCTCGGTCCGAGCCGCCGCTACCGGGAGCATCCTGAATTCTTGCCTGCGACGAAGCGACCCTGCCGGTCCATGTTGATTTCCGAGTAGCGATAGCGGCAACAGTCTGCTCGAAGTCGCCGACCGATCATGCCCACTGCACGCTTGAACCGCTGTGCAACGAAACGGTTCGGTCTGTGTACCACGAGAGCCTCGTGCACGTGATCTTGCAGCGGCGGCTTGCCAAGAACAGGCTCAAGCCATGGCACAAAGACATGTGGTGCATCCCCAAGGTTGATGCCACCTTGGATTACGCTCTTGATCTCCACAATCAACTTCACGCCCGAACCATTCCGTGGTTTCGATCGACAAAAGCGCACTGCAAGCCTGCTTGCCTTCCTTTGGTCTCCATCGACTGCTGGCGGCAAGGCCTTCACCAGTGTCTGCGAAATTCCAGCTGTTGCTTGCCGAGTGATGGATCATCCCAAGTGCGTTGCAACCCTGCGCGCCTGCCTGCCTGCCGTTGCTTGGCTTGCACAGTCTGCGCCGTCCATCCGGCTGCTGCCTTCATGGCAGTCCTGTCCGAGACTGCATTACGCAGGGCAAGGCGGAGGCATGGCATTGCGCATCCATCGGCACAATCCACGCAAGTGAATCTCAGTTCCGGCGTTGTTCCACCCATTCTGCCTTCGTTCCTTGACGCGCCGAACGCCAATGGCGTGGTTCGATCTGCAATTCCGCAACGCCAACTGCTGTCTGTTGTCCCAGCATCTTGAATGCAGGCGAGTTGAACTATATTCTCAACAATTGAAAGAGGTGCCGCCCAGCGTGGCGACAGCCTTCGTCCAGCATCGCAATACATGGCAGGAGGAAACCCGGACGGGAGAAACGACATGACGCTTTCGGCGCAGCAAATCAAGAATCTCAAGCAGTTCATTCGTGCCAAGGACCGCAGCGTGCCGCCCTACTATGCAGGCCGTGCGGACATGCTCGCCGACATTGAGGAGTGTTGTCTTGACCTGTGGAAGCAGCGCAAGGACGAAGTGCCCTTGTTCAGCGGCATGACGCGCATTCTCTACGGCGCTCCCGGGGCCGGCAAGAGTTCGACGCTGATGCATCTCAAGCGCAAGTGGAACGCTGCCGCCGATGACAGCAAGTTTGCGCCGCGCATGCTGTACCTTCCCTCGCCCGGAGGGTTCAAGGATGGCGAGGCTCTCAAGGTGGCAGTGGCGGAGACGCTGAAGCCGGGCCTCGGCAAGAAGGTGCGCAGGCACAGAACGACCGAGCAATCCTACAAGGTCGGCGTCAAGAAAATTGGCTATGAGAGAGTGACAAGGTCCGGGATCGAGCCGCCTGCGGATCCAATCCAGGTGGCGCTGCAACAGTTTCCGGCGAAGAAGTGGAAGCGTCCCTTGGTGGTGGCCATCGACGAGTTCCAGAACATGTCGGGGGACCGGAACGACGCGCATGCGATGATGCTGCAGGATCTGCATGGGCAGAGATACAACGCGCCGATCCTGCTCGTTCTGGCCGGCCTTGGCGACACCGTGTCCCGGGCGGCGGCACTCGGCCTTTCGCGGCTTGCCGGCGGCGCCAGCCACTCGCTTGGCTGTTTCACGCCCGACGAGAGCGCCGATCTCATTGCCGGCTGGGGCCGTCACTTCGGGCTGCCGGAAGGCGTCTGGCAGGACGAGATGCGGTCGCTTGCCACCGAGCCAGACCACTGGCCGGTGCATGTGCAGAATGCGCTGATCGCCTTCGCCGAACAGGTGGTGGCGTGCGGAGGCGTGGAGGATGTGGACTTCGCAGCGGTGCGCAGGCGCAGCGGCGAATTGCAGATCAACTACTATCACAGCCGCATGAGTGACGAGATGGATGATTCGAGATGTCTGCTGGGAGCGGCAATGCATGATCTGAGGCCCGGCGAAGGCTCTGCAAGCATCAAGCATCGGATTGGAAAGCTGGCAGGGTCTCGTGATGCTCACGGCTGGGAGTTGC
>MKWU01002152.1_pt1 | contig 30596 bp, 28 predicted proteins | sample 809101 | NCBI WGS metagenome assembly MKWU01 (sample SAMN05860141, study PRJNA318959) | sponge metagenome | host: Aplysina aerophoba | place: Slovenia: Piran, Adriatic Sea, Gulf of Piran | collected 2013-05-07
TCGTCCCACCGTCCCCGCCGCTCGTACAGCCGGCCCAGACGCTCCAGCACCCGGAACGACGGCCGGCCCGAGGCGGCCGCCGCCTCGAGGGCGGCCAGCGCGTCGTCGGCCCTCCCCAACTGCTCGTAGGCACGGGACAGCAGGAGCGCCGTCTGACCGGCTCCGAGCCCTCCCCGCCGCACCTCTTCCAGCAGATCCGCCGCCCTGGCCGCCTGATCCGTGCGGAGGTACAGGCGTGCGAGCGTCAGTTCCACCTGAAGGTCGGGGAGAATCGTGCCGCGAGCCTGCTCGAGGTGCGTGATCGCCTCCGCGGCCTCCTCCGGCGTGCCGTCGCGGGCAGAGGCGGCCGATGCATAGATCAGGCCCAGGATGCGACGAGCCGTCAGGTTGTCCGACTCCCGCTCGATGGCGTTGCTCGCGGCAGCTATCGCCTCCTCGACGCGACTGGAGCGGGAGTAGAGCTCCGCGAGCGCGGCCAGCGGCTCGCCTGCCCCGGGGTCGAGCGCCGCGGCCCCGCGCAACGCGTCGATGGCTCCGTCCAGGTCCCCCTCGTCCTCGAGGTGAAGGCCGACCATGAACAGCCGATAGGCTTGCGCCTGGGCCGCTTCGTCGACGGGCTGCGCACCGAGCAGCGCTGCCCCGGCGAACGTGAACACCCCGATCACGCCGACTAGACGCACGCAGTGATGCAGCATGCGACGGATTTTTTCACAGGTCCGGACTGGCGACAAGACCGCCGGACGGGTCTGGTATAGTGGCGCGCGCGGACGGCATACCCCGGCACCGCGCGAGGAGGCGCGTCGATGGGCGTCGACCCGGAGTTGCTCGAGATCCTCGCTTGCCCCGCCTGCAAGACGCCGGTCGAGCTCGTCAACGACGAGACCGGCCTGAAGTGCAGGCAGTGTCGCCGCGTCTATCCCATCAGGGACGACATCCCGGTGATGCTTCTTGACGAAGCCACCCTCGAATCCTGATCCGGCAGTCGCCGGCGTGCACGGCCCGGGCACCGGCGGCCCCGGAGCGCCGGCCCCCGGCGACGACTCCAGCGCCCGGCCGGGCACCCTCCCCCCGCCCGACACGGCCCGCTCGGGCCCCCCCGGCGCCTACTCCAGCGCCCGGCCGGGCACCCTCGCGCGGCCCGACAGGGCCGGCTGGGCCTCCCTGGTCGGCTTCGTCGCGGTGCTGCAGGTCTCGATCGCCGCCGCCTCCATCCTCCTCACGGTCGTGCTCGCCCTCTGGGCCGCCGTCGTGGTCTCCGGCCGCGTACGGCCGGTCGTCCCCTCGTTCTTCGTTCCGCTCGCCGCCTACGCGGCGTGGACCCTGGTATCGGTAGCCGGCTCCGCACAGCCGATCGACAGCCTCGTCGACGCCAAGGAGATCCTGCTGTTCCTGGTGGTGCCGGCGGTCTACGGGCTCGCCCGGGGCCCGCGCGCCACCGTGCTGGCCACCGTGGTCCTGTCGGTGGGCGCCGCAACGGCGGTGATCGGCATCGTCCAGTACGCCATCCTGGAGTACGACCACCTGGGGCAGCGCCCGCTTGGCTCGATGGGCCACTACATGACCTACTCCGGACTGCTCATGCTGGTCCTCGGGGTGGCCGGCGCGCGGCTCCTGTTCGCCGCGCGGGACCGGGTGTGGCCGGCGCTCGTGTCGCCGGCGCTCGGCGTCGCGCTGGCCCTGACCTTCACCCGCAGCGCGTGGGTGGGCGCATCCGTCGGCATCAGCCTGTTGTTCCTGCTGCGGGTGAGCCAGATCGTCACGCGGCGCGACGTGCAGGGCCTGGCCCGAGCTCCGGTCCTGGCGGCCGTGGTCTTCGCGCTGGCGGCGCTCGGCTTCTCCGTGGCGCCGGCGGCGATCACGGACCGCGTCTACTCCACCTTCGACCTGCAGGACCCGACCAACCGCGACCGGCTGGCGATGGTCCGGGTGGGAGCCGGCATGGTGCGCGACCATCCGCTGACCGGCGTCGGCCCGGAGATGGTGGAGGTGCTGTACGCCGCCTACCGGCCGGACGACGCCGTCAACGCGACGAACCCCCATCTGCACAACGTGCCGCTGCAGATCGCGGCGGAACGGGGGCTGCCGGCGCTCGCGCTGTGGGGCTGGTTCGTCGCGGCAGCCGTCGCCAGTCTCGCACGGCGCTTCCGACAGCCCGCCACGCGACCCCTCGCCGCCGCCGGCCTGGCGGCCGTCGCGGCAATGCTGGCGGCGGGGATGTTCGAGTACAACTTCGGCGACTCCGAGTTCCTGATGCTGCTCCTCGTCCTGATCACGCTGCCGGCGGCTGCGGAGCGCGACGCTCCCGCGGAGCGGATCGCCGGGGCGGCCGGCCCGACCCACGACTGAGCGCCGCCGCGGCGGCGCTCCTGCAACGCGCTCCGCCGGGTGCAGACAGGCCCCGGGTCGTCGCGGCCCGCGCGTCAGTGCCGAAAGTGGCGCCGGCCGGCAAACACCATCGCCAGCCCGTGCTCGTCCGCGGCGGCGATGACCTCGTCGTCCCGCTTCGACCCACCCGGCTGCACAACCGCCGTCGCCCCCGCTTCCGCCACCGCGTCCAGTCCGTCCCGAAAGGGGAAGAAGGCATCCGACGCGGCGACGGTGCCCGTCAGGCTCCCCCCGGCCTTCATCGTGGCCACCTTCACGGCGTCGACGCGGCTCATCTGGCCGGCCCCGACCGCCGCGGCGCGATCCGCGTGGGCGAAGATCACGGTGTTGGACTTGACGTGGGCGCAGACGCGCCAAGCGAAACGGAGGGCCGTCCACTCGGCGCGGGAGGGCGCGCGCCGGGTCACGACCCGCAGGTTGCGCGCGGGGTCCGCCTCCGCTTCCGCGTCCCACGCCTCCGACGCCTCGACCACCCGGTCCCGCGCCTGCACCAGCCAGCCCCCGAGGATCGACCTCACATCCCGATCGCGCGCTCCCGCTGCCCCCTCGGTCGCGAAGGCTCCGGTGACGAGGCGCAGGTTCTTCTTCGCCGCCAGCACCGCGCAGGCGTCGTCGCCGGCGTCCGGCGCGACGACGCACTCGACGAACGTCGAAGCGATCGCCTCGGCCGTGTCGGCGTCGAGGGGACGGTTGAGGCCGACGATGCCGCCGAACGCGGAGAGCGGATCCACGTCGCGCGCCCGTACGTAGGCATCGCGCAACCGCTCGCCGGTCGCCACGCCGCACGGATTCGTGTGCTTGACGACTACCGCGGCCGGCTCGTCGAACTCCAGCGTGAGACGGGCGGCCGCGTCGAGGTCGAGGAGGTTCGTGAACGACAGCGCCTTGCCCTGCAGCAGGCGCGCCCCCCCGAAGCCCCACGCCTCGGCCTCGCCGGAGGCGTACAGCGCCGCCGCCTGGTGCGGGTTCTCGCCGTAGCGCAGGTCGCGCAGCTTCGGTGCGCTGACGATCAGGCGATCGGGGGCGAGTGTGTCCAGAGCCAGCGGAGACCGGCTGAACGCTCCGCCACCGGTGTCGACCGCCTCCAGCGCCGCCGCGATCGTCGTGTCGTACTCCGCCGTGTGGGCGAACGCCTTCCGGGCGAGGGCAAAGCGGAAGCCGGGAGCCGGTCCGCCCTCGCGGTCGAGCTCCTCGAGGACCGCCGCGTAGTCGGAGGGGTCGACGACCGTCAGGACGTCGGCGAAGCTCTTGGCGGCCGCGGGGGCGGGGGGCGGCCCGCCGCGCGGGGCGGCGGCAAGGCGTGGGGGGGCGGCGGGCCGGGGTGCCGCCCCGCCGATGTCGATCTGCTCGATGAGCTCGTCGAAGGTGGTCTCCGGTGCCGCCGCCGCCCGCGCGAACGGGTAGAGGTTCACGACGACCACGTCGATCGGGTCGATCCCCAGCCGGCCGATGGCGGCCAGGTCGTCCGGCCGGCTCCGCCGCGCGAGTATGCCGGCGTGCACGCCGGGGTGGAGCGTCTTGACCCGGCCATCCATCATCTCTGGGAACCCGGTCACCTCGGAGACGCTCGTGGGCGCCAGCCCCGCGTCCGCGAGCACCCGCGCGGTCCCCCCGGTGGACACCAGCTCCGCTCCGCGGTCGGACAGTCCGCGTGCGAGATCGATCAGCCCCGTCTTGTCGGACACGCTCAGCAGCACACGCATCGGTACGTCGTCGCCTCCCAGGAATGCCCACCGTGAACCGGCGTGCGGGTCGCTTGACAGAGGAGAAACAGGGTGACTAGCATGGTTCTCAACGTCGGACACAGCGTTGGCGTAGAGACCGCCGTTGCGGTCTTTTTTTGTTTTCGGTCAGAGGACGACGTAAATGCGCATCATCGGCAAGGTCAAGTGGTTCAATAACGCGAAGGGTTACGGGTTCATCGAGCGGGAAGCGGGCAGCGACGTGTTCGTGCACTTCTCGGCCATCCAGGGCGACGGGTTTCGCACCCTCGAAGAGGGACAGGACGTCGAGTTCGAGATCGTCGACGGTCCCAAGGGACCGCAGGCAGGCAACGTCACCAAGCCGTCGTGAGGGCGGCCTCCGGATCCTCTCCACGCAACGCGGCGTGAACCGTCCCCACGGTTTGGCGCGCGAGCCGGCAGCCCGGCCCCCGACGGCCGGCCAGCTCACGGACGGAGAATCAGAAACCACACCAGCGGCAGCCACAACTCACGCGCATAGGGCACGGGCCGATCGTCGACGAGCACGTCGCACTCGTCGTACCGTCCGACAATCTCGAACAGGTCCCGGAGCTTCGCGGCATCGCCGGGCAAGTAGCGGGCTCGGTGCCGCAGGCTCTCGCCGCTTCCGACGGTGCGATACTCGGCCGCCCCGCGCGCGAGCTCCAGCGCACGCTCGTAGTCGGGCCCTTCGAACCGCGGGAAGCTGAGCGTGATGGAGAACGGCTGCGGCTCGCTCCGGAACAGGGCCGCGCGCAGATCGGGATCGAGCTCGGCCAGCTCGGCGTCCGAAAGCTCCTCGTCGAGATCCGCGTACGGCCAGAAACGGTCCAGGGGACGATAGGCCGGCCGCACTTCGTCCGGCCGCCCGTCCCCCGGCGGGCGCGTACCGCTCATCGCTCCCCGAGGACGACGGGGCGGGCCTGCCGCTCGGCCGCCCGGGCCGCGGCGGCCCCCCCCCGCGGGCGCGGCTTCCGCCCCCCCCCCCCGGGGGGAGGCGGGGGGGGCCCTGCCGATCGGCCGCCGGAGCTGCGTCGTCCCGCCGCCGCGGGCAGGCGTCGCACGACAGCCGGGTCCCGTCCGTGGCGGCGATGCCGGCGCCGCCGCACGAGCCGCGCAGGCACGGGTACCGGAACGCCAGCCCCACGGCCATGATCAGCATCGCCACGGCAATCACGCCGAGCGTCAGCAGGAAGAGCACCACGGGTTCATTTTACCGCGAGCGCCTCGAACGCGGGCGTCAGCCTGTCGCGCAGCGTTCCGTCGTCGTCCTCGACGACGAACAGGGCCGCCCAGCCCCGCTCCGCCGCGAGGGCGTACCCGTCGTCGGGGCCGAGCACCTCCAGGGCGGTGGCCAGCCCGTCGGCGCGCGCGCAGCGGTCGGCCAGCACGCTCACGGAACGCAGTCGGTGGGTCACGGGCCGGCCCGTCCGGGGATCGATGGTGTGCGAGACGCGGGCGCCGGCCAGGTCGTAGAAGCTGCGGTACTCGCCCGACGTCGCCAGCGCCCCGTCGCGCAGCAGGATGACGCGATGGACGGCCGACGGCCCGGGCCGGGGCCGTTCGATCCCGACGCGCCACGGCGCCCCGGTCTCCGTCGCTCCCCGCACCCGCACCTCGCCACCGACCTCGACCAGGTAGTCGGTGATCCCGCCCTCCACGAGGGCAGCCGCCGCCCGGTCGACGCCGTGGCCCTTGGCGATGGCGGACAGGTCGATGCGCAAGCCGGGCCGCTGCTTGCGCAGCGTCGACGACGCCTCGTCCACCTCGAGGTGCCGATAGCCGACGTCGCGGCGGAGCGCGATAATCTCCGCATCGGTCGGCGGCGCGGCAGCCGGTCCGGGCGCGCCGAACCCCCACGCATCGACGAGCGGCGCCACCGTCACGTCCAAGGCCCCGCCGGTCATCCGGCTGATCGCGATCGACTCGCGGACCACGCCGAGCAGGTCCGGCGCGACCGCCAGGGGGGCGGCGTCCCGCCAGCGGTTGAAGCGGCTCCAGGGGGGGGGGGGGGGGGGGGGGGGGGGGGGGGGGGGCTCGCCCCCCCCCGACGCGCCCGGGCGGCGCCGCCGGGGGGGCGCCGCCCCGCCAGCGGTGGAAGCGGCTCAGGTCGGAGTCGGGGCGGTAGTGGGACATCGTGGCCTCGACCGCGTCGAGCGCCGACTCGACCCCCGCCTGCAGGCCACCGAGCCGATGCTCGTCGATTCCGCGGCCCGCCACGGCGGCGGGGGCGCTCGGTCCGCCCCCCCCGCGGAGGGCGCCGGAGCCGATGCTCGTCGATTCCGCGGCCGACGACGGTGACGGCGTACGTCGTCCCCATCGTCGCGCCGCGAAACGTGTGCCGCTCGCTCGGGGTCGCCACGGGAGGGGCGGCCGAGCACGCCGCAACGGCGAGGAGGGCAAGCGTGGCTGGCGTTCGCGGCGGCACGGGCCTGCGGGCGCTCGGGACGGGCGCTAGCGCGCCCTCACGGGCGCGTTGGGAGTCTGCGCGGGTGCGAACTCCTCCATGGCACGTTCTACGGCGCAGACTCCTATCCGAAGTCGTCGAACAGAATGTTGTCCCGCTCCACGCCGAGCCCGTCGAGCATCTGCATGCACGCCTGGAGCATGAGCGGCGGACCGCAGAGGTAATACTCGATGTCCTCCGGCGCGGCGTGGTCCTTCAGGTAGTTGTCGTAGAGAACCTGGTGGATGAACCCGGTAAGGCCGGCCCAGCCGTCCTCGGGGAGCGGCTCCGACAGCGCGAGATGCCACTCGAAGTTGTCGTGCTCCCTCGCGATGGCGTCGAAATCGTCGATATAGAAAGCCTCGCGCAGACTGCGCGCTCCGTACCAGAAGGACACCTTGCGGTTCGTCCCGAGGCGCCGGAACTGGTCGAAGATGTGCGAGCGCATCGGCGCCATGCCCGCCCCGCCGCCGACGAAGACCATCTCGGTCGGCGTCTCCTTCGCGAAGAACTCCCCGAACGGACCGGAGATGGTCACCTCGTCGCCCGGGTTCAGGCTGAAGATGTAGCTGGTCATCTTGCCCGGGGGCGTGCCCTCCGGCGCGCGCGGCGGGGGCGAGGCAATCCGGACGTTGAGCATGATGACGCCCTTCTCTTCCGGGTAGTTCGCCATCGAGTAGGCGCGCGTGACCGGCTCGTCGAGCACCGCCTGGTAGCGCCACAGGTTGAACTTGTCCCAGTCGGCGCGATACTCCTCCTCAACCTGATAGTCGCGGTAGTCGTACGTGCCGGGCGGGGCCTCGATCTGGATGTAACCGCCGGCGCGGAAGGGTACCTCCTCGCCCTCCGGCAGCTCGAGGATGAGCTCCTTGATGAAGGTCGCCACGTTGTGGTTCGACCGCACCCGGCAGCGCCACTGGCGGATGTCGAAGATCTCGGCCGGGATCTCGATCGCCATGTCCTGCTTCACCTTGACCTGGCAGGACAGGCGGACGCCCTCGCGCACCTCGCCGCGGCTGACGTGGCTGCGCTCGGTCGGCAGGATCGCCCCGCCCCCGTCACAGACCGTCACCTTGCAGACCCCGCAGCTCCCCTTGCCGCCGCACGCCGACGGCACGAAGAGGCGGTTGTCGGCGAGGGTGCCGAGCAGAGTGCCGCCGGCCGCCGTGCGGAGCGCCCGATCCGCGTCGCCGTTGACCGTGATCGTCACCTCCCCGGTGGCGACGAGCTGCCGCCGGGCCACCATCAGCAGGCCGACGAGCGACACGATCACGAACGTGAACATCGCGACGCCAAGGGCGACGGTGATCATCGTGGGCGCCCCCGGGCTAGAGCTGCACTCCCGCGAAGGCCATGAAGCCGAGCGCCATCAGGCCCACGAGCATGAAGGTCAGGCCGAGCCCCCGCAACCCCTCGGGGGGGTTCGAGTAGCGCAGCCGCTCCCGAATGCCGGCCAGGGCGACGACGGCCAGCGCCCAGCCGATGCCCGAGCCGAGGCCGAACACCGTGCTCTCGGCCAGCGTGTAGCTCCGCTCCACCATGAACAGCGACGCGCCCAGGATGGCGCAGTTGACGGCGATGAGCGGCAGGAAGATGCCGAGCGCGGCGTGCAGCGGCGGCACGAAGCGGTCGAGCACCATCTCGACGATCTGCACCATCGCGGCGATGGTCCCGATGTAGGAGAGGAAGCCGAGAAACGACAGGTCGTAGTCGGCCAGGGCCGGGTGCATCCAGGCCATCGCGCCCGGGCTCAGCAGGTGCGCGTAGATGAGGTTGTTCATCGGCACCGTGATCGTCAGCACGAAGATCACGGCCCCGCCGAGGCCGATGGCCGTCTTGACCTGCCGCGACACGGCGAGGAACGAGCACATGCCCAGAAAGAAGGCGAGCGCCATGTTCTCGACGAAGATCGACTTGACGGCGAGGCTCAGGTAGTGCTCCAGCATCACTCCGCCTCCACCTGATCCCGCTTCCAGCTCCGGAGGGCCCAGATCAGCAGGCCGATGATGAAGAACGCCGCCGGAGAGAGCACCATCAGCCCGTTCGGCGTGTACCAACCGCCCTCGCTCGCGAGCGGCAGCACGGTGGTCCCGAACACCGACCCCGACCCGAACAGCTCGCGCACGAACGCCGTCAGCATCAGGACGGCCCCGTAGCCGAGGCCGTTGCCGAGACCGTCGATGAGGCTCATGCCGGGCGGGTTCTGCATGGCGTAGGCCTCGGCGCGCCCCATGATGATGCAGTTGGTGATGATCAGGCCGACGAAGACGGTGAGCTGCTTCGACAGCTCGAACAGGTACGCCTTGAGCACCTGGTCGACCACGATCACGAGCGAGGCGATGATCGTGAGCTGCACGATGATCCGGATGCTCGTCGGGATCTGATTCCGCAGCGCGCTGACGAAGAAGTTCGACGACATCGTCACCACCACGACCGCCGCGCTCATGACGAGCGCCGTGTCCATGCGCGTCGTCACCGCGAGCGCCGAGCAGATGCCGAGCACCTGCAGCGCGATCGGGTTGTTGTTGAAGAGCGGGTCGATCAGCGCCTCGCGCGGCTTTGCCATCCTGCGCCCCCGGTCATCCTGCGCCCCCGGCCGTCATGCGCCCCCGGCCGTCATCCGTCGCCGCGCGCGCGTCGCCGCGCGAGCGGAGCGCATCCAGGTAGGGGCCGAAGCCCTCTTCGTCGAGCCAGAAGCGCAGCATGTTGGTGACGCCCCGGCTCGTCATCGTCGCGCCGGCAAGGCCGTCGACGCGAAAGGGGTCGTCCGCGGGCGGCCCCGCGAGCCCCCGCGCCACCTCGATGGCCGGCTCTCCGGTCGGGCCGAACGCCTTGCGGCCGTTCCATAGGCCCTTCCAGCGCGGGTTGTCCACCTCGCCGCCGAGGCCCGGCGTCTCCTTGTGCTCGTAGTAGGTCAGACCGCGGATCGTCTCGAGGTCCGCATCGAGCGCGACGAACCCGTACAGCAGGCCCCAGAGGCCGAGGCCATGGACCGGCAGGACCACGAGGTCGAGCGCGCCGCCGGCGTCGAGCAGCTCGTAGACCAGCGCCTGGTCGGCGACGCGGCTCAGCCCGGCGTTGTTGGGCGGAGCGGTGCGGCTGGTCCCGGGGTCGGCCGCGGCGGCGCGCGGATCGAACGTAGCCGGATCGGCATCGGTGGCCGCGCCCGACGCCACGTCGATCACGACCTGCCGGATCGGGGTGAAGCGCGCGGCGATCTCCTCCGCCTCCAGCGCCTCGTCGGGGGCCGCCAGGCCGGCCGCCACCAGCACGTTGCGTTGCATGTCGAGCGCCTGGTTGACGAGCTGCCGCTCCCGCAACGAGACGGCCGAGGACGACACCACGATGGCGCAGGCAACGCAGACGGCCGTCGCGAACCCGAGATTGTAGAGAACGCTACCCTGCATAGCGCGCCCTCCGGCGCCGCACGTTCGCCTGGATGGCGAAGTAGTCGATCAGCGGCGCGAACAGGTTCATGAACAGGATGGCGAGCATCATGCCCTCAGGATACGCCGGGTTGACCACCCGAATGAGGACGCAGAGCACGCCGATCAGGAAGCCGTAGACGTAGTGGCCGCGAAGCGCGGTGGGGGCCGAGACCGGATCGGTCGCCATGTAGACGGCGCCGAACGCCCAGCCGCCCAGCACGAGGTGCCACGCCGGCGTGACGTCGAAGAACGGGTTGGTCGCCGATCCGATGGCGTTCAGTCCGGCCGCCATCACGACCGTCCCCGCGGCCACGCTCACCATGATGCGCCACGAGCCGACGCCGGTCGCGACGAGCAGCAACGCTCCGAGGAGGCAGGCCAGGGTGGACGTCTCGCCCATCGATCCGGGGACGAATCCGACGAACGCGCTCCACCAGTCGGTCCCGGCGGCCATCGCCTCCGTGCCGCCCAGCGTCGCGGTGGCCAGCGCGGTCGCCCCGCTCACGGCGTCCGACGCGGTATCGGCCGCAATCCACACCGCGTCTCCCGACATCTCGGCCGGGTATGCGAAGAAGACGCCGGCGCGGGCCACCAGGGCCGGGTTCAGCACGTTCATGCCGGTGCCGCCGAAGATCTCCTTGCCGACGACGATGCCGAACGAGATGCCGAGGGCCACCTGCCACAGCGGTATGGTCGGCGGCAGGGTGAGCGGAAAGAGCATGCCGGTGACGAGGAAGCCCTCGTTCAGCTCGTGCTTCCGCACGACGGCGAAGACGAACTCCCAGAGGCCGCCGACCGCGAAGGTGACGATCAGGATCGGCAGGTAGTACAGGCCGCCGTGCACGAGGCAGCTCACGAGGTCGTCCGGGGCGAAGCCCAGCCCGGCCGCCTCCATCGCCGCCGTCTGCCAGGTCGCGAGCGGCGCCGCTCCACCGGCGATCGCCAGGTTGGCCTGGTAGCCGGTGTTGTGGAGCGCCATGTAGACGCAGCCGGCGAGCGCGATGACGACGGTCATCATCATGCGCTTCAGGTCCAGGCCGTCGCGGACGTGGGCGGCTCCGGCGGTGACCTGACCGGGCGTGTAGAGGAACGTGTCCTGCGCTTCCCACAGCGGATAGAGCCGGACGAGCCGGCCGCCCGGCTCGAAGTGCCGGGCCTGGGAGTCGAGCAGGCGACGCAGGAGCTTCATGCGGGCGCCGACTAGCCTTCCTTCTCCAGCGCGTCGAGGACGCTGCGGAGATGCGGTCCGAACTCCTCCTTGCCGGCGTCGACGAACGTGCACAACGCCACGTCCTCCTCGTCGAGCTCGAGGCAACCAAGTTCCTCGGCCCGCTCCACGTCCCGCATCGCGAGCGCGCGCATCATGGCCGTGGCCATCAGGTCGAGCGGCATCACGCGCTCGTAGTTCCCTATCGGGACGATGGCGCGGGGCGAGCCGTGCGTCGAGGTGGTGAGCCCGAGCGGCCTCTGCGGCAGCCACGCCGACGCGAACGTCCGCACGGCGGAGAAGCGGTCGAGCCCCGGGCGCAGCCAGCCGAGGAACTCGCGCTCCCGCCCCTCGGCCAGCACCGAGACCTGCTGGTGATAACGACCGAGGTAGCCGTGGACCTCCCCCGCGGCCGCCCGCCCCCCGAACACGGACCCGGAGATGACGCGGACCTCCTGCTCCGAGGCGAGCTCCCCCGCCACGAGCGCGTCGGTCGAGGCGCCGAGGCGCGTCCGCAGGAGGCGCGGCCGTGCCACCGGGGGGCCGCCGAGCGACACGACGCGCGCCGTGTCGAGCTGCCCGGTCTCGAACAGCCGTCCCGTCGCGATGACGTCCTGCACGCCGACGTGCCACACGGCCTTCCGCCGATCGACCGGGTCGAGGGTGTGGATGTGGAGGCCGACGGTGCCCGCCGGGTGCGGACCGACGAAGACTTCGTGCCGCACGCGGTCGCCGGCCGGCACCTCGAGCCGGGTGTCCGGCCCGGTGCAGACGTGGATCGGCCCGTCGGTGAGCCGCTCCAGCACGGCCAAGCCGCGGTCGAGCGCCGGAGTCCGATCCCCGATGACGGCGTCCATCGAGGGCGCGAGCGGATTGGTGTCGATGGCGGTGACGAAGATCGAGTGGGGACGGACCGACGGGTCGGCGACCCGGCCGTACGGACGCGCGCGCAGGGCCGTCCACTGGCCCGAATCGAGCAGCAGGGCGCGCACGTCGTCGGCGGACATGCCGGACGGATGCCGGCCCGAGAAGGCGGGGAACCGGGCCGCCTCCGGCTCGCGGCCCTCGCGCTCGGCGCGGCTCGCCTCGATGACCCCCCCCTCGAGCGCCCCGCGGGCGCCCCCGGGCCCCCCCGTCCCCGCACCCCCCGGCCGCGGCCCGCCGCGGGCGCCTCCGGCTCGCGGCCCTCGCGCTCGGCGCGGCTCGCCTCGATGACCACCGCTTCGAGCGCCCGGCGGTCGCCCCGGTGCACGCCGATCACCGTACCCGCGGCCGGCGCCGTGTAGCGCACGTCCGGGGTGCGCTTGTCGTGGAACAGCGCCTGCCCCCGGACCACCGAGTCGCCGGGCGCCACCTGCATCGTGGGCCGCAGCCCCACCGCGTCCGTGGCGAGGACGCCGACACGCAGCGGCGGCGCGGCAGCCTCGACGGCCTGCACCGGCTCACCGGCGAGCGGGAGCCGTACGCCGCGAGTCACCTTGTGCCGTGCCATCGTCGATCGTCGCCGCCGTCTTCGCCGGCCGTCTTGTGAAACATTTCTCAAGCTGTCGCGTGTGAGGGCCTCGAATCGACTGCCGAGCGGCGCCTGGGTCTTTGACGGAAGTGCCGAGCCCACCCGAAATCGGGCCGGCGGCACCGGCGAAGGCTCCCTTGCCGGACTCCTGGCATCGTACTTCGCGGGTAGGTCGAAGTCAATCCGGCGGCGGGAACCCGGGCCACCTGGCGCTGCCTCGGCGCCACGGAGTAAATCGCTTTCTGGCAACGAGTTAGCCTTGACTTCCCGCGCGCCGCCCCGGTACGCTGAGCGGATCGTGACGATACGTCTCAACGGGGAGGATTACGATCTGGCCGAGCCGGTGACCGTCCATGGGTTGCTCGAGCGGCTGGACGTCGATCCCCGGCGCGTCGCCGTCGAGCACAACCTCGTCGTCGTGCGACGCGCCACCTACGACTCGACGGTGGTCCGCGGCGGCGATCAGGTGGAGATCGTCAACTTCGTCGGCGGAGGCTGATGGCCCGGCGGAGCTGCATGGACGACGACATCCTGACCATCGCCGACCGGACCTTTCGATCCCGACTGATCGTGGGTACCGGCAAGTACGCATCCCACGACGCGATGCGCCGCGCGCACGACGCGTCGGGAGCCGAGATGGTGACGGTGGCGGTGCGCCGCGTCGATCTCCATGCCCGCGACGGCTCCTCCCTGCTCGATCACATCGACACCGACCGCTACGCGCTGCTCCCGAACACGGCCGGCTGCTACACCGCCGACGAGGCGATCCGCACCGCCCGACTGGGGCGTGCCGCCGGGCTGACGAACTGGGTCAAGCTGGAGGTCATCGGAGACGAACGGACGCTCTTTCCGGACAACGAGCAGCTGCTCACGGCTACGCGCGCGCTGGTCGAGGAGGGGTTCGTCGTCCTCCCCTACACCAACGACGACCCGATCGCCTGCCGCAAGCTGGCCGAGGCCGGCGCGGCGGCGGTCATGCCTCTCGGCGCCCCCATCGGCTCGGGGCTCGGCGTGCAGAACCGCAACAACCTCGGCATCATCCGCGAGCAGGCCCAGGTCCCGGTCATCGTCGACGCCGGAGTGGGGTCGCCGTCGGATGCCGCGGTAGCCATGGAGCTCGGCGCCGACGGCGTTCTCATCAACACTGCGATTGCGGGGGCCGACGACCCGGTCGCGATGGCCGAGGCGATGCGGCTGGCAGTGCGGGCCGGGCGGCTCGGCCACCTGGCCGGCCGGATTCCGCGCCGGCGCTACGCCTCGGCGAGCAGCCCCGTCGAAGGCCTCGTCGGCCCCTGAATCAAGCCCGGGCCGCCGCTCACCACGCGCCGGACGGGGGCGAAACCGCTACCGGCCCGCTGCCCCCATGCCCGCAGGCCCGGCGCCGGCCGCCAAGCCGCGCGCCACGCGCTCCACGTCGGCGTCGACCATCATGCGAACGAGCCCCGGGAAGTCGACCGACGGCCGCCAGCCGAGCTCCGCCGCCGCACGCGACGGGTCCCCGATCAGGTGCTCCACCTCGGCCGGCCGCATCAGCGCGGGGTCCGTGCGCACGTGGTCCCGCCAGTCGAGTCCCGCGTGGGAGAACGCCGTCTCGACGAGGTCGCGCACGGAATGGCTGGTCCCCGTGGCGATTACGAAGTCGTCGGCTCGTTCCTGCTGCAGCATGCTCCAGATCGCGCGGACGTAGTCGCCGGCGAAGCCCCAGTCGCGCCGCGCGTCGAGGTTGCCCAGCGAGAGCGTCTCCGCTTGCCCCGCCTTGATTCGGGCCACACCGTCGGTCACCTTGCGCGTCACGAACTCGAGGCCCCGGCGCGGCGACTCGTGGTTGAACAGGATGCCCGACACCGCGAACATGTCGTAGCTCTCGCGGTAGTTCACGGTGATGTAGTGGGCGAAGACCTTCGACACGCCGTAGGGACTGCGCGGGTAGAACGGGGTCCGCTCGTTCTGCGGCGTCTCGCGGACCTTGCCGAACATCTCGCTCGACGACGCCTGGTAGATCTTGATCGAGGTGTCCACGTGGCGCACCGCCTCCAGCATCCGGGTCACGCCCAGCGAGTTGTACTCGCCGGTGAGGATCGGCTGGTCCCAGGAGGCGGGCACGAACGACATCGCCGCGAGGTTGTAGATCTCGTGCGGCCGCACGTCGTCCACCAGCCGGATGAGCGAGAGCTGGTCGAGCAGATCGGCCGGCCGCAGCTCGATGCGATCGAGAAGGTGCTCGATCCGCCAGTGGTTCGGCGCGCTCAGCCGGCGCGCCGCCCCCACCACCTCGTACCCGTGCTCCAGCAGCAGCTCGGCGAGGTAGGATCCGTCCTGCCCGGTGATGCCCGTGACGATGGCGCGTTTCGACATGCCGGCAACGGCCCGGACGCGGCTGCCCTGTCCGAGCCGCCTCGAATTATACGAGACCGCCTGATGCCGACCGGTCGCGAAGCGGAGTGCGCGGCCGCGCGCGTTACGTCGCGGCGCCAGTCCCGGCCGGCCACCCTCGCGGGATGTGACCGCTATGGAATGGATCGACGTGGCGATCGTGGGCGGCGGCGTGGCGGGGCTCGCCACGGCCTGCGAGACGGCGTCGCGGGGGCGTTCGACCTGCCTTCTCGAACGGCGGCCGCGCCCCGGCCAGGAGGCCAGCACCCACAACAGCGGCGTCCTGCATGCCGGCATCTACTACCCCTCCGGTTCGCTGAAGGCACGCCTCTGCGTCGAGGGGCGCGAGCGTCTCTACGCCTTCTGCCTGCAACACGACATCCCGCACGACCGTTGCGGAAAGCTGATCGTGGCCGCCGAGGCGGCGGAGGTGCCGCAACTCGAGGCGCTGGCCGTTCGCGGGCGCGCGAACGGGGTGGACGACCTGGAGATCGTCGACCGGGCTTTCGTGCGGCGGCGCGAGCCGCACGTCCGCGCCGTCGCGGCGCTCTGGTCGCCCTCGACGGGCATCGTCGAGGCGGAGGGGGTGGTTCGGACGCTGGCGCGGCTGGCGACGGAGGGTGGCGCCGCCCTCCTCGCGGGAACCGCGGTGGAAGGCGGCGCTGCGGTCCCGGGAGGCATCGAGCTGCGCACGCCGCGCGAGACCATCCGGGCGCGGACCGTCGTCAACGCGGCCGGCCTGCACGCCGACGACGTGTCGGCGCGGCTCGGCGGGGAACGCTTCACCATCTACCCGGTGCGGGGCGAGTACGCCGAGCTCGCGCCGGCCGCGCGACGGCTCGTGAACGGATTGGTCTATCCCCTGCCGTTCGCCAGCGGCCACGGTCTCGGCGTGCACTTCACGCCGACCACCTGGCGCACCGTGACGCTGGGGCCCACGGCGCGCTACCAGACCGCCAAGGACGACTACGAATCCGACCGCCTGCCGCTCGACACGTTCCTGGATGCGGCACGGGCCCTGGTGCCGGCGCTTGGGCCCGAGGACCTGCACCCGGGCGGCACGGGCATCCGCGCTCGGGGCGCGCCGGCCGAGCAGACCGTCTGCGATTTCCGGATCGGCCGCGACGCGCAGGTCGGCCGCCTCATCCAGGTTGCGGGGATCGACTCGCCGGGGCTCACGGCCTGCCTCGCCATCGGCCGCGAGGCCGCCGACCTCGTCGACGCGGCGCTCGAGGGCTGAGAGTGCGTCGTAGAACGGGGCCGACTCCGGTGGGGACGGTTGGGCGGGCGGCGGCGCCGCAGGCGGCGATGTCGGGCCGAGGTTCAGGTCAGCGTCCGAGGCTGTCCCCGCGGCCGGCGTCTCGCGACGACGGCACGGTTCCCAGACGGCGCGCCGCGTAGCGGGCGACGGCATCCTGCCAAGCCGGCATCGGCACGCCCGCCGACGCCAGCCTGGCGTTCGACAGGGCGCAGTACGCGGGGCGGGCCGCGCGGAGACGGAGGTCGGCGAGGGTGGACCGCTCGACGAGTCGCTCCGGCACGTCGAGATGCCGCGCCAGCGTGCGGGCCACGGTGAACCAGGTTGCGTGGCCGGAGCCGACGCAGTGGTAGAGGCCGGGGGGCGGCGCCGCGTGCAGCAGGGCGCGCGTGGCGCGGGCGGCGTCCTCGACGTAGGTCGGCGAGACGGTGCGGTCGGCGAGCGCCCGCACCGGGCGCCCGGCGAGCAGCGCGTCGGCCATCCGGTCCAGCGTTCCGCGGCGCGTGGGACCGGAGGCGCCGGGGTCGCCAACCGCGCCGAAGAGGCTCTCGACGCGCAGGACGTATTGGCGCCCGCCGCGCGCGAACCACTCCCCGAGGAGCTTCGACGTCGCGTAGACGCTCCGCGGGTTCGGGGCATCGTCCTCGGTGTAGGGCCGCTCGGCCTTCCCGTCGAAGACGAAGTCGGTGCTGTAGTGGACCAGCGTGGCGCCGGCGGCGCGCGCGGCGCGCGCGAGCATGCGCACGCCGAACGCGTTGACGGCCAGTGCGGTCCGGGGCTCGTCCTCGGCTCCGTCCACGTCGTTACTGGCGGCGCAGTTGACGATCGCATCCGGGCGCGCGGCCGCTACCCCGCCGCGCACCTGGTGGGGATCGGTCAGGTCGATGTCGGCCCTACCGGCCTGCGTGACGTCGTCGCCTGCCGACGCGAACAGTCGGCCCACGGCGGTCCCGAGCTGGCCGCCCGCCCCCATGACGAGCACCCTCATCGCGACCCGGCCTCGACCGCGCGCGGCGGCATCCGCCCGAGCCGATCCACCTTTCGACGGGCGCCTCTCATCGGGAGCGCTCCTTCACCATCGCCCGCGTCTCCCGGTCGACCTCGCGCCGGCGGATGGTCTCGCGCTTGTCGTACGTCTTCTTCCCCTTCGCCAGGCTGAGCGCGACCTTGACGCGGCCCCCCTTGAAGTAGAGGCGGACCGGCACCAGTGTGAATCCCCGCTCCTGCGTCTTGCCGACGAGCTTGCGGATCTCGTAGCGGTGCAGCAGCAGACGCCGGCGGCGCAGCGGTGCGTGCTCCGCGTAGCCCCGGTGGCTGTAGGGGCTGATGTGCAGGTTGCAGAGGAAGACCTCTCCGCGCTCGATCCGGCCGTAGCTGTCCTTGAGGTTGACGCGGCCCTCGCGGATGGCCTTCACCTCGGTGCCGAGGAGCTCGACGCCCGCCTCGAAGGTCTCGAAGAGGTGGTAGTCGTGACGCGCCTTGCGGTTGTCGGCGATGAGGCGCTGGCCCGCCCGGTCGTCTGGCATCGGTGGGTCGTCAGGGGTCGGAGGCCGGCCGGCCGGCGGGGGCTGCCAGCGTGGCCGCGAGGCGCACCGCCGCGATCATACTGGACGGGTCGGCCACGCCCCGCCCGGCGATGTCGTAGGCGGTGCCGTGGTCGACGGAGGTCCGCACGATCGGCAGGCCGAGCGTCACGTTCACCGCCTCTCCGAACGCGACGAGCTTGACCGGAATGAGCCCCTGGTCGTGGTAGCAGGCAATCACCGCGTCGAACGCGCCGCGGAGCGCCCGCACGAAGAGCGTGTCGGCCGGCTCCGGTCCCGTCACCGCGATGCCGCGGGCGCGGCAGGCCTCCACGGCCGGGCGCACGCAGCGCTCCTCCTCCTCGCCGAGCAAGCCGCCCTCCCCGGCGTGCGGGTTCAGCCCCGCCACCGCCAGGCGGGGACGGGGGCAGCCGAACCGGGGCAGCTCGTCATGGGCGAGGCCGACGACCTCCTCGATCCGCTCCCGCGTCAGGCGGCGGGGCACCTCCGCGAGCGGAACGTGCGTGGTCGCCAGCACCACGCGGAGTCGCTCGGCGTGGAACATCATCGCCACGCGGCGGGCGCCGGTCAGCTCGGCGAGCAGCTCGGTGTGCCCGCGCCACGCCAGTCCGGCCATCGCCCACGCGGCCTTGTTGATCGGGGCCGTCGCGACGGCGTCGATGCGCCCGGCCATCGCGTCGGCGGTCGCGGCGACGACCGCGTCGTAGGCGCTGCGCCCCGCGGCGGCGGACGCAGTTCCCGCCGGCACCGCCCCGCGGGCGCCCGGCGCTCCGTAGAGCACCGGCGCGCAGACGGCGAGAACGCCTTCGTCGGCCGCGGCCCGCTCCGCGATCTCGGGTCCGATGCCCGCGGGGTCGCCGACCGTTATGCCGATGCGAGGGAGAGACATGGAAGGAGGTCCGCGCGGACGGCGGCGGTGGCCTGCGGCCAGCGGCGGGAGTGAGGCGGCGGGGGTGGAAGCGCCGCGGGGCGGACCGCGCCGCCGCATGGGGCTCGAGACGCTCCGGCAGGCGGTCGTGCAGGCGGAGCCGAGCGGAGGCGGGAATCAGGCGCCGGAGCCACAGCTCTGGCACCCGCCGCCGGAGCAGCCGCCGCCGCTGCTGCAGCCGCCCCCGCAGCCGCCCCCGCTGCGGCTGCACGACCCTTCGTTGGCGCAGCCCGCGAACTGCTCGCCGGCCGCGTTCGGGAGCTCGTACCGCAGGCAGCACTTCAGGCGGCCGCACAGGCCCGACAACCGCGACGGGTTCAAGCTCAGATTCTGGCGCTTGGCCATCTTGATCGAGACCGGCGCGAAGCCCGGCAACCACGTTGTGCAGCAGAGAGGCCGCCCGCAGGTCCCGTAGCCGCCGACGAGCTTCGCCTCGTCGCGGGCGCCGACCTGCCGCATCTCGATGCGGCAGCGGAAGGCAAGGGCCAACTCCCGCACCAGCTCCCGGAAATCGACGCGGCCCTCGGCCGTGAAGTAGAACACCAGGCGCGGACTGTCGAAGAGCTGCTCGACCCGCACCAGCTTCATCGGCAGGCTGCGCTCCCTGATCTTCATCACCGCAACGCGCTGCGCCTCGCGCTCGCGATGCTGATGCCGGAGGCGGGTCGTGACGTCCTGCTGGGTTGCGCGGCGAACGACCTTGTCGGTCGACATCGCGGGCGGCGCCTTGCGCGCAGCGATCTGGGGCACGGTGCGGGTCACCGTGGCGTACGAACGCTGCTCCCCGCGCTGCACCACGACCGCGTCGCCCGGGACGAGCGGCGGCTCGAACTCCACCCCGCTCAGCAGGAAGGGCCGCGCCCGACCCACCTGGTCGAACTTGACGCTGACGAACGGGCGGGCTTCGTCGCGGTCCATCGCTACAGCCGGCAGGCCAGCCAGTCCGCCACGATCTTGGGGCTCGCGTTGCGCGCCACGGCGGCGGCGGCCTCGTCGACCGCTGCGAACGCGCGCAGCCCGCGGCCGTCCCGGTAAGCGCGCGCCAGCCGGCGCAGGCCGTCGCCAAGGTCGTCGTTCGCCAGGGGCGCGCCCGCGCGTGACGCGATTACTTCCATATCCCGCAGCAGCGACGCCAAGGCCTCCAGGCGCAGCCGCAGCGCATCGCGGTCGGCAGCCGGCGCGCGGCGGCCGCCGGAACGCGAGGCAAGGGTCTTCGCCGCCTCGATCCGCGCCCGCGGGTTGCGGGCGGCGGCGGTCGACTCGAGCAGGCTGACGGCGGCTTCGCGCGCCGCGGCGTGCTCGCCCGAGGCGGCGGCGAGAGCGCGGCCGACGCTGCCGCCGGCCGCGGCGGCCGATGCGCGCGCCGCCGCTTCGTCCCAGCCGTGGGACGCGGTGAGGATGCGGACGACGTCCTCGGGGGCGAGCTGCCCGAATCGGATCCGCGGGCAGCGCGACCGAACGGTGTCCAGAAGCACGTCCGGCCGCGACGTCACGAGCAGGAACTGGCACGCTGCCGGCGGCTCTTCGAGGACCTTGAGCAGGGCGTTCTGCGCCGGCGGCAGCAGCCGGTCCGCCTGGTCGATGACGACCACCCGGCGCCGGCCCTCGAACGGGCGGTAGCCCGCCTGCTCGATCGCCGCCCGAACCGCGTCGATCGAGATCGTGCCCGTCTCGCCGGGTACGAGCGTGCGGACATCCGGGAACGCGTCGCGCCCGATCCGGGCGCACGGGCCGCATCGCCCGCAGGCGTCCGCCGCGAGGTCCACTCCCCGATCGCGCCCCGTCCCGGAGCGCGGCGCTGCGCAGTTGATGGCCTGCGCCACGGCGAGGGCGACCGTCCGCTTGCCGACGCCGTCGTCGCCGGTCAGCAGGAGGCTCGGCGGGAGGGAACCGCGCGCGACGGCACTGGCAAGCAGAGCCACCGCCCCGCGGTGTCCGACGATGTCGGCAAAGGGCATCGGTACCTGATTGGCATCGTAGCACAGGCGCCCGCGCGCGCCGCCGGGCGCGGCAGCCTCGCCGGAGCGAAGCGGCTACGGCGCAGGCTCGTGGCGCGGGCCGTCGGGGCGCGGCATCTCGCGCAGGATCCAGACGACCGCGGCCATGAGATCGGGCACCACCGCGTCCGCCGCGAGCCCCTCCCGCGGCGCAGCCTCCTGCGAGGCGCCGTAGCCCGTGCGGACGAGCAGCCCGCGCATCCCCGTGTTGCGCGCCAGGGCGACGTCGCTCCACTTGTCGCCGACGGCCGCCGAACGGCTCAGGTCGAGGTCGAGCTCCCGGGCCGCCCGCAGAACCATGCCCGGTCGGGGCTTGCGGCAGTCGCACGCGCGCCGGTAGGCCTCGAGCGGCGCATGCGGGTCGTGGGGGCAGCAGTAGTGGCCGTCGAGGCGCTGGCCGACCGCCGCGAGGCGGGCCTGCAGGAAGTCCACCGTCTCGCCGACGAACTCCTCCCGCAGCATGCCGCGTCCGACCCCGGTCTGGTTCGTCACGACGACGACCGCGTAGCCGGCCTGCCGGAGAAGGCGAATCGCCTCGAGGCCCCAGGGGAAGAGGCGCAACCGCTCGATCCGCTCGAGGTAGCCGACATCCTCGTTCAGCGTCCCGTCACGATCGAGGAAGACGGCCGGCGTCGGCATGCGAGGCCCGCTTCACGGGCACCGGAAGGAGATGGCGGGGCCGACGAGACTCGAACTCGCGACCTCTGGCGTGACAGGCCAGCGTTCTGACCAACTGAACTACGACCCCGCTCAGGGCTGCCCCGATCACCCAGTGCCCTGCTGCACGGACCAAACGAGGCAGCTTTTGAGCATACACGATCGACCGCCGCCCGGCCACCCGCGCGCGCGAGTTCGCGCCACCTCTCGCCGTTGGCCCGCTTCCTCGAGAGGCTGGCCGAGACGCCGGGCGAAGCTCGCAACGCGCACACCCGGGGCGTTGGGGGCGCTGCCGCGGCGCGGAGCCGTCGGCCGGAAGGGATCTGGTGGGCGGTACAGGATTCGAACCTGTGGCAGCCGGTGTGTAAAACCGGTGCTCTACCCCTGAGCTAACCGCCCCGCCCGACCGGGCACCGACTATACAACGCGCACCGGTAGCGACCGCCGGCCGGCGCGGCGGCCGGGCTCAGGACGTGGCCTCGGCAACGCGGGCCACGCTCCCCTCGGGCACCGCCCCCGCGGGCAGCGCACCCGCGGACGCCCCCTCCGGCTCCGCGACCGACGGCTGGCGCCCGCCGAGCATCCGGCGCATCGTGCGGCCGATGTCGTCGAGGATCATGTAGGACGTCGGCACGAGGATCAGCGTGATGAGCGTCGCGAAGAGCACGCCGAAGCCGAGCGAGACCGCCATCGGCACCATGAAGGCGGTGTCGAAGCTCCGGTCCGACATCATCGGCGCCAATCCGAAGAAGGTCGTGAGCGACGTCAGCAGGATCGGCCGGAAGCGGTGGACGCCCGCCTCCCGCACCGCGAGCGCCAGGCCGGCCGACTCGAACCGCCGCCGGTCCGCGGGCCCCCCGCCCGCCTGCCGCGCCATCCGTCCGACACCGGCATGGACGGCCCGAGCGCGGTTGATGAAGTCGACCATGATCAGGCTGTCGTTGACCACGACGCCGGTCACGGCGACGAGCCCGAACATCGACATCATCGACAGGTTCAGGTCCAGGAGGACGTGCCCCCAGACCGCCCCGATGAGCCCGAACGGGATGGCGCTCATGATGACGAGCGGCTGCACGTAGGACTTGAGCGGCACCGCGAGCAGGGCGAAGATCATCAGCAGCGCGAGCACGAACCCCCGCTGCAGCCCGCCGACCGCGTCGCGCTGCTCGGCCATCACCCCCTCGAAGGTGTAGAAGACGCCCGGGTGGCGGGCGAGCACCTCGGGGAGGATGCGCGCGTTGAGGTCCGCGATGACGTCGCCCGCCGCCGTAACGGTGGGGTCGACCGAGGCAGTCACGTTGACCGCCCGGTTGCGGTCGACGCGGCGGATCGACGCGAAGCCGCGTCCCGGTTCGACGACGGCTACCGAGCTGAAGGGCACCTCGCCGCCGTCGGGGGTGCGGATGCGCATGTTCTCGAGGTCGCCGAGCGAGCGGCGTTCGTCGCGCGGGTAGCGGACCATGACGCGGATGTCGTCGCGGCCGCGCTGGATGCGCTGCGCCTCCTCGCCGTAGAACGCCTGCCGCACCTGCCGTCCCAGGTCCTGCAGGGTGAGGCCGAGGGCCTCGGCGGCCGGCTTGATGCCGAGCTTCATCTCCTCCTTGCCGGCCCGGAACGAGTCGGTCACCTCGTAGACGCCGGCGTACTCTCGCAGGCGCTGCTTGATCTCCTCCGCCGCAGCCCGCAGGCTGTCGAGGTCGGGCCCGCCGAGCTGCACGTCGACGTCGCTCCCGGGCGTCATGACGCTCATCTGGAAGTTGACGTCGACCGCCTCGGGGATCGGGCCGGTGGCGTCGCGCCACAGGAGTCCGAGCTGCTCGCTGCTGTAGATGCGCTGCTCCGTCGGCAGCAGCTCGATCGCCACCTCGCCGACGTTCGGCTGTGCGGCGCCTCCCCCGGGGCCCAGGGGCCCGTTCGCGCGGCCGGCCATCGGCTGGTCGCCGACGGCAGCGGACACGTGCAGGAAGAAGTCGTGCCCGGTCTCTGCGACCGCCCGCGGGGGGGGCCGCCCCGCCCCCGCCTCGAGCTTCCCCCCCGCCTCGCCGGTGACGTCGACCGGCGTGCCCTGCGGCATCGTCACCGACGCGGCCATGACGTCCGCCTCGATCGACGGGAAGAACTGCAGCGAGGGCCGTCCCGACAGCACCATGCCCACGGTCACGATCATCGCCCCGACCCCCACCGACGCCGTCAGGTAGCGCCAGCGGAGTGCCGTCTCGAGAAGCGGGCAGTAGACCTGCTGCACGAAGCGCTTCAGACCGTTCGCGAACCGCGACTGGAAACGGCGCCACGGCCCCTGTCGCACCCGCTTCGGGATGTGCGCGAGGTGGGCCGGCAGGATGTTCAGAGACTCGACCAGCGAGAACAGCAGGCACGGGATGACCACCAGCGGGATGATGCGGAAGATCTTGCCCAGCATGCCGGGCACGAACAGCAGCGGGCTGAAGGCCGCCACGGTGGTCAGGACGGCGAAGGTGACCGGCCTGGCGATCTCGCTCGCACCCTCCACGGCGCCGCGGATGCCGTCGCCGTGCTGCTCCTGGTGCCGGTAGATGTTCTCGCCGACGATGATGGCGTCGTCGACGACGATGCCGAGCACGAGGACGAACGCGAAGAGCGAGACCTCGTTGACGGAGACGTCGAGGCCCGGCATGAACGCGATCGCGCCGAGGAACGAGATCGGAATGCCGAGGCTGACCCAGAACGCCAGGCGCAACTCCAGGAACAGCGCCAGCACCAGGAACACCAGCGTGAACCCGGCGAAGCCGTTGCGCAGCATGTGCGAGCGCTGGCTGCTCAGAATCTTCGCCGAGTCCTGCCACACCGTCAGTGACATGCCTTCGGGCAGACGGGCCTGCGCTTGCTCGACGTATTCGTTGACGAGCCCGGCGAGCTCGATCGCGCTCTGGTCGCCGGTGCGGAAGACGGAGACCATCATCGCCGGCTCGACGTCGAAGCGGGCCTGCTGGTCGGTCTCCTCGAAGCCGTCGACGACCGTCGCGACGTCGCCGAGACGCAGCCGGCTGCCGTCGGCCCGTGTCCACAGAACCAGGTCCTCGAACTCCGCTCCGCGGTAGGCCTGCCCGATGGTCCGCAGCAGGATCTCCCCCCGCTCCGTCCGCACGGAGCCGCCCGGCAGGTCCAGGGACGAACGGCGCACCGCATCAGCCACCTGGTCGAACGTCATACCGTGCCGCCGCAGGTCGTCCTCGGAGACCTCGATCGAGATCTCGTAGGGCGGCGCGCTCACGATGTCGACCTGCGTGATCCCCGGAACCGCGGTCAGCTCGTCCCGCACGCGCTCGGCGACCTGCTTCAGCGTGAACGGGTCGACGTCGCCCGAGACCGCCACGTCGACGACCTGCTGCCGCATCGTCATCTCCCGGACGATCGGCTTCTCGGTCTCGAGCGGGAACGTCGTGATGGCGTCGACGTTGCTCTTGACCTCGTCGACGACGCGGCGCGGATCCGCGTCGAGCTCGAGCTCGATCAGCACCGAGCCCATCCCTTCGGAGGCCGTCGACTGGATCTGCTTGATGCCGTCGATGCCCTGGATCGCCTCCTCGATGCGGACGTTCACCCCCTCCTCGACCTCCTCGGGGGCGGCGCCGAGATAAGGGACCTCGACGTGGATCCGATCGAGCTCGATCTCCGGGAACGCCTCCTCCCGGACGTTCGACATGGCGAGGACTCCGCTCACCAGGATGAACGCCATCATCAGGTTGGCGGCAACGCTGTTGCGCGCGAACCAATCGATCATCCCCGTCACGACCGCCTCCCGTCGCACACCCGTATCACTGCACGTACCTCCGTCTCGCTGCCCGGCGCGTCGATCGTCGTCTCTTCGGGATCGCGGGGGGCGGGAAGCCGTTGTCCGGAACACCGCCGGCGAGCCGACCCGCAAGGGCGGCGCGCTGCCGGTCGCGGCGACGTGCTCGCACGTCCCTTCGGCAGAGACCTCGCAGGTCCCTTCCGTCGAAACCTTGCACGTCCCTTCGTAGAGACGAAGTCACGCCGCCCGACGTTCCGTCAAGAGTGTAACCGCCATCGGGGCCGGCGTAACGGCCGGGAGAGGGGATTCCGGTCAGGGCCAGCCGTTGAGCCACCAGGCGCGCAGCGCGCCGAGCGCGACCCCCGCAAGCAACCCGGCCACCGCGAGGTGCTCGCGGTTGCTCCGCGCCCGCCCGACGCTGAACCGCCGGCCGGAGCGAGGCGCGGCGCCGCGGCGGTAGCGCGTGTAGGAGTCGCCGAACGCGGCGGCGAGCGTCGCCTCTTCCAGACGTATCGCGACCGGCAGCATGACGGCCAGGTACGCCAGCACCACCGCAGCCACGACGGGGGACGCGGCGGCGACGACGCAGCCCACGCCGATGACGAGCGAGCCGAGGTAGAGCGGGTGCCCCGTGAAGCGGTAGGGGCCGGACGTCGTCACCTCGCGCCCCTTGACGAGATGTCCCGCCGCCCAGATCCGCAGCGCCTCGCCCGCCGCCGCCAGCAGCGCGCCGGTCGCGAGCGAGCCCCAGGTGGGACGGGCGAGCGCGAGGGTGACGGCCGCCGCCGCGAAACCGAGGGCCACGCGCAGGCGCGCGATCCGGAACAGCAGCCGCAGCCGCGGATGGGCATCGAGGTCAAGCATCGGTCAACACGCTCCGCAAGCGCCGGTCGACCGCCGCCGTCACGTCTTCGACCGGGATGTCGTCCAGACAACGCGCCGTGCTCCGGCAGACTCGCACCATCCGGTCGGAACTCCCAGCGTCGGACCCCCCGGCGCCGCCGCGGGCCGGCCGGCAGCGGCACGCCGCGAAGCGCGACACGACGACGTCGCCGGGAGACCACGGCCCGTTGCGCGACGGGTCGCTCGGACCGTAGAGCCCGACCACCGGCGTCCCGACCGCGGCCGCGACGTGCAGCGGACCGGTATCGCCGGAAACCATCACCGCGGCCGCCCGCGCAAGCGCCACGAGGTCCCGCAGGCCGGTGGGCGGCGCGACCGCGGCGGCGCCGTCCGATGCGTCGGCCACCGCCGCCGCGCGCGCCTCGTCCCCCGGTCCCCACAGCACGGCCGACGGCAGTCGGTGGGTGCGGCGCAACCAAGAGGCGACGGCGCCGAACCGTTCCGCCGGCCAGCGCTTGCTCGCCCAGGCCGCGTTGGGATTCAGCAGCGCGAAACGGCCACTGCCGAGGGCGGTGGCGGCGCCGAGGCCGAGCCGCGCCCGGGTCCGGGCCGGAGCCTCGGAGGACGCCGTCCGGATCGGGAACGACCAGGCGGGCGCGTCCGCGCCCAGCGCGGCCCCGAGCCCCAGATTGCGGGCGACGACGTGTCGCGGGCGGCCCGGATCGACCCGCTCCGTGTACAACCACCGCGCCCACCGCTCGCGCAGGAAGGGCGTCGCGAAGCCGACGATGCGGGCGGCGCCGCTGAGGCGCGCCACGAGGGCGGACTTGCCCAGCCCCTGCGCGTCGAGCGCGACGTCGTAGCCCCGCCGCCGCAGCGTGCGGCGGCACTCCGCGAGCGCCGGCAGGGCGGGTCGGCTGCGGGTCCGGAGCACGACGACGCGGTCGAGCACCGGCACCAGCGTGAGCAGGTCCGCGTTCCGCTCGTCGACGACCCAGTCGATCGCGCCGTCGGGGAACGCGCGCCGCAGCGCGGCCGCCAACGGCAGGGTATGGACCACGTCGCCGAGCGCGCTGAGCCGGACGATGAGCAGGCGCATCGCGTTCCCCGGCTACTCCCGGCGGCCGATCCGGTCGACCAGCTCCCGGGTCGAGTGCGCCTTCGGGTCGCCGACGATGGCGATCCGCCCGCCGTAGGACTGCACGACGGAGCGTTCCGGCACGGTCTCCGGCGTGTAGTCGGTCCCCTTGCAGTGCACGTCCGGGCGGAGCGCCCGCAGCAGACCGGCCACGGTGGGCGTCGTGAAGACCACCACGTAGTCCACGACACCGAGCGCCGCGACGATCTCCGCCCGATCGGCCGCCGCCTGCACCGGCCGGCCGGCTCCCTTGAGCGCCGTCACGGTCGCATCGTCGTTGACGGCCACGATCAGCCGGTCGGCCTCCGCCGCCGCGCCCCGGACATATCGCACGTGGCCGACGTGCAGCAGATCGAAGCAGCCGTTCGCCAGGGCCACGGTGCGGCCGGCGGCCCGGTCCGCGGCGACGAGGGCGCGCAGGCGCTCCTCCGAAACCACCAGGCCGCCCCCCTCAGCCATGCCCGTCGAGGTCCGCCCGCAGTGCGGCGGTCACCTCCCCCGCGGTGACCGCCGCGGTCCCCCGCTTCGTCACGACCACCCCGCCGGCGTAGTTGGCCAGCCGGGCCGCGTCGCCGAGCGAGGCCCCGGCGGCGAGGGCGAGCGTCATGGCGGCGATGACGGTGTCCCCGGCCCCCGTCACGTCCGCGACCTCGTCGCCGCCGAAGATCGGAATGTGCACGGTCGGGCACCGGGGCTCGAAGACCGCCATCCCGCGGCTCCCCCGCGTCACGACGACGCCCTTCGCGCGCGTCCGTCGCAGCACCTCCCGCCCGGCGCGCTCCAGGCGCTCCGCGTCGTCTCCGATCGTGGTGCCCAGCGCCTGCTCGACCTCCGACTCGTTGGGGGTGTACGCGGTGCACCCGCGGTAGGCCAGAAGCTCGTAGCGCGAATCGACGAGGACGGGAGGCCGCGGGCGCCGCCGCGCCAGCGACGCCCGGAGGGAGGCGACCAGCCCGGGAGTCACGATACCGCGCCCGTAATCGGAGACCAGCACGGCATCGCAATCCGCAACGGCGGCGACGGCCGAGCGCTCGAACGCGGCGCGGACCGACCGATCCGCCACGCCCGGCCCCTCCCGGTCGACCCGGACCACCTGCTGGTAGACGCCGTGCAAGCCGCCGGCCAGCACCCGCGACTTGACCGGCGCCCGGTAGGCGCGGGGCCGCACGAGGTGCGACACGTCGACCCGCGGCCCCCGCCCCCGGCCCCGTCGCCGGGCCGGGCGGCGCCGCAGGGGGTGCGACCGGTCGACCCGCGGCCCGAGCCCGCGCTCCAGTCGCCGGTCCGGGTCGCCGCGCCCGACGAGGCCGACGAGGCGCGCCGCGCCGCCGAGCGACCCGACGTTGCGAGCGGCGTTGCCGGCGCCCCCCGGCAGTATCGCGGTCCGATCGTGGGCCAGGATGAGGACCGGCGCCTCGCGGGAGACCCGCGACACCCGGCCGTAGACGAACTCGTCGGCGATGACGTCGCCGAGCACCGCCACGCGCAGGGCCGGGAAGCGGCCGACCAGGTCGGTGAGCCGCGCGCGACGGCCGCGGGCGTCCTCGTGGGCGCCCTCGCGAGCGGCCGGGATCACGCCCTCCGGCACCATCGGATCACAGGGTCGGGCATCGGTGGCCGCAGTCTATCCCACCCCCTCCGGGCGCGGTCCCTCCCCGGGCTCGGCCGGCGCGCGCCAGCGGCGGTGCATCCAGAGCCAGAGGTGCGGATACCGTCGCACGTAGGTCTCGAGCACGTCGGTGCATCGTTGCGTGTAGGTGCGAACGGGATCGGGATCGTCGGGGGCCGGCGGCTCGACGGGAGCCTCGTAGACGAGGCGGTAGCGGCCGCGCGGAATCGGCAGCGCGAACACGGGGATGATCGGCGCCCCCGTACGCAACGCCAGGGCCGCGATGGCCGACGTCGTCGACGCCGAACGACGGAAGAAGCTGACCTCCACGGCGCTCCGGTCCTGCATGTGCTGGTCGATCATCATGCCGACCGACTCCCCCCGCTTGAGCGCCCCGAGCAGACCGCGCACGGCGCCCCGGCGGGGAACGACGCGCGTGCCGGCGCTGCCCCGCAGGCGCTCGATCATCCGCTCGAGCAGGGGATTGTCGAGCGTGCGCGCCACCATGACGATGGGGCCGAAGCGGTACGCGTGCACGAGCACCTGCAGCTCCCAGGAGCCGAAGTGACCGGTGAAGTACATCACCCCGCGCCCCCGCGCCTGGGCCCGCTCGACGTGCGCGGCGCCGTCGACCTCCACCAGCGCCAGCATCCGCTCCGGCCGCATCCCGCTGAAGTTCAGAAAGTCGACGACGTGGCGGCCGAACTGCTCGAACGTCGCCCGCAGGATGGCGCGGCACTCCGCGTCGCTGCGCGCGGGGAACGCCGCCCGCAGGTTGGCGACCGCGAGCTCGCGCCGCGGCCGGTGGAGCGCGTGGAAGAGACGCCCGAGCGCGGTGCCGAGACCGAGGCTGAGCGGCCGCGGCAGGCACCGGGCAACCAGCCGCACCACCACCACGGCGCCGTGCTCGAGGCGGTTGCGGGCGCGAGTCACCGCTCCTCCGCCCGCAACCGTCGCGAGGCACGGAGGCGGTCGAGCAGCCAACCCTCGAAACGCTCGGCCGGCTCGATCCCCACCCGGAGCGGGACCGGCGCCACCCGGACTCCGAACGGCGCCAGGGGACGCAGCCGCACCATGTCCTTCTCCGTCGTCAGCACCGCGTCGGCGGCCAGCTCCCGTGCCCGGCGCGCCACGCCCGCGACGTCGCGGGCCGAGAAGCGATGGTGATCGGCGAACGCCAGCATCGCCGCCACGTCGTAGCCGGCCGCGCGCACGTCGTCGGCGAACGCGGCGGGCCGGGCGATGCCGGCCACCACCACCACGCGGGCGCCGCGAGGCACGCCGGCCGCGCCCCCGGGCGTGGTCGGCGCGTCGGACGCTGTCGGCAGCCCGGACGCAGTCGGCTCCGGCGCAGTCGGCGGCCCGGGCGCAGTCGGCGACTCGGGCACAGTCGGCGGCGCGGGGATCGGCTCCCCGAGTCGCCGCGCCAATCGGAAGACCGGGGCGGGGCCGAACCGGCGGGCCACCGACGCGGCCCGCTCCAAGGACGGCGACTCGACGATGAGGGCGTCGGCCAGGGCCGCGGCATCCGGAGGCTCCCGCAGCCTCCCCGCCGGCAGGGTCCGGCGCTCGCCCGCGTCGCCCGCCCCGATCACCACGAGATCCACGTCGCGGTGGAGCGACAGATGCTGGAAGCCGTCGTCGAGCACGTGGACGGAGGCGTCGAACCGCTCCTCGGCCAACCGGCCCGCGCGGTGCCGGTCCGCGCAGACCAGCACGCAGGCTCCGGCGAGCCGCTCGGCGAGCATCAGCGGCTCGTCTCCGGCCTCCGCGACGC
>MKWU01002153.1_pt1 | contig 30595 bp, 25 predicted proteins | sample 809101 | NCBI WGS metagenome assembly MKWU01 (sample SAMN05860141, study PRJNA318959) | sponge metagenome | host: Aplysina aerophoba | place: Slovenia: Piran, Adriatic Sea, Gulf of Piran | collected 2013-05-07
CGAGAGAGGATTGGGACCCGGCCGTCGAACTGGGCCTGCAGCTCCTGATTCAGCGGCGGATGGTGAGGACCGAAGAAGGGCGCCTGCGGATTCTCGAACCGCGCCGCCACTTCGTGGACTACTACGCGAACACGATCGGACACCTGATGCCGGAGCGGTCCGCCACGCCATAACGCGTCGGAGCGCCGGCCTCTGGCCGGCATCGCCCGCCGACAGACGGGCGAAACCGCGTAGGGCCGCTCACGCCAGCATCGCCCACAAGACCCGACCGTCGCGGAACGCGAACGCGAACGCCGCCCTTCCCTCCCGATTCCGGCAGATACGATCCCCACGCCTTCCCGTGCCTGGAGCCGAACCCGACCGCCGTCTCCCCCTCGACCCGCCGAAAGTCGGCCAGCTCGTCCAGGTGCGCCAGCGGACCTGGCTCGTCGAGGAAGTCACAGAGGCCCCGGCGCCCGACCATTCCGCGCGCGTGGCCCTTGCCTGCGCCGACGACGACGCCCAGGGCGAGGAACTCGAAGTCTTCTGGGACTGCGAACCCGACCGCCACATCGTGGAAGGCGAAGGGTGGTCGTCCCTCGGTGAGCGCGGCTTCGACTCTCCCCGTCGCTTCGCCGCCTACGTGAACACGCTCCGCTGGAACTCGGTCACGGCCACCGATCCGCGCCTCCTCCAGTCCCCCTTCCGGGCCGGGATCAAGCTCGACGCCTACCAGATGGAGCCCCTCCGCATGGCGATGGAGATGCCGCGCGTACGGCTCTTCATCGCCGACGACACCGGGCTCGGCAAGACGATCGAAGCGGGCCTGATCGCCCGCGAACTCCTGTTGCGGAAGAAAGTGCGGACCATCGTGGTCGCCGCGCCCGCCTCCGTCCTCGAACAGTGGCGGGCCGAGATGGAGGAGCGCTTCGGCCTCCGCTTCGAGATCCTCGACCGCCGCTACTTTGCCCGGATGCGCCTCGACCGGGGCTACGGTGTGAACCCCTGGCGGACGCACAGCCGCTTTCTCGTCTCCCACAACCTGCTGGTGAGCGACACCTACGCCCAGCCGATGCGGGAGTGGCTCGGCGACCGCCTCCCCGGCAGCCTGCTGATCCTGGACGAGGCGCACCACGCCGCGCCGTCGAGCGGCGGGGGGTTCGGCACAGCAATCCAGCGCACCCAAACGGCCCCCCACGCCGCGCCGTCGAGCCGCGGGCGTTACGGCATCGAATCCAAGCTCACCAAGGCGGTCCGCGAGATCGGAGACGCCTTCGAGCACCGGCTGTTCCTCTCCGCGACCCCCCACAACGGCCACTCGAACAGTTTCTCCACCCTGATGGAGCTTCTCGACCCCTACCGCTTCACCCGCGGGGTAAGGGTCACGGGGCGGCAGGAGCAGGCGGCGCTCCGCGCGGTCATGGTCCGCCGCCTCAAGGAGGACATCCGGGAAACGCAAGGCGGCTTTCCGAAGCGCATCGTGGAGCCGGTGGTGGTGGACGGCCTGCCGGAGGGCGCTCCGGAGCTCGTGCTCTCGAAGCTCCTCGACAAGTACCGCGGCCTCCGGGAGGAGCGGTTCCGGGTCGCGACCCGCAGCCAGCAGTCGCTTGCCACCCTATTGACGGTAGGACTCCAGCAGCGGCTCCTTTCCTCGATCGAGGCTTTCGCTCGGTCTCTCGCGGTCCACCGCGAGACCGTCCGGCGACAGTGGGAGCGAACCGATGGGAGCCGGCAAGGCCAGACCTCGGCTCAGAGCGTGGGGGAAGCGTTCGTCCGGGTCGCCGGCCCGGACGACCAGGAGAACGACTTCGTTGGCGATTTCGAGAACGAGGACGCCACGGAGCACGCCGCCGAAGCGGCCGCGGCCGAGGAACGCGCCGAGATCGAGGCTCTGGACCGTGCCGCTGAGGCGGAGACCTCCCGGGATGCGGCGGCCCGATCGCTCTGGGATGAGGAGCAGAGGCTCCTCACCCGAATGGCGCAGATCGCCGACGCGGCGCGCGGACTCCCCGATGCGAAGACCCAGCGACTGCTCGACTGGATTCGGGAGAACCTCTGCCCCGGACTGCCACGCTACGGACAAGCCGCCACGGGCGCACCCGCCCGTTGGAACGACCGCCGCGTCCTGATCTTCACCGAGAACCGAGAAGGTACGAAACGCTACCTGCGGAAGATCCTGGAAGCCGCCATCGCGGGCACGGAACGCGCCGAAGAGCGCATCGAAGTGATTGACGGCCTCGTCGCGGGCGCGCGCCGCCGCGAGATCCAGCGCCGGTTCAACGCCCCGCCCGCCGAGGATCCACTCCGCATCCTGCTCGCCACCGACGCCGCCCGCGAGGGACTGAACTTCCAGGCCCACTGCACCGACCTCTTCCATTTCGACCTGCCGTGGAACCCCGGCCGCATCGAGCAGCGGAACGGGCGCATTGACCGCAAGCTTCAGCCCGCCCCGGAGGTTCGCTGCCGCTACTTCAAGCTGCCGCAGCGCCGCGAGGACCGGGTGCTCGACGTGCTGGTGCGGAAGACCGAGACGATCCAGAAGGAACTGGGCAGCCTCTCGAAGGTGATCGAGGACGACATCGAACGACGCCTAAAGGGCGGAATTCGCCATCGCGACGCCGCACAGCTCGCCCTCCGGATCGAAGCGGCGGACCTCGACGCCGCCCGCCGCCGGATCGCCGAGGAAGAACTCGACGCCGCCCGCCGCCGCACGGACGCGCTCGAAGCCGCCAACATGGAGTGCCAGGACCTGCTCGACCGGTCCCGGCGCTGGGTCGGGTTCGAGGACGATGCGTTCCGCGACGCGCTTTCCTGCTCCCTCGAGATTCTGGGAGCCGACCCGCTACGACGCCGCACGGACGCGAACGGCGGGGCACTCTGGGATTTCCCGTCGCTCACCCACCAGAGCGGCTGGGAGGCGACGCTCGATGCGCTCCGCGTCCCCCGGAAGCCCGACCAGAAGCTCACCGACTGGCGGGAGAAGGCCCCCGTGCGCCCCGTCGCCTTCCGGGACGCAGGACGGCTGACCGCCGACCGCGTCCATCTGCACCTTGAGCAGCGGGTCGCCCGCCGGCTGCTCTCCCGCTTCCGCGCCCAGGGGTTCATCCACCACGACCTCTCGCGCGCGTGCCTGGTCCAGACCGCGGACTCCATCCCCCGGATCGTCCTCCTCGGCCGGCTCTGCCTCTTCGGCAGCCGTGCCGAACGCCTCCACGAGGAACTGACCTTCGTGACCGCCCGCTGGACGCCGCCCTCCCGCCGCAACGGCCCGCTCTCCCCCTACGGCCGGGACGCCGAGCGGTTCACCCTGGACCTTCTGAATCGGTCGCTCGCGCACCCGGGTGGCGAGCCGCGCCCCGAGATCGCCAAGCGGCTGCGGGAGACCGCCCAGCGGGACATCACCGCGCTGCTCCCGCACCTCGAACGCGACGCACAGGACCGTGCCCGGCGCGCGACCGAAGCCCTCCGGGCGCGCGGCGAAAAGGAAGCGAGGGAGCTCGATGCGGCGCTCACCCGCCAGCGGAACCGGGTCGCCGAGGAACTCCGCCGCCACGAAGAGGGCGAGGCCGTCCGGCAACTCCGCCTGTTCGACACCGAGCAGGAAAAACGGGAACTCCAAGCCAACATGGCGGCGTGGCGGCGGCGGATCGAGCGGTTCGACGCGGACCTTGCCGCCGAACCGCAGCGCATCCGCGATTTCTACGAGGTGAAGGCCCCCCGCTTCGAGCCGGTCGGCCTCGCCTGGCTCTGGCCGGACACGAACTGACGCCATGCCACGGATTTCCCCCGAGCAGCGGGCGCACCGGAACTGGCTGGCGCTGATCCGTCCGACCGGCCTCGTGGTGGCCGCGCCCGCACTGGCGCGGGCGGCGGGAGGGCTCGAGGCGCGGGACATCGAGGGGCAGCGTCGCCTGCGCGAATGGCTGGAAGAGTTCGCCAATGAGTCGGGGATCGGGACGAACCCCCCGGTCGCCTTCCGCACCTTCGCGGAATCGATCCTGGAATGGAGCTTCGCGCCCGAGTGGTACGCGGTCCGCAACGAACTCCCGCCTGACCTGCCGGCGGTCCCCCTTCCCGAGTACCGCGAGACCCTGTTCGCGTCCTTTGCGGTACGCGAGCCGGACGCTCGTGGCGCTTCCGCTGACGCGGCGAACGGCCCGTCCCCGTGGCAACTCGCCGTCACCCTCTACGGCCGGAACCAGGATCTGGACAAGCCCTTCCTGGGCGGAGGCCGGCTGAACGAGAGCCCGAACGGGCGGATGGAACGGCTACTTCGCGCGACGGGCATCCCCGCTGGGGTGGTGTGGGGCGGCAGACGGATCCGGCTCGTCTCCGCGCCCCGGGGAGAGAGCTCCGGCTTCATGGACTTCGTGCTGGACGAGATGGCCGAAACCGCCGGACGGCCGCTGGTCGCCGCGCTCCGCCTCCTGCTGCGCCAGGACCGCCTGCTGTCACTCCCCGCGAACGAACGCCTGCCGGCGCTCCTCAGCGACAGCCGCAAGTACCAGAACGAGGTCAGCGAACGCCTCGCGGACCAGGTCCTTCACGGCCTCTACGACCTGCTGCACGGCATCCAGGCGGCGGACGCGCACCGCGACGGCGCGCTGCTGCGCGACCCGCTCCGGGAGAACCCCGACGACGTCTATCGCGCTCTCCTCACGGTCATCATGCGGCTCGTCTTCCTGCTTTACGCCGAGCAACGCGGCCTGCTGCCCGACCACGACAAGACCTTCGCCGATCACTACTCGCTGATGGCGCTCTTCCAGCGGCTGCGGGAGGACGAGGCGTTCCACCCCGACACCATGGACCAGCGCTACGGCGCCTGGACGCACCTCCTCGCGCTCTTCCGCATGGTCCACGACGGCGCCCGCTCGGGCCGGATGCGCCTCCCGCCCCGCCACGGCGCGCTCTTCAACCCCGACGAGTATCCGTTCCTTGAGGGCCGGATCGCCGCCGGGGGAAGGCAGATCCACGAGCGGATCGCACCGCCGCTCGTGTCCGACGGGACCGTGCTCGCGGTGCTGAAGAAGCTGCTGGTCCTCGATGGGGAGCGGATTTCCTACCGCGCGCTCGACGTGGAACAGATTGGCTCGGTGTACGAAACGATGATGGGCTTCCGGCTGGAGACGGCCGCGGGGCCGTCGGTGGCGGTGAAGTCGCCGAAGAAGCACGGCGCGCCGAGCGTCGTGAACCTGGAGACGCTTCTCGCGGAGCCCTCCCGGTCACGGGGCCGTTTCGTGCAACAGGCCACCGACCGCAAACTGACCGATCGGGTCCTGAAGGCGGTCGCCGCGGCGACCAGCCTGGAGAAGCTCCACGCCGCGCTCGATCCCGTGGTGGACCGCAGCACCACACCGGACATCGCGGTGGCGGGTTCGCTCATCCTCCAGCCGAACGAGGAGCGGCGGCGCTCCGGCTCACACTACACCCCTCGCGCCCTGACCGGACCCATCGTCCGACGCACGCTGGAACCGATCCTCGCCCGGCTCCGAGAGGCCGCCGGCGGCAGCGCCCCGCGCCCGGAGGCGGTCCTCGACCTCAAGGTCTGCGACCCGGCGATGGGCTCCGGCGCGTTCCTCGTGGAGGCATGCCGCCAGTTGGGCGACGCGCTCATCGAGGCATGGAAGGTCCACGGCGGGCGACCGGAGGTTCCCGCCGATGAGGACGAGATCATCTTTGCCCGCCGCCTCGTAGCCCAGAAGTGCCTATACGGCGTGGACCGCAACCCACTCGCGGTGGACCTCGCCAAGTTGTCCCTCTGGCTCGTCACGCTGGCGAAGGACCACCCGCTTACCTTCGTGGACCACGCGTTCCGGGCGGGGGATTCGCTGGTCGGGCTCTCCCGGAAGCAGATCGGCGCGTTCGACTGGGAGGAGGGCGGCGGCGATTTCGTCGCGCTGATGGCCCGCGAGGCGGTCAAAAAGGTGGGACGTCTCCGGCATCAGATCCGGGAGGCGGGCGAGGAGGTCCCCGACCACAGGCGCCGGGCGCTCTGGAAGGATGCAGAGGCCGAACTGTCGAGCGTCCGGCTCTACGGGGACCTTGTGGTCGCGGCATTCTTCGAGGAAGCGAAGCCAGCCGCAAGGGAGTGGGAGCGGAAGCGCCTGGCGGCGGACGTGCGGAACCGGCGTGCCGAGGACCACCGGAGTTGGATCGAAGGGCTGCGCGAGGGGAGTCCTCCACTCGCGCCATTCCACTGGGAGATCGAGTTCCCGGAGGTCTTCGACCGGGAGAACCCGGGGTTCGACGCGTTCATCGGCAACCCGCCGTTCCTTGGCGGCAAACGGATCAGCACGGTCCAGGGAACGGGCTATCGGGACTGGCTCTCGGAGATCCACGAGGGAGCGAGCCGGAACACCGACCTTGCGGCGCACTTCTTCCGCCGCACGTTCCAACTGCTGCGGCAGGACGGAACCCTCGGCCTGATCGCAACGAACACAATTGCGCAGGGCGATACCCGGTCAGGCGGCCTCCGCTGGATCTGCGAGCACGGCGGCGAGATCTACGACGCGACCCGCCGCTACAAGTGGCCGGGGCAAGCCGCGGTGATCGTGAGCGTCGTACACATCGCCAAGGGTGCTGTCCGCATCCCGAAACGGCTTGACGGACAACCCGCCGACCGGGTGACTGCGTTCCTGTTCCGGAGCGGAGGCCACGCGGACCCGGTCGCTCTCCGAGCCAATGCGAACCGCGCCTTCAACGGCATGTTCCTTCGGGGAATGGGGTTCACGTTCGATGACACCGACAAGAAGGGTGTCGCGTCATCGCTTTCGGAAATGCGGCGGCTGTTGGCACAGAATCCGAGGAACGGCGATGTGATTCTTCCGTTCATCGGGGGCGATGAGGTGAACGCCAGCCCCACCCACGCGCACCACCGCTACGCCATCAACTTTCGCGACTACCCCCTTCGCCGAATGCAATTGGACGCGAACTGGGCGAGCGCTACGGAAACCCGGCTTCGTGACTGGCTCCGAACCGGGATCGTGCCGCTTGACTACCCGAAACCGGTCGCAGCGGATTGGCCGGATCTCTTGCAAGTCGTGGAACAGCGCGTGAAACCAGAACGCAACGATGCGAACCGAAAGGCGCACCGAGAACGGTGGTGGCGGTATGCAGAAACCCGACCCGGACTGCGCGCCGCCGTGAGTGGACTCGATCGCGTGTTGGCCGCCTCGCAAGTCACTACGCACCTCGCATTCACAGCGCTACCCGGAGGATGTGTTTACGGGCATACCCTGTACGTTTTCCCGTTCGCGAGCGATGCCGCGTTCTGTTCGCTCCAGGCGCGGCCTCACGAGATTTGGGCGCGCTTCTTCTCGTCGTCATTGGGCGACGGACTTCGCTACACCCCTTCCGATTGCTTTGAGACCTTCCCCTTCCCGGACCGCTGGGAGTCCCGCCCCGATCTCGAAGCCACCGGCAAGGCGTACTACGACCACCGCGCCGCCCTCATGGTGGCGAACAACGAGGGTCTGACCAAGACCTACAACCGCTTCCACGACCGCTATGAAACGGACCCCGGCATCGTGAGGCTCCGCGAACTCCACGCCGCCATGGACCGTGCCGTCCTCAACGCTTACGGCTGGACCGACATCCCCACCGACTGCGACTTCTTTCCGCTCCACCCGAACGACCCCGAGGAGTCGGAATCCGGCCGCCGCGCCACCAGAACGTACCGCTACCGCTGGCCCGACCCCGCCCACGACAAAGTTCTCGCCCGCCTCCTTGACCTCAACACCCGACGCGCCCGTAAGGAGGCGTCGAAGCACGATGACCGGTGATTCGGCCGCAAGAGACGTGATCAGGTCCCTTGCACTGACACAGGAGCTCGAAACCTCGGTCGAGCTAATGCAACGCGGCTTTCGGGCTCTCCAAGAAATCGATATGGGCAACGACTTCTACCACCTGCCCCATCAACTCTTGGCCAGCGGCCTCGAACGATTCATGAAGTGCTACATCTGCCTCGTGCACAAGGGCGCGGATGGCCGATACCCTGGAATCAAGACGTTTGGGCACGACCTCATCAAGTTGTTCGATCACATCACCGAACGCTGTTTCAGTGTGAGAACACCGGCGCTCAAGGAAGACCGGCAACGCATCACCGCCGATCCAAACCTGAGGAGAATACTTGTCATCCTCACCGACTTCGGGAAGCTCGGTCGCTACCACAACCTGGACGTTGTTGCGGGTGTCGAAGAGGATCGTATCGATCCGCGACAGAGGTGGGAAGAGCTGGAGTCCGAGCTCTTGGATCCGACTCCGTATCTGTCTGACGCACAAAGAATGTACGACGATTACTACCCAAAGTTGAACGCGTTGATCGTCGGCCGCATCGAGGGATTGCTCCGAGGCATCGCCAGACAGTTCACTCTGGGCGGCCACCTGGATCCCGAAGGTGCCCTCCGCAGCATGTGGCCAGTCGTTTCGAGCTTTGCCCTGCTGCAGGATCTGGGGACAACGGACTACCGGCCATCCATCGAATCTCAACGACGCTCACCCTGCGTCTGGAAAAGAGAGCCGCGGCGTCGGTTCGGCAAGCATCCGGCCAGAATTGTTTGCGCGGAGCAGTTCGAGGGTGAGTGGCCGTTCAGGTTTGACAAAGTGAAGGTTGAGTGCCGAGAGCGAATCTTCGCCATCGTGTACGTCGAAGGCTATGCGTTTGGATTGAACGGTGCGGCGAGGAGTCGGTTCAACTACCCGGATCCGCACGAAGCCGGCGTAACCATCCTTGGAAGATCGATCGGCCCCTTCATTGACATGGCCCTCGCTCTCGCAAGACCGCCATGATCGCAGGCTTCGCGAACCGGAGAACCGAGGCCTTCTATCGGGGCCGCCGGATCGCCGCCTTTCTCGGGCTTCGCCCGGACCGCGTCGCGTAAGCTGGACCAGCTAGACGCCGCCACGGGACTCGGCGACCTGGCGAGACCCGGCAACTGCCTGGAGGCGCTTCGGGGCCGGCGAGCCGGCCAGTGGAGCATTCGAATCAACAACCAGTGGCGCATCTGCTTCGAGTGGCCGGACGGGAGCAGCGGCCCGACGGAAGTCGAAATCGTGGACTACCATTGAACCGGAGGCACACCATGCGCGACCCCATCCATCCTGGCAAAACGCTGCGTGAGGACCTCGACGCCCTCGGCATGAGCCCGGCAGAGTTGGCCCGGCGGATCGAGGTGCCGGTGAACCGCATCACGGAGATTTTGAGTGGCCGGCGCTCGGTCACCGGAGATACGGCGCTGCGCCTGGGGCGCTTCTTCGGCACCTCGGGCGAGTTCTGGCTCAACCTCCAGAAGCTCTACGAACTGCGGCGCGCGGAACAGAGAAGCGGCGCGGAGATCGCGCGATTGCCAACTCTGGATGCTGACCGGGAGCTGCACGCCACGAGCTGACCGGCGCGGGTCCTTCGATGATCCGACTCGGTAGCGCATCCCCAGTGACCACGCGGGTCTCCGTCCGGCCCCAGTTGCTGCGTTGGGCGTGCGAACGCGGCCACATCCAGCCGGAGGCTCTCGCGCAGCGCTTTCCGCGGTTCGCAGAGTGGGAAACCGGTGAGAAACAGCCAACCCTCCGGCAGTTGGAGGCCTTCGCTCGGGCGTCGCGCACCCCCATCGGGTTCTTCTTCCTCTCCGAGCCGCCGAAGGAGCGCATTCCCATCCCGGACTTCCGCACCATCGCGGACAAGCCGGTCGGACGGCCCAGCGCCGACCTGCTGGACACGATCTACCTCTGCCAGCAGCGGCAGGCGTGGTACCGCGAAAACGCCCGCATGGAGGGGGAACCGCCGCTGGACTTCGTCGGCTCGGGGAGCCGTTCCGACGCCATCGAGGCCGTCGCAGACCAGATCCGCACGGCGCTTCGGTTCGACCTCGAAGAACGGCGCCGCCTCTCTTCCTGGGCAGCGGCGCTTCGACGCTTCATCGATCAGGCGAACGACCTCGGCGTACTCGTCATGGTCAGTGGCGTTGTCGGGAGCAACAACCGCCGCCGACTCGACTACCGGGAGTTCCGCGGCTTCGCCCTGGCGGACGACCTCGCGCCAGTCATCTTCGTGAACGGCACCGATTCGAAGGCGGCCCAGATGTTCACACTGGCGCACGAACTCGCGCACATCTGGCTCGGCGAGTCCGCCCTCTCCGACAGCGAAGACCGCGTCGTTCCCGACCACGGGACGGAGCGTTTCTGCAACCAGGTCGCGGCGGAAATCCTCGCCCCGCTCCATGTGGTCCGGGACGAACACCGCGCGGCCGCACCGATTCAGACAGAGACCTCGCGGCTCGCCCGGCGTTTCAAAGTGAGCACGCTGGTGGTGCTACGGCGCCTCCATGAACTCGGCGCGCTCACGAGGCAGCAGTACCGGGACGCCTACAACGAAGAACTGAACCGCTTGCGCGCCATCGCCCAGAACTCTGGCGGCAACTTCTACGCCAGCGCCGGCGCGCGCGTCAGCAAGCGGTTCGCCCGCGCCGTCCTGGCCGCAACCCTGGAAGGACGCTCGTCCTACACGGACGCGTTCCATCTGCTCGGCTTCCGCAAGATGGCGACCTTCACCAAGCGGAGTCGTCGGCTGGGCCTGACCTCGTGATGGCCTACCACCTTCTGGACGCCAACGAACGACCCGAACGTCCGACCTGATCTGCGACGAAGGGTCCCACATGCACTACCCACCCAATCGCCCCCGCATCCCGCTTGATGTCCACTGGGCGGAGTACTGGCAGGCGCTCCGGCAGTGCGACACCTGGTGGAAGCGCGGCCCTAAAACCTTCTCGGTCTTTCCGCCCGGCGACAGTTGGGTCGGGGTGATCCGGACGCTCCGCCCCTCCATGAATCAGGACTGGTCCCGCTTCGACCCCCTCCACCAGAAGCGACTTCTCGGATGCGCTGCCAAGGCCGACGACAACTGGGCACTCCTCGGCAACATGCTCGGTTTCGCCATCAGGCCCGTGTTCGGAGACGCCGAGACCATCCGAAGCATCGAGACCGTCGTCAAGAGCGTCATCGCCGAAGATGCCGTCTTCCCGGACGCCGCCGCCTCCGCGTACGCGCGCCTGACCGCGCTTGATGGCATCGGCCCCGCTATCGCCACCCGCCTCCTTGCCGTCGCACGTCCCAATCGGTGCGTCTCATGGAACAGTGCCTCGTCAGGAGGGCTGGCTACCTACGCCGCATCCGTACCACCTGCGTCCACAGAGCGGAACTTCTACGGCAGGTTGCTCCGCGGGATCTACGCGCAGCCCTGGTTCTCGGAGCCCCCATCCGGTTTCGAAAGCCGGGGAGAAAGGCAAGCCTGGTCCATGCGCGTCGCCCTGCTGGACGCGTTCATCTATTGCCCCAGGACACCCTGAACGTCGTGACAGACCTCCCGAACCCTTTCGCCGACCTCTTCAGTACGCCAGAGCCAGAACCGCCACGCGTCAGCAGCCTCACGCTCGGGGAAGAGAGCCGTCTCGAACGGCTGTTCGGGATGTCTCGTGGACATGTGCTTGGTTTCGCCACGATTCGGAGCTTCCAGGAGTTTTTCGCCGAGAGATTCGAGATTTCAATCTACGGTAATCCAGATGAGGACAAGTACGGCTTCAAGGGCAACTCGAGAGCGAATCGGTTGCGGGCTCTGTGGCACATCGAGCCCGATCCTGTGGCCGCGAAAGTGATCGCCGCACTAATTGACCAAGCCGAACAAGCGGAGGATGCCCCCGATCCAGACTTGGTAGAGGACTGCCGTCGGATCGTGTCTCGGCTCCGCCGTGACGAGGCGTCTTTCGACGATCTCGTCGGGAATTACATACGAGATTAGCCCCAGGGGAAGGGTAGGGTAGCGAGTTAGCGCCGGAACTTCCGTCCCTTGTTCTTGTTTTCGTCCGGGTCCACGTAGACGAGCTTAGCGATCATTCCTGCTTCCACGGGCGCGTATTCTGAGAGGATCCGAGCCTTGGAGAAGCGGCCCTCTGCACTGCTAACCTGGACTCGCGCCACCAGTTCTTCGGAACTTCCGAGGACTTCGCCGGTGGCGGGGTCCGTAAAGGTTTCTCCCTCGGAATAGATGTGGAGAGTGTCACCGTTGACCAGCAGGCCGTCCCCGTAGTTCAAGATCAATTCAGTGTCGGCTGTCTTGGCGGCTACGCGAATCGGATACACGCTCGATACCACCATGAAGGTGATGTCGCGCGCGGCCATTCGCATGACGTTGCCCAAGAGTTGCGCGGCATCGTCCTTCACGCGAGCGCCAACCCCTTCTATAGCGAATCCACGAGATCCGTCCGCTTCCACGCTCACGCTCTCCGCTATAGCCGTGGTTCCGTTCTCCGCGTCCAGCACCCGAATATCAACAGCCATGTTTGCCTTCTTCTTGGCTGTTCCGAAGCCGCCGAAACCCGCTACTTCTTCAGTCGTGCCGTACTGAGTAATCGCGCCGATCACAACGTAGTCCAATCCTGTCAAGTGAAGGTTGGAGTAGCCATCGGTAAGGCCGAAGTCGCCCATACCCTGTTCGGCCAGAATCGCCTCCATGCGGTCCCGTTCGATCACGTCGAACTTCTGCGTTTTCACGAGGGCCGTAGTCAGCATGTCGATAAAGGCTCTGGTGTCCTCTCGGACTCCCCGACCGAAGGCCGAATACCGCTTGTCTCTGTCTGAGTCGGGGGCGCGGTATTCAATGTCGCCAACGCCAATGCGGATTCGTTGCGATGCGGCTTGCTCCTGCGCGAAAGCGGGGTAGCCGATGGCAAGAGTTAGGGCGACTCCGAGGACCGCCCTTGTGGTTTGTAGATACATGTGTCCCTCCTGAATTCTGGCGGACGGAGAAAACCCTCTAGGGGTCACAGTTAGAGACTTCAGACGGTACCCCCCCCCCCCTTGTGCCTTTGTCAAGGGGTTTCCACAGGGGGCCTGGTTTCAGTGTTTTAAGGCCCCCCCCAAATCAAGGAACACCGAAAGCGTCCCCGCGCCCCCTTGTGCCTTTGTCAAGAGGCTTCCACAAGGGGCCTGGATTCAGTGTTTTAGAGTCACGCACGAATCAAGGAAAGCCTGATAGCGTCCCGGAGCCTCCATGTTGCTTCCCCGAAAAATGCTCACCACGCAATCTGCCTACCGCGAGGCCCTACTGGAACACGTCTTCCTGGGAGCCCTGTTGATTCCGTATTGGAAACAGAACTGGCCGCAGCGGATCGAAGTCTCAAGGCCCCGAGTGGACGATGCTGGTTACGACTTGATTCTGGAAGCCAATCGAACAATTCGACACGTCCAACTCAAAGCCTCCTATGAGACCTCCAAGGTGGCTCGGCACGACGTACACGTACGCCTGGCCGAGAAACCTGGAGGCTGCGTGGTCTGGGTTGTCTTTGACTCGGACTTCCGCCTTACCCCGTTCTACTGGTTCGGAGGCAAGGCAGGACAACCCCTACCGGCTATCTCGGGGTTCCCCTACGCGAAGTCCACGCGCGCGGACTCCCTGGGCCGCAAGAAGGACAGAACGAGCCTACATCGGGTACCTAGAAGCGCGTTTAAGCGCGTAGATACGTTGGAACAGATTACGAATCTGTTGTTCGACTAACGTCAGCAAGAATCAACAACATCGCGCCTACCAAGAGCCGCTTATCAGTTGAGCGATCCAGTGGCGAAATTGGTAGACGCGACAGTGTAGGAAGCTGTTATCAGGGAACTGGTGTGTGGGTTCGAATCCCACCTGGATCACTCTATTGTAATCCGATCATGTAAGAGAAGGAGAAGGAGACGCGAGAATATAGAAAACTGAGAACCATCAAACAACACTAGGCTGCGGACCTGAGTTCAACTGCCATTGAACTTCCGTAAGAGGAGAGTCCTGCCTTGAGTCAGATTCTCATACTCTGTTTCTCACCTTCATCTTCGTCTTCATTAGATAAGCAGAACCCCCTACCGTGGGAGGTACCATTTCTTGTTTCTCTATTGGACGCATGATCGTTTATGTCACTCCTACCCTTGACAGGCTACGAATAATGTTGACTATATGAAGAGTGACAACAAGGAAGAAGAAAGCACCCGGTAAGCACTACCGAAACGGAATCTCACTCTTCGATCTGTTCCAACTAGTTCCGAACGAAGAAGCGGCGGAAGAGTGGTTCATCAAGGCACGTTGGCCCAACGGTCCGGTCTGCCCGAAGTGTGGCGGTATTAACATCCATGAGAAAAAGGGCAGAAAACCGCAGAGATTCCGCTGCCGGTCCTGCAAGGGTTACTTCTCCGCGAAGACGGGAACCGCCCTCCATTCCTCAAAGATCAACTATCAGGCTTGGGTTTTTGCCATCTACATGATGGCCACCAATCTCAAGGGTGTATCGAGTATGCGCCTGCATCGGGAATTGACGATCACGCAGAAGTCAGCATGGCACATGGCTCACCGTCTGCGGACAACGTGGCAGAGAACCAGCGCCCCTCTGTTCGGAACGGTGGAGGTTGACGAGACCTACATCGGCGGCAAGGAAGGCAACAAGCACTTCGACAAGAGGCTTCCGAGAAACGAGCAAGTGTGGCAGGGGCGGGGCACGAAAGGCAAAGTCATCGTCGCCGGGGCCAAGGATAGGGACTCCAAGAAGGTGAGCATCAGAGTAGTACGCGGAACCGATAGGAAGTCACTCCGGACCTTCGTCCGGGACAACGTTGGCAAAGGATCGGTCCTTTACACTGACCAGCATCAAGCCTACGTGGGAATCCCGACCTACTCACATGACTCCGTGAATCACTCGGTAAAGGAATACGTTCGAGATCAAGTCCACACAAACGGAATCGAGTCGTTTTGGGCCATGTTGAAGCGGGGATACATGGGAACCTACCATCGTATGAGCCCCAAGCACCTGCCCCGGTACGTCGCTGAATTCGAAGGACGACACAACCAGCGGGAACATGACACTCCAACTCAGATGGTCAGGATGAGCCAGAACGTGGAAGGGAAGCGCCTTCGCTACAAGGATCTGGTCAGGAAGAGAGCTTGGGAAGTGGAACCTGGTGGGGTTTTTGTCAGGCTGAGGTGAGAGCGGGGAAGCTGCTAGGGGCTAATCTCGTATGTAATTCCCATCTCGTCGCCATCGCGAACGTAGAGAACCTGAACCAGCTCCAGGATCAACTCGCCCGGGCCAGGGAGCGAGCGCGTGACGATCCAGATCTCGCTATCGGCACAGCCAAGGAGATCGTCGAGACTATCTGCAAGACAATTCTCGGCGACTGCGGGAGGTCTCCGCCCCACGCCTCAAACTTTCCGCCCCTCCTGAGAGCAACCCTGACGGCACTTGACCTGGTGCCGGAAGCCGTTCACGCATCCCAACGCGGGACGGACACGGTCAAGCGAATTCTGGGTAGTCTGGGCTCCGTGGGAAACGGCTTGGCCGAGCTTCGCAATCTCTATGGAACGGGCCACGGGCGTCACGGAACGGCCGGTGGACTCCAACCCAGACACGCACGCCTCGCCGTGGGCGCCATGTCCGCACTTGCCGTCTTCCTGTTCGAGACTCACGAGGCCAGAAAGTCGCCGAGCGGATCTGGAGATGGTGCCAACAAGAGGTGAGACGAGGCACCGCCACGGTGCGTCGGCGGCGCTCCTCGCCGTTCACGGACGGGTGAAGATTACGATGCTTTCACGCGAAGCCCGACGTCCGTACTTCCCCATCTGCTGCGCGCTATTGCCTCTCCACCGTACGGCGCGAATCTCGTCGCACCGCAACCCGGCCTGTTCGCCTACCTCAGCGGTGAATTCGTCCACCAACAGATCCGCGCCGTAGTATCTTGCGTTCCCGACGACATACGCCACCCGGCCGCCATCCCGACAGACCCGGACGACTTCACGCAAACTGAGGTACATATCGAGAAAGTACCCTTCCAACATCCTCCTTACTCGCACTTCAGCACACTTCGCCACAATCTCCGCCAACCGCTCTGGCGGTTGATAACCGTTCGCAGCAGTTCTATTGGGCCGTGCCTCCGGGTGTGAATGAAATGACTGATACCTGAGTGCCCGATTCTCGTGCCAATTCTGAAATGCGAACATCAGCTCGACCCCGAAAATCCGAGTGTAGTCGTGACGATTCGGATACGGTGGCGAGCTGATGACCGCAGTGTATTCGCCATCCGTCGCTGGCAGCGACCGCGCGTCTGCGACGCTCGCCGACCATCTGTCTTGCTGTGGCTCTGGCTCCTCGTTCAGGTCTGACAGCATCACGCTCACCTGTTCGCGCAGGAGGTCTGCCGCACGCTTAGCATTCATTCCCTGATTGGTCCATCGCAGCCAACCACCGTTCGCAACCGCATGACTCAGGCGCGGCACGATGGCCAGGATCGCCAGCTCAAAGAACTCGCGCTGGGCATCCGGCCAATCCATGGATTTCACCGCGGCCCACAGGAGATCGAGAATCTCCAAGCGACCGTCCGGAAGCGCATTGCGAACAAGTTCTGGGTAGCGCCTGTGTAGCGCCGTCGACGGTCGCTCTTCGAGAAACTCCGTCAGCACCTTCCACCGAGCTTCCATCACGCGCTTGGAATACGGTCGCACCTTACTGTTGCACGCGAGCACCGACAAAGGCGAAATGTCGAAACCGTCGCAGGGAATCCCCAAGGTCTTGGCGCTCAGGAGCGTCGTCCCAGATCCAGCAAATGGATCCAGAATTTTGTCATCCTGCTTCAGGTTCCACTCTTCCGCCAATGCCTCAACGAGCGCCCCACTGAAGCTATGCGGAAACAAGAACCAACGATGTCTTTCAGAATGCTTCGCCGCCCGCGGCGTCACCCATCTCCTCCATCCGCCGCGCTCCGTGACATTCCACTCCATGTCGGATCAAACCAACTCCGGATTGACGGTCCCACCAGCGCTTACCGTGTGGGCACGAGGGAACAGCGGATCCCCGCTTGTCGGGTCCACCGCCACGCGATGCCGAAGACGCTCTCGGATTGCTCGAAACCGCATCACCTCCGCTGCGCTCCCTCCGTCGCTCGGGTTGTGCACTCGGTTCACCGTGCTCCGCATTGGACCATCCCCGGTAAACAGGATCTCTGCACCTGCCAGAATGGCGCTCGCATAGACGATGGAGTCCCCCACTTCCAAGTAAACGCCTCCTACTATCTCGCAAGCCAACTCGATAGTGTCCGCAAGATCTCGACGGATCGCCGTCCTGTCCGCAAGTCCAAGCTCCTCCAACCACTCGCCGATCTCGGCTATCCGACCGGCCGTATCCTGCATCTCCTCTGCCGAAACGCGATCGCGAATCTCCCTCTCGTCCAAACGAGACCACATCCTGTCGGGAACTCCCTCCTCTGCCGCGTCAACCACCGCCTTCCCGCGTACGCGACCCACCAATAGCTCCAAATGGGAGATCGGCCCGTAACAGAGGGCAATGTCATGCTCCGATGCGATCTTCACCACTCCAAAACCTACCCGTAGGGACTCCCTCTCCTTCGCGCGACGCGTGCTATCGATTCTCTCCAGCTCCCGCGCCGCCTCATCCATTCCTTCCTGATCTAGGTCTTCCCCTCCATCGCGACAACACCATGGAAACAGTGCCTTCTCCTTCGCGTATCTCAGATAGAGCCCGACATAGTGGAGCATATTCGTGTCCAAGACACCGACTCTCCGGTACGCCGGCTCTTGACTCACGCCTCGTCCTGACCGCGGTCTTCGAGCGGGTAGAGTTCGTCCTCCACCTTCCTCAGATAGAGTTCGTCAAAGGGCAACGACGTACTCGCGTCTGCTTGCGCAACTGCGCGAAAACAGACCTTGACGAGCTTACGTGGATTACTGAAGGTGCTGGATCGGAACGCAACTGCATCCGGAAACGGGAACAAGGAACTCTCACTAAAACCACTGTCGCTCTCGCGGGCCGCCTTAAGGCGGGACAGGAGCAGATCCCGCGCCTCGGGCCAAGATAGTGGAAGGACATCTAACTTGTTGCCTGACATCCGTTCCACTAGGGCCGGATCAAGCGAATTGGTCATGTCATAGGCGTCCGGAGTCATGGAGAGTACGAGCCAGAAGTCGACTCCTTCATCGTGTGTCAGGTTGACGAGCCGTTTCAGCGTGGTGAGATAATCGTAAGCTGCCCGCTTTGTAAGTCTCTTCTGGAGGCCAATTTCCTCGAATTCGTCGATAACGAATGCGGTCCCCCGAGCGTTCATTCCGGCCTCAATCGTCTTCAGAATTGCTCGGAAATAGGCCGCCTCCTCCCCTTCGGGAACTACGCTTCCCTTCTGGCGCGGAACAAAGTCCCGATACTCGAAATATGGTTGCTTGATAACGTCGGTGACGATCCGGGCCAAGCAATGGGCAATTTGTTCATCCGTCGTCACACCGGCCTCAATAATTCCGTCTTGCAGCGGGGCGATTACCTGCGTAGATCCCCGACGTCGAGACCACGCGTTCAAGTACCTCTCGTAGCCTCCGTGAAACAAACTGGGCTGATATCCAGTCGAGTGTGAACCTGCTAGTTCCCAGATGAACTTGGCGAAGTCTTTGCGACCGATCGTGCGAAGGAGCCGATTAGCGAGATCGTAGAACTGAACTCCTGGATTGTCGAAATAGAAGGATCGAATGTGCTTCTCTGGGAACACCTCCGAATTCAGCCATTGAAGCAGGCACGACTTGCCGGATCCATACTCTCCCGCCACGACAAGAGCCTTGACACCGGCTCCCGACTGTAGCGTCTGGATGATCGTATGCGCTCGCCGTTTTGTGCTATCGGGAACGAACAGTGGGGCGCCGGACAGCGGAGGCCCCGTTGCCGCTGGTTCAAACGGGTTATACGCGAGCTTCAGTGCGCTTAGTAGTCCCGGCATGATGACGTGAGGATGGCACGCGGTCGCCAATGATGCCCGCGTGAAGTCGGATGTGTGAAATGTACGGCCCTTTCCCTCGTCGGTAGTAGCGTCGGAGTACCAGATCCTCTTGCATGGGAGAGGTTGCCGTGAGCGTGGCCATGGCGCGAGACGTGGGAATCAGGACCGTGTGATGGTGCCAGTTCTGAACGAGCCAATCGATCGCTCCCAAAAGGGCAGAGATCCGTTGACGACCATCCCGGCAATGGCGAGCGACTAAATCAGAGACCGAGAAAAGTGTCCACTCACCGGAACCACGCTCGGCGAGCAGACCCTGAACGAGCGGCGGCGGGCAGTCGGCGCCGGCGTCAGGAACAGGCCGAGAGACGGGGAACATGGTCGCCAGACCATCCGCGGAGCCTACGTACTCGTCAATGAGGCCCAACTCGTCGCGGGCCCAGTAGCGCACGCCGTAGAGGACTGCTGTGATTTGCGCTGGCAACGAGTAGGCGCGGCGGCGGCCAACTCCAGCAGGCCGGAAAACAACCCGACGGGCCTTGGTAGGACCCTCACGCATCCACTTGACCGGGAGACCTTCACGGCGGAAAACGGAGACAGAGGGAACCGCAGGGGAGCCGGGCATGAAAAAGTCGAAGAAAACCGTCCGGCAGTCCTGATTGTCAAGCACCAACGCCGCGAAGCCGTCTCGGGCGGTGTCGCTAAGCTCGCCACCGTTCGCAGGAGCTGGATGGTTCAGCAGCGCCCGGACGCGCGGATGCTGATCGTTTGGAGACAGGATTCGCCCCTCCCGACTGAGCGCACCCAAGCGAAGCAGAGTCGTGCGGTAGTGGTAGAAGGTGGTAGGCGACGGCACTCCCGGACGCCGGGTCAGCGTGAGTCCGTTCTGGACAACCAACTCGTTGAGTCCGGCGGCCGTCGTGCGACGGTTCGGGGCCGAAGCGGCGGCATGCAGCATCCGATGGAGCCCGGCGAACGAGACGGCGCGCATCCAGAACTGCGTGCTTCCGGAAGCGGCGGTACACTGGCGGGCTCGCTGCGGCATGTCGAAGGATGTCTGACTAGTTTGTACGTTCGGAACTCTACATGCCTCCCGCGCCCGCGGTGATGCCGGATCGGGGCCTCGTCCGGTACAGCTCGCCGGCTCGCAAGTCCACTGCGCCGAGGATGTAGAGCAGATCCAGTCCGAGGACAAAGGGCGTGAAGCCGACGGGCGTGCCGGGTCCCGCCCGGCCGCGCTCCCGCAACCTATCCCACAGCACCCGAGACCGCCATCGGTTGTCCTGACTTCGGCGGTTTCGAGACGGAAGTCATTGATAGCAGGGGCCTGAGGCCTTCACGGGTACACTCCCGGAGGGGAGCGCGAGGGGGCTAAGGGCGGGGGGTGTTGGGGGAGGAGAGGAGGACGGTTGAGCGGCGCAGGGTGAGTCCGACGGTGCGGTAGAGGAGGGTCTGGCAGAAGACTCTGCTGTCCTCAACGCAGCCTCCTCCGCTTACGCCGAGCTCACACAGCTCCACAGCATCGGACCCGCTCGCGCGACCCGCCTCCTGACCCTCGCCCGTCCTGACTGCTGCGTCTCCGTGAACAGCACCTCGGAGCACGCCTTGGCCACCTACGGGGCCGAGGCACCCATCAGATTCACGGACGCGAGGTCCTACGGGAGGTTGCTCCAACGCATCCACCGACAGCCCTGGTTCAGCAGGCCCGAAACCGGATTCGGTAGCCCGGAGGAAAAAGAAGCCTGGTCCATGCGCGTTGCCCTGCTGGACGCCTTCATCTATTCCCCCAAAACGCGCTGACCGCTGCGTGTCCCACACCGGGTCGCCGCGAACGCTGCCGCCGGTGCCTCGATCCCGCATGCGCGGGACCGCAGACGGCCGCCTTCAGTCCCCCTTCCCCGGCGTCCATGCGAGAATCCGAACCCAACGCAACACGGTGACCTGGCATGGCTCTTGACCCCCTTCGGCGGAGGATTCTCCGGGCGGGCGTCCGGGACTACCGGAGCCTCGTGGACTGCGATGTCCGGCTCGCGCCGCTGTCGGTGCTGATGGGGCCGAACGGCTGCGGCAAGAGCAGCTTCCTCGATGCGCTCGGCTTCGTGGCCGAGGCGGCGCGCGGTTCGCTGACCGACCCGCTGCGGCGGCGCGGCAGCTTCCGGGAGGTGGTCACGCGCGGCCGGCCGTTTCCGGCATCCTTCTCGATTGGTCTCGACCTCGCCCTCGCCGAGGGCCGGGCGGAGTACCGGCTGACGATTGGGTCGGGAGACGGCGTGCATTCCTTCGTCGAGCGCGAGCGATGCACTCTGTGGGATAAGGCTGACAGGATGTTGGACAACTTCGAGGTGTCTCGGGGAAGCCTGGTCGAGGCGACCATGCCGGACCCTCCGGAGCCGGTTCCCGACCGCCTCTACCTGTCGGATCAGGGAGGGCGGGACCGCTTCCGGGAAGTGCGCGACTTCCTGGCCGGCATGGCGTTCTACCGGCTCGACCCGGAGGCGATGGGACGGGTACAGCCGAGTGAGCGGGAAACGCGGCTGGGACGCGACGGCGGAAACATCGCCGCCGTCCTGGCGGCTCTCGAAACGGACGATCCCGAGCTACGGCGCCGCATCGAGGAGGACCTGGTCGCCTACCTGCCGGGTGTTGCCGGCGTGGCGGTGCGTCCGGCGGGACCCGACCTGGTCCTGGAGTTCACGGAGCGCTGGGGCGACGGCCGGGCTTCGGAGAAGCGCTTCTATGGGAGGGATGTGTCCGACGGAACGCTCCAGATGCTCGGCCTGTTGACTGCGCTGTACCAAGGGGGCCCGAACGACCGGCGCCCGTCGCTCGTCGGGTTCGAGGAACCTGAGAATGCGCTGCATCCGACGGCGCTGGGGGCGCTGGTGGAGGCGCTGAACTACGCCAGCCATCGGGTACAAGTGCTCGCCACCACCCACAGCGTGGAGCTCCTGGATCAGTACGAAGTCCCCGCGGAATCGCTTCTCGCGGTATCCCGAGACGGAGACCGAACGCAGATCGGACGACTTCACGAGTCGTGCCGGGACGCTATCCGGGACCACCGCTTCACCGCCGGCCAGCTCCTGCGCATGGGCGCGGTGGAGCCGGAGCCGCACGGGGACGACCTCCGGGCGCTGTGATCGGCGCCGGGACTCTCGTTCGTGGAGCGACGGGCGAGAGATGACAAATCCCGGGCCTCCTCGCACAATCGTGGCGATCGTGGAAGGACACGGCGAGGTCGCGGCGGCGCCCGTCCTGATCCGCCGGATCGCGGCTTCACAGGAATTCCAGTCGCGGCTCCTCGTGAAGGTCGTCCGGATCGGGCGTTACGCGCTTCCGGGTCCCGGGGTTCTCGAGTCTGTGCTGGAGCAGGCAGCGCGGCTTGGGGGGGCCGACGGACGCGTGCTGATCCTGGTTGACGCCGAAGCGAACTGTCCGGCCGAGTTCGGGCCGATGCTGCTCCGCCGGGCGCAAAGCGCCCGAGGCGACCGGCGCATCAGGGTGGTGGTGGCGAAGAACGAATACGAAGCGTGGTTCCTCGCTGCCGCGGAATCGCTCGCCGGCCGAGCGGGACTCCCGGTTCCCATCCAGCCCCCCGAAGATCCAGAGGCCGTCCGCGACGCCAAAGGATGGCTCAGCTCGTGGATGCCGCGGAATCACAGCTACCGCCCGAGGGTGGATCAGGCGGCACTCTCCGCAGCGTTCGACATGGAGCGAGCCAGGGAGGTGTCGCCATCCTTCGACAAGATGTACCGGGCCGTGGTGGAACTCCTGTCGTGACGAACCACGAACCAAGAGCGGGGATGGTCCCGAGACGACTCGCCTCCGTCGGGGCGCGAGGATGATGGAGACATGACGAGGACCAGGGCGCCGGCGCACTCCGAGGCGGCCGATGGTTCCCGTCCGGTTGTCGGTCCGCAGCGCCCGGCCGAAGTCCGGGAGCGGCTCGAGGAGGCGCTGCGGCTGAACCTGGTCGGGCCGGGTCCGGAGGGGCCGCTGGCGGCCGAGGAGCTGCGCGAGTGGAACCGGCCGTCGAGCTTCTACCTGACGGGCTTCCTGGTCCCGCGCGGGACGAAGGCGGAGGAGCGCGCCGACCACGACGCGGAGGACGACTCCGGGGGTGAGGTTCCCGAAGGAGCGGGGCTCGCGGAGGAGTCGGCCGAAGATCTGAAGGCGGCGAAGCGGAGCTTCTTCCCCTCCTCGATCGGCATCAGCTTCCTGGTGGCGGGCGAGGCGGAGACGCTCGCGGTAACCGTGTGCTGGGGCGAGTACGCGAGGGCCGAGGCTTCCGAGATGCGCGACCGGAACGACAGACCAATTCCGGTCTGGCGACGGACGCCCCGGACCGAATCGGCGCCCATCCCGCTCGGGACGTCGCAAGAGACGCGCACCTTGGAGGTTCCGAACTCCGGCGGGCTGCGCCTGCACATCGTCGAGCGAGGGCTGAGCGGTCCCCAACTCTCCGGCCGGATCCCGGCGGATACCCGCGCTGTCTCGGTCTTTCTCGTGAACGAGCGCGTTCCTCCCCTGGACAAGACACACGCCGGTACGAGCGACGTGTTCCAGGCGGAGATCGAGGTGCGGTGCGAGGGCGGTTTCGTCGGGCGGCCCGACCCGCGGGGCTTTCGTCAGGAGGACTGGGAGGCCGCGGTGGCCGACCTCCACTACGCCGACACGCCGGAGTTCGCGACGGGGCACGGGGTCTCCGCAGACTGGGAGGTCACGGGCGGCGGCGACTGCCGACGCGTGTGGACGAACTGGCTTCCGCGGGCGGACGTCGAGAAGGTCGAAGCGGCCGAGATCCCCGGCGCGAACCTCTCGATGGAGGCCCTCGGCGGCGCGGCGGACGGAGCAACGGCGCGGCGGATGCTCGGGCCGCTGGTCAGGGAGTACCGCGCCTGGATCGAGTCCCGGCGGGCGGCAACGCGGGAGTTGAACGACGCCCACCGGGAGACCAGCGACGAGCTGCTCCGCCAGGCCGCCCGCGCCGCGGACCGGATCGAGCAGGGGATCGAACTGCTCGCTGCGGACGATGAGGCACTCGACGCCTTCCGGATGGCGAACCGGGCCGTCGCGCGGGCCCTGGCCGCCCGAAACGAGATCCAAGACCCGAAGTGGCAGGCGTTCCAGATCGGCTTCATCCTGTTGAACCTGCCGGGACTCGCCGACCCGACGAATCCGCACCGCGAAACGGCCGACCTGCTCTTCTTCCCCACCGGCGGCGGGAAGACCGAGGCGTACCTCGGACTCGCGGCGTTCGCCATGGTCCTGCGCCGGCTGCGGAACCCCGGCGAAGCGGGCCGGGACGGCGCCGGGGTGAGCGTCGTCATGCGCTATACGCTGCGGCTGTTGACGTACGACCAGTTGGGGCGCGCGGCCGGGCTGGTCTGCGCGCTGGAACTGGAACGTGAGCAGAACCCGGCGCGATACGGGGAGTGGCCGTTCGAGATCGGGTTGTGGGTGGGGAAGGCGGCGACTCCGAACCAGATGGGTCGCCAGGGCGACGGGCGGTCCGACACCGCTCGGAGCCGCTGCGCGGCGTTCGAGCGCGACCCGACGAACAAACCTCCGCCGATTCCGCTCACGGATTGTCCCTGGTGCAAAACGGCCTTCGGAAAGCGCTCCTTCTCCTTGCAGCCGAACCGCGACCGTCCGCGCGATCTGCGCGTGGTCTGCGCCAACCCCGGCTGCGAGTTCGTCCGCGACCGCCCCCTGCCCATCGTCGCCGTGGACGAGCCGCTCTACCGCCGGCTACCGGCGTTCCTGATCGCCACCGTGGACAAGTTCGCGTCGCTGCCGTGGGTCGGGCCGTCAGGAGCGCTCCTCGGCGGCGCGGACCGCTGGGACGCGAACGGGTTCTACGGCCCGTGCGAGTCACGGCGCGGAACCCGGTTGGCGCGGCCCCTGCCCCCGCCGGACCTCGTGATCCAGGACGAGCTCCACCTGATCTCCGGCCCACTCGGCACCGTAACGGGCCTCTACGAGGCGGCGATCGACGCGCTCGCCTCGCGGGAGGTGGAGGGCCGCCGCGTACGGCCCAAGATCGTGGCGTCGTCGGCGACCGTGAAGAGCGCGCAAGAGCAGGTGCAGGCGATCTTCGGGAGGGCGCTGACGGCGGCGTTTCCGCCCGCCGGTCCCGATCGGCGGGACAGCTTCTTCGCCCGAACCAGGCCGGCGGCGGAGATCCCGGCCCGCCGGTACATCGGGATCGCCGCCACCGGGCGGAGCCCGAAGGTCGTGATGCAGCGAGTGTTGCTCACCCTGGCGGGGGCGGCGCAGCGCGCCTTCCTCGAGGCGGGAGGACCGAAGAACCCCCACAACCAGGCGGATCCGTACATGACGTTGCTCGCCTACTTCAACGCGCTTCGTGAACTCGGCGGCGGGCGGCGGATCATCGAGGAGGAGGTTCAGAACACGCTCCGGAGCTACGGGGGGCGGAAGCGCGTCAACGAAGCGCGCGGACTCTTCCGGGACCGCAGCGGAGCTGCGGAGGTGATGGAACTGACCTCGCGGATTCCCGCCGGCAAGGTGGCGGAGGCGCGCCGGCGACTCGGTCTGCGGTTCGGCGGCCCGGACTCGGTGGCGTGGGCCATCGCCACGAACATGATCTCGGTGGGTCTCGACATCCAGCGGCTCGGCCTGATGGTCGTGAACGGCCAGCCCAAGACGCACTCCGAATACATCCAGGCGACGAGCCGCGTCGGGCGTGACCACCAGCGGCCCGGGCTGGTCGTAGCGCTGCTGAACGTTCACAAGCCCCGCGACCGGTCGCACTACGAACGCTTCCGGCACTACCACGAAACGTTCTACCGGTCAGTCGAGGCAGCGAGCGTCACCCCGTTCGCGGCGCGGGCGCTGGACCGGGGTTTCGCAGGAGCGCTGGTCGCGCTCGCCCGGCACGCCGAGGCGGATCTCACACCGTCAGCCGGCGCCAGCCGCATGGACGCGCGACAGAACGTCCTGGAGGCCGACCTGCTCAACGCGTTCGTCGGGCGCATCGACGACCAGCCGATCCCCGACGCCGACGAGCGCGAGGAGCGGAAGCGGAGCGTGCGCGCCCGAACCCGCGAGTTGCTTGATGCGTGGTCCGGGATCTCTTCACAGCTCGCGGGGGAAGGCGTGGCGCTCAAGTACCAGAAGCGAGAGGACGGTGAAGGCCGGCCGCTGCTGCGAGACGTGCTGGAGCCGGCCGCCGGTGAGCACGGCAAGTTCCGGGTCGGGCGCTCGCTCCGCGATGTGGAGCCCGAGGTCCGATTGTTCCTGAAGGAACTGGACTGAACCCATGAGCGAGGCCCGAGGTGTCATCCGCCGAAGCCAGGCGATCACCACCTTCGGGGTCGGGGCGCTGCTCGATCTCCCGGACCACTCGGCCATCGTGGGCGGACTCGACGGCTGGCAACGGTCGTCGAACGACCGGATCGAGGAGCCGCGTCTTGCGGAGAAGCTGCGGGGGATCGCCGGGGGCAGCCTTCCCGACCTGTTCGCTCCCCCCGCGGCGCCCGAGGCGCCGTGGGAGACAGGCAGGGGCGTCCCGGTATTCCGGTTTCCCAACTGTTTCGTCGAGCGACAGCCGCAGGCGCAGCCCGGCGCGCCGAATCCGCAACAAACGTCGCGGCGGCTCGTCTCGCGACGGGCGCTCGACGACAGGATGCGCCTCCAGGGGAAGCGGGTCGTCGCCACCCGCTTCGTCCGGGGCTGCTCCAAGGGTCATGTGGACGACCTGGACTGGTACGCATTTGCGCACGCCGCGGGCGACCCCTGCCGGGGCGAGCTCCGGCTCGACGAAACGGGAACCACCGGCGACCTCTCCGAACTCGTGGTCCGCTGCAGTTGCAGTGCGAGGCGGAGGCTGGCTGAGGCGCGGTTGCCGGGAGCGCTCGGTCCGTGCTCCGGAAAGCGTCCCTGGCTCGGCGCGAACACGGGCGAGGTGTGCGGCGAAAAGGCGCGGCTCCTGATCCGCACCGCTTCGAACGCCTGGTTTCCCCAGATCGTAAGCGTCCTCTCGCTGCCCGACCGGGGCGGGGAACTGGACCGGGTCGTCGCCGAACTCTGGGACGACCTGCGGATCGTGGACGAGCCCGCCGGGTTGCGTTTCATCAAGAAGAAGCCCCAGGTAACGGAAAAGCTCGCGGGATTCGCGGACGACGTGGTGTTGGCAGCGATCCTCGCACGCAAGAGCAGTCAGGGCGTTTCCGCGGCGCGCCCCCTGAAGCAGGTGGAAATCGAAGCCATCCTCGACGTGCCGGAAGGGTTCGGCGACGACATCCCGGTGGACCCGGACTTCCACGCCCGGCGGCTTCCCGAACGGATCTGGAGGCGGGCGGACGGGCGATCGGGAGACAAGCTGGCCGCGATTGTTCAGGTCCATCGGCTGCGGGAAGTCATGGCGCTCGCGGGGTTCACCCGTTTCGAGGCGGTTATGCGCGACATTGACGGCGAGTACGCCTCGGACGTGCAGCGCGCCGCGCTCGCGCTCGACGCCTCGTGGTTTCCGGCGGTGGAGAACCGGGGCGAGGGGGTCTTCGTGCAACTCGCGGCGGACGCGGTGAATGCATGGTCCGCGCGGCCGGCGGTAGCCCGTCGCGTGGAGCTTCTCACCGACGGACAGCGGCGGTGGAACGTGGGGAGGCAGAAGCCGGGAGTCTTCCCTGGCGGACCGTATGTGCTGCTCCACACGCTCGGGCACCTGCTCATCCAGTCGGTGGCGCTGCGCTGCGGCTATCCGGCGGCCTCGATCCGCGAACGGATCTACGTGGACGCGTCGGAGCAACGCTACGGGCTGCTGCTGTTCACGGCGAGCGCCGATGCCGAGGGCACGCTCGGGGGCCTCGTGGAGCAGGCGAATCACATCGAGGAACACCTCGACGCGGCGCTCGATACCGCGGCGCTCTGCTCGAACGACCCGGTGTGCGCGCACCACGAACCCGGCGCAAGCCTCGAGGAACGCTGGCTCCACGGCGCGGCGTGCCACGGGTGCACGCTCGTGGCCGAGACCTCGTGCGAGATGCACAACGAGTATCTCGACCGCGCCCTCGTCGCGCCGGTGATCGGCGAGGCGAGCGCGGCGTTCTTCGGCCCCTGATGGGTCAGGGGGTCGGGCCGTGACGGGAGCGCTGCTCGACCTCCCGGCGCACCTGCGGCGCCGGCTCGCGCAGGCGCTGGAAGCGGGGTTCGTCGCCGCCCCGTTCACGCCAGCGTCACTGCGGGCGACGATCGGAGTCGGCGGCGCCACCGCCGCGGTCGTAGAAGTGCTGGACCGCTGGGAACGGCTCGGCGTCCCCGGATCCGCGAAAGCGGCGTGGCTCCGGAGCCTCGGCGAAGCGGAGGGCAGGCGGGAGAGCCCCGAGTTCGTCTGGTCTGGCCACGAAGTCCACGGGCTCCACGCACGGAAAACCCGCGACGCCCTCGAACGGTCGCTCGCCGCCGCCGAAGTGTCGGTCTGGCTCTCGACCTACACGTGGTTCGAGGGACAAAAGGCCTTCGGACCGCTGGCCGACCGCATGGATGCCGTCCCCGGACTCGATGTCCGTCTCCTCCTGAACATCAGGCGCAAGCGCGGGGACACGACGCGGGCGGACGATCTCGTACGGCGGTTCGCCCAGCGGTTCTGGGAGACCGACTGGCCGGGAACGCGCCGGCCGCGGGTGTTCTACGACCCCCGGTCGCTCGCTCCAGAGGGGCCGGAGGGCGTCCTTCACGCCAAGGCGCTCGTCGTGGACGAGGCGCTGACATTCGTGACTTCAGCGAATCTCACCGAGGCCGCACTCGACCGGAACATCGAAATGGGACTGCTGTTGCGGGATCGCGTCTTCGCCGCGACCGTGATCGGGCACTTCCGGAGCCTCATGGAGCGCCGGCTACTGCTGCCGTTGCCGGTGGATTGACCTCGGTTCGGGTGGCGGGTGGCCGTCTATCGCCAGTCCTCGACCGGGAGGTTCGGCATGCGCCGGAACTCCCGGACGCCGTTCGTGAGCAAGATCGCAGCGAGCGCGTACGGCTTGACTGCATGCCCGAGCCCGGATCGAAAGCCCGTCCGGCCCGAGCATCAAGGTCGCCCGGATCCTCGAGGACCTGCTATCGCCGTTCGAGCCGATCCTGTCGGTATCCGCGATCTCGGCCTGGATGGCGACCTGTTTCTGAAAGCACGACCCTCTCCAAATCGAGGGACCGTACAAAGTCGGCGGCTGCCTCCCATGCGTCAGGTGCGGCGAGCCGCAACTCGCGCGCCTGGTCGATCATGAAGTCCTTGCTCGAGTGGTACATCCCGGCTTCTACCTTGGCGGCGCGGCGGAGCGCTTCCCACGCCTCGGCCTGCGCCGCCTCGGCTGCCAGGACCGCCTCCCACTGACGCGGCAATCTCCGGGCGAAAACGCGCCGGAAGTGGTCGGGGACCTGCGGCACGTCTCGGAGCTTGACGTCGAGATACATGGCCCACTCCTGTGGGCGTTCGCTCAGGACAGCGGCGTAGGCCACACGGGTGCGGCCTACCATCGCCTGGAAGGCGTCCCACTCCTGCGGTGCAGCGTCGCGAAGACGCGAGCGTGCCCTCTCGTGCGAGGAAACGGCCCGCTCCAGATCCCCGAACTCGACCGGGGCGGCGCCACGGAGCGCGTCTCGTGCGTCCTGGGCGCCGGCGATCGCCAGCACGAGAGTCAGCGCTGCGGGGGCCATCGGTCAGGTCATCCCGTGATCCAGTGGGAGCGCGCGCCGTCAGCGGGCCGCGGCCTCGAGTTGGCGGAAGTGGTCCACGTAGGCACCGTACCGGTTCCGTATGTCTCGCACGTACCCCGTCACTTCGGAGCCCCGGACGTACCCATAGGCGGCTTGGCTTGCGTACCGGGGTTCGCTCAGTTTGAGCATCGCCTCCTCGACGTGCCCGAACCACCGCGATCCGTCGAGTCCCGACTGCCGCGCAAGGCGCCGGGCGTCCCGAACGTGCCCGAAGCCGCCGTTGTAGGAGGCCAACGCAAACCAGAGTTGTTCTCCGGGCGGCAGGTCCGGGAATCGGTCCCGGCTCCACGCGAGATACCGGACTCCTGCGTCAATCCCGATCTCGGGATCGACGAGCTGTGCCGGATCGATGCCGAACTCGATCGCGGTGCGGGGCATGATCTGGAGTAGGCCTCGGGCGCCCGCGAAGCTGACCCGCGCCGGATCGAAACCGCTCTCCTGGTACATCTGGGCCACGATCAGACGCCAGTCGAACCCTTCGGCCGCCGCCCGCGGCTTGATCAGCGCGTCGTATTCCGAGAGCTGACTGCCCGTGATCCGGTGCTCGTGCTGCTGCGCCTGCCGGCGGCGGTTCACGAAGTATTTGTTGTAGAGGACGTTGAATTCGGTGCCGCGGTATCCGGCGTCGAGAAAAGCGTCCAGTTCCCGCTTCAGGTCGTGCCGTCCCGGCCCCACCGCCCAAGCGAGGCGCATAACGGGATCAAGCGCGAGGCCGAGTGTCAACCGCGGATCGAAGGTCGCGGTGAGTTCCGCACGGTGACTCGCCATGAGCGTGACGTCGAGTTCGCCCCCCGCCACGGCCTCCAGGATCGAATGGCTGGACCGTTCGGACACCTCGACGTTGAAGTTCCCTCTCAGTCCGGCGAGCCTTGCCACGTAGCTCGTCGCCTGGGGAACGGTCACCGTGCGGCTCGCCAGGTCGGCGAGGTCGAGCACCGGTTCACCCCCCGTCACGAACGTCTCGCGAATCTCAAGGTAGTGGCGGGTGAAGAGGAGTCCCGCGGCGACGCGGTCGGGAGTCATCACCCAGCCGGCCGCCACGAGGTCTCCCCTTCCGGCGGTGAGTTCCGCGGCGAGTTCTTCGTGATCGGCGGCGACGGTCACCCAC
>MKWU01002154.1_pt1 | contig 30589 bp, 23 predicted proteins | sample 809101 | NCBI WGS metagenome assembly MKWU01 (sample SAMN05860141, study PRJNA318959) | sponge metagenome | host: Aplysina aerophoba | place: Slovenia: Piran, Adriatic Sea, Gulf of Piran | collected 2013-05-07
GCGCAACCCTTGTTTATTGGCATACTCGCGGGCTATGTCCTCGGCGTCTTCCTGACCTTTCTGGTGGACGCAGTCTGGTTTCCGGGCGCGGGCCATATCGTGGACGGCTGGTAGTCAGGCGATCCCGATCCGACAGCGTTTATTTAACCAGTTAACGAATAGGAATCCTGATTCATGAATCTGTCCATACTCGATCAATCCCCCGTGCGGGAAGGCGTCACCGCGGTGCAGGCCTTCCAGGAGACCCTGACCCTGGCCAGAACGGCGGAACGCCTGGGTTACAAGCGCTTCTGGGTCTCCGAACACCACAACGCCCATTGCCTGGCCGGCAGTTCACCCGAAGTGCTGCTCGCGGCCATCGGAGCCGCCACGGGAGGCATGCGGATCGGGTCCGGCGGCGTCATGCTGCCCTATTACAGTCCATTCAAGGTCGCCGAAAGCTTCTCCGTGCTCACGAATCTCTACCCGGACCGGGTCGACCTGGGGGTCGGACGTGCGCCCGGCGGCGACATGAAGACCGCCCGGATGCTGGCGCCCGGTGCCGGACCCCGTTTCGAGCAGTTCCCCGATCTGGTTGCTGAATTGGTGGAGATCCTGCAGGACAAGGATTTCGAGCCGCGGGTCACACCGCCCATCTTGTCTCCGCCTCCCGTCTGGATGCTCGGTTCCAGTCCCGATAGCGCCATGCTGGCGGCCCGTCTGGGTCTCCCCTATAATTTTGCCCTGTTCATCAACAGCAACATCGACCCGCGCATCCTGGAATTCTATCGCCACTATTTCGAGCCGTCCACCCAGTCGCCCCAGGCCGAGGCCTGTATTGCGATCAACGTCATCTGCGCCGACACCGGGGCGGAGGCCCGGCGTCTCGCACTCAGCCGCGACCTGCTCTTCGCCCGTTTCGCATCGGGCAAGCCTAGCAACGTCGTGCCCACGGTGGAGGAGGCCGAGAAGCACCAGTTCAGTGAAGCCGAACGCGCATTCCTCGACGACAAGTTCCGGCTCGCGGCCGTGGGCAGTCCGCAGCAGGTCCGGGATACTATCGACCGGCTTGCGGGCCAGTTCGGCGCAGAAGAGGTCATGGCCGTCACCATCACCCATGATTTCAAAGCCCGGTTGCGGTCATACGAACTTCTGGCTGAAGTGTACCGTTCATGATCTTTGATGTTGCGATCAGCCCGCGGGAGGAATTCCAGCAGGCCGATTGCGCATCGCGTTGAAATGGGGTTGCCTGCCGGTGCGCGAACTGCTAAATTCGAAGGGAAGGAACCGCCTTAAACTCCCTGCACGCAAAACCCAACAAGGAGAATCAGCAATGACCATGGTCATGGAACAAACCGTGCTGAGCGACGCGCAGATCGCGTTCTACCATGAAAATGGGTTTCTCCACATTCCGGAGACATTCACGTCGGAGGAAACGGCCGAACTTTCAGATCAAATGGACCGGCTCGTCGAGGACTGGGCTTTCACGAGTCCCGGGTGGTCCGGGCCGTGGCGCCTGGCCTACATGGACCCGGAAACGGAGGCCAGGTCAAAGCTTACGGCCATGCACGACCTTCATTTCTATTCCCAGGCCTGGTCTCGTGCGGTAGCCAATCACCGGCTGGTCGAGGCCCTGTCGCAGCTGCTGGGTCCGAACGTGGAGCTGCACCACACCACGCTGCATATCAAGCCGCCCCAGACCGGCCATCCATTTCCCCTGCACCAGGACAACCCTTTCTACGGCCATCACGACGGCCGGTATATCGACGTCCTCGTGCACCTGGACGATACCTGTCACGAAAACGGCGAAATCCGCTTCCTGGCGGGATCTCACAAATCCGGCCATCTCCAGCACATCACGGAAACGGAAGAGGGACCCTGTGCGCCGCACCTGCCCACGAACGAGTACAACCTGGCAGACACGGTGCCCGTTCCGGCCAGAGCCGGCGACGTGGTCCTGTTCTGCATCGATACCGTGCACGGTTCCTACATCAACCAGACGAAACGGCCGCGGAGACTCGTTCGCATGGGCTACCGGAATCCCGATAACAGGCAGGAATACGGGCAAAGCTTCGGCCGGCCGGGTCTGATGGTCTGCGGCTACCGCGAGCGGCGGCCGGACGACGAACTACTTCCGGGTAGCTAATGAACGAAATTCCATTACTGGGCTACTCCGACCGGCTGTCCGGCCGGCCCGGCGACGAAATCGCCTTCAAGGTAAGCAGCGAAGCCCGGGAGCCCTTTCGCGCCAGTCTCGTCCGCGTGATCTGCGCCGACCCCAATCCGGCTGGACCCGGCCTGCAAATCAAGGACGTGGACCTTCCCTTCGGCGGTGAATTCCCTTCCAGGTCTCAACCGTTCCATCCGGGCTCCCACGCCGTCATCCCGCTTGACGGCCGCTTCCGATCTGACCATGGGATTGCCATCTCCGCCACCATCTGGCCGACGACCCCTCAAAAAGTCCGTCAGGGCATTGTAAGTTGCGGCAACAGCGAACGGAAGCCGGTACTGAGTCTTTGTCTGGACCGCGGCGCTTTAACCGCTATTGTCCGAATATCGGCAAACCAGGAGCGCCTCATCACCTGCCGAAGCGAGCCGATCAAGGCCAGGCGATGGTACCGGGTGTGGGCCAGTTACGATGCCGAAAACGGCACGGTGAGCGTGGGATACCGCGCGCTGAACGCGCTGCCTGGACCGGCCAATTTCACGGTCGCGGCCATAGAGTCCGTTCCTATAGGCGACATGGCACGGATCATATTCGGCGGCGTAGACGGCGATACCGTCAGCGGCCATTTCAATGGAAAGATCGAAGCGCCTGCCCTCGTCGACGTTCCGGTGGAAGAGATCGACGAGCACGAATACGACATCAAAGACCATCGAGGCGCCTGGGCTTTGTGGGACTTCGCCCGGGACACGAGTTCGACCCGGGTGGTGGACGTCGGTCCCCTGTCACTGCAAGGCCGCCTGGTCAACATGCCTGCCCGCGCCATGACCGGTTCGACGTGGACCGGTGAGGAGATGTCCTGGAAGCACGCGCCGGACCAGTACGGCGCCATACACTTCCACGAAGACGATATCTACGACTTCGACTGGGAAACCGACTTTACGTTCACGATTCCCAGTGGCATGAAGTCGGGACTCTACGCGGCCCGTATCCGTTGCGGTGGGCACGAGGACATGATGCCGTTCTATGTCTGCCCGCCCAGGGGCAGCCCCTCGGCGGATCTCTGTGTATTGGCGTCCACATTCACCTATACCATCTATGGCAACCACGCCCGCCCCAACTTCGATCCGTCCTGGCTGGACCGGATCAGCACATGGAACGCCTATCCCTGGAATCCCGCGGTGCACCGGAAATACGGGCTTTCCACCTACAATTTCCACACCGACGGGAGCGGCATCTGCCATGCCAGTCACAGGCGCCCTCTCTTCTCCCTACGGCCGGGCTACATCACCTTCGGCGCCACGGAAGGGGACTGCTCGGGGCTGCGCCATCTGCAGGCGGACACCCACCTGTACGCGTGGCTCGAAAAGATGGGGATCCCCTTCGACATCGTCACCGACCAGGAACTGCACGACGACGGTTACGAGGCGATCAAAGGGTATAGCGCCGTGACCACGGGTTCACATCCGGAATACCATACGCCCCGAACGCTCGGCGCATTGCGACAGTACCGGGAACGGGGCGGCCACTTCATGTACCTGGGCGGCAACGGATTCTACTGGCGTATAGCCGTCCACCCGGAAGACAATGGAACGCTGGAAATCCGGCGCAACGAAGGCGGCATCCGGGCCTGGGCGGCGGAACCTGGCGAGTACTACCACGCCTTCGACGGCGGCTACGGGGGACTCTGGCGTCGGAACGGCCTTCCCCCACAGCAGCTTGCGGCCGTGGGGTTTTCCGCCCAGGGCAACTTCCATGGATCGTACTACCGAATATCCCCGGACGCACGCGCCAACCCCGAGACCGCGTGGATCTTCGAGGGCGTGGCGTGCGATACCGTGGGTGATTACGGTTTCAGCGGCAACGGGGCGGCCGGATTTGAACTCGACCGTGCCGACCATCGGCTGGGAACGCCCGAAAATACGCGCGTCATCGCAAGTTCCGAAAACCATCACGAGTCCTTCATTCCCGTTCCGGAGGAACTGCTTACCCACATCACCACCTGGTCCGGGGAACCGATCGAAAGACTGGTTCGGGCAGACATGGTTTACCAGCAGTCGGATTCAGGCAGCCAGCTCTTTTCTACGGGATCCATTACCTTCTGCGGCAGCCTGCTTTACAACGAGGGCGGCAACGACATATCCAGGATCGTAGCCAACGTGTTGCGTCGATTCCTGTCGACTGAACAAATAATCAAACCCTAATTACCATGAAGATCGCCGTATTCGCCGACGTGCACAGCAACCTGGACGCGCTGGAAACAGTTCTTGCCCATATTGATCGATGGCGCCCCGATCGCGTACTCGTCGCAGGCGACATCATCAACCGGGGCCCGAATCCCCGCGCCTGCACCGAAAGTGTGCTCGGTCGCGCCAGGGCCGAAAACTGGGCGGTCATACGGGGCAACCACGAAAGATACGTCCTGAAATACGTTGAGGGGACCCTGCCCGAACATGGTCCGGAATACGAGATAACCCGCCACGCGAAATGGACATTCGACCAGTTGAACGGTCTCGTCGAACCGCTTGAGAACTTACCCGTCCAGTGGGACATGAAAGACGAATCGGGAAACGAGTTCCGGATGGTACACGCGTCCATGCTGGGAGACCGCAAGGGGATTTTCCCTGATGATACGGAAGAATCGCTGCGCGAGAAAATCGCTCCCGCGCCGAAAGTCCTGGTGGTGGGACACACGCACCGGCCCCTGATCCGGAACGTGGACGGTACCCTGGTCGTCAACGTGGGCGCGGTAGGCGCGCCCTTCGACGGCGATCCCCGCGCGGCCTATGCCCGGTTGACGCTGAATAACGGCGCCTGGCAGGCGGAGATCGTGCGGCTTGACTATGACCGGGCCCGGGCGATCGCATGTTTCGACAATTCCGGGTACCTGGAGGAGAGCGGTGACTTCGCCCGGCTTATACTCGCCGAATTCCGCGAAGCCCGGTCGCTGATTCCAGGCTGGTACCGAGCCTATGAAGATCGGGTGATGCGCGGGGAGATAAACCTGAAAGCGTCGGTGGACCTATACCTGGAGGCCTGCCGGATCGCCGGTTGAGCGAGGGGTACACCGCGGTTTACCGGCGGCCTGATTGAATGTATACAGATTTGCGCGTCCATAATGTCCCACAACTTCAGGACTCGAGAGGGCTAAGATGCCGAAGATGCCGAAGAACATCGTCGTACTCATTACCGATACCTTTCGCCACGACAACCTGGGAAACCGTGCGGAGCGTCCCGTTCGCACGCCCGAGCTGGATCGCTTCGGAGCGGAACGGGCCACGGAGATCACGCGGTGCCACATGGGCAGCTTCCCAACGATCCCGCACCGCACCGATTTTGCGACGGGCGTTACGGGATGGCCCCACTACGGATGGCAGGCCATCGACCGGAGCGGTCCCAACCACGCCGGCAGGATGCTTGGCGAACAGGGATACGCCACGCAGTTGATCTGTGACTGTCCGCACCTGTTCAAGGCCCGCTTTCCCGATGGTTTCGACGCGGCGTACCAGCATCGTGGACAGGAAGGCGACAAACCGCTGCTCCACCTAAACGACCCCGTCGATGTCGTCGTCCGGGACGAAAAAACCCGTATAAACCCCAGGTTTCGCGGGCATACGCTCGTCAACCAGCACCGCTGGCTCAACCGGTACTACCGGTATGAATCCGAAGTCTTCTCGGCCGGGACGGCGCAGACCGCAATCCGCTGGCTCGAGGAAAACGCCGAATCCAACCCTTTTTTCCTGTGGGTGGACTTCTTCGATCCCCACGAACCCTGGGATCCGCCGGAATACCTGGTGCGACGCTACGATCCCGACTATGCGGGTCCGCCCATGCTGCATCCGAACTACGGTCCGTCGTCCGCCTATACGCCGGAGGAACTTCACAACCTGTGGGCCCACTACGCGGCAGAAACGGAACTCGTGGACCGTCACATCGGCCAGGTCCTGAGGAAGATCGATGATCTCGAACTGTGGGATGACACCATCGTGGCCGTCATGTCGGACCACGGCATGTCCATCGGAGAACATGATCGGACCGGGAAATCCAATATTCAGGAGGACGACGGCAGGTACTGGCCCATCTACCCGGAGATCGGCCACGTCATGCTGATGCTGGCCGGAGGCGCGGTACCCCGGGGTGCTCGGCTGCCCCTGATCACACAGACGATCGACCTGTTCCCAAGTCTCTGCGACCTGGCCGCCGTCACGGTCGATCCACCGAAGCCTTTCGATGGAGCCTCCTTCGCCCCCGCCGTGCTGGATGGCCGGCCGACCCATCGCGACTACGCGGTCAGCGGATGCCACATCGCGATGCCGGGTGACGGCCTGCCCCGGCGGGCCACGACGCCATTCCTCGTTACGGATCGTTGGGGTTACGCACCGGTCGGAGCCGACGGCAGGCCCGAGCTCTACGACCTTTCGAATGACCACCTTGCCCAAAACAATATCGCCAACGACAACGTGGACACACTGGATGACCTGCACGCACTGTTTCTTGCTCATCTTGCGGAAAACAACGCGCCGGCCGACGTGGTTTCCCTCTGGAGCAGAACGAGCGGCAGTGGAAATCTCGAGGGTAGGTGGGCGATCGACTACCCGGGTGAATAGGCATCCGCGGCGAACTGGGATTTCCGGTCCGGACTGGCCCGGGTTGGTCGGGGTTGGACCGGATCGGTCGGTTTAGTCCGGAATGGTCCGGATTGGTCAGAATAGGTCGGTTTGGTCCGGAATGGTCCGGATTGGTGGGGAAACCAACTGAACTTGAGACACATGGCAACTGTAGACGAATCCAGTCGGTTCGAGAAACTGGTCCACAGATTCAATCCGCACGCCAGGCTGAAGCGCCATCTCAGCCTGCCCGGCGGTTATTCGGCCGCCGTGACCGTCCTGGAAATCGAGTTACCGGACGGTACGATGAGGAAACTCATTCACCGTCTGCACGGAGCGGTCGACCTTCAGCAGAACCCGAACGTGGCCGCGGACGAGTTCCGGGTCCTTCAGTTAACGCACGCGGCAGGCCTGGCCACGCCCAATCCGGTTTACCTGGACTCGAACGAACCCCTGTTCCCTACGCCGTCCCTCGTCGTGGAATACATGGAAGGCGTTACCGACCTGAAACCTGAAGATCCCACGGACTACGTGATGCAGATGGCGGGCGAACTGGCCAAAGTCCACCAGATGGATCTGGCTGGACGGGACCTCGATTTCCTGCTGAAGCTGGAGGATGACTGTACCGAAGCGCTTGGTAGAAAAAGTGATCCGGCCATGGTCTCGGCCGATGAACGTACGTTGCTGGATCTCCTTGTTCCATGCTGGCCGCTGACCCTGCAAAACACACCCGTCGTCCTGCACGGAGACTACTGGCCGGGGAATACGCTCTGGCAGGATGGCCGTCTCTCGGCGGTCATCGATTGGGAAGACACGCGCCTGGGGGATCCCCTCTTCGATGTGTCGAATGCCCGGTTCGAGATTCTGATGCTCTACGGACCAGAAATCATGGACGCCTTCACCCGGCACTATGAATCGCTGAATCGGGCGGACTTCGGTTGCCTGCCGTGGTGGGACCTGTACACCGCTCTGCGCGTCGTGAACAAACTCGGTTTTCTCGCAACGGCCGAACGGGACGAATCCCTGATCCGCGCCGACCACCTGTGGTTTGTCGAACAGGCGCGCAGCCTCATGTGACCACACCGGACCACGATCTGACACCGAAAATATCCCTTGCCTGAAACCCCCTGCCGCCGTAAATTACACGCCGAAGTTTCGGGGCGTAGCGCAGTCAGGTAGCGCACCAGCATGGGGGGCTGGTGGTCGCTGGTTCAAATCCAGTCGCCCCGATTTCGGCAAGGCAGCCCGCCGGGTCCTTGCTCCTGTTTGTACACATATCGGGGCGTAGCGCAGCCCGGTCAGCGCGCCTGCTTCGGGAGCAGGAGGTCGGGAGTTCAAATCTCCCCGCCCCGATCCGATATTCCCAGATTCTAACAACATTTTATTCCATCCTTCCTTACTGCTTCTGAGCCCGGTTGTTCTACACGGCATCCTGGCCTGGAATTCCGGCATACCGCCAAAAATGCAACACGGCCAGCCATTGTACCGGTCCATCCTGCGGCTGAACACACGCGCGCCGGCTGGACCTTTCATCTCAGGAGATGCAACACATGTCGAAGCAGATAAGCCTACTGTCGGTCGTTGTCGTATTCTCTGTCAGCATGCTCCTGCTGGCTTTCCCTGGTACAGCCCGGTCCCAGGTATCCGACCAGCCAGACACGCCCTTCAAGCTCGCCACCTTCGAGGCCACGGGGGCCATCCGTATCGGCATGCTCGTCCAGGCGGACAATGAAAAGCTGATGGACCTGCACGAGGCGAATTCCTATGTCACCCGGCAACTTGGGCTTTCCATCGTCTCCATTCCCAAGAAAATGCGGGCGTTGATCGAGCAGTACGACGCCGTATCCAACCGCTTGTACATGATCGCAAACTACATGGGAACGGAGAACCGGTTGGCGGGCGAGAACCTGCCCTTCGTCTTCGACCCGGACGACGTGTCCATCAAGGCCCCGATCAAGTACCCCTACAACCTGCTTGCCGCGGCGGCCAACTACCGGGCCCACGCGGACGAGATGGAGGATTCGGCCATCGGTGGCGCGGGATTCGCCGCCGTGGAAGTGGACGTGGACGCGGAAGAACCGTACTTCTTCGCCAAGTCGCCCCGCTCAACCATCATCGATCCGGGCGAACCGTACTACGTCCCCAGGAACGTCAACATCGACTGGGAAGCCGAACTGGCCATTATCATCGGCAGGCCGGCCCTCGACCTTACCCTGGAGAACGCCCACGACTACGTCTTCGGCTACAGCATCGTGTTCGACGTCAGCCGCCGGGGCGGTTCCGGACTGAAACCGATAAACCGGATGTTCCCCGGGCCGAACTGGTTCAATAGCAAGAGCAGCGACCGCGCCGCGCCTTTCGGTCCGTACATCGTGCCCAAGGAGTTCATCCAGCATGATGACCTCGAGATCAGGACCTGGATCAATGGCGTGATCAAGCAGGATAGCAATACCAGCTACATGATCTACGACGAGGCGCACATGATCCGGTACTTGACCTCTGTCCAAACCCTCTACCCGGGCGACGTGATCGCCACGGGCACGCCGGACGGCGTGGGACGGGCCCGCAATCCGCCCGAGTATCTCAAGCCGGGGGACGTGGTGGAAATGGAGATCGAGGGCATTGGAAAGCTTGTTACCCCCATGTTAGCCAAACCTTAAGCCGGGTGATCGAAGGATAGCCATGCTAATAAACCCAGAACGCCACGCTGGAGTATGGAACCAACGCCATTTACGCGACAAGACTACACGCATTGGTCTGGTTATTTGCCTGAGTGCGGCCCTGGGCTGCGGTACTTCCCCGGACAGTGAGACGCCCGCACCGCCGCCCGTTACCGACGAATACGTCATCCGGGCCGACGCGCTGGCGGAGGACCGTACGCCACCCGAACCCGATCCCGCCGGTTACGGCATGGATCCGGAAACCGGCCGATTCATCTACCCGGCGGCCACGCCCCATCAGCATGAATCCAAACCATTTGAAGGCCAGCTGGACTACTGGGATACGAACGAATACGCGAAGGACATGACCGTCGAGGCCTACTACCCGATCACGGTCGAACCGTTCCATACCTGGCAGAACATCGTCGATTTCGACGGCCGACGATACATGTACCAGTACGTCCGCCGCGCCCTGAAAATCTATGATATCACCGATCCAAAGGATTTGAAGGTTGTACACGAGAAGGGAAGCACCTGGACCGGGGAAGGACCGGGCGAAGAGGTCAACCCCTATGACGAAGACGACATGTTCGGCGCCGCGTCCATCCAGTGGAACGAGGACCTGGGCAAGTACGTCATGGTCCAGGCCTTCGAGATCCGCCGCTTCGGCGTCCTCAGCGACAAGCGCGCGGAACCCGACAAGGTGGAAGCCATTCGAAACGCCAATCACCTCAAGGGATTCAAGGTATATGAAATGAACGGCCCCCTGCCGGCGGACTGGACGCTGCTGGCGGAGCGAACCACCGATTACGAAAACCCCGACGCGCCTGTCGGGCAGCAACAGGGATCCGGCGTTCGGGATATCCCCGCCTATCACGGCGGCAAGTACATGTTCGTTGCCGCGGCGCCCAGTGCGGAATACGCGCTTACCGAATACCCGAGCGACCTGTACTCGGCCGGCTACCAGGCCTGGGACCTGTCCGACCCGGCCAATCCGGTGTTTATCAGCCAGTTCAACGTACCTGGCCAGAAACTCGGGGATCCCGAAGATGAAGCCGCGTACCGGGCCAATCCCCGCGCCGGTAACCGGACATCGTGGTTCGGCGCCCGCATGTCGATTTTCATGCCCAGACCGGTTGAAGAAGGCGGCAGGTACGGATACGCCGCCATGGGCGGCCTTGGGTTCTACGTGCTGGACATATCGGACCCGGCCGATATCAAGGCGCTGGGACACCTGAACTTTCCCCCGAGCGTAGCGGGCACGGAGGGAGATTACATCAACGTAACGCAGGTGGATGAGACCGGTGTGGTCTACTTTTCCGGATATCCTCTGAACGAGGACGGTTGGGAACCGTATAAGGACATCTTCATGATCGACGTGAATGATCCCGCCAATCCCAGGCTGCTTGGCACGTTGCCCAGGCCGGTGCCGCCCGCGGACGCCCCATTCACCGATTTCGTGCAGCGGCGCGGGAGTTTCGGTCCGAAACGAAGCGGCTATTATACCCAGCCAGGAACGCCGAAGGAAGGCATCCTTCTCTATGCCTTTTACAACGCCGGCGTACAGATTTTCGATGTCTCCGACCTTTCCGATCCGAAGATCGCCGCCTTCTTCGTGCCGAAATTCGATCCATCCCGGACACCGGACTACGCACTGGGCAATCTGACCCATGGCATCTATGTGGAATACGACCGCAACCTGGTCTGGCTGTTCGCCAACCACGGATTCTACTGCCTGTCGACCCCCTTGCTCGGCGAACCGGATTTCGGTCCGCCCAAGATGCCCTGGCCGAGAAGATATTGATCCATGATCAAGGCGATTCTGACAGATCTGGACGGCGTCGTACGCAAGTGGAACCCCGAGATCGTTCAACCGAGACCGGCGACGTCGGGCGGTACCAGACACAAAGGGCTTTACATCAGTAATCCGGACTAATACATTGGTAAGATACTTGCGTTAAATCGCGTTTGAATTGCAGAGCATTCGTGGAATCCAAGGCATGCAGGCCCGACCTGTTGCCCTGTGATCGGGTATCCCCGTATCCAGTCAGGTTTCCATGCGATTCGCGGCAGCATTCAATCCGTATCATGGGAGGCAGTGTGTAATGATCCGATATTTCCGTATGTGTCGATGGACGCCCCCGGCGATTGGCCTTGTACTGGCGTTCCTGGTAGTTTCAGCGTGCGAACCCGCGGTCGAGAGACAGCCGGGCAGGATTATTTCCGTTGAGCAGTCCGACGGCGAATGGCGCATGCTGGGCCGCGACCTGGCCTATACGCGGTATTCCCCGCTGGATCAGGTCAACGCGGATAATGTGGGCCGTCTCGAAGTGGCGTGGACGTGGAAGCAAGACAACTTCGGCCCCCGGCCCGAGTTCTATGCGCAGCCCGTGCCGATCTATGTCGACGGCATGCTGTATTCCACGGCGGGCACGCGGCGAAGCGCCATGGCCATCGAGCCTGAAACAGGCGAGACGATGTGGACTTACCGTCCGGTCGAGGACGAAGAACGGTGGGCTACGGCTCCCCGACGCAATTCGGGCCGCGGCGTCTCCTTCTGGACCGACGGTATGGGTGACAATCGGGTCATCCTGATCACCCGGGGATTCTACCTGGTCGCCCTCGACGCCGATACGGGCCTGCCCGTACCCGGTTTCGGCAATAACGGCGTCGTCGACATGATGGAAGGCTGGCGAAATTCGGAAAACGTCAGCCCGGTGGGCAACCTGGCGAATACGTCTCCCGCGACGGTCGTAGGGGATCTCATTCTCGTTCCGCCGGCGCTCGCCGCGGGGTTCCGGCCAAGGTCGATGACCAATTCACCTGGTGACGTCGTAGCCTACGATGCCCGAACCGGCGCGATCGCCTGGAAGTTCAAGGTCATTCCGGAGGAGGGCGAGGAAGGCTCCGAAACCTGGGAGCAGAATTCAAAGTCCTATACCGGGAACGCCGGCGTGTGGACCTCCATTTCCGTCGACGAGGAACTGGGCTATGCCTATCTGCCCATCGAAGCGCCGACGAACGACTATTATGGTGGACACCGCCTGGGTGACAACCTGTTCGCGAACAGCCTGGTGGCCGTCGATTACAACACCGGCGAGAAGATCTGGCACTTCCAGATCGTCCACCATGACATCTGGGATTACGACAACCCCGCCGCGCCGATCCTGGCCGACGTAATGATCGACGGCGAGGCTCGGAAGATCGTGATCCAGAACACCAAGCAGGGCTATTCCTATGTCTTCGACCGGGTGACGGGCGAACCCATCTGGGATATGCCCGAGACGGACGTTCCCGCGAGCGACGTGCCCGGCGACCGGGCGTCGCCCACACAGCCGATCCCTGTCAAGCCGGCTCCATGGGAACACCAGGGCATCAGTCAGGACGATCTGGTCGACTTCACGCCTGCGGTCCGCCAGGAAGCGATCAACCTGATGGGGAATCACCGGTACGGTCCGCTTTACCAGCCTCCGTCCCTTGCCGAGGCGCCGGATGGAACCATCGGTACGATTCAGATCCCGGGCGCCAACGGCGGGGTCAACTGGAACATGACTTGCCTGGATCCGGTTTCTGGCGTGAACTTCATCCCCTCCAACACCAGCATTTCCAAACTGGCGTTACGCGCGCCGGATCCGGAAGAATCGGACATGGACTACTTCTCGGCCGGTCTGCGTGCGCCGAGGGTATTCGGAGAGATTCCGCTGGTCAGGCCGCCGTGGGGACGCATCACCGCAGTCGACATGAACACCGGCGACCACGTGTGGATGATGCCGAACGGCGACACGCCGCAGGCGATCAAGGATCTGCCGCAGCTTGCGGGCGTCGAGCTGCCCCGGACCGGCAAGGCCACCCGGATCGGTTCCCTGGTGACGAGCACGCTGCTCTTCGCGGGCGAGGGTTACGGTGGAGACCCCTATCTCCACGCCTACGACAAGGCGACGGGAGAAGTCGTCGCGTCGATCGAACTGCCGGCGTCCCAAAGCGGCATGCCCATGACCTATATGCATAACGACGTGCAGTACCTCATCATGACGGTCGGCGCCAGCGGCCATCCCGCCGAACTGGTCGCGTTGAAACTGGGTGAAGAACCCGAAGCCGAAGAAGGCGAATAGTCAGAAATACGGAGCGCCTGAGCAAGCGAAAAACAGAGGAGATATGTAATGAGACGCTACATCTGGAGCGTGGCAGCAGCAGCCCTGATCCTGTCCGGCTTTCAAGGCACGGCCGCCGCGCAGGACAATATGCTGACCGACGCGGAGAAGGAAGCGGGCTGGCAGTTGCTCTTCGACGGCGAGACCCTCCTGGGTTGGACTCACCGGGGCGGAACGGCAACCTGGGCCGTGGAGGACGGCATGCTCACCGGCGAGGTGACAGGCCGGGGACCCGGCTACATCGGTACCTACGACGAGTTCACCAATTTCGAGCTGCACGTGCAGTTCAACCAGGACGCGGGACACAACAGCGGAGTTTTCGTCCGTGGACCCCGCGATACCGGGGCGAGGGTGAACCAGTATTCCTTCTACGAGATCAACATCGCGGACACCCACGGATCGGGTTATACCACGGGCAGCATCGTGGCGCTGGCAAAATACGAACCACCGCCATCTACCGAGGGCCAGTGGAACACCATGGTCATCACCGCCGACGGACGCGACATCACGGTCACGCTGAACGGAGAAGAAGCCGTTAAGATCCAGGATTCGTCCCACTACAGCGGCGTGGTCGTGCTGCAGGCCTTCGGCCAGGGCAAGATCCGGTTCAAGAACGTCAAAATTCGTGCATTGGATTAGTGAACAAAGCGGGGCGGGCCCTGTGTCCGCCCCGCCGTATACATTCGGTACACGATGAGACTATTCCTTCCTTTCTGTGTCGTAATCCTGTCCTACCTGCTTCCTGCCAACGCCTGGCAGCAGTCCGACCCGGATACCACCGACGCTTCCGTCGATTACATCCTCCAGCCCGTCGAGGTGAGGGCCACGAGGTACGTCCGCCCCGTGCTCGACGTACCCTACGCGGTGGACGTGGTGGACCGGGACGCGATCCAGCTTGCCGAACCGGGGCTGTCGCTGGAGGAGAGCGTGCGCAGCTTGCCCGGCATTATCGTGCACAACCGCAACAACGTGTCCCAGGGCGACCGGATCAGCATCCGGGGCCTGGGAAGCCGGGCTTCATTCGGTGTCCGCGGCGTGAAACTGGTGCTGGACGGCATTCCCCTGACCATGGCAGACGGCCAGTCACAGCTGAATAACCTCGATCTCACTTCAGCCGGGCAGATCGAGGTGCTTAGGGGACCCAGTTCATCGCTTTACGGCAATGCGGCCGGTGGGGTCATCCAGATTCGCTCGGAGGAGGCTTCGGACCGGCCCTTTCAAGTCACGCCACGCTTCATCACCGGCTCTCACGGTTTTCGGCGTATACAGGGCAAGGCAACCGGCAGCGCCGGCGACAACCGGTTTCTCGTCAATTACAACACGCTATGGATCGACGGGTACCGCGACCACGCCTTCGCACGGTCGACCGGGATCAACGTGGTGGGCAAACGTGCGATCAACGAGACCTGGCATCTGACTACCGTCATCAACTACTTCAACGCACCTTACCAGTTCAACCCGAGTTCGCTGGACAAGGCCGCGGCCGAGACGGACCCCGCCGGCGCGAGGTTCTTCGTCCGGAGCCAGGGCGCTTCGAAGCGGGTCAGGCAGGCCCAGGGCGGCGTTTCCTTGCGGTACGAAACAGAAGGAAGGCAGGGAGAGATTACGGTGTTTGGCATGGGGCGCTCGCTGTTCAACCCCATCCCGGGACGGGTCATCGACCTGGACCGCCGGGGCGCGGGAGCCCGGGGCGTTTACAGCCAACAGACCGGAATGGGTTCGGGCGGATTGAGAATGACCTTGGGGCTGGACGTGGAGATACAGCGGGATGAACGACTTGAATACGGGAACGATGGCATACCCGGCGACCTGGTGGGTGCACTGGACGACGGACGCGTATTCGACGAGCTTACGCTGGGAGACCTCAGGCTGGACCAGGAGGAGCGTGTTGACGGCATCGGACCCTTCGTGGAATTCGAATGGACGCCGAGGCCGGATATCATCGTAACCGCCGGCGGTCGTTATGACCGGTTCAAGTTCGAGGCGACGGACCGGTATCTTTCCGACCGGACCGACGACTCAGGCACACGGAACATGGCACAGTTCAGTCCCCAGCTGGGTGTGGCATACCGGCCGGCTCCCTTCACGGCGTTCTACGGCAGTTTTTCCACGGCTTTCCAGACCCCTACCACGTCGGAACTGAGCAACCGGCCCACGGAAGCCGGGGGATTCAATCCCGGCCTGGAACCCGAACAACTGCGCGGATTCGAGGCGGGCGTGAAGGGATTTGTGCCGGAAGCCGGGTTGTCCTATGACGCGGCCGTGTTCGCCTTTGGGATCCGCAATATGCTTTTGCCCTTCCAGATCGACAATCCTGAGACAGACGAGATCTTCTTCAGGAACGCCGGCCAGACGCGGAACCTGGGCATTGAACTGAAGCTGACCTGGTCACCACTACCCGCTTTCGACATGGCGCTGGCCTACACGGGGATGCAGTTCCAATTCAGCGATTTTGAACTCGAACGGGAGGTCGAAGGTGAATCCAGGCTGTACCAGCTTTCGGACAACGAAGTGCCCGGTGTACCACCCCATCATCTGTTCGCCGGTATCACATACACTCACCCATGCAGCGGCGCCTTCATGGAAATGAACGCGCAGTGGACCGCGGAGTACTTTGCCAACGACTTCAACGGTCCCGCACCGGGTAGCAACAAGCCGAAATCGGACTTCATCAACGAGGGTTACGCGCTGTTTGATTTACGGGCGGGTATTGCCTATAATGGGGACATGATCGGCGGCATCCTCTTCGCGGGCGTCAACAACCTGTTCGACACCCGTTACAATGGTTCCATCGTCCCAAATGCCTTTGGAGACCGCTTCTTCGAACCGGCGGCGGGCCGGACGTGGTACATAGGGTTCGGACTCCCCATCGGTGCGAGACCGCGTTAGTACCCATATAGCCGCAGATCCCTGTCCGCACAATCACAGGAGTGGTCCATGAATTCGTTTCTGCGCGTACTTGGCCAGTTTGCCTTCGTCATCATCCTGGATGTCCTGGTGGTCGGCCTGATCTACTACGAAGCGGAGCGATCGAAAGTCGCACAGGCCAATGCCAGAGCCGAGGCGGCCAAGCCCGTGACGATGTTCGACCCGCGAACGGGCCTGGAACTGAACCACCGGACCCGGCTGATCATGGGCGATGGCTACCCCGTCGTGGAAAGGGAATGCGCCCAATGCCATCCTACCCAGATCATCCGTTCCTATCGGGCGAACCGCGCGGAGTGGCTCGACGCTATCCGGTGGATGCAGGCGGAAAAGGGATTGAAGAAATTCGATTCGAAAACCGAAGAAACCATTCTTACCTATCTGGAAAACTACTACGGCAGGTAACGCTGCTGATGGCCCACCAGGTCGAATCCGAAATTAATGCCATAGAATACGCCTTCGACCGGGGCTGGTCGGATGGCCTTCCCGTGGTGCCGCCCGTCCGCGATCGCATCGATCGGATGCTCGATGCGCACGGCATCGAACCGGACCGGGAAATCGGCACGGTGCCTGAGCGGAACAGATCCATCTCAGCCGAACTGGTGGCGGCGAACGCGGTTATGGCGGGATGCACTGATGCACTGTTCCCTGTCGTCCTGGCCGCGGTCGAGGCCATCCTGGACCCGGCGTTCAATATCGTCGGGCCGTCGGCCAGCACCGGCGGCGCCGCACCCCTGGCGATCGTCCACGGTCCCGTTGTGGAATCGTTGCGTTTCAATCCGGAAACGGCCGTGCTTGGTGCGGGCAACCGGTCCAATCTGACGGTGGGGCGTGCCTTGAACCTGGTCATACGAAACGGGGTCGGCAGCGTGCCGGGTGACCTGGACCGGGCGACGATAGCCCATGCCGGACGCATCGCTTACTGTCTGCCGGAAGCCCGTTGCGCCGGCTGGCCGACCCAGGGCGAAGAACTGGGCGTTTCCCCGGACAAAAACGCCGTCACGGTCCTTGCCGCCGAAGCTCCCCATTCCGTGGCCGACCACGTTAACGACGACCCCGATGGCCTGATCGACTCGTTTGTGCGCGTCGCCCGGACGACCAACTACGCCGGCGCGGCCATCGTATTCGTCATCTGCCCGGAACACCGATCGGTATTCAGCCGGGCCGGGTGGACTCGTGCAATGATCCGCGAGGCGCTATTTGAACGCACGGCGGCCACGGGACGTGAAATCCAGGCAACGGGCAGGCACGACGACCTGGGACCCGAAGAAACCGTCACGCTGACGCCGGACCGGGATGGCATATGGATCATGTTCGCTGGAGGATCGGCCGGCGGACATTCCGCCATCATTCCGCCGTGGCTGGGTTCGGGCAGGGGCGTCGGGTCGAGGCCGGTCACGCGCCGGATCTCAACCTGCGCCACCAGGCAATGACTGGGACGTACTGAATGTCCGCATTCCGCGGAAACATGGAGCGCGTGAGAATGCCGGTAACCCTCGTTGATCCCACGGCCTCGGCCGACACGTCGACCCTTCGCATGGCGCGGCGGCCCCTGGGTGTTCAGCATGTCACCGCCGCGCTGGTGGGAAACGGCAAGCCCAATTCAGACGTGATCCTGCGCGGCCTCTTCGAGCAGTTAACGATTCGCATGGCCCATCCTGTGGAACCGGTCGAATACACCAAGGAAAGCGCGAGTCGCGTGCTGTCGGAAGAGATGACCGGTCTTATCGTAAGACGCTGCAATTTCGCACTCGTGGGAGTCGGAGACTGAGGGTCCTGCAGCGCGTGCAGCATGCACGATGCCCTCATGCTCGAGCACCTTGGACTACCGGCCGCACTGCTTTGTACGTCCAACTTTACTCACACCGCACGGGTGATGGCCGAACAACTGGGAAACGGTGGCTATCCCATCGTCGAGATCGATCATCCCATCGGCCGATTGGATGGGAAAGCACTCGCTGCCCGGATCGACCAGGCATTGGACAAAGTCATTGAACAATTGATGTAGTGGATTTTAGTAAGCTATTGTGTTGCTTTGGGTTTTAATCAGCACCTGAATCGTTTCCGCAGGAGGAAAACCATGCTGAAAACCTGTTGGATCATGATCCCGGCCATGCTGCTGTCCGGGGCGGTCACCCTCGCTGCGGAAGCCCAGCAGACGGCGCCGCAGACGGGACTGCGGGAGAATCCCTCGCGCGTCCACGCCCTGGAGGACGCCCGGATTTACGTCCGGCCCGATTTCGTGATCGACAGGGGCGTCGTGATCGTCCGGGACGGGCTGATCGTGGAAGCCGGAGCATCCGTCGACGTTCCACCGGATGCCCAGCGGTGGGACTATTCCGGCAAGACCATTTATCCCGGGTTGATCGAGATGTTCACGCAGGCCGGCCTGCCGGAAGAGGAAGCGGAGAAGTCCACGGGATCGACCCACTGGAATCCCGGCGTTCGTCCTGAACGAACCGCCGGCGAAGCATACCGCGTCAGTGAGCAGGAACTCGCCCGGCTGCGTAAATCCGGTTTCGCGGCGGCCATGGTCGTAGCCGATCGAGGCGTTTTCTCTGGCAGCAGCGTTGTGGTGAACCTGGGTTCCGGATCGCCCAACGAGAACATACTGAAGCGCGATGTATTCCAGCATCTGCGCATGAAGAGAAACCGGAACCGCACCTATCCGGCCTCCATGATGGGCGTCGCGGCCCTCATGCGGCAGACGATCCTGGACGCGCAATGGTACCGGGACGCCCATGCGGCTTTCGCGGAGAATCCCCAGCAGGAACGCCCGGAGGACAATGACGCACTGGCGGCGCTGGACGGGGTAGTCGCCCGCGGCCAGGCCGTACTTTTGAGTGTCGATGACGACCACGCCTTCCTGCGCGCCGCCCGCCTGGCGGATGAATTCGGACTTCGATTCCTCGTGCGGGGCAGCGGCCATGAATACCGCATGCTGGACGCGGTGCGCGAAGTGGGCGCGCCGGTCATCCTGCCGCTCGATTTTCCACGGTCGGAAGATCTCTCCGTAACCACGCCGGAAGACGCCGTGGACGTCACGCTGGAAGAACTGCGGCACTGGGACCTAGCGCCCGGGAATCCGGGCCAATTGCACCGGTCCGGGATCCCCATCGCGCTGAGCAGTACAAGGTTGGGGAAAAGCGCCGACTTTCACGAAAGGGTGCGGGAAGCGATCGAGCACGGACTGGATTATGAAGCCGCGCTGGCCTCGTTGACTACGACCCCTGCGTCCATGCTTGGCCTCAGCCGTCAACTCGGTACCCTGGAGTCCGGGAAACTGGCCAACATGACCATTACCGACGGCCCCCTGTTCGCTGAGGGCGTGCGCGTGCAAGATGTGTGGGTCGCGGGTAACCGTCACGTGGTCACCCCACGCCCGATAGTCGATCCACGGGGGACGTGGCTCGTCGTCCTGCAGGGAGACAGCCTTTCGCTGGCCATTGAAGGTTCGGCGAGTGCTCCGAAGGGCACCATAGACAAGGAAGGTACCACGATCAAGGCGGACCGCATGGATCTGGACGATACCCGTATCGCGTTCAGCGTTGAGCATGAAGCGCTGGGTGACGCCGGCGTATGGCGTTTTTCGGGTTCTGTCCAGGGAGACCGAATCACCGGCCAAGGGGTCCGCCCCGGCGGCGAAAGCGTGAGCTGGTCAGCGGAACGCATCGCGGAGCATGAAGCGGAAACGCTGGAGATTCCGAAGTCCGCCGCGGCTGCCGAACCGCCGGCGCTGTATCCACCCGGAGCCTTCGGCAGAGAAAGCGCGCTTGCGCAACCGGAACACCTCGTCGTGCGGAACGCCACGGTGTGGACGCTGGACGAGCGGGGCAAACTGGAAAACGCGGACGTGCTGATCCGCGCAGGGAAGATCGACGAGGTGGGCACGAACCTCGAAACGTCAGCGGACGCCGTAGAAATCGACGGTACCGGCAAGCACGTCACGCCCGGCATCATCGACGCCCATTCGCACACCGCCATCATGGAGGGCATCAACGAGGGTACGCAGGCCGTGACCGCCGAGGTGGGTATCGGAGACGTCATCGACAGCTACGATATCGCCATGTACCGGGAGCTGGCAGGCGGTCTCACCGTGGCCAACGTATTGCACGGCTCGGCCAATCCGATTGGCGGCAAGAACCAGGTCATCAAGCTGAGATGGGGTACAGGCCCCGAGGAACTCAAATTCTCCGAAGCCAAGGCGGGGATCAAGTTCGCCCTGGGCGAAAACGTCAAGCGCAGCAACTGGCGCATTCTCAGCGACCGCTATCCACAGACCCGCATGGGGGTCGAACAGATCATCCGCGACCGTTTCCGCGCGGCCCGGGAATATCAACAGTCGTGGGACCGGTTCAACGCTCTGGAAGATAATTCCGGCGTCGTCCCTCCCCGGCGCGACCTCGAACTGGAAACGCTGCAGGAGATCCTGACCGGTGAGCGTCTCGTCCACTGTCATTCCTATCGACAGGACGAGATCCTGATGCTCCTTCGGGTGGCCGAGGATTACGGTTTTACGATCGGCACCTTTCAACACGTGCTGGAGGGGTACAAGGTCGCGCCCGAACTGGCCGCCCATGGCGCGGGTGCTTCTGCCTTCAGCGACTGGTGGGCCTTCAAGGTGGAAGCCTACGACGCCATTCCCTACAACGGGGCCTTGATGCACGACGCGGGCGTACTGGTCACCTTCAACTCAGACAGCGATGAACTCGCCCGGCGACTGAACACCGAGGCGGCAAAGGCGGTGAAATACGGCGGGGTCGACGAGGTGGAAGCCCTGAAGTTTGTCACGCTCAACGCGGCGAAGCAATTGGCCATCGATCCCTGGGTTGGATCGCTCGAACCGGGCAAGGACGCCGATTTCGTGATCTGGAACGGCCATCCCCTGTCCACGTATACGAAATGCGAACAGACCTGGATAGACGGAAGAAGATACTTCGATATCGATGAAGACAGGCAGATGAGGAAAGAAGTGGAAGCAGAAAGAACGAGACTGATTCAGAAACTGCTCAAGTCGCCCGATGCGGACGAAGGTTCGTCCGAGACCGGGGAAGCGTCGCCGGAGGCGTAGGACCGGACAGGCCGGTTTCCCGGCGAATGGAGGTTGGAGATGATGATATTGCCCCGGACAAACCAGGGGACGCGGCGTTCGGCGAAGTCTTCCGGTGCCTGTTGGAATCGAACGATGGCTGTACTCGCAGGCGCCTGTTGGATGCGGACGATGACTGTACTATTGATTGCTGGTCTCGCATCCGGTCCCATGGTCCACGAGGCGGCTGCTTCCAAGCAGAAACCCGCCGGACCGCAGGCTCGTCCCATCGCCCTGACCGGCGGAACCGTGCATACGGTGAGCGGCGCTGTCCTCGAAGGCGCCACGGTGCTCTTTGATGATGGCGTAATTACAGGTATCGGGACCGATCTGGCCCTGCCCGAAAACACGCTGGTCATCGACGTTACGGGGAAACATGTGTATCCCGGGCTGATCGCCGCGCCGACGACCCTGGGACTGACCGAGATCAGCTCGGTGCGGGCGACCCAGGACAACGTGGAAATCGGGGACGTTACACCGAGCGTCCGCGCGGTTACCGCCGTGAATCCCGACAGCGAGTACTTCCCTGTTGCCCGCGCGAACGGGATACTGACCGCCCTGACCATGCCCAGTGGCGGCCTGATCTCCGGTCTTTCCGGCCTTATCGCGCTGGATGGCTGGACCACCGAGGAAATGACGCTGCAATCGACGGTGGGACTTCACGTACGCTGGCCATCCTACCGCGTATTCGATTTTCCCGGTGCGGACAGCCGGGAGAAGCAGGTCGAAGCGCGCAGGGAAGCCCTTACCATGCTTCGCGACGCCTTTCGGGAAGCAAAGGCGTACATGATCGCGAAGGAGGCCGAACGCGACGGCGGGCCGTTTCATCCCTCCGACCTCGGTTGGGAGTCGATGATCCCTGTGCTTAAAAAAGAACTTCCCGTTCTCGTACACGCATCTGAAGTAAAACAGATCCACGCCGCTATCGACTGGGCCCTCGCCGAAGATCTCAAGATCATCCTGGTCGGCGGGGCGGACGTATGGCGGGTGGCGGACCGCTTGAAGGAAAACGCGATCCCCGTGATCATCGGCGCCGTGCATTACCTTCCCGCTCGCCGTTGGGAAGCGTATGACGCGCCGTTCACCAACGCCCTGAAACTCTATGAAGCCGGCCTGGAATTCTGCATCGGCGAGCGCAGGGTATGGCTCGTAGGCGGCGGCGGTTCGAACGTACGAAACCTGCCCTACCACGCCGCGACCGCGGCGGCCTACGGCCTGCCCAGGGAAGAGGCGTTAAAGTCCGTCACGCTCTATCCCGCGCGTATCCTCGGGGTGGAAGACAGGCTGGGTTCCCTGGAGACGGGCAAGGACGCCACGCTGATCGTGACCGACGGGGACCCGCTCGAGATCATGACCCAGGTGGAACGGGCATTCATCCAGGGCCGGCCGGTCGATATCAGCAGCAAGCACACCGACCTGTATGACAAGTACCGGACCAGGCTGGAGCAGGTGAAGTGACCTGGGGTCGTAGAGGCCATAACTGCCATGTCCTATTCCCTACTCCTGAGCGGCTGCGGCAGCGCCGGAAAATACGTTGCCCACGTGGCGGAACAGAGCGGCCGCGCCCGTGTGACCGCCCTCTTCGACCCGGTCGAGGCCAAACTTGCAGCGGCCAGGTCGCTCTATCCCGATGCCGCTACCAGTGACGACCTTCGTACACTGATCGCGGATACACGGCCGGACATCGTCGCCGTGGCCGGTCCGGACCACCTGCACGCCGATCAGGCCGTCATGGCCCTGGAGTTCGGCGCCCACGCCCTCGTGGAGAAGCCGTTGGCCACCTCCGTCCCCGACGCCCGACGCATCATCGACGCCGCCGACAGGACGGGCCTGACGGTGATGACGGATCATACCATCCGCTACATGTACCCCTGGCGGGAAATGTCCATGGCAGCCCGATCGGGTGAGATCGGGGACATCTTCTTTGTCCAGGGCGACTATATCCACGACATGTGGACCATCTACCATCCGGGCGGGCGGGGCCACACGCCGTGGCGGATCGACCGGGATAACCCGCAGAACATACTCCTTGGCGGTGGCTGCCATCCCATAGACAACATCCTGTCCACAGTCGATTCGCCCGTCGGCGAGGTCTTCGCCTACGGCAGCAAACTGAGCGTGCCCGAGTATCCCTCGGACGACTGCTATATCGTCATGTTGAAATTCGAGAACGGGGTGCTCGGAAAGGTTTTCGTCTCCAGCGGTTGCTCGGGGGAAGGCATGGGAGGCGGCATGCTGGCCGTCTATGGCACCGAGGGGACGCTATGGAATGGCAAGCTGTACCGCCGTGGGAAGGAACCGATCGTACTACCCAATGCCTCGGACGATGCCGCCGTGGGCGGCCACGGCTGGGGCCGGTCCGTCGTGGACTTCCTGGATACGCTCGACGGCAAAATGGAAAACCCGATCCCGGCACGGATCGGCGCACGCGTCGTGGCGGTATGCGAAGCGGGGTTGGAATCCATCCGCACCGGCCACCCGCAAAAGCCGGAATGGCCCTGAAGACGTGTCATCCGCAAAAGCCGGAATGGCCCTGACATCACGGCCCCGCCAGAGCCGATCCATTGGCAGCAAGCCTATCCCGACCGCAATCCCCAGAAGTAAGCCATACTCCGCTCCACCGCTTCCCGCAACCCGGCCTTTCTGTAGACCTTCACCGAGGCAAAATGCGGATAGTTTATGCCTTTCAGGGCACGGATTACTTCCGCGAAGTCGATTCGGCCGGTTCCCGGCAGACCGCCGTGGCTTTCACAGAGATGCACGTGCCTGAGACTGGCGCCGCAGTCTTGGATCGGCTGGACGAGAGAGGTCTCTTCGATATTCATGTGGATCGTATCGACCATGGGATGAAAAGCGCTCGACCCGATGGCGCGGATCAGTTTACGGACCTCGCCCACGCTGTGATTGAACCCCACCTGCAGGTGGTTTACCGGCTCGATCACAATGTCTATACCTTTCGATTCCGCTTCCCTTCCTACAAGCTGCAGGCAGGAAACGATCCGTTCGTTGGCGACATCCGAGTCCGGTTCATCGGACCGCAGTCCCTGAAGCAATCCGACCACGAGTATGGCCTTGAACCGTTCCGCTGTCTCCAGGTTCTCCACCAGACGGGCGACGGTCATTTCGCGGATTGATTCATCCGGGGAGCTGAGACAGAGCCCGTCCTCGTATGCCACACCCGTAAGCAGAGAAACAATTCGCAGTTGATTTCCGCGGGCAGCGCGTTCGATTTCATCCAGCCGGCTCACCAGTTCCGGTGAAAGGTTCAGTTCGACGCCGGCATATCCTCTGGATCTTATGAAACCGAAGGTATCGTCGATACTCCCGCCCCATCGAGCCGGGGGATCGATCAGCATGTAGCTGAGGTTTTCCATGTGTCCGGGGCTTTGAGGGTGCTTTCGCCGATCATAACGTGGTAGATGGCAGAAATCTAGACTCAGAGTGCCAGATTCTCATTGTCCCCGACAATATAGGTGGTTGCCTGAGGAACCCGATAGATGTTTCTTAGTTGAGATCCTGTCCAATATCTGATTCCCGGAACCAGCATGGAAACAAACCTCGGCATCCTCTCCATCGTGCCACCGGCCCTTGCCATCGTGCTGGCCTTCACGACCAGGAACGCCGTTTACTCCCTGGCGGTGGCCTGCCTGGTCGGCGTCCTGATATCGGGACAGGGTCCCCTGGGGTTTTCCCAGTTGATGATCAACGCGATCGGAAACACCAGTTTCTCATGGGTGTTCCTTCTCGAGATCTGCATCGGGATCATGATCGCCTTTTTCATTCGAACCGGCGCCATCCAGACGTTTACCCAGTGGGTGGCGTACCGGCAGCTTTCGCGCAAGGGCGTGCAACTCTGGACGTGGGTGCTGGGCATGTTCGTCTTCTTCAGCGATTACTTCAGCCCGCTGTTCGTAGGGACCACGATGCGGAGCCTGGCCGACAAGGCGCGGATTTCCAGAGAGAAGCTGGCCTATATCGCCGACTCCACCTCGGCCCCGGTCATCGTCCTCATGCCCTTTACGGGATGGGCGATCTACATATCGGGACTCACCATCGGCATGGGCCCCATTGCCAGTCCCGGCGATGCGTTGAACGCCTTCATACATTCCATTCCTTACAACATCTACGCCTTTACAGCGGTAATTCTGGTTGGAATGTTCTCCGCAGGGCTGATCCCCGAATTCGGTCCCATGAAGAAAGCGGAACGCAGGGCTTTGAACGAAGGCAAGGTGCTCAGAGACGGGGCGGTACCGCTCATCGGACGGGAACTGACCGAGACCCCGATGTTTCCGGAAATCAAGCCGCGCCTGTTCCTGAACTTCATCCTGCCGGTCATCCTGATTATCGTCATCGTCCTGGGCTCGTTCATTCTGACCGGGTCTGCGAAGACGCTGGAAGCGTATCTCGCCGTCGTTATTTTCCTTGGTATTTCGATTCGTATACAGGGCATACAGCTGAACGACATCATGGACACGGCGATGACGGGCATCAAAGGGATCATGCCGGCCATCATGATCCTTGCTTTCGCCTATACCATCAACCAGTTGAGCAAAGACATGGGCACGGCCGACTACATGGTATCGATTTCGAGGGATTTCCTCACCCCGTCCATGCTCCCCCTGTGCGCCTACGTGCTGGCGGCGGTGATGGCCTTTTCCACCGGAACTTCCTGGGGTACCTTTGCCATCATGGTGCCGATCGCGGTGCCCGTGGCCCTGGTATATTCGGGGGACGTATTAACCGACATAGTATACGCGACCATAGCGGCCGTGGCCGGCGGTGGGGTCTTCGGAGATCACTGCTCTCCGCTCTCCGACACCTCCATCCTCGCCTCGACGGGCGCCGCATCCGACCATATCGATCACGTCAGAACGCAGATCCCCTATGCGATGATCGCCGCCGTGCTGACGGGTGTCGTGTATCTCGTCATGGGGCTGACCGTGTGGTCCTGACCGCGTGATCCTGACCGCGTGGTTCTGACTGAACAGACCATGTAGTTTGGACATGATCCGGTTCTCTTAGCCGTCCAATGACATCGATTATACTTCAGCATATCCGATCCTTCCGCGCGGTCCTCATCGGGGCCGCGCTTTCGATATTCATCGGTTTCACGGGAGAATACGCCGCCAACCAGATCGGTATCGAACCGGCAGCGACCCATCTCCCACCGGTGTTCCTCGTCCCGTTCCTGTTCTGCGTACTGCTGCCCAACGTTCTGATCAGCCGGATACGTCCCGCCTGGGGCCTTTCTTTCTATGAAATGATCGTCATCTTCGCCATGGGCTGGATCGCCTCCACGGTGCCCGACCAGGCCATGACCAAGTACCTGCTCGTCGTGATCACCGCGCCGTTCTACTTCGCTTCACCGGAAAATGCCTGGGAATCCATCTTCTTTCCCTATCTGCCCGAATGGCTGGTCCTCAGCGACCGGGCAGCGGTAAGGGTGTTCTACGAAGGACTCCAGTCCGGCCAGTCCATCCCCTGGGCCGCCTGGTTGTCCCCTCTGTTCTGGTGGGGTTCCTTCATTCTAGTCCTGCTTTTCGTCGGCGCGTGCATTGTTGTAATGCTCAGGAAACAGTGGGTCGAACACGAACGTCTCCAGTTTCCCCTGGGAGAAGTGGGCCTGCACCTGATCTCGCTGGGCGGAGGAAAGTCAGACGGCATCAGCCGCTGGACCCTGACCGGTGCGTTGGTCATGTCGCTTTTCATGATCTGTAACATCATCTCATTCTGGGGCGCGTGGCCCCCGTTCCCAATCATGGCGGAGCATTCCCGGGTTCTTACCCTCGATCCCGCTTTTCCCGGACTCAACTTTCAGATGAACGTGTTCGTCTTCTGCCTGCTGATCTTCGTAAACCGGGACGTCCTGTTCAGCATGTGGTTCTTCCTGGTCTTTTACGTGCTCCAGGAGGGCACGCTCAACATGGTCGGCATCGGTTCCACCTCCGGAACCATCATCCACGGGGGCCTGGCCGGTATCCAGTCCATCGCCGGGCTGGTGACCTTCGTCCTCTTCGGTCTCTGGATGGCCCGTAGGCATCTGAAAGAAGTCTGGCGGCACGCGCTGGGCCGAAACGGCCGGCTGGATGACGCCGAAGAGCTGTTCTCCTATCGGTCCGCCGTCTTCGGATTCCTGCTTGGCATGTCCTTCATCGTGTGCTGGCTGTACGCCGCCGGTCTGTCCCTGCCGATCATGGCCCTGTTCATCACGCTCCTCTTCATCTTCTATATCGCCATGGCGCGCGTGGTGGCCGAAACGGGCGTGGTGACGCTCGATCTGCCCATCAACAGCCACCAGTTCTCCATCGCCATCGTCGGTTCGTCCCAGATCAGCCACGGCGATTTGACGACACTGGGCATGGCCAACGGGTTCGCGCGCAACTGGCGCACCTTCACCATGATTGGCACATCCCACGTGGCCTGGCTCAAATCACAGTGGCGGCAGCGCATGCAGGCACAGTACATTCAAAAAACAGAGCATGGAGTTTCCCGCCGGCAGCCCTCCGCAAAGCACCTCTTCGCCAGCGTGGCCGCGGCGTTCTGCCTGAGTGCCACGGCTTCCATCGGATATCTGATCTACGCTGGAAACACTTACGGCGCCCAGAGTCTACGGACCGACCTGGGCACCTCGCGGGGCAACCAGTTTTACGACCTGATCGTGACCTGGGTCAACAACGCGACCCGGATCAACGAACTCGAAGTACTGTTTTTAGGAAGCGGTGTTGTAATGATGTTCGTGCTCCTGGCCGGAAGGATTCTCCTGCCGTGGTGGCCCCTCCATCCCATAGGCATGGTGGTCGTCATGTCCGCCCCGGTGCGAAGCGCGTTTTTGCCGATCTTCCTGGCGTGGCTGGTCCAGACCATCGTATTCCGCATCGGAGGTCCGGCACTTTACCAGAGGGTCCGACGGATGTTTATTGGCGTCCTGCTTGCTTATCTGTTCTGGCAACTCGTCGCCATGGGGGTCGACCTGGCCTGGTTCCCGGACCAACCCCATCGATGGGAATCGTACTGAGTATACGGCAGGTTAACAAACATCGGGAGGCGATCAGCGTCTTTCATCCGAGTACCGATTCATCCATGCGGCGTGATACCCTCCGGGGTCCCTCACTTTGCCAGTATCCAAACTCTTGGGGGAGATAACAAATGCAGTTCATCATGTTCACGAAGCATCTCGAAGGCCTGACTATTCCGGAAATAGCGGAGAAACTCCAGAGTGTGGGCGTTTCCGGCGCCGATCTGTGCGTGCGCGACGGCTATCCGGTGAATCCCGGCAACATAGACCGGGCCCTTCCGAAAGCCGCGCGGGTGCTTTCAGATGCTGGACTTTCCATTCCACTGGTTACCGCGCCGGGGGATTTCACCACGGCCACGCTGGATTACGCGGAGAGATACTACCAGGCCTGCGGCGAGAACGGAGTAAAGCACATCAAGCTGGGGTACTGGCACTGGTCGCCGGGATCGGATTACTGGACGGAACTGGACCGTGCGCGAAAGGAACTGGACGGATTTCAACGCCTATCGGAGAAAACGGGTGTAAAGACCGTCGTACACAACCATTCGGGGCACTCCATGGGCCTGAACTCCTCCGCAGTCATGCACGTGGTACAGGGATTCGATCCCGCACACGTCGGCGTATTCGCGGACGTGGGACACCTGTCCATCTGCGGGGAGCCGATCGATATGGCCCTCAACATGGTCAGGGAATACCTTTCCGTCATGTCCTTCAAGGACCTCGCACGCGTGCAGCGGATCCGGGACGGCGAGAGGCGGTGGGAGGTCGACGTGGTCCGCCTTGGCACGGGATTCGGAGACTGGAATACGACCCTTGCCACGCTGAAGGCCCAGGGATTCGACGGGCCCGTCACCATGCACAGCGAATACGGGGGAGAACCCGTGGACACGGTCGTCGATCTCGCCCGTTCGGACCTGCGTTTCATCCGGAACCTGATGGAACAGTCGTAGGCATCCCGGACAGTCGCGCTAATGGTGCGTGTTCGAAGATCAGTTTGAGAAAACCTGGTCGGCCGGCAACTACCAGCCCCAGATCTGGTTCCAGGCTTCCATCCAGTCCCGGCCCTCGCTGACGACGGTCAGGGGATCGGGAAACGACACGCCTTGCCTGCCCCTGTGATGGGATGCGTTGTCCACGGTGTCCAGTTCGATGGTGATCTTCGTGGGCGCGGACGGGACGTAAGGTTTGATATTCGGCATGTCCTGCAGCGCTTGACGAGTCCCATCCTCGATCATCTGTCTCGCGCGGACTGGGGGAATCTGCCTGGCGGAGTACCTCGAAAGACCCCGTTTCACGGCCACGACCGGCAGGTTTTCTCCCAGCAGTTCCCGGGATTCCCGGCACACGGCTTCGTCGCCGGTGACCAGCAGCACGGGAACGCCGTAGTGCCCGCAGAGAGCGGCGTTGATGCCGACCTCGCCCACTTCGTCGTCATTGAATCGCAGACTGCGCCAGCCCGTGGTTGAGATCGTATGGCACATCACGCCGTCCGGGGTGTTCGCCCGGGCGTGCATGCCGACGAAAAGCGCGGCGTCGCATCCTGTTTCAAACATCTCCGTGTAACGCGACCAGGGATGCTTCGCGACCCATTCACATCCGGGATCGAGCAGTTCGGGCACCAGCGAATTGAAGGTCCAGTCTCCCCCGGCGCCGTGACAGTCGACCACCACGATCTCCGTTGCCCCCGCGGCCCGTGCGCCCCGAACGGCGGCGTTGATCTCCTCTGTATACAGCCGCCTGCCTTCCTCGTACATGGGCTTGCCGCCGTTTACCTGGTCCCAGGCCACGATACCGCTGACGCCTTCCATGTCCGTCATGATCAGTATCCGCATGTTGTCTCCTTTCGATAATATCGGATCACCCGCATGACCTGGATTTCCGTCCCGGGTGTTCCCTTGGCGCAAGCGGCCGTCATTCGAACAGAGAATGCCCCGACGCCGGCACGATACCGGCTGCCTCGGCGCGTGCGTACAGGTCGTGTATAGCCGCTTCCCCGTCC